>Ga0315289_10003396_pt1 | contig 24180 bp, 24 predicted proteins | sample YL17G11_40_MG_FD_203452 | JGI IMG/M metagenome (GOLD analysis project Ga0315289, IMG submission 203452) | Sediment microbial communities from Yellowstone Lake, YNP, Wyoming, USA - YL17G11_40 | ecosystem: Environmental > Aquatic > Freshwater > Lake > Sediment | place: USA: Wyoming | collected...
ATGAACTGGCAACGAGAAGACTTGTCTTGAAACCGTCTCGGTCACTGGTAACCTGTGCTTTGCAAACCTGCAATAGTAAGGCATCAGATGAATTGGGTTCACGTAGCAGACAAACGCTCCGATTCCTTCTTGCTTCAGTTTCTCCACAAGCGCGTCCCTTTTCTCAGCTCGAGCGTTCTTGAGCTTGACAGTGTAGAGATAATAGCTGCATTTGAAGCCTCCAGGTTCAGTTGGTAATTGAAGTTTCGCTGTTTTTTCCAGCATGCTGCTCAGTTTTCTTGCGTTTTGACGTCTTCTGGCTACGAATCTTGGCAGTTTCTTCAGCTGCACTATTCCTAGTGCTGCTTCTATTTCCGGCATATGATAATTGTGTCCCAGCATCAGGGACATGTATTTCTGCTTCTCACCGTGGCTTCGAATGACTCTTGTTGTTTCTTCGATGTCGCTGCGGTTTGTTGTGAGCATTCCACCTTCACCAGTCGTCATGTTCTTGCTCCCATAGAAACTCCAGCATGCAACATCAGCAAAAGCACCTGGCGGCTTTCCCATGTATAATGCTCCGTGGGCCTGGGCAGCATCCTCAACGATGATCAATCCGTGTTTGTCGGCGATTTCATTTATCGGTTTCATGTCGGCGGGCATTCCGTAAAGATCCACAGGCATGATTGCCCGCGTCTTCTTGGTGATAGCTTTCTCAATCTTCTCGGGCACAACGGTGTAAGTGTCGGGGTCTATGTCGACAAAGACTGGTTTGGCCCGGTTGAAAACAACGACCTCGGCCGTCGCCACAAAAGTGAAGCTTGGCAATATTACCTCGTCACCATGCTTGACACCTGCCGCGGCAAGCGCAGAGTGCAAAGCGCCCGTTCCGGTGCTCATGGCCACTGCATGTTTCACCTTCACATATTTCGCAAACGCTTTCTCAAACTCCGTCACCATTGGCCCGGCGCCGACTCCGTGAGTCAGAATTCCGCTTTTCAGAACTTTGGTGACGGCTTCGACTTCTTCTTTGCCGATTTGTGGAGCATTGATTGTGATCATGAAACTGCCTCGTCGCTAGTATGACATTTCTTTGTTAATAACCTATGTGCATCTTTGATGAGTCTAGCTTTTGCTCAAAGAAGAATGAGAAGTTGAAGAATCATTCCATAACCGTTTGAGTCTGGTTAGAAACTCGTCTCTCTCTTTCTTCACTTCTGTCCTGCGTTTGTCCAGAAAATCCAATTCTTCAGATATTTCACTTAACCATTGTCCGATGGACACTTTACATTCTTCCTCCGTCATGTTGGCAAGGTAGGGTGAAACATTCGACGGTGCGCCTTTCTTCAGCTGGTGCAAGGGACAATTTATGAGTTGCAGTTTCGAGAAAGGAAAGAAATGCCTGGTGGAGCGTGGTGGCATCAATTTCCCGCTGAGCCCTGTTGCGATGACCCTGTCAATGGTGATCTCTTCGTCGAAGTCAACTTGGTAACGATGGATTCTTCTCTTTCCAACACGGATCGCGGACCTCTGAAATGCCGTAACTAATATTGTTGGAATGTACGTGTAGCCGAGGCTTTTCAAAGCAAGCCAACGATGCATGCCGTCCAAAATGACATGTGTCTCTTCGTCAGCGATTATTGGATATTTCAGCATGCCGTCTCGAAGAATTTCCTGTTTGAGAAGGTCCAAATAGAGTGGAGAGGCTTTTTCATGAGGTCTCAGCTGGTCAATATGTAGTAAGGCGATTCCTAGATGCGAGTTTTCGCTTCTCAAGACAGTTGAAGTCAACGGCTCCACCTCTTATTGGCTGAAGGTTGGAACTTCAATTCTCTCCGGTTCATATTCCACGAGTTTTCCAGCAAGATACTGTTCGTAGGCTGACAGGTCAAGCAGGCCGTGCCCGCTGTAGTTCATGGCAATCGTTCTTTTCTCTCCGGTCTTCTTGCATCTCAAAGCTTCATCTATGACGAATTTCAAGCTGTGTGCAGTTTCAGGTGCGGTTATCATGCCTTCCGTTTTGGCCAACATTTCAGCAGCCTCAAAGATCTCTTTCTGACCGTAGGCAACCGATCTTGCATAGCCTTTGTTAATCAAGTATGATATCAGCGGCGCCATTCCGTGGTATCTTAAACCCCCCGCATGAACTGGCGGGCATGCATAGTCGTGTCCGATTGTAAGCATTTTGATTAGCGGAGTCATTTTACCAGTATCGCCGTAATCATAAGTGTAAACGCCTCTGGTCGTGTGTGGAACAGCTTTAGATTCGCATCCAACGAACTCTGTGGTCGACTTGCCTTTCAGTTTGTCCTTCATGAATGGAAAGCAGAAACCAGCGTAGTTGGAGCCCCCACCGATGCATCCACAGACCACGTCGGGTTGTACGTCGAGGAGGTCAAACTGTTTTCTTGCTTCCAGGCCGATGATCGTTTGATGCATCAAGACATGGTTCAATGCGGAGCCGATGGAATATCTGGTATCGTCATGAGTAAGGGCGTCTTCAATGGCCTCAGTAATGGCGATGCCAAGCGTTCCGGGATTTTTCGGGTTTTCCTGAAGTAGTTTTCTGCCAAAATTAGTCTGGTCACTTGGCGATGGAAACATTTCGGCACCGTAAAGTTGTGCTATTATCTTTCTGCCAGGCTTTTGGTCATAACTTGCACGGACCATGTAGATTCGGCATTTCAGATCAAAAAGTCTGGTTGACAATGCTAGGGCCGTGCCCCACTGTCCTGCCCCTGTTTCGGTGGCTATCCTTTTGATTCCTTGCATCTTGTTGTAGTAAGCCTGCGCGAGTGCGGTGTTTGTCTTGTGGCTCCCTGTCGGGCTGAAGTTTTCACACTTAAAGTATATTTGAGCAGGCGTCTTCAGAAACCTCTCAAGTCTGCGCGCACGATATAGCGGTGTTGGACGTGGAAGCCCCAAATAGGCATCCAATACTTCATCAGGTATTTTGACGTAGCGTTCAGCGGAAACCTCTTGTCTCACCAGTTCCTTGGCGAATACTCTTTCCAGCATCGCCGGATTTACAGGTTTCAACGTTGTTGGATCTAATGGCGGTGGCAAAGGTTCGGGAAGATCGGCCTGTATATTATACCATGATGTTGGCATTTCATCGGTTTTCAAGTTCGTCGCATATTCTCTAGTTTTGTCTATGTTTGTCATGTTATTTCCCTTCATGCTCATTTTTGTGCGTTGAAGCACATTTGTAATCACACTAGATTGCAAGAACATATTTATACTTTATTGCGCACAAATGTACATTAAGGAAGGCACAATATGTGGAGAAACGTGGAGAGATATTTTGAAGGATGCCCAGAAAGACTCAAAGTATCACGGGCTTTGATAGAAAATGGGTTAAGTGTGAAAAATGGCAAAATCTACCTCAACGATATCGAGATGCCACCGATCCGCGTGGCACGAGCTGCCGGAGTGGACAGAAGGACGGTTAAGGAAACGTTGATGGCCATAAAGTCGGCCCGTGAACTTCGCGAGATATTTGAAGGAATAAGATCCGCGGGACTTTCATTGAAAGAAATCGCAAGACCTTTGGGACTTGGCGTTGTCGAAATAACGCCTGTTGATGCAAAAATCCCCGGAATACTGGCCAACTCGGCGCAAATCCTAGCCAGAAATGGTTTGAGCATAAGACAAGCGATTGTAGATGATCCAGAGCTTTCCCCTGAACCAAAACTGACGTTGATTGCCGAAAAGAAAATTCCAGGAGAACTCATTCCACAGTTGCTGAACGTGAAAGGAGTAGCCAAAGTTTCTGTATACTAAACAGCCGACCTCATCTAACGCTGCAACTTGAGGGTTTTAGAAGTGGTCCTCAGCGTGCGCTCGAACGAACATTAAAGGCAGGCATATTTGGATCCAAATATCCATGATACATTGAAACCTAGGAGGGGTAGGAAGACCTGCGCCCTATCCAATGGGCAGGATTGAACGTTAGAACATCGTGTTTTTGGCAGAAAAGATAATAGACAGCATCAAGGGCAAATAGATTCAATGCATGTCTGTAGCCACGTTGTGGATAGCTCATGACAAGAATAGGCGTATACGTCTGCCACTGCGGCTTGAACATTGCCGGTGTTGTTGATGTGGAAAAAGTGGCTGCCTACGCCAAGACCTTGCCGAACGTTGTGGCAGCCAAACATTATACTTACATGTGTTCTGAACCTGGCCAACGCCTGATCCAGGAGGACATAAAAACTCATAAACTTGACAGAATAGTCATTGCGACCTGCTCGCCTCGCATGCATGAGGACACTTTTCGCAGAGCGGTCGCCGAGGCAGGGCTTAACCCTTACTTGACTGAAATAGTCAATTTGCGGGAACACGTTTCTTGGGCTCACACTCACGAACCTGAAAAGGCAACGGAAAAAGCAAAGGCATTGGTCAGAATGGGCGTTGCCCGCGCAGAACTTCTGGAACCTCTGGAAAAACGCAAAGTGAATGTTGAGAAAAACGTCTTGGTCGTGGGAGGTGGAATCGCTGGCATACAAGCCTCGCTTGATCTCGCCAACGCTGGCTTCAAAGTGTATCTTGTAGAAAAAGCCCCGAGCATTGGGGGACGAATGGCTCAGCTGGACAAGACCTTTCCAACACTTGACTGCAGCGCGTGCATTTTGACACCGAAAATGGTTGACGTAGCCAAACATCGAAACATAACGCTTCTGACAAACGCCGAAGTCACGGCTGTAAACGGCTTCGTTGGAAACTACGACGTTTCAATACTCAAGAAGCCGAGATACATCGACGAAAAGAAATGCGTCGGCTGTGAAATCTGCACGAAAGTCTGTCCAGTCAAAGTTCCAGACAACTTTAATGAAAACCTTGCCCAAAAAAGGGCTGTCTATATTTACTCGGCACACGCTGTTCCAAGAATTGCGATAATCAGCCCAGAACACTGCTTGAGATTGCGGTACGACAAAGATGTGTGCGGAAAATGCCAAACAGCATGCGAAGCGAAAGCCGTAAACTTCAAGCAGAAACCAGAAACGACTCAGGTCAAAGTAGGCGGAATAGTTGTCGCAGTAGGTTCAGAAGTATTTGACGCTGCAAGAATGGCCGAACTCGGATACGGCCGTTTCAAGAACGTCATCTCAAACATGGAGTTCGAAAGAATATCAGACGCATCTGGCCCAACGAACGGAAAAATCCAAAGTCCCAGAGACGGAAAGACCCCTAAGACAATAGCATTCATTCAATGTGTTGGTTCTCGTGACAAACGCTTTCATGAGTACTGCTGCCGCGTCGGATGCATGGTAACATTGAAACAAGCAATCCTCGCTCGCGAGAAAATCCATGACAACGTAAGAATATACGTCTGCTACATCGATCTACGTGCCTTCGGCAAAGGCTATGATGAATTTTACAGGCGTGCAAGAGAAATGGACATTGACTTCGTTGCCAGCATACCTTCGGAGATTCATGAGGCACCGGACCGATCACTCTACTTTGATGTTTACGACAAAGGCACTAACAAGCTTTTGCAGGTCCATGCCGATATGGTTGTTCTTGGAACAGGGCTCGTTCCAAACAGCGACCTTGCCAAAATCAGCGCGTTGTTCCACGCCTCAAGGAGCGCTGATGGCTTCTTATTGGAAGCTCACCCGAAGCTAAGACCACTCGAAAGCGCCATGGCAGGAGTGTTCTTGGCAGGTGCATGTCAAGGACCCAAAGACATCCCAGACACAGTTGCACAGGCAAGCGGAGCGGCGGCTAAGGCCATAGATCTGCTTTCAAGCGGCGAAATCGAGCTTGAACCCCTGAAAGCCGTTGTTGACAAGGACTTATGCAGCGGATGCAGAATCTGCGAGTCTATCTGTCCCTTCGTCGCGATAGAAATGAAATCCGAAACTGTCCAAGGTGAGAAGAAACTCAGAGCCGAAGTCATTGAGGGTATGTGTCAAGGATGTGGAGCATGCAGCTCAGCCTGCCCAACGAGTGCCATCAAGATCCAACAGTACAACAACAAACAGGTCCTAACTCAAGTTGAGGCTGCATTAGCAGAGACATGCCCAGAAGGAGGGAAGTAAGTTGAGCCTCATAGATTTGATGTCAATGGCCAAGCCCAACCAAGAATCACGAGACAAGATATTGGCGAGGCTCAAAGGAAAGGAACTTGTGAACTGCTTCCAATGTATGAAATGCACAAGCGGCTGCACGGCACTCAAATTATTGGAGCTGAAGCCGAATGAAATCATCAAACTCGTCAACTTGGGCTTCGTTGATGAGCTGCCGTCTTCAGACATAATTTGGACATGTGTGACCTGTCTCAAATGTGTAGAGAGATGCCCGCAGAAAGCATCGCCTTATCATGTCATTATGGCATTGAGGAATCTTGCCGTCGAAAAAGAGGCAAAGGTTCCAGAAGGTTTTCTAAAAGCTGTTTCAGAAATACTGGAAACAGGGTTGGCGGAACCTCCTCAGAAGATCGTCACAAGAAAGATGGAGACTGTTGACCGCACATGCCTGAGGCTTCCCAAAATCAAGTCTCCCAAAGGGAGCTTTCAAGCCGTCTTCATGAAAGCCATGGAGGAGAAATAGAGTGAAGATCGCGGTTTTCTGGGGCTGCTGCATTCAGGCAAACCAATACGCCTACGAAATGTCGCTGCGAGAAACACTTCCAGAGTTCGGCATTGAACTTGTTGATCTACAGGATACCACGTGCTGCGGAGACCCAGTTAAAAGCATGAACGAGTTTGCCGCAACTTATCTTGCAGCGAGAGTTCTCTCCCTCGCAAACCAGACGGGTCTGGACGATATGCTTGTGCCGTGCAATCGTTGCCACTTCACAATCTCTGAAGCAAAGGATACAATCAGGAGAAACGCGAAGACAGCTAAGAAAGTCTTTGAACTGCTAAAAGAGGAAGGCTTGGAGTACAATCCCAACATTAGGATATGGCATACAATCGATCTACTCCATGATCTTGTGGGATTAGACAGAATAAAGAAAGCCGTCAAGAAACCGCTCAAAGGTTTGAGAACTGCATCCCACGTTGGTTGCCAGATAGTGCGGTACACGGATCTTGGAAGAATTGACAATGCTGAGAACCCCAAGAAGCTTGATGAGCTAATAGCCGCGCTTGGCGCTGAATCCGTGGACTATCCTGAGAAACTGGACTGTTGCGGAGCCGCACTGAATCGAAGCCATCCTGACAGTGCGCTTTCCCTCGCAGGGTCTAAACTCAAAGCCGTTCAAAGTTTGAACGTTGGATGCATGCTTGTCTCATGCCCAGACTGTCAGTTGATGTTTGACAGCAAACAGAGGGAAGCGGGAACAACCGTGGGAGCAAAACTCAACGTTCCTGTAGTCTACTACACCCAACTGCTCGGCGTAGCGCTTGGTATAGATGAGAAGAAGCTTGGCCTGCAGTTGAACCAGAGTCCAATTGAAGAACTTGTGGCAAAGATTCAAGGTTAACGTTTCAGACATCTGCATTCGCGCTCTGACAAACGATTTATCATTAGATGCAGCACTCGATTTGCAGAGACATTGATTATTCCAAAAACCATAAAAGGTGCCAAGCAGAATATAAAAAAACGATTTTGTATGGAGAATTTGAAACCTATCGATTACGAGCTTCTCTGGGAGTTGGTGAGGAACAGCCGCCGAAGCGACCGAGAACTGGCCAAAGTGCTCGGCATTTCTCAGCCCACCGTGACTAGAAGGAGAACAGTCTTAGAAAGAGAACTAATCGACGGGTACACCACCACCCCAAAATGGGAAAAACTCGGCTTTGAGATTCTGGCCATGACATTCGTCAAGATCAGATCTGAAATTGCCGCGAAAAAGGAGTATGAAGCCACCCGCAAGAAAGGGCTGGAATGGCTCATGAAACAACCTAAGATCATTATGGCTGGTGCATGCCGAGGGCCTGGAGTTGATTCCTTCATGATATCAATGCACAAGAGCTACTCAGATTATGACGACTTCATACGCAGTTACAGGCTTGAACTTGGAGAATTTGCGAATGACATCCAGTCTTTTCTCGTCAATCTTGCCGGGACAGAGCTTCTGAAGCCACTGAGTTTCAAATACCTAGCAAAAACCACATAGATTCATATCGTCAACGCTTGCGGCACCGAAATTTCTTTCTATAGGTTCACTCGTCAAAGCTAGAAAACAGTCGGAGATTATTGTAGCATTTTCTTCAAGGCGTCTCTCAACGCTGGCACGACCTGATAAAGGTCCCCGACGACGCCGTAGTCTGCAACTTCGAATATCGGTGCTTCTGGGTCTTTGTTGATGGCCACAATTATCTTTGAGTCACGTATCCCGGCCACATGCTGAATGACACCTGACACGCCGCATGCAATGTACAGCTTCGGCTTAACCTTATGACCCGAAAGTCCTATCCAATCCGTGAACCATTTCCTGTCCTCAACGAGCGGACGCGAGCAACCAACCTGACCACCAAGTATCTTGGCGAGATCTTGGAGCAATGCTATATCATCTTTCTTCTCCAAGCCTCTTCCACCTGAAACTATGGACTGCGCCTCCTCAATGCGAACACTCGAGGTCTCCAGAGGCTTTCTTTCCACGACCTCGGTCTTTGCAGGTTCAACCTTGAAGTCAGACTTCACCACTTGCCCGTTGTGATCCTTCTTTTCAGGCTTTTCAAAGGCTCTCAGAGGAACAGTAGCGACCTGCGGCTTGGACTTGAACGTTATCTTGGCGATAGCATTCCCACCGTACGTTATCCTTTCTCCAACCAGCCGTTTCTTGTCGTCTATGCTCAGCCGAATGCAATCCGGCACACACCCTGCATCAAGACGCGTTGAAAGTCTAGCGGCAAGAGGCTTTCCGTTCCTAGTGGATCCAATCAACAGAATTTCTGGATGGCTCTTCAGCGCCAAGTTCTGAATAATACCCAGATAGGCTTCTGCTTGAAAACGCTCCAAGGCAGAATGATCAATCAAGTACACCTTGTCCGCGCCGTACTTCACCAGTTCATCTGCCTTGTCCTGTACATTATTTCCAATTACGATTGCCGAAAGCTCTGTCTGGAGCTTGTCTGCCAGTTCTCTTCCCTTTCCAAGCATTTCCAATGTCAAGTCATAGACTTCTGAGAAAACCCAAACGCCTCCCTGTCCATTCATGGCGGTCACCTTCCAACCACACCTTCTTGAAGCAACGCCTTAGCCAGTTTCTCGCCGATTTCCTCCACAGTCTCGCCTGCAATTTTGATTTTCTTTCTTTCCATCTTAGGCGCCAAAGCCTCCAAAACCTCAATTTTCGCAGCTGTTTTCTCAGCTGGAATATTGAGATCTTTCAGGGTCCACGCGACTATTTCTTTTTTCGAAGCCTTCATTATCATCATGAGCGACGGTATTCTTGGTTGATTTATCTCTCTTGTAACCGACAGCAGAGCAGGCATCTTAGCCTTCACCATTTCAACCGCGTCTTCAAGCGACCTTTCCGCAATTACTGTGTCGCCTTCCACCACGACTTTCTTAACGGAGGTAATCTGGGGCAGGTTCAATAGCTCAGCCATTCTCGGACCGACAAGCCCTGAGAAACTGTCCAAAGACGAATCGCCGCAAAGAATCAGGTCAAACTCACCGACCTTTCTAACCATCTCGCTCAGGACGTAAGAAGTGCCAGAAGTGTCCACCCCTTGGAAAGCAGGGTCAACCACACAGTAAGCCTTGTCAGCGCCCATAGCAAGCCCTTCCCTCAAAACGACCTTAGCGTCTTCTGGACTGACCGTCAAAGTGAAAACCTCGGCCCCAGCGTTCTTTTCCCTTATCTTGATGGATTCTTCCAAAGCGTTCTTGTCAAAATCACTGATCTTCTTAGGCGCACCAGCCGTCACTAACTGTCTGGTCGCAGGATCGACTTTCAATTGTGAAACGTCGACCGCTTGTTTCAAGCAAACGAGTATTCGTTTCAAAAGATTTCACCGAGTAATCTTGATTGAAGAAACGAAGGTAAGGGTCAGCAATATTAAAACTTTCGCCCGAGTTTGTTTAACCGTAAAGCGCGCGTCTTCTGCTCTTGATTTTCTGGCCGATTTCGCGATTACCATATTGTTTGAGGCTAGGACCTCACTGAAGACCAATGCAAGAAATATTCTTCGTTACCCCAGAGAGGATCAACCGTGACGCGCGCTGTTCACAGAGTTGTTCTTTGTGAAGACTGACGATACAAACCCTTTCGCAAGACTGAATATCTGTGCCGAATCACTGATTTTACTGTTAATGAAAAGCCTTTTCAGAAAGCTGCATATACCGTTGTAATGGTCACCTTCGTGCCAGACGTAACGAACGTTGACAAAGTTCTAAACGCGCGCGCGAAAAGGACTAGGTGTGGAGATGAAATACGAAATCAAATGCTCAATTTGCAGTAAAGTCACCACTGAGTTGCTCAGCTTCAGGTGCCCTTCTTGTGGAAGCCCTTTGGACGTACAGCTTCGCCCTGATTTTGAAACATCGAAGATCTGTCGAAACGACTACTCAATTTGGCGGTATAGACGTTTCTTCCCCTATATCGAAAGAGAGGACATCATAACCCTCGGTGAAGGGTGGACGCCGCTAGTGAAATTGTCCAACAGCGTCCACTTGAAACTTGAAAACCTTAATCCCACGGGCTCTTTCAAAGACAGAGGGTCAACAGTACTTGTCTCAGCAATTCACAGAGTGATAAAGAAGCAAAAAGGCTTCGTTTCAGAAGATTCTTCCGGCAACGCTGGGGCCTCGGTGGCTGCCTACGCAGCTCGAGCCGATTTGAAAGCCAAGGTATATGTTCCTGAAACCGTTTCAGGCCCCAAGTTCAGTCAAATTCAGTTTTACGGCGCCGATGTCGTAAAGGTTTCAGGCAGCCGAAGCAAGGTAACGGAAGAAGCACAGAAACCTCAGCCTGGAAAAATCTATGTAGGCCACATACTTCATCCGCTCTTCCGCGACGGCATAAGAAGCCTTTCATATGAAATCGTTGAGCAGTTCCGTTGGAAAGTTCCAGACTATATCTTTCTGCCGGTATCGGCTGGAACTTTGCTTCTCGGCGTGATCAGCGGTTTCAGACACCTAAAGGAGTCAGCCGCGATCAAATCAATGCCAACTATAGTGGCTTGCCAAACCTCGCAAGTGTCTCCAGTTTACCATCGATTCAAGAACCAGAGCTACACGCAACCCCCAATCGTCACATCGATTGCAGACGCGCTGGTCAGTGTAGACCCCCCACTGCTGGAGCTCATGGTGAAAAGTCTGAAAGAGGCCAAGGGCGACTCAGTCATTGTGGAGGAACATGAGATAATTAAAGCCTTCAGAGAGCTTGCACAAAAAGGCTTTTTCGTTGAGCCAAGCTCAGCCGTTGCCTATGCAGGGTACAAGAAACAGTTAAAGAGCAGAGAAATTCAGAAAGAGGCCCCCGCCGTTTTAGTCTTGACGGGCACGGGGTTGAAAACAACACTCAGACCTTGAACGTGTTAGATTTCAAGAATTAACGTTCAAAATCTGACTTCTGCCGCATCTTTTTAGAAAAACTTATATTGAGAAGCTGTTTTTCATTGTCCACGCGAAAAGGAGGATTGTTTAAGACTTGTCACAACAAGGTGTTCCAGTACTAGTTTTGAAAGAAGGTTCTAGCCGTTCAAGAGGCCGAGAAGCTCTACACACTAACATTGAAGCTGCACGAATAGTAGCCGAAGCAGTGAAGAGCTCACTCGGACCAAAGGGCATGGACAAAATGCTCGTTGACAGTTTCGGCGATGTCACCATAACAAGTGACGGACGAACAATACTGGACGAAATGGACATTCAACACCCAGCAGCAAAAATGATGCTCGAAGTCGCAAAAACCCAGGACAACGAGGCTGGAGACGGAACAACAACGGCTGTCATCATATCCGGTGAACTGCTCAACAAAGCTCAAGAACTGATAGAAAGAAACGTTCACCCGACGATCATAATCGACGGATACAAGAAAGCTTCAGAAAAAGCACTTGAAGTCCTAGAGAACATCGCAATAAAAATAGATCCTATTACCACAGATTACCCGAAGAAGGTTGCAATGACCTCGATGGCCAGCAAGCTCGTCGCAGACCACAGGGAATACTTGGCCGACATCGCCGTCAAAGCAATACTTGCAGTCGCTGAAAAGGATGGCGACAAATATAAGGCAGATGTTGACGACGTAAAAGTCGAGAAGAAACCAGGGGAATCAGTAAGAGACACAAGGCTAATTCAAGGAATAGTCCTCGACAAGGAAGTCGCCCATTCAGGAATGCCGAAACGCGTTGAAAGAGCCAAAATAGCCCTACTTGATTGCCCTCTTGAAATTGAGAAAACCGAGTTTGACGCCAAGATAAACATCGAAAGCCCCGAACAGATGGAAGGTTTCCTCAAACAAGAAGAAGACATGTTGCGCGATATGGTCGAAAAAGTAGCAAAGACCGACGCGAATGTCCTTCTCTGCGAGAAAGGCATCGATGACATGGTACAGCATTTCCTAGCCAGAAAAGGAATACTTGCAGTCAGAAGAAACAAGAAGTCAGACATGGAAAAACTAGCCAAAGCAACCGGCGGAAAGATAGTAACAAACCTAGACAGCATTACTTCAGCCGACCTAGGCTATGCTGCACTCGTCGAAGAACGAAAGATAGGCGATGACAAAATGACTTTCATAGAGGGATGCAAGCACCCCAAGGCCGTCACCATACTCATAAGAGGCGGAACCCAACGCATCGTGGACGAAGCAGAACGATCAATCCACGACGCCCTATCTGTGGTCAAAGACGTCGTTGAAGAGCCAAAAATCGTTGCCGGAGGCGGCGCGCCAGAGCTAGAAGTTTCACGCAACCTAAAGAAATATGCAGAAACTCTTCCAGGAAGAGAACAACTCGCAGTCAGAGGGTATGCAGAAGCTCTTGAAGTCGTACCAATAACGTTGACGGAAAACGCAGGACTCGATCCAATAGACATACTCTCAGAACTCAGGGCAAGGCATGAGAAAGGCGAAGTATGGGCGGGCATCGAAGTAAACAACGGAAAAGCCCAAGACATGGGGAAAGCAGGTGTTTACGAGCCATTGGCAGTCAAGAAGCAAATCATCAAGTCGGCAACAGAGGCCTCAACCATGATCCTGAAGATTGACGATGTCATTGCTGCTGGAAAGATGAAGACTCCCCCCACACCTCCGGGAGGAATGGGTGGCGCAGGTGGATACCCAGGGATGGGGGAGTAGTAGAAGACGTCTGAGCAGAGCAGAATCACTGTAGGACCGCCGAAACTTACTCGTTTCGAAAAAGCTCGAGTAGTGGGAGCAAGAGCTTTGCAGATATCAATGGGAGCCCCTATACTCATCAGTTCGGAACAAAGCTTCACAGGTCCAATCGACATAGCTCTCAAAGAGCTCGAAGCCAGAATCCTTCCTATGACCATCAGACGAACATTGCCGGACAGCACCTACCAGGATATTCCACTAAACTGGCTCTTGGCAGAGCGCTAGAACCGAATTTTCTTTTTTTATTGTTTCTCCAACATTTGCTTAGCTTTGCTGAGTGATATACTGATTCTTGCCCAATGCGCCCCTTGCCAGTAGACTTGTTGACATTTTGAACATTGCCAGAATTCATGATAATGTTCAAGAGTGTTTTTTTCCACTTTGTCCGAAGCCTTCTCGGGAGAAATCGGCTGGATGAGCGAGTTGCATTTTGGGCATCTTGAGTCTGACATAACTATCTCTAGAGGCAGACCATATCTTTTCGCGACCTCTGCCAGTTTCTCTTCTCCCGTCAAACCTTCCAAGTAGAAGGTTTCAACACCTTTGCCTATGGCACGTTCATAGAGTTCGAAGTCTCTTGTTAGTAGAATTCGCCTTTCGTCTTTCGCTGTCGCTAGAAGCGCGGAGTCTTCCATGCTGTTTGAATACTCTACATCTTGTCCCAGCATGCGGAGCCAACGTGTCAATTTACCCAACATGCTGTCAGCGATGAATCTCAAATGGCATTCTCTCTCCGAATAATCTTGCCGATGCCTGGCTTGGCAAGGATTTCTCCGCTTTCCATGATCAGCTGTCCGCCAACGAAAGTCTTTATGGGTTTCCCTTCGACTTCGCTTCCTTCAAACGGAGAGTATTTTGCCTTAGACAGAAACTTTGATGGCTCAATCCGATGTTTCTCGTGAATGTCAATGACAGTCAAGTCAGCGTCCTTTCCCTCTTTCAAATGCCCCTTGCCTACCAGTTCAAAAATTTCTGAAGGTTTCTCTGCCATGAGTCTGACAATGTCTCCAATAGACAAACGCCTCTGGTTTACCTGCGTCAGCAACAATGGCAATGTAGTCTCCAATCCAGGTATTCCGACTTTGACATCCCATATCGATTCAGCTTCTTTTTCCCTCAGCGCGTGCGGTGCATGATCCGAAACCAGCATGTCGATCCAACCTTGGCGCACACCGTTCCACAATGCTTCAACATGTTCTTCGCTGCGAACAGGCGGCATGGTCACACATAACGCTCCAATCCGCTTCAAATCACTGATAGAAAGGAGTAGGTTATGCGGCGTTGTTTCGCATGAGACTCTCATCCCCAACTTTTTTCCTTCGACTATTTCCTCCAACGCTTCCCGCGTGGTCACATGGCAAAAATGGAGTTGAACAAGAGAGTCTTTGACCAGACCTAGTACGCGTCTGACGGCTCTCAATTCAACGTCAGGAGAGTGTGCCTTCAAAAAAGCGGCCACATCATTATGCTCGCCTTTCTTCAGTTTTTCTTCAGCTTTCTTCAACATGCCCAGGTCTTCCGCATGGACAGCAACTGAAACTCCTAGTTGGGCAACAGTTTTGAAGGCCTTAAGCAAGGCTTCATCCCTGCTCAGATCGAGTCCGCCGACTTGTTCAGCCATAAAAAGTTTGAAGCCAATCGCGCCTTCATTCACGATTTTCTCTATTTCTGAAGGGTCGCGTGGGAATTCCGAGCGGAAACCAACATTCACAAGGATTTTCCTTTCAGAAACGGCAATGCGGTTGCGCAACGTTGCTGCACTCATGGTTACCGGTTCGTTGTTAGGCATATCGATGACTGTCGAAAACCCGCCAGCCGCCGCCCCGGATGTTCCTGTGAGGAAATCCTCTTTGTAAGACTTGCCTTGGTCTCTGAGATGAACGTGAACATCAATCAAACCTGGCAGAACAACATTGTTTTTCAAATCGATCCTTCGATCTGCCTTTGGCATATTTGCCTCTTTACCTATCTTGAAAATCTTGCCTTCGTTGACGGCAATACTACAGTCTACGATGGATTGCTTCAGGTAAGCCTTCGCATTCCACAGGACAGAATCAACGATCAAGCTGCAACGCAGCTCCTTGTCAATGAACTAGGTAGAATACGTGTGTTAAAAGGCTATTCCACTGAGTCAGACGCAGGACAATGAACCCTTCAAATAGGTTGCAATTGCCATTGTGTTTAAAGTAGGAAAAGAATGGAGTGAAAACGAAATCTTTCACATTGAAATGCTGAGAAAACGCTGATTAGGACTAAATGGTCATAACCGGATGCTGGTCTCTTTCCATTGCCACTCTGACGCCTGACGTTAGCATCAGAAGTATGCCGGCCAGTCCAAGAACACTCGCCACGCTAACGGTTCTCTCTCCTAAGACATGCCCATCCAGCACCAAAAACAACCCTGCAAGCATCAGAAACGCTGACATCACCAAAGCGTATTCCCATCTGGTCAATTCCTGCAGCCTCTCAAATGAACATTCTAGTCAAACGCAACATTTACGGCTGTCGAACAATCGGCCCTCAGCAACATTGAAGGTCACATTCTGCGCAAGAAAAATTTTTAACCAAATCAACCGTAGATATCAAGAACCCGAAATAGAAGACGATACGACAAACCGTTAATTAACATGTCTGGTTGATCTTCATGGAATCTGCAAACATCGTCATCATAGGCGCCGGCGTCGTTGGTCTCGCCGTCGCCGCCAAAGTCTCTGAAAACAACGAGGGCGTCTTCGTTTTCGAGAAAAACTCTCGTTACGGTCAAGAGACAAGCGGTCACAACAGCGCAGTCATTCATTCGGGAATCCATTACCCCAAGAACTCTCTGAAAGCCAAACTGTGCGTAAAAGGAAATGCGATTCTTTACGAACTGTGCGAGAAATACAGGATTCCCTTCAAAAAGCTGGGCAAGATGACCGTCGCAGTCGGCGAAGAAGAGATCGATGAACTGGACAAACTGATGAAACAGGGAACAGACAACGGCGTAGAAGGCCTGGAGTTTCTGATAGGAGAAGACGTTAAGAAATTGGAACCAAACGTTGAAGTCGAGAAAGCTCTGCTTACGCCTACCACAGGCATCCTTGAGCCAGATGAATTGATGAACCATCTCTACGCTCAGGCACGAAAAAACAACGCAACATTAGCCACAGAGACAGAGGTCACGAGCCTCAAACAAACAAGTAATGGCTACGAAGTGGGCGGAATAAGCGTCGGCGAAAGGTTCCACATCAACGCGAAGATAGTGATAAACTGCGCGGGACTTTACTCTGATAAGATAGCAAGCATGGCAGGACTGGACACGGATAGAATAGGATACAGACTTTACCCGTGCAAGGGTGACTACTTTAGAGTGTCTGGAAAGCCCCTTGTCAAAATGCTCATCTACCCCGTTCCCAAAGGCCCAGGTTTAGGCATCCATTTGACGCCCGACCTCACAGGTTCAATAAGACTAGGGCCCAACGCGTACTATGTTGACAAGATCGACTACGCGGTAGAATCTGGTGAGAAAGAGTTTCGAGAGGACGTCGCAAGATTTGTACCCAAGATAGTTGAACACCAAATCCGGCAAGACTCATCTGGAATAAGACCGAAACTGCAAGGACCAAAAGACGGGTTTAAAGACTTCGTCATCAGACACGAAGCCGACAGAGGTCTGCCCGGGCTGATCAACCTGTTAGGCATAGAATCTCCAGGCTTGACTGCTGCTCCGGCAATAGCAGAGTTGGTGTCTCAGACTATACAAGACGAAATCAAAAGGTAAACAGACAGCGACTTTTGACGCTAAGCGATTATTTTGAAGAAATCTCTCTCCGTGAATATGCCGACGAGCACTCCGTTCTTGACTACGGGCACGGCGCCTATGTCTTTTTCCCGCATGATTTTCGCTGCTTGACCAACATCGGTCTCCGGCGTCACGGTTGAAACGTTCTTTGATGCAATCTCCAGTGCCGGTGTGCCGAGAACTTGAACTATCGTTTCAGATTTCAGATGTTTGAAGACTTCGCCGCTTCCGAAGAAACGTATGATGTCCATCGCCGTCACGATGCCCATGACCTTACCGTCAGAGACTATTGGCAACCTTCGAAAGCCTTGTGATGCCATCGTTTTCTCAGCTTCAAAAATAGTGGTTTTAGGCAACGCAGTGACGACCTCTTCTGACATGAGCTGGGCAACCGTGACGCCGCTGGTTCTGCCTGCGAACAAAACGGCGATGTCCCGCTCAGTCACTATTGCCTTCACACAACCCTTTTCGTCGACAACAGGCAGCCCGCCGAGGTTGGACTGCTTCATCTTCTCTATGGCTTCGCTTATCTTTGCCGAAGTCCTGATTGAAACGACCTTCTGGGTCATGATAAGCTTTATCGGCTCGTTCAGGGCCTTGAAAAAGTTGCCACCATACTTTTGTTGAATGATCTCAAATTTCTGGCCGCCGCCTAAGTAGTCAACTATGTCCGTGGCTGTAACGATTCCCTCTAAATACTTTGTCCCCGGATTAGCTATTGGGAGTCTGCGAAAACCTTCCTTCGCCATCTTCTGAACAGCATCATAAATAGGCATGGTAGGTGCAGCCATGACAACCGGGCTTTTCGCAACAGTGAGTATTTCGCCTTCATGTTTCTTCGAGGCACGAGCCTTCAAATCCAACTGGCCGGTCCCGCGAAGCGTTCTTCTGTAGCTTTCCTTTTTCAACCTTTTCCCCTCTCACCTGACAACCAGTCTTGCAACATCTTCTCGATCTACTATGCCCAGCAGTTTTCCGTTCTTGTCTCTCACTGGAACGCGTCCGAAATCCTTGTTGACCATGACCTTCGCAACCCTGATGACCTTGGTCGAAGGCTCCACAGCAACCACGTTTGTCTTCATGACAGAAGAAATCTTCGGAGGATCGCGGAAACGTCCTTTCCCAGATTCAAACGTCGGCAACATCGTCCCCGAACCGAGAAGATCCTTCATGGTAACCATGCCCACCAACTTTCCATCCTTCACAACTGGAAGACCGGCAAACCTCGTCTCCTGCATCAAACGCCAGATGTTGTCAACCTCGTCATCAGGCGAACAGGTTACAACGTCTTTGGTCATGATTTCAGAAACATCTTTCAGAAACCGTTCAGGACTCGTCTTGATCAACTCTTCAATGAAGCTTTCTAAACCTACAACCCCTCTGTACATGTTATCCTGCGCCGAGGCTACAACAGGCGCGTACCAAACATCGACTTTGATCATGGCCCTGAAGGCAGCAGTCGTTTCATCTTCAACGGTTGCGACGTGCTTTGCAGGCGTCATTATGCCTTTTACCTTCATCGGCGAGACAGATGAGGATATGGTCATCACGTCGCGGCGTGAAACCTTCCCCAAAAGAAGCTTGTTCTTGTCTACGACGGGAAGGATTCTCAGATCGAGATCGCGAATGAGGGCCCGCGCTTTGGTAGCAAGGTCATCGTCGTAGATTGACGGGTGTTTCGGATCCATGATTTCTTTGACACGCAAACGATCTCCTCTCACTCTTCACCTTCAAGCTCGACTCTGCAATCTTCACAGTAGAATTGACCATCGATCTCTTTCAAGTCGTCAGCCCAGACTCCACAATGGTCGCAATATCCAGCGAGCGGCGCCGACTCTTTTTCGGCTTCCTCAGCCATGTTTTCACCTTCAATCCTGGCTTTCTCCTGCATTGTCTCCAGGAGTTCCGGCATGACGCCTAAGACATCTTTACTTGAAACTATTCCGACGAGCTTTTCCCTGTAAATGACAACCAAACGCCGAATGTTTAACCGGCTCATCCTTCTCGCGGCTTCGCTGATCGTTGCGTCTGGTTCAATCGTCATCAACGGAGCAGTCATCACGTCCTTGGCCTTAACAGTGTCTGGCTTCGCGTTCTTCGCCAAGACTCTCACGACGAGGTCTCTCTCAGTGATGATTCCAATAGGTTTGCCGTCTTTGCTCGACACTATTATGCAGCCGTAGTCGTGTTTGCTCATCAAGTCCGCAATCTTGTTTGCGGTGACAGATTCTTGAACCGTAACGGCCGGGCTGCTCATAACGTCCTTTACCAGCAATTTTGATCTTAGTCCGATTTCAGCCATGATTTTCGCCACGTAAGTAACGCTATTGCGTTTTGAGGTTTGACTTCACTCAACTCAAGAGAAAACCACTCATTTAAAACTTGCCTCGTTACTGTTGCACAGAACGCGCTTCTAACCTGCTGAAGTTTTATTAGCTTCCACAGTCAAACGGATTTCTAGATCTGGAGGATATTAGATGATGAAAACAAACGAAGATAGACTCGTCAAAATCTCTGTCACCGGCGAAGTGGTCAGTCCGGTTAAGGGCGCGCGATACCCCTCCTAGGTTTCAATGTATCATGGATATTTGGATCCAAATATGCCATAGGCTCATGTCTCACGTTGGTTTTGTGGCAGAAGAGGATCTGCCCGGAAAAGTTACGAGGGCTCCATGATGGGGTTTGAGAACACATATTTAAATAGGCAGATCAAAATGTTGTATTGAAGGAAAGTTTAGGAGTAAGAAAAAGTTGCCGTTCAAACGAAAGAGTCGCGGAAGATCAAAAGGCGGCAAAGGAAGCAGCGGCGCAATTCAATGTGCAAGCTGCGGGTCAATGGTGCCTCGAGACAAGGCCAAGAAGGTCACGAAAAGATATTCGATCGTCGATTATCAGTTGGCTAAAGAGCTTAGGCAGAAAGGCGCGTACATCGCCACGCCTGCCACAACCAAATATTATTGTGTCTCGTGTGCAGTGCACCGTGGAGTCGTAAAAGTCAGGGCTGAGAACGAACGACGAATGCGCACTCGCCCAAGAAGATTTTAAGCTTCAGCTAAACTACTTTTTTCTTTGTCTTAACATAAACGTAGGCAGCCCTCTGCAAGACGGTCACGTTGGTTAACAAGGCGAGCAGAATCACGGCGGCATTCATCACGGTCACGGGTTGCCAAAACAGGGCAACTAAACCTGCGACGGCAATGATAAGCATGCGTTCAGCCCTTTCCGCAATGCCGATAGATTCCATCTTTATGCCAGCAGCCTCCGCCCTCGTGCGACTGTAGCTAACAAGCAAAGAACCAATAACCGCCGCCAACCCCCAACGAAAATCGCACAATCCACCGAAGATTATGCCGACGAACAAGACGGCATCGGCGTACCTGTCTAGTAACGAATCTAAGAAACCGCCAAACACGGTCGCTTCTCCGAAGATCCTAGCGACTACGCCGTCTAAAGCGTCACAGAACCCTGAAAGCAATAGTAGAACAGTCCCCAAAAGCAAAAAAAGAATATTCATCTCCCATTTCGCGTAAGCAAACGCCGAACAGAAAGAGAGAACGACGCCGATGAACGTTATGATGTTAGGCGTGAACCCTGCCTTGTGTGCAATTTTGGCCTCAGCCACAAGCGCATCCTGGATCTTCTTTTTCAGCTTGGTAAGCATCGAGAAAGGCTTCTCCAGCAATTTTTATTTAACCGTGCATATGCTATATCTCAAGTTAAAAGGTGTTGGTCATGATAAACATCACAACCTTAAAAGTCGACGGAAAAGACTGTTTGGGCATACGCACAGACCTTCCAGAAAGCCCACCGTTACTTCTTATCACTGCCGAAAAAGGCTTCGTAATGTGTGGCTTCCTGAACGTGGAAACTGCTGAAAAACTAGGTGTCGCTGCAGCCGTTATAAGCGGAGTAAAAACTTTTGAGGATGTTCTGAACGGACAAGTGAAAGCAGTGACGACGAAGGCCAAGAACCTTGGCGTCGAAGTAGGAATGAAAGGAACTGACGCTCTAAGACACTTGTCATAGGAGCGTTTCCAACTGCTTCACAGCAAGTAGGGTCTGCAAAATGCGCCACGAATATTCCAACCAAGAACTCTTAGACAACGTTGCCGCTGAAGTAAGAATCTGCACCAAATGCCCTCTATGGAAGGGTCGAAAGAAAGCCGTCCCGGGAGTAGGCAGCCCCGAAAGTCAAGTACTATTCATCGGTGAAGCTCCGGGACGATCAGAAGACATCGAAGGCGAACCCTTTGCAGGAGCAGCCGGTAAGTTCCTAGATCAACTGTTATCCGAAATCGGATTTTCAAGAAAAAACGTTTTCATAACCAACGTTGTCAAATGCCGACCGCCTGAAAACCGCGATCCACTGCCCGACGAAGTCAAGACCTGCACGCCTTACCTCAACAGGCAGATAATCATCATGCAACCGAAATTCATCGTCACCCTTGGCAACCACTCGACATCCTACATTTTTCAGAAAGCACAACTGTCCTTTCAAGGCATAACTCTAGCACGCGGGGAAACGCATGAAATCACTCTTTTAGGAATGAAGATTGCAGTCTTCGCGACTTTTCACCCTGCGGCAGCCCTCTACAACGCGAAATACGGGGATCAACTGACAGCGGATTTTCAGCAAGTAGGAAAGGAACTCCTCAAAAAAGGAATTGCACCGGTTTAACCACGGATGCGCTTCATGCACTTACAGGCGGAGGAGGGCGAACTGATCGCCCAAGTTTTCTCCGAAGCGCAATGTGATACAATTTTCTCAACGACTTCACCAGGCGCTCAACGCTAGGCAAATTGGAGTATATCAACGGGATCCCGTCATACTCCGCCAGCCTGATGGAGTATTCGTCAGGTTGAGTGCCTTGAAAGATGACAACGCGCGGCTTCAGGCTGCTGACGCGCACCACGAGCATCGGGGGAATGCCGTTCTCTATGTTAGTGAAAATCAACGCACGTTCAGATGTTGCACCGAAAAGCTGAGAAAACTCGAATCCTGAAAGGGTTTCAACGGCTCTCTGACTGTCCACTACGGTGTAACCGTTGATCTCGCGGACAAACCTGTCGGTGCATGCAACAACTCTGCCGTCTATAGCCTTACACAAGTATTCCACCCGCACAGGCAAGGGAAATTCACGGAGGTCAACTACAGCGTTGCTCAAGGAGCGTGTGAGCTTGGCGAATTCATTGGTGAAACGGCTGCCGCGTTCTTCATCGATCTTGAGCAGTGCCCACACAAACCTTCTGACGAATTTTGCTCCAGGGCTCGGCCGTCTCCCACTTTCGTAGTCGCTTATCACTGATGATGACACAACCATTTTGGCTGAAAGCGTTATTTGCGAGATGGCAAAAAGCTCTCGCCATTTACGCATGGTGGCCCCTGGCTTGCTTGACAGAATTATCTCTCCCGCGATTCTTCTTGCCAAAACAGACTCACGCGCGCGTGGAGAGGCAGACATGTTATCACTGTCTAGTTAATTTTCAAGCCCCTTAGAACCTCATGCACTATAAAAACCTTCTAGGCCAGAAAAACAATTAAAATCCCCGCAACAATCAGAATCGAACCAAGCACATTGCGGGCAGTGACCCTTTCACGTAACAACATTATCCCTGCTAACGTCGAGAACAGGGGCGTCGTGGAAGATATTGGAACGGCACGAGCCTGCGAACTCAATGTAAAACTGTATGACAACATGAACCACCCCACTCCAAGCGCCACGACGCCGCCTGCAATCAGTGTAACCACTGTCTTCTTCCTTACCTTCAGGAAACCCAGCTTCCTGTCAACAATTGGTGAAAACGCCAGCATTGCAGCCGCGATTGAAATCACCCTCACAACATTAATGACCAATGCGTGATCAATATCTGACGCTTCTTTCACCGCTACACCCATCATTGCAATACTGACAGACCATATTGCAGCTGTCACAATAGCGATGATCATTCCAACGATCAAAACCTTCCTAGTTTCTTTGCCACTCGCTTCGGAATCCTGACCAAGAAAGATTATGCCTACGACTATTGTAACTGCACCCAGTACAACAGCGAAAGTTATCTGTTCGCCCAGCAGAAAAGCCGCCCATAGAACGTTGAACAATGGATAGATGCATGTCAATGGAACAGCTCTTGAAACGCCGATCCATTTCAGACTCACAAAGTATAATGTATCACCAAAGCCTAGACCGATTATGCCACTGGCGCTCGCAAGCAGAACCACTCCTGTGGGTAGCGTGGTCAAAAGAGCAAGTTTGCCTAGAAACAACAGAAGAAGCATCAAGACAGAACCTGTCAGCGTAAGGCGAATGATATTTGCCGAGATTGGACTGGCCTCTTCAAGCGCTTTCCTGTAAAACAGCGCTGACACCGTCCAACTGATCGCGGCGCCCAACGCTGCAAGTTCACCGATCATGATCTCGGTCCTTCAGAAAGGATTTTGTTTTAAACTATTAAATATTCTATGACCAGAGTGTGATTGGGCCGGTGTTCAGTGATTGCAGATTGAACTGCGATGGAGTGAAGATATTCAAGAGAAGTTTCCAAAGCTTGTTGTAGGCGTCGGCTTGATCACTGGAGTCTCCTTGCAGAGGGAGAACGAACGGCTTGCGCACCTCAAAAAGCCGTCTACGCGGAAGTGGAGAGAAAATTCGTCCTAGAGACATTGAAAGATGATCCAACCGTGAGAGCCTACAGAGACTTCTATTGGAAACTGAACATCGATCCAACGAAGACCAGACCTGCTGGTGAAGCTTTGCTTCGCAGAGTCTTGCACGGTGACCAGCTGCCAGAAATATCCGCGGTCGTCGATGCCTACAATCTTGCTTCTATGAAGACTCGCATTCCGATTAGTGGTTTCGACCGCGATGCTTTAACTCCTCCGCTTCAAGTTCGCTTTGCCAGAAATGGTGAAGTCTTCACGGGCATTGGCATGAAAACACCTATGTCCTTGACGCAGAACATGGTTGTTCTAGCAGATACAAAACGCGTGGTGTGTATCTATCCCCATCGCGATTGCGATCATACAAAGATCACTATGGCGACGGAAAATGTTGCGATAGTTGGATACGGTGCCTTAGGAATGGCATCGGACCAAATTAGAGAAGCTGTAGAAACCGCGCTTGAATTCATCAAGCAAGTTTCAGGTGGAGAAATAGCAGCAAAAGGAGTATTTCGAAGTGGCGTTGGC
>Ga0315289_10003397_pt1 | contig 24167 bp, 15 predicted proteins | sample YL17G11_40_MG_FD_203452 | JGI IMG/M metagenome (GOLD analysis project Ga0315289, IMG submission 203452) | Sediment microbial communities from Yellowstone Lake, YNP, Wyoming, USA - YL17G11_40 | ecosystem: Environmental > Aquatic > Freshwater > Lake > Sediment | place: USA: Wyoming | collected...
ATCCCTTAGTTCGGTGGCTGATGCCATATTCCTCATTGATAATCAAAGATATGTCAGGAAGAGTGCCTCACTCAGAAACAATATATCTAAGATTAATCAAATGATAGTTGAGCCATTCTACAACCTGCTCTGTGCTGGCGAAGAGAAAAAGCACAAAAATATCGGGGCGAAGACACTTGATGCCGGTGATATAATACAGACCCTGGTAGGCTGGACAGTAATTGGCCATGGTAAAGCGCAATTGCCATTTATGAGGTTACCATTTGGGAGGTCGCGCCATTTCAGGGACAAGAGCGCTGAAACGCATTTAGAAATTCAGGCGATGGATGAAGCTATAAGCGAGCTATCAATTAGGTGCAATCCAGCGAATTCTGGCAGAGCACTATATCTAATCTCAGCACCAGCTAAAGAAATCAGTGTGGACTTGGTTAAGGAACTTGGAGACTATCTAAAGGATATGGCTGGAGAAGCTGTGATAAGAAATGGTGACTATCCCAGGGAAGCAGGCGTAGTGGGTGTCACTGTAATTCTGTCTGAACTTAGCTCTGTGGAAAAGATAGATTCATACTATCATAGAGCAACCACCTATATACAAGACCTTAAGACGAGGCAAGCACAAGCCAAAGACAAGCTAAAAGAAAGAGAAGTGGCGGCAAAGGATTTGCCCTCACTATTATGACTGCCCTCACACCCTCCCCGAATTAGTGCAGTATATTTAGTTTTTCAGGCTCTACATTTTTCACCACAGGAGGGATAATGATTGAGCCAGTTGTATTATCTGTTGGTGAGGATTACCACTTAAGACGGGGCAAAGACCATATTCTCTATGCCGGTATGCCATCCGACAATGTATACTCTATTGTACAGAAAAGAGCAAGCGGATATCAGGGATATGCATGGAATCTATTTTATCCCAAAAGGCGGCAGGATATAACCATAGACGGAGTTCATATCTTTGTAGAAAATGTTACGCCTGAGGAAATTAGATTCCGGATAGAATAAGAGCTTCTCTTACCCCCACATCCACACCCCCTCCCTGAGATAGTGGAGTGTATTTTAGCTTTTATACGGTGGCCCCATCCCCTTTATCCCCTTCCCCATAATATGAAGATGTATTCTTTGCATGAAGGGGAAGAAATTAAAAAGAGGGGCGAAGCCCCTCTTAGACTCTCTTTCTAATAATTCCAAATTTTCCCCCACTTAATATAATCGGGAACCTTGTACTCTTTCACATTTGGATGCTTCTCAAATATCAACCTTAGTAGTCTGACGCCATTGTAAGCTTTTATAATTAGCTCTCGTTGTTGTGCAAAGTATTTTTGATCGAAAACATCTTCGTTAATTTTGTGTGCAGGATATCGCCGTAATTTCCTTATCTCCTTGAAAGTATCGATCATTTTTTCGATTGGTTTTCTATCCCCAGATTTAAATTTCAATCTTAGCCATTCATCTAGTATTTGAATCGTCCCTTTCTGACGAACAACCACTTTCCCACCACTTCTAATTTCTTCATATTCAAACGGGACATCGTTCAGAAAAAAATCCCTATTTATATTATCTGAAATTGCTTTGTCGAGTAGATGCACAAAGTCATTGTATTCTTTCAAAGTTGGCCTTATGAGGAAACCGAATCCTCTTGGCTTATCTCCCAGCTCGTCCCTAAATAGTGGTGGTCGGTGCATTAACTTGCACATTTCATTTATGTGATGCAATTCTTCAATAAAAGCATCAAATATTGAGACACGTTCTGGCCATTCTCCTAGGATGGATGACCTGAAATAATCGGGATGCAATTTATAGTCACCTTCAACGATTTTTGCATTCCAGACTTGTTGATGTTGCGGACTGAGACCTGATAAATATCTAAGAAATACAGCAACTGCCCGGTTTAGCTCCGAATTATATGAGAAACCAAAGTGTTCCAACAACACCTGATCGGATGATGGCATTTTCTCCGATTCAAAATACTCACCACGAACACATATGCTTCCAGTTATGTCATTATTAGTGTAGGAATAACGTGGATCATTTCGATAAAATTCTAATACACTCAAATCGAAAGACTCGAAAGATAGTTGGGGTTCACCTAAAGCGAGCCTCAATGTGAATGGTCTACCATGATATTTTGATGGTTCAACTACTTTTTTCAGGTGCGCACATGAGGGGTAAGCACAGATATATTCTAAATTTGAGCCTTGTAGTCTCTCTATTTGCTTTTCCTTTGGTTCTTCCTCGAAAGCCTTGATATGCGGATTAGGTTGAATATCACCAAAGGTCAATGAAATCTTATCTTCTCGAATCAGAGAGGTGAGAATGCTCTTCAGTTCGTCTTCTTTTAATTTGAAATGCTGGACGATATTTCGAACTGGAAGCCCGTTGAAATCACGCGAGCTTAAATAGAACTCTGTTATCTTCCCAAGAATGTTATCTTTCTTACTCATTATAATTAATTATATCACCCTATCTTTTGTAGCACCTCCTCCAATACCTCCTGCCATTTATTACCTAGCCGTTTTATGTAAAGTCGTATCTGGCTGGTGCCTATACTTATCCCGTCTTTTAATACTGGCTCAAGTTTCTGTTTATCAAACCTCATGCCCTCAAACAGCCTCAGTATAATCTGCCCTTCCTCGGTAGAGATGGACTCAATGCCTGCCCTACCCGCCAGAATCTTAATCTTGACGGCGTAAAGCAGATTTTTGACCTCTACCGGCAGAGCGCCAAACCGGTCACTGAACTCCTGAGCCATGTCTTCCACCTGCTCAATCTTGTCCAGCTTCGTCAAACTTTGGTAGAGAGATAGCCTTGTATTTATGTCAAGTACATATTCCTCAAGAATAAAAGCACGCATGGGGAGGTCTATGCTTGGAGGTGGGAGACGGGAGGGTTTACTTACCATAATACCAGCCCGCTTTGCCTTTTGCTCCTCCACTGCCTCTGCCAGCAGCCGACAGTAAAGGCTGAAACCAACAGCGCTTATATACCCGCTCTGCCTTGTCCCGAGCAGGTTGCCCGCCCCCCTGATTTCAAGGTCTTTCATGGCGATGCCAAAACCAGCTCCAAGCTCGGTGGCTTCAAATATAGTCCTTAACCGTTTCTCAGCCGTTGGCGTCAGGCGTTTTCCCTTGTCAAAGAGAAAGTAAGCATAGGCAAGGTTGGCACCACGCCCTACCCGACCACGAAGCTGATATAGTTGTGCCAGACCAAACTTGTCTGCCTGGTTGACAATAAGGGTGTTAACATTGGGCATATCCAGCCCCGACTCAATAATGCTGGTGCATACCAGAATATCGCTTTGGCCACGGGCAAAGTCAGCCATCACCATCTCCAGCTTTTCTTCGGGCATCTGACCATGGGCGATAGCTATTTTCGCCTCAGGCACTATAGACTGGAGCTTGCTGGCGACAATGGCTATGCTCTGCACCCGATTGTGAACAAAGAAGACCTGACCGTTGCGTTCCAGCTCCCTGAGTATGGCTTCCCTGATTAGATGCTCATCATATTCGGCAACGTAGGTTTTGATAGGCAGTCTTTCTTCGGGAGGGGTTTCTATGGTGCTCATATCCCTCACCCCCACCAGGGACATATGAAGGGTGCGGGGGATGGGGGTAGCACTGAGAGTGAGAACATCTACCTCCTGCCTCAATTTTTTCAGGTGTTCCTTATGGCTTACCCCAAAGCGCTGCTCTTCATCAATGATTAGCAGCCCCAAATCCTTAAAGACTACATCCTTTTGCAGCAGGCGGTGGGTGCCAATACAGATATCTACAGTGCCATTAGCCAGCCCCTCAAGGATAGCCTGTTGCTCTTTGGGAGAGCGGAATCGACTCAAAACCTCGATTTTTAACGGGAAGGCACTCAGCCTCTGGCTGAAGGTGGAGAGGTGCTGCTCAGCTAAGACCGTAGTTGGCACCAAGACTGCCACCTGCTTACCGCCCATCACCGCTTTGAAGGCAGCACGGATAGCCACCTCAGTCTTACCATAGCCGACATCCCCGCAGACCAGTCTATCCATAGGTTTGGCTTTCTCCATGTCCTCTTTTACCTGGCGTTGTACCTCTACCTGGTCAGGGGTCTCAACATAGGGAAAAGAAGCCTCAAGCTCCTGTTGCCATACCGTATCACGAGAAAAAGCAAAGCCGGGCACAACCTCCCGGGCAGCATAAAGGGCAAGCAACTCCTGTGCGATATCCTCCACCGACTTCCTCACCGTCTGCTTGGTTCGTGCCCATTCCTGAGTGCCAAGTCGGTTCAGCGTTGGTGGTTGCTCGCCAGCACCTATATAGCGGTTGACGCGGTCTATCTGGTCAGTGGGAACATAGAGCTTGTCACCGGCAGCGTATAGTAAAACCAGATACTCTTTTTCACTGCTATTGATGCTCATTGTGGTAACACCGCCAAACTTGGCAATGCCATGCTCAACATGCACCACATAGTCGCCGGGGACTAAGTCAATAGAGACTTTATGTCGCGGCACCGGCCGCCTTTTCATCAGCCGTCGTTGCTTAACAAAACCAAAGATTTCAGCATCGGTGAACAGGTGCGTGTCATTATTCATAACCCAGCCTTCAGCTATTGAGCTCTGAACCAGTGTTAACGAGCCAGGTGCAGGCATTTGTCCTATCTCAGTGACGGGTGAGGCGATAATATCTTCCTCATCAAGCAGCTCGGACAATCGGCTTGCCTGGTAGCTGATAAGTATAAGCCTGTGTTTCTGTTCTAGAAGCTGCTTAGCCCTTTTGATGAACATCGGTAGCTGCCCGGCATAGCTGGGAGCAGTAGCAAAGCTTAGCCGGTACAGTGGTTCGCTCTCGCTAACATCCCAGGTAGTAAGCAGTAGGCCCTGCCTTTTCCCCACTTCTGGCTCTAGCTCTTCCCAGATGAAATATGGTCTGGGGAAATTAGGCGGTAGCTCTCCCCGCGCCACCTTCTCAGTGCGCAACTCGCCGGACTCGGCATCAAAGTCTGCCATTGCTCTCTTAATGTTCTGCAGTTCGTCAAACACCAGAAGAGCATCCTGGGGTAGGTAATCCAGAATATTGCCCCTATTAAATAGTGGAGCATAAAATCGCATATTCTCGGGCATCTCTCTGTCAAGCAGCATAGCCAGTTCTTGTCTGAATTGCTGGCTCACTTCAGTATTACAGCCAGACAGGTCAATGCTACTTAGAGCTTGCTCTAGTTCCGGTCTGCTGCTTAATAAGGGTGTCAGGAACTCTGTGGCGGGACAAATAGCTATGGATGAAACTGATTTTTGTGAGCGCTGGTTTGCCGGGTCAAAGAGACGGATGCTTTCCACAGTATTGCCAAAGAACTCCAGTCTGGCGGGCAAATCACTTGTTGGCGGGTAGATATCAATGATGCCACCCCGATGACTTATCGTGCCCGGTACCTCTACTATGCCTTCCACTCTGTAGCCTATAGTTTGCCACTTACTCAAAAGTTGGAACGGCTCAATAACCATCCCCACCTTTACTGTGTGGCAGGCAGAAGTGAAATCACGATACGACGTCGTCTTCAGCATAAATGCTGGGGCAGAGGCAACAACTAGAGGAGCATCTGCATCTGGCTCATTATTGGCTAGAGCAGAGAGCACTTGTATTCTTTCCAGCTCGGAGGAAGTATCAGAAACAATGCGCTCGTAGGGCAGGGCATCCGGCTCAGGAAAGAGTTTTACCCTTGGGGAATTACACCAGGTTATAAGCTGTTCATAGAGTTTTTTGCTGTTTTCCGGCTGTGCAGTAACCACGAGCATCGGTAGCTTTAGGCTTTGATATAGAGCAGCAATAAGATAGGGTTTAGCGGCATCAAGTAATCCTACTCTGGTGCTGCCACTATGTTGCCGCAGCGTTTCTACAAGCTGGCGATAGGTAGGCATCTCCTCAATGAGATATAGTAGTTGAGTTAAATCCATTTTCTCCCTCAAACACCACTAGGGCTAGCCGAAACGGACTAGCCCTCCATAAAAATTCTAACACAGTAATAGTGGTTGAACAAGCTCATCTCCTTGTCCAACCTGCCTCGGCTTGCTATAATAGAACATGTTCGCTCAGTTGAGGCGATAAATGGGTGAAGTCAAAAGCAGAAAACCAGACCTGACCAATGTGCCATATCACCGAATAGTGGCTAAGTTTGGCACCAGCTTGCTCACTGGCAGCAGTGACCACCTTAACCAGGAGATAATGTCAAACTTGGTTGCTCAGGTGGCACAGCTTCACCAAAGGGGGCTAGAAGTTCTCATCGTTTCTTCAGGGGCAATAGCCTCAGGCAGGCACAAATTAGGGCTAACCCAAAAGATTAAAGGTATTCCTTTTAAACAGGTAATGGCTTCAGTTGGGCAAAGTCGTCTGATGTATGTTTATGAGCAATTATTCAGCCAGCATGGTATCACTGTGGCTCAAGCTCTGCTTACTAAGGCTGACCTCTCCGACCGTGCTGGTTATCTAAATACCCGCAATACCCTTCTGGCTTTGCTGGAACTGCGCGTAGTGTGTATTGTCAATGAGAACGATGTGGTGGCAGTGGATGAAATTCAGGAGGCTAAATTTGGCGATAACGATAATCTGTCTGCCATGGTAGCTAATCTGGTTGACGCTAACCTGCTCCTGCTGCTTACTGATATTGGCGGACTGTATACTGCCGACCCACGCTGCCATCCTGACGCCCAGATTATCCCACAGGTAGAGAATATAGACACGGAAATTGAGCGCATGGCGGCTGATACCCCAAGCCGCTTGGGGACTGGGGGTATGATTGCCAAGATAGAGGCAGCCAAGCTAGCTACTGCCTCTGGCGTAACTGTAGTTATAGCTGACGGCAGAGAGCCAGATATTATTCCAAGATTAGCCGCCGGTGAGGCTGTAGGCACCCGCTTCCTACCAACTACTAGCAAGCTCGAGAGTCGTAAGCGCTGGATGCTCAGCGGTCTTTCCACTAAAGGTAAGCTGGTGATAGACTCCGGAGCAGCACTGGCACTGAAAAAGCAGAAGCGGAGCCTGTTGGCAGCCGGCATTAAGCAGGTTGAAGGTAATTTCCAGCGCGGTGACATAGTCAAGATTTATGACCCCCGGGGGACTCGCCTTGGCTGTGGCATAACTAACTACAGCTCGGCTGATATTGATATTATTAAAGGGGCGCACTCTAGAAAAATTGCTACTTTACTGGGCTATGATTATGGCTCAGAGATAGTGCACCGAAATAACCTAGTAGTATTATAAAGGAGTCAAAATGGCGGCAAATGTTACTAGTGGTAGAGGCAAACTCTACAAAGTTAACAGTGAAAAACTTATCTCAGAAGTTAGCTACAAAATCCACGAGGAATTAACAACAGAGGGCACTCTTAACAGGTGGTGGGGAGAACTAGCTCCTACCGACAGCATTCGTATTGAAGGTGGCGAAGAGTTTGTGATTAAATTAGAGGATGGACGTAAAGGAAGATGTTACCTTCAAAGAAGAGTTAACCGAGCCTTGATTTTAGTGCCTTTATCCCGCGTCTTTCATATCCATGGGACTGGGCCACTTAAATAGGACAAAAAATAAATTGGTGGTATCATAGGTTTTAGGGGAGGTGGGTTATGAAGACTAATGTCCTTTACTTCGGCGATAATCTGGAAATATTGCGAAACAAGGAATATTTCCCTGACGGATGTATTGACCTTATCTATCTTGACCCACCCTTCAATAGTAAGAAAGACTATAACATACTGTTCAAAGAAAACGGCGGGGTTGAGTCCGAAGCCCAGATAAAAGCCTTCACTGATACCTGGCACTGGACACAGATTGCGGAAAACACATATCACGAGATTGTAACCAAAGGACCTCTAAAGATAGGTAAATTGATTGGTGCTCTGCACGACACCATAGGTAATAACGATGTCATGGCTTATCTGGTAATGATGACCATAAGGCTAGTTGAGCTTCACAGAGTCTTAAAGCCCACCGGCTCCCTCTACCTCCACTGCGACCCCACCGCCAGCCACTATCTGAAACTGGTACTCGACCAGATATTTAGCCCAGCCAATTTCAGGAATGAAATTGTGTGGCGGAGAACTACCTCACACGGAGATTGGAAACAAGGAGCTAAACATTTTGGCCGTGTTCATGACCATCTGTTATTTTACTCCAAAGCTAGTAATCCAACTTGGAACCCACAATTTATTCCTTTCTCTTCTGAACAGATTACCCAGCAGTATTACAAAGTAGATGAGAATGGCAGAAGCTACAGATTAGTAACTCCTACAGCAAAAAAGCCAGGTGGTGACACTTCATACGAATGGAGAGGAGTGAGACCACCAAAGGGACGATACTGGGCTTATACTCGTGAAAAGATGGAAGAAATGGATAAGAAAGGGCTGCTGTATTACAGTAGTACTGGTCAGCCCTATATTAGATATTATCTTAATGAGAGGCCGGGAGTAGCCGCACAGTCTATATGGACTGATGTCCCACCTATCAGCCCTACCGCCAAAGAACGCCTTGGTTACCAAACCCAAAAACCTCTCGCCCTGCTTGAGCGCATCATCAGAGCCAGCTCCAACGAGGGTGATGTTGTCCTTGACCCCTTCTGCGGTTGTGGCACGGCGGTGGTGGCGGCGCAGAAGCTCAACCGGCGCTGGCTCGGCATTGATATTACCCATCTGGCTATTAATCTGGTGAAGAATCGACTCAGAGATAGCTTCGGTATTGAAGCCGAGGAAGATGGTCAGCCAAAAGACATAGGCGGAGCAAAAGCGCTCGCACAAAAAGACAGATATAATTTCCAATGGTGGGCTACGGATAAGATTGGCGCAAGGCCAGTTAGTGAGAAGAAGAAGGGTGCCGACCAGGGTATAGACGGCATTATTACATTCCAGCATGACCGTAAGGGCACGTACAAGCGGGTGGTAGTTCAGGTCAAGAGCGGGCATGTGAGTGTCAATGCTGTTAGAGAGCTTAGAACAGTGGCTGGTGAAGAAGCCATCGGTGTTTTGATTACACTGGAACCTCCCACAGAACCAATGAAGGTAGAGGCTATCGCCGCTGGCTCGTACCATTCAGAACTGTATGACAAAGACTATCCCAAAATACAGATATTGACCATAGAAGAGCTTTTGCAGGGTAAGATAGTTGATATGCCCCCGCAGACGCAGACAAGTGTAACCTTTGCTAAGGCGCCCAAAATCTCCAAAAAGGAAGGGGAGCAGCCAGCAATGGGCAGACTAAAATTTAATATGGGAGACAGGGTGATAGGGAATGACAGAAAGGCCTCGTTTAGAGACCGCAAAGGGACAGTTATTGGCTATGAGCCTCGCACACATGAGTATCTTGTCCGTTTTGACGATGGAAGAAACGAGTATGTAAATCCCAGCTGGTTGAATCGGGGAGTCTAAGAGGGGCTTCGCCCCTCTTAAAAAATCATATCCCCTTCCCCTTATCAAGGGGAAGGGGATAAAGGGGATAGGGTTAATAAAACCTCTAACGGAGCAGAAAAGTGCGTATATCAAAGCTCTTTGGTAAGACCTTAAGAGAAACGCCGGCTGAGGCAGAAACAGCTAGCCACCGGCTACTGCTAAAAGCAGGAATGATACATCAGGTAGCCGCTGGTGTCTATTCTTACCTGCCGCTTGCCTGGAGGGTGCTGAAAAAGATAGAAAATATAATCCGTGAGGAGATGGATAAAGCCGGGGGGCAGGAGCTGATGATGCCTGTCCTCCAGCCTCTTGAGCTATGGCAGCAAACAGGGCGCGACCTTGCTTTTGGCAAAGGACTTTTTACCCTCTCCGACCGTAGAGAAAGAAAGCTAGCTTTGGGGCCAACCCATGAAGAAGTCATCACCGAGCTGGTGAGCCATAATGTGCAGAGCTACCGCGACCTCCCACTGCTACTTTACCAAATCCAGACCAAGTTCCGCGATGAACCCCGCCCCAGAGGCGGGTTACTGCGGGTTCGCGAGTTTACCATGAAGGACCTTTATAGCTTTGATGCCGATGAAGAGAGACTAAACCAGAGCTATAATAAGATGCTCCAGGCGTATCGGAACATCTATGCTCGCTGCGGCTTACCTGCCATCATGGTTGAAGCTGATAGCGGTGCCATCGGTGGCAAAGACTCCCACGAGTTCATGGTTATCACCGACTCTGGTGAAGATGAAATTATTTATTGCAGTAATTGCCAATACGCCGCTAATGCGGAGAAGGCAGAAAGCATCAAAAGCAAGATAGAAAGCGGAGAACCATTACCCATAGAAGCGGTGGCTACACCGGGCATTTACACTATTGAAGAGGTATCAGATTTCCTGAAGGTGCCGCAAAGCCATACCCTTAAAGCGGTATTCTACATCGCTGATAGAAAGCTGGTCTTCGTCGTTATTAGAGGCGATATCGGGGTAAACGAGGTAAAACTAAAGAACGTTCTGCACTGCTCTGAACTCCGCCTAGCCAGTGAAGCCGAGGTAATAGAGGCGGGCATAGTAGCTGGCTCAGCTTCACCGATAGGCTTAAATGGCATTAAAATTATTGCTGATGATTCCATAACTTCAGGGACAAACTTTGTCGCCGGAGCCAATAAACCCAACACTCACCTTAGAAATGCCAATTACCCAAGAGATTTTAAGGTTGACCTGGTAGCTGATATCGCCCGGGCTCAAGCCGGGGAAGGTTGCCCCAGGTGTAAAGGTAAATTATTATCTACCCGCGGGATTGAGGTGGGGCATGTCTTCAAGCTTGGCACTTTCCTCAGTGAAAAATTGGGGGCATTTTTCATCGACGCTGATGGCGTCTCCCATCCCGTTGTTATGGGGTGTTACGGCATAGGTCTCGGCAGGTTACTGGCAGCAGCTATAGAACAGAACCACGATGATAAAGGTATCATCTGGCCACCAGCTATTGCTCCGTATCATATCTACCTTTGCCCCTTATATCTGGAAAATCCTCAGGTGGCAGCTACTGCGGAAAAACTCTACGCCGACCTTGAAGCACAGGGCTTAGAGGTACTTTTTGATGACCGTGAGGAATCCCCCGGAGTAAAGTTCAATGATGCCGACCTTCTGGGGATACCCATCCGGGTTACCATCAGCCCCCGAACCTTAGAGAATGACAGCGTAGAGATAAAGAGGCGCTCAGAGAAAAAATCTCAACTCGTACCGCTTGAGGAGGTAGTAACCAGACTTAATGAGCTTATTACGATTGGTTATCCTACCTCAACCTAAAGAAAACAACCCCCCAACTGAGTAGAACCAGACCGCCAATAACCTTGGCTATCTCCAAACCTTTGCCCGCTTGCACCATAGCCCACCCTGGCCATACGACCTGCACCAAAAGGAATATGCCATAAATTAAAGCAAAGATACTTGAAATTATAGCCCATTTTTGTTTGGTCATTGTCTACCCTCATAAGCTACGCAGGGTAGCCCCAAGTTCGCCGGATAGCTTAGCCAGGATTTGCTGCTGAACCTTATCTACTTCTTCGTCAGTTAAGGTATGAGTCGGGGATTGGAAGACAATCCTATAGGCAAGGGACTTCTTGCCCGGTGGGACTTGCTCACCAAAATATATGTCAAATAAAGCAACCCTACTCACCAGCGGGAAGCCCTTAATAATATCCAGTACTTCCTGATGCGTTGTTCCAGCATCAACAACAAGAGCCATATCCCTTACTATGGCAGGAAAGCGCGGTATGGGCTGGAAAACTTTATGACCCGTGGTAAAAGGCAAAAGCTTAGTCAGATTAATCTCAAATAGAGCAACAACCCCAGAGATTTCAAAAGCTTCTACCACTACAGGGTGTACCTCACCAACAACACCAACCTTGACATCATCTACTACTATATCTGCTCGTTTACCCGGGTGTAAGGTTTCATCGCTGCTCTTCTCAAAGGTAGCTTCCACACTCAACCGACTGAGTAATCCCTCCACCACCCCCTTAGCATCAAAGAAATCAAATGACTCATCCCCACCCCGCCACCGCTTCTCCAGCCTAGGTCCATTTAGCACGCCGCACAAAACCTCAGGCTCATCGGGTAAGTCCTCAGGCCTCGGTAAATATACCCTGCCCAGCTCAAAAAGCCAGATGCCACCGTCTTCATATCTACGATTTGCCGCAAGGGTAGCTAGAAGATTAGCCCGCAGGTTAGGGCGAAGATATTCCAGGTCTGCGGTCATCGGGTTAGCCAGACGAAGGGGCATGACTTCAAGTGGGTGAGGTTCGGGGAGCAGCTTATCAAGCAATTTCCAGCCGGTTAGCGAATAGGTAATTACCTCCTGAAAGCCGTAACCTACGAGGCTACGCCTTACTTCCTGTTTGAGGCTAATGATGGGGTCAGGCTTCTGTCTCGGAATTGGTTGGCTAAGCATCGTAGCCGGAATCTTATCATAGCCAGCAATACGGGCTACCTCTTCTATAAGGTCAACCGCTTGATGTATATCACTCCGCCAGTAAGAGGCTGTAACCCAGATTTCTGAGTTTGCCTGCTTGCAATCAAAGCCCAGTGAAGTCAGAGCATTTACTATTTGGTCAAAACTAAACTCAACACCTAAAATCCGCTTTACCTCGTCAGTTGATAGCAGGATAGGCTCCTGGTCTAGCTTACCGGGGTAAACATCAACAAAGCCTTTGGCTGCCTTACCACCAGCTAACTGAGTAATCAACTGAGTAGCTCGTTTAAGGGCTAGCAGAGCTAGCTCAGGACGAATACCCCTTTCAAATCGCATAGAGGCTTCACTGACTAAAGACAGTGCCCTACTGGTATAATGGATACTTGCCGGGTTAAAGTTAGCCGCCTCGAGAAGTACCGATGTAGTCTGCTCAGTTACCTCACTATCAGCACCACCCATAACCCCAGCAATAGCCACCGTCTGCTCTTCGTCAGCAATAACAAGCGTGTCTTCAGAAAGAGTCCGCTCCACCCCATCGAGACTAACTATAACCTCACCACTATTAGCCCGACGCACGATGATTTTCTTCCCCCCAATTCTGTCATAGTCGAAAGCGTGCAGTGGCTGTCCATATTCCAGCATGACATAGTTAGTAATATCTACAATATTATTTATCGGGCGCATGCTACAAGACATTAACCGCTGTTGCAACCACCTGGGAGAATCAGCTACTTTTACCCCGCTGATTAAGCTGGCACAATACCTCGGACATAGCTCAGGAGCAACAATCTTCACTGATACCTGCTGGTCTATAGGAAATGCCGCTTCCTCATACCTAACTTCAGGCAGACGCAAACTTTGTCCGGTCAGAGCTGCCACTTCTCTAGCTATTCCAATTACAGATAGACAGTCAGGTCGATTAGGGGTTACTTCCAAGTCGAAAGTAGTATCACCCAGGTAATCAGTAAGTGGCACGCCAATAGGTGCTTCCACAGGCAAAACCATAATTCCTTCATGACTATCAGAGATGCCCAGCTCCTTTTCTGAGCAGACCATTCCACTAGAGGCAACACCACGAATCTTGGCAGGTTTCAGGCGAAATGCCTGCCCGGTATGCCCATCTATAAGTTCAGCGCCAATACGAGCAAAAGCTATCTTATCACTGAGCCTGAGATTTGGTGCCCCACAGACTACCGTTTGCCGTTCGGTACCCAAATCTATGGTAGCCAGACTAAGACGGTCGGCATTGGGGTGAGAGTTGATGCCGATTATCTGACCAACAACGATATTTTCCCAACCACCAATGACCTGCATCCCCTTGACCTCGATGCCAGCCATTGTTAGCCTGTTAGCCAAATCAGTCGAGGACAGGCTAATAGCCACATATTCTTGAAGCCACTTAATTGGAACCTTCATCAGTCTTAAAACTGCCTTAAGAATCTAAGGTCATTACCGTAGAATAGCCTGACATCATCAATCCCATAACGAAGCATGGGCAAACGGTCAATACCTATACCGAAGGCAAAACTGGTGTAAACCTCTGGATCAATGCCACCGCGCTGGAGCACCTGTGGATGAGTCATCCCGGCACCCAGTATCTCAATCCAGCCACTATTGCCACACAAGCGGCAACCAGCTCCACTGCAGACCAGGCACTCTATAGCCATCTCAACTCCAGGCTCGACGAAGGGGAAATAATCACAGCGGAAGCGCACCTTCCTATCCTCACCAAAGAAACGGCGGGCAAATTCATAAAGTGTTCCCTTCAGGTCAGCCATAGTAATACCCTTATCTACAGCCAGCCCATCAATTTGATGGAACATAGGGACATGGGTAGCATCACTAGCCTCATAGCGATAGACCTTACCAGGCTCAATTACCCTTATCGGGGGCTTCATGGTCTCAATAACCCGGGCACTTACCGAAGTAGTATGGGTACGCAGTAGCATAGGTCTCTCACCACTCTCCGTCTGAAAGTCAACCCAGGAGGTTGACATGTTATCACGAGCCGGGTGTTCCTCAGGAATATTTAACGCCTCAAAATTGTAATAATCCCACTCCACCTCCGGACCCTCCACTACTTGAAAACCCATAGAGACAAATATGTCACATATCTCATAAAGCGTTTGGGTAATAGGATGCAGGCGACCTATCGGGAAGGGATAACCAGGTAGAGTAATATCAATAGCTTCTCCTTTAGTGGTTGCTACTAGCTGTGCCTCTAGAGCCTGCTTTCTTTGCTCTAAACTATTCCCTAAATCGACTTTAACCTCGTTAGCCCGGGCACCAACAGCTTTCCGCTCCGCTAAAGGTAATGTAGCCAAGCTACGTAGAATCTTTGTCAGCTTGCTCTTCTTACCTAGATAACAAACCCGCCAGGATTCCAGCTCCTTGGCGTTCCTAATGGCTTCTAACTCCCGTAGCGCACTTGACCTTAGCTCTTCAAGTTGTTGTAACATCTCTCCACCTTTAAGTAGCTACCTCGGATTATAGGTTATTGCCAACAAAGGGGTCAAGAAGAACACGCTTTGGGAGGGGATTACAGAGGAATAGAGTTTAGTTAAATATTCTACCCTTGAACTTTCTCTTTGGCTATGGTTACTAAATTAGCAAAAGCCTCAGGCTCTTTAACTGCCATATCGGCTAACATTTTGCGGTTGATTTCAACCCCCGACTTTCTCAATCCATCAACAAACTGACCATAGGTAAGCCCCTGTGCTCTGCTGGCAGCGTTAACCCGCGAAATCCAAAGTCGCCTCATATCGCCTTTTCTCTCACGCCGATGAAAATAGGCATAAGTCAGCGACTTGAGCATAGCCTCATGAGCTCTCCGATAAAGAGAATGTCTGGTTGCCCTTTGCCCTTTAGTCAGAGCTAGCACCTTCTTATGTCGGCGATGTGCAGTTACGCCTCTCTTTACTCGTGGCAAAGAATAACCTCCTTACTTCACTCCATAGGGTAAGAGCCTTCTTATCCGAGCCCTATCACTAGGACTTACCGGTATTGTCTCATCATAAAGCCGTTTAGCCTGTTTTGATTTTCGGCGACGCAAGTGGCTTTTCCCACCCTTGGTACGCATAAGTTTGCCGCTACCTGTGATGTGGAAGCGGCTCTTTGCCCCCTTATGAGTCTTAATTTTCGGCACCCTAGGATTCCTTTACTTCTTCCTTCTTTGTTTTAGTTTTCTGAATAGACGCCGGAGACAGGACTACGAACATCCACCTTTGTTCCATCGATGGTTGCCCGTCAATAGCAGCATCCTCTTTTAGCGATTCTATCATCCTCTGTAATAATCTCCTGCCAAGCTCAGGGTGTGTAATCTCACGCCCTCTAAACCTTACCGTTACTTTAACCTTGTCCCCACCATCCAGTAGTCTTTTGACTGACCTGGCCTTAGCTTCAAAATCGTGGTCACCAATCTTCGGTCGGAGACGAACCTCCCTCAAAAGTGAGGCTCTTTGACCCCTCTTAAGCTCACGCTCCCTCTTAGTTTGTTCATACTTATATTTCCCGTAGTCAAGAAGACGGCATACTGGAGGCGTTGCCGTGGGAGCTACCTCGATTAAGTCAAGGTTATGTTTCCTTGCCGTCTCCAGTGCCTGGCTCAAGGGCATAATTCCTAACTGCTCCCCCCTCTCCCCCACCAAACGAACCTCTTTAGCCCTAATCTGCTCGTTAACACGCACTCTCTTAATTATGTCCTTATCTACCTCCCCCAAACAAAGATATGCTATTAGGCAAAAACTATATCATACTTCCTTAATGCTAGTCAAATCACCAAGCCCTTTAGCTTGTCGGCAATAGCCGTCCTAATAGTTTGCTGAAAGCTACCAAAGGGCTGAGAAGATAATTGCTCACCACTGCGCAACCGAACGGAAACAGTGGACGAGGCTACCTCCTTATCACCTACTATAAGCATATAGGGTATCTTATCCAGTTGAGCCTCACGAATCTTGAGGTTTACTCTCTCCGATCGAGCATCAACTTCGGCACGCACCCCACCACTCTTAAGCTCGGTTTCCAGTTTATGGGCATAGTCCAGGTGGCGGTCTGCCACCGGAATCACTATTACCTGAACCGGTGCCAGCCACACCGGGAAGGCACCGCCATAGTGCTCAATAAGCGAGGCAAGAAAACGCTCCATGCTACCCAGCACGGTACGATGTACCATCGCTACTAGATGTTCCTGGCCATCTTCACCAACATAGGTAACATCAAAACGCTCAGGGAGGTTAAAATCAACCTGAATAGTGGGGCCCTGCCACCTCCTCCCTAGAGCATCCTCAAACTTAATATCTATTTTGGGGCCATAGAATACACCCTGTCCTGGGTCTATATCATAGTCAATCTTGAGCCTAGCCAGAGCTTGCTTTAGGATCTCTGTAGCATCTTCCCAAATTTGAGAAGAACCAACATACTTCTCAGGCTGGGTAGAAAGTAATACTTTGTAATTGGCAAAACCAAAGGTATCTACCATAAAGAAAGCTAAATCCAGTACACCAGCCACCTCGTCCTCCAATTGGTCAAAACGACAAAAAATATGGGCATCATCCTGGGTAAAGCCCCTGACCCTGGATAGACCATGTAATACCCCAGAACGCTCATACCGATAAACGGTACCCAGCTCCGCATAGCGCAGTGGCAGCTCTCGGTAGCTGTGTAGTTTTGTCTTATAAATCAGGATATGTCCCAGACAATTCATTGGTTTAAGGATATACTCTTGCCCCTCTACTTCCATTGGGCCATATAAGTAATCACGATAAAACTCCCAGTGACCACTGGTTTTCCACAAATCCAGTTTAGCAATATGGGGGGTATATACAATGTTATAGCCCCGCTTAACATGTTCATCCTTCCAGAAATCCTCAATGACACGGCGTATTACTGCCCCTTTAGGATGCCAGTGAACCAGCCCTGGACCAGCTTCTTCATGAATACTAAACAATTCAAGCTCTCTACCCAATTTTCTATGGTCACGCCTGGCTGCTTCATCAAGCTTTTTCAAGTGTTCTGCCAGAGTCTCTTTGGTGTCAAAGGCAACGCCATATATTCGCTGTAACATAGGACGGTGTTCATCACCCCGCCAGTAGGCGCCAGCAATGTTAATCAGCTTGAAAGCCCTTATCTCCCCGGTAGAACTCACATGAGGCCCACGACACAGGTCAATAAATGAACCCTGCCGATACAAGCTAACCTTTTCATCTGGGATTTCATCAATTAACTCCAGCTTATAGGGCTGGGCAGCAAATAGCTTTCGGGCTTCTTCCTTGGTCACTTCCTGCCTAACAAAAGGCACATTAGAAGCGATTATTTCACCCATCCTAGATTCAATAAGGGGTAAATCATCAGGGGTCAACGAACGGGGCAGGGCAAAATCATAATAAAAGCCATTTTCAATTGCTGGTCCAATGCCAAATTTGGCATCAGGAAAGATAGACTGGACCGCCTCCGCCATAACATGAGCCGCAGAATGCCTTATTATCTCCAGCTTCTCCTCTTCAGTTGCTTGCTGCCCTTTATTAGGCACTGCTGAAATCCTCTCAACTTAAATGAAAACCTCCCACCCTGTTTGGGAACGAGAGGTTGTAAACACCCCGCTTCCATTCTGCTGTAATAAAAACCTATTTACAAATCTTATTATACCAGCCACAAGCTATAAGTGCAATCACTCATGTTTGCCATAGACTTTTTCAAGATTGCTGGTGTATGATAATACAATACTTAGTAGCTAATTAAGGGAAGGGGAACGATTGCCAAGATCAATGCTACCTGAACGCATCGGGAGATTAGATGAGCTTGCCAATAACCTGTGGTGGAGCTGGCATGACCAGGCACGCAAATTGTTTCGTGCCCTAGACTATCCACTCTGGAGGCTGAGTAGTCATAATCCGGTAAAGGAGTTACGCGAGACGAGCCCGGATAAATTGCAAGCAGCCGCCAGCAATCCAGCATTCCTCACTTTGTATGATTCGGTAATGTCTGCTTTCGACACGGATATGTCGGCTGCAAATACTTGGTTTGCCACCAATCATCCCAATTCACTACCCGGCTCTGTCGCCTACTTTTCTATGGAGTTTGCTATTCACAATTCACTCCCCATCTATGCCGGGGGATTGGGAATCTTAGCCGGGGATATTTGCAAGGAGGCAAGCGACCTTGGGCTACCACTGGTCGCGGTCGGGTTCATGTATCCTCAAGGGTACTTTCACCAGCACATTGCTCCAGATGGCGGGCAGCAGGAGGTCTACCGTGAGCTTGATTTCGATGGGGCACCCATTAATCGGGTACTTTCCCCTAAAGATGAGACCGCTTTAGCCGAGGTCTGCCTAGGCGATGTTGTTCTAGCCATCGGGGTATGGCAGGTGCGGGTGGGGCGCACCAACATTTATTTGCTGGATACCAATCTTGAGGAAAATCCTGTGCAGTACCAGCAGCTATCAGCTCGCCTCTACACCGCTGACCGAGAACAGCGCATACAGCAGGAGATAGTGCTTGGAATTGGCGGGGTGCGTGTCCTCCGAGCACTGGGCATCCAGCCAGCTATCTGGCACATTAACGAAGGACATACCGCTTTCATGATGCTGGAGCGCATCCGAGAAGAGGTAGCAAAGGGAACGAGTTTTGCTGAAGCTATGAGAAGTGTGCAGGCAACAACAGTGTTTACTACTCACACACCGGTTCCAGCCGGTCATGATGTTTTTCCCACCCAGCTAATAGACAAGTACTTTAGAGGTTATTGGGACTCTCTTGGAATTGATAGGGATACATTCTTCCAGCTTGGGCAGCAAGCCAGCTTTGGAACCCAGGTCTTCAATATGACAGCCCTTGCCTTGAAAATGGCTAAACAGCGCTGTGCCGTAAGCCAAATTCATGAAAAAGTCACCCGAAGGATGTGGCACGGGCTTTGGCCAGAGGACACAGAAGACCATGTACCGATATCCCACGTGACTAACGGGATACACGTGCCTTCATGGATCGCTCCAGAAGTATATTATCTCTTTGAAAAGTACCTCGAGAAGGACTGGGTAAATAGACTTGACGAGAAAAGGCTGTGGGAACACGTGCTGGATATCCCGGATGACGAACTCTGGACAGTTCATCAGCGACTGAAGCGCAAACTTGGGGGTGCTATTCGGGAGCGCATGCAAAGTCGGTGGGCAGAGGGTAATGTGTCATGGGAACAGATGATGGCCATGGGGGCTTTGCTTGACCCAGAGGTGCTTACTATTGGTTTCGTCCGCCGCTTTACCGAATATAAGCGGCCAGCACTATTATTCAGGGACATGGAGCGTTTAAAGCAAATCATTAGTAACCAATGGTATCCTGTTCAGGTTATATTTGCCGGTAAATCACACCCGGCCGACTTTCCATCTAAACACCTCCTACAACAGGTTTACACTCTGGCTACCGACCGTGAGTTTCAGGGACGAATAATTTTTGTCGAAGATTACGATATGCACATGGCACGCTACTTGGTTCAAGGAATTGATGTCTGGCTGAATACCCCTCGTCGTCTTCAGGAGGCCTGCGGCACTAGCGGCATGAAAGCCGCACTAAATGGTGTCCTGCACCTCAGTGTTCGCGATGGCTGGTGGTATGAAGGCTACAATGGCACTAATGGTTGGGCAATCGGTGAAGAACTCAAGACGCCTAACCCAGAAGAAGAGGATAGAGCAGATGCCGAGGCACTCTACAACCTTCTGGAAAAAGAGATTGTGCCCCTTTACTATGTTCGGGATATCAGCGGTGTGCCCCATGGCTGGATTCGCATGGTCAAAGAAGCAATTAGCTCAATTGTACCCACCTTCTGTGCTCGGCGAATGTTAAAGGAGTACACCGAGCAAGTATACATACCTGCGGTTCGGTTCCTGAGAAAAGGCAAACCAAGCAAGGCAGATTAAATATTGAGAACGGCAAAGACCAAAACACATCGGGGCGATAAAGCCAACTATCTCATTTATCAACTCGCTCACCTATACGGTGTGCAGACTGCCTATTATGATGTTACTCACCATCGCCAGCAAGCTTCCGTGCAAGCCTTGCTGGCGGTGCTTCGGGCACTGGGAGCCCCTGTCGAAACAATCCGGGATATTCCCCCGGCATGGCGGGAACGGAGGCAAGCTCTCTGGCAGCAACCACTGGAGCCAGTAGCTGTAGCTTGGGACGGCAGGCTACCCTTAATGCAAGTGCAGTTTCCCTACGACACAGCAGAGGCTCCTTTAGTCGGTCACCTGAGCCTCGAAACCGGTGAAAGACAGAGCTGGGAATGGCACGGAGCCGACCTGCCAGTCGTGGGAACTGCAGAGGTAGAAGGGATACAATACGTGGTCAAACAGTTTTCCTTGCCGGGAGAGCTTCCTTGGGGATATCATCATTTCACCCTTGAGATGCCAGGAAGGTCTGTAGAAACCCTCATCATTGCAGCACCTTTAACGGCTTATATTCCCCCAGAGGGAGTGGAAAGTCGGATGTGGGGTGTTTTCCTACCTTTATATGCCCTGTATACACAAAAGAGTTGGGGAAGTGGTGACTTCTCCGATATGGAAGCTCTGATAAAATGGACCAGCAGAATGGGGGGTAATGTTGTAGCCTCCTTGCCATTCTTGGCTACTTTCCTAGATGAACCCTTTGAGCCCAGCCCTTATACTCCAGCAAGCCGTCTCCTATGGAACGAGTTTTATCTGGATATAACCAGAATTCCAGAGCTGGGGAAATGTCCCTCGGCGCAGGCACTCCTGGCATCCTCATCATTCCAGAAGGAAATTCAAGCCTTGCGTGATTCATCCTTGGTGGACTATCGCCGCCAGATGGCATTAAAGCACCAAGTTCTAAAAGAGCTATGCCGGTGTTGCTTTGCTGATGCCTCCGGCCGTCTTGAAGCTCTCAGGCATTTTACTGAGACCCATCCAAGAGTTGAGGATTACGCTCGTTTTCGAGCTACCTGCGAAAAGCAAGGTGCTTCGTGGCGGTCATGGCCGCAGCCGCTTCAGGAAGGTATCCTGAAAGAAGGGGATTACAACGAGGAAGTAAAGCGCTACCACCTCTATGTGCAGTGGCTTGCCCACCAGCAGGTCAAAGCCCTGTCTGACACAGCACGTGAGAAAGGTCTACGATTATACTTTGACCTACCACTTGGGGTTCATCCCGATGGCTACGATGTATGGCGTGAGCGCACTGCATTTACTCTAGACATCTCAGCAGGCGCACCACCAGACGCTGTCTTCACCAAGGGGCAAAACTGGGAATTCCCACCCCTGCAGCCAGAGAAAATTAGAGAGCAAGGCTACAAATACACCATTGCCTGTTTACGCCATCACCTTCAGCACGCAGGCATCTTTCGGATTGACCATGTGATGGGTCTTCATCGGCTCTACTGGATTCCAAAAGGACTAGAGGCAAGCCAGGGAGTCTATGTGCGCTACCATGCTGAGGAACTCTATGCTATCTTGACCCTTGAGTCCCATCGAAATAAAGTCATTATTGTCGGTGAGGATTTGGGCACGGTGCCACCAGAAGTGAGACCAGCTATGGCCCGACACAGCATCCACCGCATGTATGTAGTGCAATACGAACTTGTTTCTGTTCCTCGAAGGGCGCTCCGGCGGGTTCCTCGCAATTCTCTAGCCTGCCTTGAGACGCATGATATGTTCCCCTTCACCACCTTCTGGCAGGGCAGGGACATTGAAAAGCGGCGAAAGCTAGGCCTCTTGGACGGGATTAGTGCCCAGCTAGAGCAGAAAAAGCGCCTAGCCATCAGGGAAGCAGTGACTACTTTCTTACAAGATAAAGATTGGATTGAGAAGACTACTCCCGATGTGTGGGCTGTTATTAAAGCCTGTTTAGCTTTTCTGAGTGCTAGCCAAGCCCGTATCGTTATCGCTCATTTAGAAGACCTATGGCTTGAGACACAGCCCCAGAATGTGCCCGGTACCCGAGATGAGCACCCGAACTGGCAGCGGAAGACACGCTACAGCTTCGAGGATTTTTGCCAAATACCTCAAATAACTGATACACTTAAGGAAATAGACCGCCTCAGAAAACAAAGAGAGTACAAACGATGACAGAGAAAAAAGAAACATCTGGTGCTAGAAACCAGTCAGTGCCGTCTGAGATGACTCTCCTGACTAAAGATGACCTTTACCTCTTCAATGAGGGTAGTCATTTTCGCCTGTATGAGAAGCTAGGGGCTCATCCCCTGACTGTTAATGGTCAGCAAGGGACTTATTTTGCTGTATGGGCACCCGATGCCGAGCAAGTGTTCGTCATGGGCGAATTTAACGGCTGGAACAAAGCCAGCCATCCTTTGTATCCTCGGGGGCAGTCTGGAATCTGGGAGGGATTTATTCTGGGAATGGGCAAAGGTACCATCTACAAATACCATATTGTCTCACGTTACAATGGCTACCAGGTGGATAAGGCGGATCCTTTCGCTTTTTATAATGAGACGCCGCCTAAAACTGCCTCTATTGTCTGGGAACTCGAGTACACCTGGGGAGACCAGGAATGGATGAAGGAGCGGCGCCAGCACAATGCGCTGGATGCTCCAATAGCCATCTACGAGGTGCATCTGGGTTCATGGAGACGGGTACCCGAGGAAAGCCACCGCCCCCTCACCTATCGGGAACTGGCACCCCTGCTCGCCGAATACGTTCAAAAGATGGGCTTCACCCATGTAGAATTTCTTCCAGTAACGGAGCACCCCTTCTATGGCTCTTGGGGCTATCAGGTTACCGGGTACTTTGCGCCTACGAGCCGCTATGGCACCCCCCAGGACTTCATGTACCTGGTTGACTGCCTGCACCAGCACGGTATCGGCGTCATCCTGGACTGGGTGCCTTCACACTTTCCTACAGATGAGCATGGGCTTGGTTTCTTTGATGGGACTCACCTCTACGAGCATGCCTATCCCCAAAAGGGGTTTCACCCCGACTGGACCAGCTTTATCTTCAATTATGGACGCAACGAGGTTAAGAATTTTCTCATTAGTAGTGCTCTCTTCTGGCTGGACAAATACCATGTGGACGGGCTGCGCGTTGACGCTGTCGCCTCGATGCTTTACCTGGACTACTCCCGGAAGGAAGGGGAGTGGATTCCCAATAAGTACGGAGGGCGGGAGAACCTTGAAGCCATTGTTTTCCTGCGGCGCTTCAACGAGGAGGTCTATAAGAACTACTCCGATGTGCAGACAATTGCCGAAGAGTCCACCGCTTGGCCTATGGTCTCCCGGCCGACCTATGTGGGCGGCCTAGGCTTTGGCATAAAATGGGACATGGGATGGATGCACGATACATTAGAATACATGTCTAAAGATTCCATCTTCAGAAAATATCATTACAACGAGCTAACCTTTCGCATGATTTACGCTTTCTTTGAAAACTTCATTCTGCCCCTTTCCCACGATGAGGTCGTGCACGGCAAGGGCTCACTCCTGAGCAAGATGCCCGGGGACGATTGGCAAAAATTCGCTAATCTGCGGCTCCTTCTGGGATATATGTATGCCCAGCCCGGGAAGAAGCTGCTCTTTATGGGAGGAGAGCTGGGACAGTGGCGGGAGTGGTATCAGAACGAAAGCCTGGACTGGCACTTACTTGAGTATAAGAGACACTCCGAGCTCAAGAAATGGGTTCATGACTTGAATCGACTCTACAGTAGCGAACCAGCACTTTATGAACTTGACTGTAACCCGTCAGGCTTCGAATGGATTGACTGCGGTGACACTGACCAAAGCGTCGTCAGCTTCATTCGAAAAGGAAAGTCGACAGGCGATATCTTGCTCGCTGTTTGTAATTTTACCCCAATGACTCGCTTCAACTACCG
>Ga0315289_10003399_pt1 | contig 24164 bp, 26 predicted proteins | sample YL17G11_40_MG_FD_203452 | JGI IMG/M metagenome (GOLD analysis project Ga0315289, IMG submission 203452) | Sediment microbial communities from Yellowstone Lake, YNP, Wyoming, USA - YL17G11_40 | ecosystem: Environmental > Aquatic > Freshwater > Lake > Sediment | place: USA: Wyoming | collected...
AACGGCGTGTCGTACCCCAAGGCGACGAGGACACCGACGCAAAACATCACGGCCACTTACTGGGTGAGTGAGGAGAATCCAGAGACAGAGCGCGCGCGAGAGATAGAAGAAAGCAAGAACAACACAAAACTCACGCTTTCTTCAACCTGTCTTTTCTCCCTCTTTTTTTAAACACAGGGATTCGACGGCCAGAAGGGCCTGGGAACCCCGCCTGGCGAATACAACGAGTTCGCCAGGAAGGTTGCCGAGGCAAAGGGGAACACCGAGGCGCAAAACGCGCGCCTGTTTGCCTTTCTCAACGCTGCGATGGCAGACGCCGGGACTCTGGTCTGGGCGACCAAGTTCAGCCAGTTCTACGAGAGGTGAGTAGTCGGTCGATTGTGATTTTTACTTTTTCCTAGGGGGGGCTGCGGGGAGAGGGGCAAGAGAGTTTGAAAAAAGCTCTTGCTTTTGTTTCCCAAAGGCACGGAGGCAGCAGTGCCTCACTTATTCTTGTTTTGTCGCACTCACACAACGACGATGACGACGAACAAAAAAAAACGAAACAGGCCTGTGACCGGCATGCGCCGAAACACGCCCCTGACGGGGTTCCTGCCCAAAGGGTCGCCGACGACCAACGTGGTTTCGAGCGTGCAAAAGTGAGTACAGGAAAAGAGAGCGGAAAGAGAAGTTCGGAAGAGAGAGCACAGCATTGTTGGACAACAGCCCCTCCTAAATTCATTCTCGCTGTCTCAAACACTTGCCTCCGCAACGAAACCAAATACAACACAGCGCGTCGCCTCCCTTCCCGGCTTACCCTTCGGGCCACTCGGGAATCGGCGGCGCGGCCTTTCAGATCCTCAGGCTCTTTTACGGAGTCCCTGCCGGCGCCGCGGGTTGGGGCCCCGACTCGGTCTTTGAGGGCGACTTTGTCTCGCGAGAGTTTAACGGCGTGAGCTTCAACAACTCTGGGGTCGTGCGCCCGCTCGTGCTCCGCGGGTACAAGAACGGGGGGCTGTGGAAGGCCATGGTCGATAACTCGATATCGCGTCTGTTTAATGGCGTGCACTGGTGAGCACATTATTTACCCTTTTTTGGGGGGGTCGTCGAGGTCGATGGTCGATGCCAAGGGACTCGAAGAAGAAGAAAAACTCATTTTTTTCTCTCCCCCCTCAAACTCTTTCAACAGGCACTACGACTCGTTCTACCCAAAGGACGGGAACCCTTTGGTCCCCGACCTCACGAAAAACGTGGGATCGCTCCCCCTGGGCATGACCGTGGCCGAGAGCGTCTTCTCCGCAGGCAACGGCCTCGCACCAAAATTCGTCGGCACACCCGTGCCGCTCTCGTCAGCGCCCGCGAGGACCGAGTTCCCTGCGCGTGCCGCCCCCGCGGACGGTAGCGTCGATGGCGGGGCGCTCTACGAGCCGATTCCCGGGCCCGGGGACGTCTCGGACTATTCTGTGAGGCCTCGGCAGTAAAATTAGAAAAGAGAGGGACGAAAAGAGAAACGGCACGTTGTTTTCCTCTCCTTTTTTTCCTGTTTGCTTTTCAAACAAAACAAGAGGGTCCCCTCCGAACAATAATTCCCCTTTCTCTCAAACCTCAAACGCCCTCCCTTCCCCCTTTGAAGGGCCGCATTACATACATTGTCCTTAAAGTATGCGAGCCCTTTCTTTTTCAGTTCGGCGAGATAAATAACATACTTTAAGATGGGGAGAGAGAGGAGGAGCCGCGAGATACACAGAAGAGAGAGGGGACGAGTCGCACTCACTCTTCCGCTTGCCGTCCAGTATTTCCTTTCCCTACGCTCTCCTTTCTTTATTTTGCTGTTTCTGCGGGATAAAAAAAACAAAAAAACTTAATGATGGGGGAGAGAGGGGCGAGAGACAGGGAAAAGAGACGAGTCGCACGCACTCTTCTCCTTGCCTTCTGTTTCCTTTCCCTCCTTTTCGGTTCTGAAACGATGGAAATAAACAAAAATAACATACGAGACAAACACACATCACAAGAACAACTCTATGACGAAGAGAGAGGGAGAGACGGATAAACGGGAGAGGGAGGAGAGGCGACTAGCACTCGTCCCCTCGCTCTCTTTTCCTTGCTTTTTCTCCTCCTTTTGTGGCTGTGTAAGCTCGGTTGCGTCAAAAAAAACGCGACGTTCGCTCGAGAGAGAAAACAACGTAAGAGGGAGGGAAACAAAAGCATAACTTGCAAACCAAAATTCCTCATCAAGCAAGGAAGAGCAGAAGGAGAGTGGCCCTCTGACCGTGGCCAAAAGGCAGGAAAGTACGGCCTCTGCCTTTTCTCCTGTCTGCTCCTATTGCGAGTTCGCACAATCAAGAAGGATAAAACAGGGAAGAGAGAGAGGCAAAGAGAGGGAGAAAATGACAAAGAGAGGGAGAGAATGACAAAGAGAGGGAGATAATGACAAAGAGAGGGAGATAAAACAGGGAGAGAGGGAGATAAAACAGGGAGAGAGGGAGATAAAACAGGGAGAGAATGACAAAGAGAGGGAGCGAATGACAAAGAGAGGGAGCGAATGGCAAAGAGAGGGAGCGAATGGCAAAGAGAGAGAGAGAATGACAAAGAGAGGGAGAGAATGACAAAGAGAGTGTCCCTCTCACGTCTCCTCCTATAGTGCCGCAAGGGCAAGCGGCGCCTGAGGTCTCTGTCGCGGAGGAAAAGGGATACAAAGATGGAGAAGTTGCTGCCTCCGCCCCTCTTGCCGCGCCCGAAGCGCTGAAAAAAGAAGGAGACGCCGCTGCAGCTACGGCTCTGGAGACGCTAGCTAGTGGCTCCTCCTGCTCTTCTCCCTACCTCCGGCAGCGGCGCTGGTGCCAGTTGCAACCAAAAATCCGTCAAGGCCGCGACGCACGCGCCAGGGCCGCGGCCGAGGCGCACGCCAAGGCCGCCGCGGCGAGGTTCAAGACCTGGCAGTCCAAAGTCGACGCGGAACTACAGCGGGCCGCGCATCGACGCGGCTGCGACGTAGGAGAGGCTGCTGGCGCCATTGGCCCGAGGCGCCGACGACGCGAAGGTCGCGTGCGACAAGATGCGAGTGAAGCTGAGCGGCGATGGCGGAGGGAGCGGGATGGCAACGGCGGAGGGAGCGGAGGCGGCAACGGCGGAGAGAGCGGAGGCGGCAACGGCGGAGGGAACGGAGGCGGCAACGGCGGAGAGAGCGGAGGCGGCAACGGCGGAGGGAGCGGAGGCGGCTACGGTGACGCTTCTTCTTCCTCCTTTTTTTACGTAGTCCGACAGTTGATCTATGTCTCGATCCAGCTTAGCGATTTCTCCTTTGACACAGTTGAGTGTGGCTTCAATTCGGGTGACGCCTTCGAAGATCTTGCCCGTCGTCTGGTTGAGGTCTAAGTTGAGATCGATGAGGGCAGGTCAAAGTCGAAAGTTTCAACTTTGAAGAAAATTCCCACAAACGGCGTTTGTGGATCTTTTTTGCCTTGTGGCAAATTTGGCTTTTGGGGCAGATGGGAAATCTGTAACAGTTGGCATTACCAGTTGGCCCATGTGCCAACGGGAAAACTGCAACTCTCCTCCTCACACATTTTCATCCGTGCTCTCTCGGGCGATTCCGCTCTCTCACATCCCCCGGCAACCATGCGCCTTCTGGCCCCTCTCTTCGCATCGGCGCTGCTTGTGGCTTTCGCTCTCGCCTCAACGGCCGCAGCGCAGGTGAGGATTGGAAAGTGGGACTCGGGAGAGGAATTCTCAAGAGGAGAGGGTGGTTTTTCTCGCGCTCTTCACTTTTCCGCATTTTTCTCGTTTACGCGACACGAGGCGATATCTGGGCTCATCCAGGGGCGCAAATTGTGGAGATGAACTCGCGCAGGTCAGCGGAAGAGAGAGAGGCCTTTTTCCGTTGTTGCCGCCACGCTTTTTGAACGGAGCACGTGCCAACCTCGCTCACTGGGTATTTGGAGTGTTGCCGCAGCATTGTTTCCCTCTGCTCGCTATTCGTATTTATCTCCCCGCCGTCTTTTTCTTCCCTCGCTTCGCAAAATCACGCGGAAGAAGGCTGTGACTTCGAGTCTGGGAGCGACGAAAGAGCAAGGCAAAAGCCTGCGAGTCGTGCCCAGGAAAAGCGACATTCAAAGGGTTTCTTCAGGGTAGAAACCCATCCCCAGTCTCCTCAACAGGGGAAGCACGGCGTGGCAGGGGTCGTCGTTCCGAAACTCATCAACACCGCAAAGAACTAACTGATTCTCGCGCCATCTCACCCCCGCCCCCTCGCAAAATCACCTCCACTCCTTTCCATCTTTTTATCCTCTCCTTGTCACAGCCCCTGTCTTTGACTATCAACAATAAGACCGTTCTGCCGGTCGATGGCAGCGTCGCCTCGCCCGTTGTCGCAGGGTCGCTTGACGCCATAGAGGACCTCGGAGACGCCGCTACGTTGGCTCGGCAATCGTTCGACAGCAAGCTCGCCTCCGCGGGCCTCCCGACGACGGTCGCGACTGCCGCGCGGGTAAAGAACGTGACGAAGGTCCCGGCCCGCGCCAAGGCTGCCTCGGCCGTCAAGACCCTGCGCAACGCGGCAGACGCTATCGTTGACGGCGCCTGGGACAGGGCCGCTCTGCTCGAGTCTGCAGCGGTCCAGGCAAAGTCGGACTACGTTGCCAGCATTGGTTCCGACTATGCCCCCCCTCGGGACAAGGCCAAAGAGATTCTCGCCGCGGGTAAGAACGCTTCGAGCAGCGGCCGGGCGACCAAGAGGGCCATCGAGGACGCCGTCCTGGAGTCCGAAAAGGGCAAGGAGCGGTTCTCGGTGCTCGTGTCGCTCAACCCCGAGTACCACCCCCGCGGCGGCAACGGCGTCGAGGGGCCCCAGTTCTCGCCGTTTTACCGCCCGGGCCCCTCCGCTCTGCTCTCGCAGCTCGGGAGGGCCAAGCGGGGCGCGGTCGACAGCGTCGAGGCCGCCTTGAACGCCACCTTCCCCGGTGCTTCCGCTGCCAAGACGGCCGCCGCTTCGGCTGTTGGCGTCGGCGGTGGCGCGAGCTCTTCGTCGTCGTCGGCGTCTTCTGCGTCGTCGTTGTTGACGTCGTCGACATCGTCACCTTCGTCTCAAGCTCCCACTTCGTCTTCGGCGGCCTCGTCGCCTGCATCTCCTGGCTTCATCACTCCTGTCACCCTCCCCATTTCACCCGCCGAGGGAGGATCTTCGGGGAGCTCCTCCGTGTCCTTCTCCGCCGCGACCGTGCTGGGCCTCGCTGGGGACACCTTCTTCTCGCCGGACGTCGTCGACTCGTTCGACGTCGCCAACGCCGTCCGCGCGCTGCTTGTCTCCAAGCTGCGCAGGCTCGCCGCGGAGGGCAGCGCCGACGCCTCGGCGCTCCTCTCCCTCGGCGATGGCACGGCCCTGGACGGGCAGAGGACCGCGGCCCCCTTGCTCTCGGCGCGCGGCGTCGCGCTCGACGCCGAGGCCGGGGTCTACGCCGTGTCGGTCGCGTTCCCGGCGCTGCTGCCGCCGCCCCCCGGCGCGTCGCCGCTGCTGCCGCTGCCGGCGACGGCGCTGCGGTTGAAGTTGATGAACGCCGTCAACGATGTTGACCCCTCCGACCCCTGCGGGTCCCTCGCCCATCGCACGGGCTTCGACGTCTGCGACGCGCTCGATCACGCGATGCACCTGAGCCTCGTCGGGGCTGGGGCCGCGAGGCTGCTGGCGGTCGAGTCGACCCCTGCGCAGCTGTTCCTGCCCTTCGGCCGGAGGTCGAAGTCGAGAGAGATTTCCCTGGTTGGCGCGTTGCCGGCGTCCGCCATCGCCGCCGCCTCCCCGAGGGGGATGCTATCTGCCACGGGCCGTCTTGGGGCCGCTTCAGGGGGGGTCTCTGTGGCCTCCTCCAAGAGTTACATCCCCAACGCCCTCGGGGGGGCCGCGTCGGTGGCAGATGGGGCAGATGGCGTTGTGGGGGTTTTGAGTTCGGGGCTGGGCTTCTTCCAAAAAGCCACCCCCGTCCTCAGCTTTTTCTCCAGCTCGATTGCCATCATTTCCACTATCGCCGGGCTTTTAAATCCCAAACCGAATTACGCCGCGGAAACACTCACGTACGTTCACCCTGCGGTTGGTTTCCCGAGGCCTTATTCCCCCTTGTTTTTTTTCACCTCGTTCCCTTGCTATTTCCCCCTCCTTCCCTTGCTTCCCCACCTCCCTTGTTTCCCTCACTTTGCTTTGGCAACTCTTGCTCGAGACAAAAAAAAACACTGCAGCTACTTGCAAACCATCAACGCGACGACGTTCCGAATCCTCGAGAGCATCAACGTGATCTCTGAAACTCTTATGCATATAGAAGCCGAGATCGGGAACTTTTCTTCCTTAGTCACAGCCGAGGTCCGCGATGCGGACTGCAACGGGGCATACCGATTCGCGGAAACGTATGTCAACGTCGTCCGGGGCCGGTGGAAGACTTACACAGATCCTGTGGCGGGCCCGAGGAAAGCCGCCGAGGAAGCCGCGACAGCCATCATGCAGGGCCTGCGCCCGGACACGGAGATGGCCAACGTCTTCGACGACTTTGCCAAAAATGTCCTGGCAGAGCCTGGCGGCGGCAGCAACGACGTGAGCGTCTTCCAAGCCCTGGACAGCCTCCATGCCATTCTCGTGCCGAATATCGACTTCAACGGGCGCCCGGACGCTCTTGTGATCTACGCGTGTGCCCGCTCCGCGATGGCCGATTTCCGACGTCGGGCCGCGACCTCGAAAGACTTCTACGCCTTCGACGACCGCCAGTACTTCACCCCGATCCAAAACCTGCTTTTCTACTACCAGATCTGGCAGGCGAGGGGCTCGCATATGATCCAAGAGGCCCTGATGTTCCGCGCGCAGCAGGCGGCGCTGTCGGCGTGGGCGGCGAACCAGGCGGTGCGATGTTGTTTTTGTTTTGAACGCGGAGGATAGCAGGGAAAAAACAGGGAAAAAACTCACTCGTTTTTTATTCTCTTGACTCGCCCTCCTTCTCTTTCCTCCTCATCGCGAACAAAAAACAAATCTATATGAAAAACAATACAGGTCCCCGGTTGCGACACGTCTAGGCCGGACGTCGACCGCTCAAAATGCGTCCTCAATCCCGAGCTTCTCCCGGCCCCCGGCCCGCTGTTCTGCGCCCAGCTGAGGAATAACTGGAACTCCGGCAAACTCCCACGCCCTGACTTTGCCAAAGCCGTGAGATTTTGCGACTCGCTGTTCAAAGACGTGAGGGAGATCGCCAACAACGTCGAGATGCAGCAGAAATACGCGGGCGTGCCCTACTCCTGGGGCAACGCCGGGGAGGGCGTGCGCCTCGTCCTGGGCTCCGACGTCACGCAGAAGCCCGCCAACGTCGTGGGCGTGGCGACGCCGACGAAGACCGAGTGGCTCGTGCCGGCGTCTCCCGGGGCCTTCGCGCCGGAATGCGCCGACCCGAGCAACAGCGCCACGTCGCAGTGCCGGCTCATAGGCCAGCGCGACACGGAGTACTTCGGGAGCGGGCCCTCGCAGCCGAAGAGCTACCCTCTGGGCTACCCCGCCGACTTTTGGAAGCCCGCGGGCGCCGCCGTATGGAAGGACGGGCTCCGCGGGATGCAGCCGCTGACGGGCGCGCAGGGCGATCCCGCGTCGCTCCTTTCCATTATGGAGACGGGGAACGAGCCCTTTGGCGCTGTCCCGTTCAAGGGCATCAGGGACCGTGTTTGGGTGCGTTTTTATCTTCTTCTTTTTTCTGAGTGCTGAAATTCGCGACCGGCAGCGCTCACCAACTTCTCCAACCCACTTGCCCTTTCTCCCCCACTTCCTCCCCCTCTTCTTCGTTACATTGCAATGACCAGTGGATCGTCAACGCCACGACGGAAGCCCGCGTGGTGCACCTGGGGCTGCGCGGCTCCGTCCCTTCGGACGGCGACACCACCGCGAAGTTCTACGCTCCGAAAGAGCTCGCTGTCAAAACTGCTTACTGTTTTGTGGCAGCTATGGCAGACGACAAAACCAATGGACCATCTGGCGTCGTCTGCTCGTCGGAAGACTTCAGAGGTGTTTTCACGGGTAACTGCGTGGAGAAAAGGCTCCCATACAGTTTTTATAAGTTCGATTACACACGTTCCGGTAGGGTGGAAAGGAGCTACCTCACCTGCCAGATTCAAACGAGGAACTGGGTCCGAGACGAAGAACTGGGTCCGATGAGTCCATTCAATAACATAACTCTAGGCTTCGGCGCGACACCCGTGAGAATGCTTTGCCCAGTCGGGAGCATTCATACCCCGTCGACGCTCGAAGCCAACGACGGTCCAGAGTGCGGTCTCTACATCGACGGCGATCCCGACAATTTCGCCTCTTTCTATAAAAATATATACCCTGATGTCATGTCGTTCCTCCCGCAAAGGTCGTGCCCCGCGAGCGCGGGTGTCTTTGGCGGGGCCCCGATGAGCGCCTGCCTGTCCCCGGGGAGTCGCATCAGCTACCCCTTCTGGGACCCCACCAGCTTCGCCGCCGGGGGCAACGGGGCGCCGGACCAGCCCGTGCCCCCGCCCCTCGCCCTCCACCGCCTGCCCGCCCTCCGCCTCGCCGACGTCGAGCCCGCCAACCCGAAGAACGGCCCCTGCAGGGCGATCTGGGACCCGGCCGTGCCCGTTCGCTGCGGCGCAGACAAAAAGAGGTACATGGTGGCGAACCTCGGGCCAAACGGCCCGGGCGACACGACGTCGTGGCCTGCCCTCGGGGGCGCGAACAACCAGACGACGCGGACGACGGCCGTCGTCGACGTCTTGTCGGGTCCTGACGGGGGCGCGGCCTTCCGGTGCCTCCCCGTCTGGCTCCGGGCGGACGGTTCGGTGCCGCAGAGCGCCGCGCTGACCCCGGTGCCCACGAGCGTGGTCATCACGCAGTCTGCGGGGCCCGTCTACGCCGGCGATGAGAAGTTCGCGTGGGCCAGCAGCGCCGTCGAGACCTTGGTCGTCGAAGGGCCCGGGTTGGCCTCAGTGCTCGGGGCGTACCCGTCGGTCGACTCCATGCCGACCGCCTACAACAGATACTTGCCCCGCGTCGTCACGTGCGCCGTCGAGGCTTCGGACCCGGAGAACGACGGGTCTCCTGTCTACGCTAGGGGAGCTTACCTTGCGGTCCGGAACGCGGCGGCTCCGAACGGAATCGAGCTCCGGCCCTTTTCGTTCCCGGCCCCTTGAAAAAAAAACAACACCAAAAAATAAAAACGCACGCGCAACAAAAAAACGCTGCCCCCCCAAAATAAACACTAGCCCCCAAAATTAGCAACCATAAAGTGTAACGCCAAGAACGCAACCGAGGTCTGAGAGGGACGGCACAGGAGAGGAGGAGGAGGACGAGGAGGAGAGAGAAGGAGAGGAGCACTTTATTTAGGGTTAAATTTTCACGTTAAATTCGCAGGACTTCCCCGACGAAATCGGTCTCAGTGACGGTACAATGGCGCATGCCGTTGAGAGAATGCTCTTGCCTGCTATCGACAAAGCAAAATTCTCTTTCCTACCTCTCCCTCCCCAGAGATTCCGTGGTTACCGTGGCAGACAAACATAGCTCAAAATGTCCCGGCGTGTGTGAAGCAAGACTAAAATGCGATAACAGAGCAAGAGTTCCCTCGCAGTGGTCTATTTCCAGACAGACTTTGTTTCCGGAGGTGTCGTGAATTTAGTATGAGTCGAAAGAAGCACAGCCGTTCTTCCTGTCTTTACCTTGACTAGATCCGCGGTCGTGCTCCCGCAAGTACTTGACAGAGATGTCAGCAACCTTGGGATAAAAATAAAGGCGGAGGATGTCAAAGAAATCCTTCCTTGTAACACGATTTTCTTTAAGTAAATAAGAAGGGGAAAAACAGAGGCAGGGTAAAAGAGGTGTCTGTGAACGAGTTCGCACCCCACACGTCCACCTGGGGACCTTGCGAGACCTCAAGGTCAAAAGCAGTTCATCTTCAAGACGGCGTCAGATGAGACCGGTTGCGCGCTCTGTTTGAAAGCAGGAGACGACGTCAGACGAGACCGGTTATGCGCTCTTGCAACTCGAAAAAGAGCCGGGCACCGTGACGAGCTGGTGAACTATTCAGCTTCAGTTTCCCTAATTTACATATCCGGCGTCTCCTCAATCGCTCGCATGACGTCGACGTACAACAGCTGCATCATCGTGACCTTGCAGTCTCCCTGGAACTGAGCACCGGCAAATGGCTCAAATGACCCTCCTCCGCCGTCGGGGACCCCGTCACCGCCATTCATGCGCGCCAACTGGCAAGTAATATTGATTTTAAAGTGTGCATCAAAAAGATCGTGGTCGAGGCAGAGCCATGCTCGCGTGCGTGGCACCTGGGTCACGTAACGCATGTTGACCATCAGCGTGAAGTAGTTGTTGTATTTCTCGACGCTGGGATTCCAATAGTAGACGTAGGGAGGGAGGATGGCGGTGGCGGTGGCGATGGTGGTGGTGGTGGCGGCGGCGGCAGTGGTATCGTCGTCGACCGCGGCTCCCTAATGCCGCTGCTGCAAGTTCCTCTTCGCCTCCCTGTTTGAACTAGAACTTAAGCAAAAGCGTGGTGGCCTGGGGCGTTTTCGAGATTCCCGTGCTGCTCTGCTCGACAACACTGCCGAGAGTGTGTCCTTTTCCTTCTCCTTTTCCTCCTCCTATCCGTGAGTGCGCCAGCAGATCATTCAGAAATCGCTCAACGACGTACATGTCCGAAAATAATTTCTGCATGACGCGCAAAACATCAAACGCCGGTTCGCGAGCTCGGAGACCTTGGAGCTTCTTCGGGTCGAGCTCGTCGTCGCCGTAGGTGTCCATCGTCGACACAATTTTCCGGCGATCGTGCTGCTGGTAAAAGTCCACCATGTAGTCCACAAAGTCGCCGACGGAAGAGCAGGTCATCGAGGCCAGAAAAGAGCTGCGGTCGTGCACGGTCCACAGGGAATGATTGGCCGGGATGCGTCTGGAACTCGAAGAGGCTGTTGGTGGTAGTTGTGTGCATGTTGTCGTTCTGCTGTTGCTCCTTCATCCGGTGCTCCTTCCTCCACCTCCTTTGCTACTTCCAAATCCAGCTCCCCTGGCTCATGTCCCTTTCCAAACGTGTGCATGATGACGTGTTGAGCGGTGGCTCCGGCGAGCTCCGAGGCAAAGTACAGCGAGACGGCGTGGTACGGCTCGGGCTCGCCAAAGGACGCGACGACGACGTAGGTTTTCGTTGCTGCTTGTGGCGATGGCGGCGATGGGGCTATTAAAAGCGGAGGCGCCGCTGCCGCCTCTATCCCTGCCGACGCTGCTGAAAAGCCCGAGCCTGCCACCAACTTGATCTGCCGTAGCCTTTGGCTTGTCGACGTCGCATCTTTTCGGTGCGTGAACCTGACGTCTTCACTTAGTTCAGGCGCCTCTCTCGCTGCTGCCGCTGCTGCTGTAACGAGAATACATTGCGAGAGTAAACATTATACAAGGCGCGCAAAAACGGCGTATGCCGGCAGCGCGTAGTCTTTTCCTCCTTTGACGCATTGTCGATTTATTTGCGAAGCATAAAAGATACTCTCTCTCCTTCGGATTCTCCAAAGAGAGACAGAGAGAGAGCAGAATGGAAAAGAGTGCGTCCTCAGAAAAGGAACGAAGGAAAAAGAAGGAGGGGAAAAAAGGAGAGCAAAGCAAAGAGAGAGCGAGAGAGAGCAACACTTTTGCCAAATGCACACCGCACGACTTTTCGCCACAACAAGGCGAGACAGGAACGTTGATCTGAAAACGAAGAAGAAAAGGCAAAACAGCAATTCTGTCTGCAAAGAAAGGAATGAAGACTCGAATCAACCTTTTTTACTTGTGACGCCCTTCATAGCTCAAGGTGGAGATTAAGAAGCTCTCAAACATGAAAAGATGAGCCAACGCCGATTCCGCTTGGCTGTGCAGCAGTGCATACTTCTCTTGATGCTTGTTGGATCATGCCGTACTCTCAAACGGGAAACCCTTCAAGGCAATCATTCCCCGGACCTTAAGCGTTCGATTCGACTACAAGCAGAGGCCGCAGATTCGGGTCGTTTGCCAAGATCACGCTTCCGGGCCGTCACCGTCGTGCATAAGCCGTGCTCCACGCTGGGCTATACGCTGACAAACTTTGCGTCAAACTTGGGACCTGAATGGCCTATCCTCGTTCTGCACAATGACGACGTCTCGCCGCACCTAGAAAGAAACAAGATCGTTCGACTTCAGAAGAGGCACGGCATCTTGCACACGGCTTCCTTGGAAAGGAATGGTTTTCCGGCCTTAAACTTGGTGGACTCGACTTCGTACTCCAAACTCCTCTCCTCGACGCGCTTCTGGTCCGCGCTGAAAGCACGACACGTCCTGATATTTCAAACAGATAGCGTTCTGTGCTCCATGTCGCCGTGGTCGATCGAAGATTTTTTACGATACGACTACGTCGGAGCTCCCTGGATCGACCGATGGTATGGGATGGACATCGGCAACGGCGGGCTCTCCCTGCGAAAGACCAAGACGATGATCCGCATCACCAGGAGCTTCAAGTTCAACGAGACAGAGAACGAGGACATCTATTTCGCTCGCGGGATTTACGATCTCGCGGCACGAGATCATGATGTCAAGATTCCTCGTGCATCGGAAAACCCCCCAAACACCGCACCTTTTCAGCGCGGACTAGAGAACCATGCATCATGCCTGCTTCTGACGTTTTTTTGAAGGAGAGGGTCTTTTCGCCGTGGAGGACGACTCGTATTTTTCAATTTTTCTGTTGGATCCTACTGTGGAAACCTCAAGAGGCCAGAAGAGGATGAATGAAACGAACTTGCTCTGAATTGTTTTGCTCTAAAAAGTATTATTGCCTGACAGAAAGGCTTGTCACAACCCAGAACAGAAAGCACTTGTGCCAGAAATGGTACGCGGCGATTATTTCATTCCCCCCCTTCTTCCTCTCCATGCGTACCTCTTCCCGCTGTCCTCCTTGCTCTTGAAACCCTATTGTAAAAAATTGACACAAATCAGAACTGCGGCATCTTTCTCTCTGCACGTTCCCGACAAGCCGCCGTGTGTGATAGCTCTTCAGACACTCGCTGCTGCTGTGTTTCTCTCGAAAGCATACTGCTGCCGGCGGATCTCCTGCTGAGATATTCGGACTCGATTTGCATTACCAAACGCGTATCCCATTCTAATTTCATTCCACGGAGCAAACTTTGACTTTTGCGTTGATGAATAGCAACAACAAAAGCAGTTATCATGCACGAGGAGGAGAGCACGAAAAGCTCCTATCCCTGAATGTCGAGAAGGCAACGCCCTTTGTCGCAAAAAACGCCGGCACCCCCGTGCTCTTCGTCCTCGACGTCCCGCACGTCTGCTCGTGCTCTTGCCACCCTCTTCTGAACGGCGTTGCCCTCACGGCCCTGAAGAACCTCGCCTACGCCAGCATATGGATCGTCTTGTCTGCGTCCGTCATCCTGTTCAACAAGTACATCCTCGCGTTCGGGGGCTTCCCTTTCCCCATCACCCTCACCGTGTGGCACATGCTCTTTTCGTCCTCAATTGCAGCCGCCCTCATCTGGACCGGCGCGGTCCCGAGCACCGAAGGGATGGATGCGAGGAGATACGCGAGCGCCGTCATGCCCATTGGCATGCTCTTTGCCGGCACGCTGTGGCTTGGGAATGCGGCGTACTTGCACCTGAGCGTCTCCTTCATCCAGATGCTCAAGGCGCTCATGCCCGCGGCAGTCTACGCCGTCGGATGCCTCTTCAGCACCGAGGCGTTTGCGTGGAAGTTCGTCACCAACATGGTCATCATCACCGTGGGCGTCGCGCTGGCTTCGGCTGGCGAGGTGGCGCTGGTCCCAGTAGGCGTCGCGATGCAGCTCGGCTCAGTACTCACCGAGTCGACGCGCCTCGCCCTCGTGCAGATCCTGCTGCAGAGGAGGGGGCTCAAGCTCAACCCCATTACGTCTCTCTACTACGTGGCGCCGGCCTCTGGTTTTTTTCTCATGATCCCCTGGTCGGCGCTCGAGGCAGAAAAGCTGTGGGATGGGTTCCACGCCGGGGAGGTCTCGATCTCCCCGCTGATTCTGCTGGAAAACGCCGCTTGCGCGTTCGCCTTGAACCTTTCGGTCTTTCTGCTCATCGGCAAAACGTCGGCCCTGACCATGAACGTCGCCGGGGTGATTAAGGACTGGCTCCTGATCGGCATGAGCTCTTTCCTGTTTCACTCAAAGGTCACGCCGCTCAATCTGCAGGGCTACGGCGTCGCTTTTGCCGGGGTCTGCTGGTATAATTGGACAAAGCTTAGAGATATGAACGAGGGTCAGGCGGCAGGAGAGGAAACAAAGAAAAATGTAAAAAATGACGAAAGGAGGTGAAAAGAAAGAAAAAAGGAAAAGCATCTACCCATTTCTCCAGCTGACGATGCTGGTGCAGATTGATTGTCGCAGGAGGGTTCAGAGGGGCGGTGCTCCTAGCCGAAAAATGTCACCCAAATCCTTGGTGCTGAAGGAGTTTCATCTTCAATCATACTCAATCTCACGCGACACGTGCATTGTGGCATGAGCACGTTTTTCACAAGTTCCTTGGACTCTCTCTCGTTCTCCTTAAACTCGGAGAAAACCAAAAAAGTTCCTCTCCTCTCTTCGTTTCAGTGGGAAAGTACTGCATTTAAAAAACTTCGTGAAAAGCTTGGAAACGGTTGATCGTACGACATCATATAAAAATTCAAGACTCAGAAAGGCAGAGGAATAAAAAGATTCTGGATCATCGAATGTTCTTCTGTAAATACTCGCACGAGTTTACTATTAGTGCTCGTGAAGAGCTGCTGCAACAGCGGTGTCAGTGGCGCCTGCTCTTGCCTCTCCGCGGCACCGTGAGCTTTTCTTTTATGGTTTGCTACTTCTTCTGGTGTCATAAACCGCCATTAATTTCATTAAAGTTCACAAGAGATACATTCCTTTATTTTTTGATTACATCACACTGTATTGCGCACCGGTTATCGAACTCTCTTACATTTCGTTGAAAAACAGCCTTTGTGTAACAATGGTCCGCAATATCCTATGAGAGCAATCCCGTGTAGGAAACACTGTCTATAGATGAGACGAAGCATCACAAAAGTCGTCGCGGCGCCTTCCATTGTCGCAAAATGCTATTCCGATGTCTTCATTTGCACGTAGGTCCTGGCAATCCTGTAACACGATCAAGTCGTAAGTAGAGTACCGAGAAACTACTGTTCGCAATTGCTGTAAGCTTTCTGTTGTCGCCGCCGTATCAAAAGTCGGCCAATGTCGCTGGTCAACCTGCGGCATATAATCCAAATCAGGTGTTCGGTTACTTTTGCAGGATACGATTTTCATCGATACATGTTTTTTCTTTTGGAAGCATCTCGAATAGAAATTGTGATCTAGGACATCGTGCACACGTGCACTCAAGCTCGTGAGTGACACTATATGTGGAGCGTGGGCAGATGGTAGATAAAAACTGCGTTTTGTGTCCTGAGCTAGTGCGGCGGTTAACTTGATGAGCTCTTTTTCTGCTCTCCAATCAGCTGCCTGAGTACCATAGGTGATTGCTGGACGGCTGCAATTTTCATATTCCTCGTCACTCCAGAGACCTAGCGCCTTGGCCGCATACACACGATGTCTTGGAAAAGTGATACCCATTGTAAAATGTGAAGTGACGCGCAGTAGCGGTAACCTCCATGTCTCCATGTCAGCACCCATGTTGTGCCAAAATGACTCAAAAGGCAAGTACCTCCAAGATATGCCCGAAACATGATCCAAGTATTTTTCCAGGGCCGCGAATTCGCCCTCGGGATATAGCTTTCTATTCCCGCTCAGTATTACGTACAGTATTTTTTGATCCATCGCGCCATCAATCTTCGAGTATTCAAGAACACTGCGTGCAGCGATTGTTGCATTCCGATACAGTAATTGCGTTCTTTCTGTTGCTTTTGAGTACCAGAATCCTATGTTATGCTCTGCGCCATAGGAATGAGCAGACACGGCAAAGTCAGTACCCAAAGGTATAAAAGAAGCAGGATTCTTTGACCAAAACACGTCCATTTCAGAAAAGAAGAAATCTCGCTTGTGTGCATGCAAGCCGTACGAAACGGAAAATTTCGCGGTCCCGATTGCGTCTGCCATTGTTCGGTTGTGCTTATACAGGATTGCTGGGATTCTCACCGCTCGTAGAGATTCATACGCGTCTTTGTCAAGAGCAACGGCGAAGAATACGCGGCTATCGTGGCGAAGGACCATCTTTCGCCAATGCACAAAAGCTTCTGTGTAATGAGCGCTGGCCATCGTCCATGTTATCGGCAAATGGGACTCCTGGTTGAGACACGCAAGGAACTGCAGCATCTCCGCCGAGGCTGCAGACAAGGATCTTTCCACGGAAGCAATATCAACCGATGTAACATCATTGTTAAACACCATGCTGCAATCTACGTGTAACTGCTTATGCCTTCCAAAGGCTTTGAGCCCTGAGATGGAATCATGTGCGTTGGCGCTCGTATCTACATCGGCAGCATTGGTACTCGAAGTAGTTCCCGCCGTAAGTAGAAATGATGCGACGACAATAAAAGGGATCTTGCAGAGAATCATTCTGATGGTCAACGCGGCTCTCCTGAAAGTTGAGGGGTAACTTGGTAATAATCAACGGAGGAATAAATGATAAAGTATAAATGATTAAGTGCTTGGTTTTCAAAACCCGATTTAATTTTCACTTGGCCAAAATATTTTTTGCTTTAATGCATGACACCAAGGTGACTACTGACTCGGCGTTCTGAGCATGTCTTACGTGAACAACTTGGTCTCTCTCCCCGTGCTGGTTGCCGCCGCGCTCGCCTCTGGAGAGATCTCCGGGCTCCGCAGTCTTACTCGAAGCCTTGGTTGTCACCTCTGTTACAATTTGCGAGTGAATCTGCTTCAGACACTCCTTCCGTGCTCCGGGGCGCTTGGCATCAGCTGCCAGAGCGTGACCGCCCTTATGCTCGACATTTTGCTGATACCTCTAGTCCTGCATTTACATATTTTCCGCTTTATTTGTTGTTTACTTCAGGACGAAATCAAAATATTTTTGCGAGCAAGCTGAAAAAGCGCATTCGCTTTGAAATAAAGCAGCAGAGGCAGCAGAGGTTTGACGCCAAAGTATAGAAAAAATTACCATCTGCATTGCTTATAAAATCACTCGGCGTCATGATTATCATCTGGAGTATCGCAAACTTTTTGTGATCGGCAATTGGGATGACTATTCCTTCCAGAGTGTCCCCCGTGGGGTCTTTGCGTAGTCTGTCGATGACGAACCGAATGTTGGCAGCTTCGACGGCTTTTGTGGTCACCATGACCGAGCCTAGTTCCACGCACCACGGGTAGAAGCGTTCCGATGTCACGAAGTCCGCGCTCTCTCCGGACCTCAAGGCTCCACATCCAGATTCCGATGCGATGATGTCGTTGAAGCTGCGCGTACTTCTTTCGGCCGGGAAAGGATAGTGACTCACAAAATGAGACGCAACGAGGTCGTTCCCTCGGGCTATGGCCTTCAGCATGGCCGGAACGAAATGCGGAGAGTACAAGTTGTCCGCATTCGTAAACGTCAGCGTATCGCACTGGAATGTTCCTGAACGCGCTTTCGTCTGCCTCAAGATGTCCTCCAGGGCCATGTCGGTCAAGACGTATCCATAGTCCTCATGGTGGAAATCCGGAAAGGCGGCGCGGACGTCTTCTGTCTTTTTGTCGTACGCGTGCACCCATTTTCTCCCGGACGCTTGGTTGACGCGCCTGAGGAGGTCGGGGAGCATTTCATACGGCTCTTTTCCCGTGTCGATGACCAGCGCTTTCACAGCTCGCAGGTGCCTCGCGCTTGCCATCTGCGATAGTTCGGTTGGACGATTATTGGTAATGTATGCAGATGAAACGGGATTACAAAAGTTCGTCCGTCGTCATAACCGGCGATCCGGACCCTCTCTGCCGCATAGCTCGTGCACATATTGCAAAAGCAGCGTCTGAGCGAGAACCACGAGCGGAGCTGGAACGGGAAAGTGTCATATCTTTGCTTATTTTTTTCCGGCGGCCTTATCCAGAAAATATCGCACAAGATTGACTCTGTTGGTCCTTGTATTAAAATCGATGGCGCCGTTTGTCCTCGGAGGTGATGCCAACTCGGGTCGATCGAGTAAATATGCGTTTGGTCGCGTGAAACTTCCCCCAAGTTATCATCGACTCCACGTATTCGGAAGCCGTGACGAGAGCCGGAAAATTCGTCGCACACTTTTCAATCTCTCGACGCATACACGTTGCGCCATGTCCTCGACTGTGGCAACTCGTGCGACTATGTGGGCTTGGAATTAAAAGGAGAAGAGTCTTTGGCCGCGGGGAACGAAGCACCTGCTTTCTACGAAACCGCCTCTGGCGGCCCGACCGTCCCCTTCCGCAAGCTCTCGAGAAAAATGCACTGCCCCACAGCCTGGCCTCGCCTCCTGAGTTCGTGTCCTGCCATAGAGTGGCTCCCTCCGCGAAACGTTCCGGAAGCGCTTCAAGACTCCTTCACGATGGGCGGGCGCGCCGCAGTCTCCGACTGGTACTTCAGCCAGAGGTACAGCGGCGGCGATGCGCTCCTTCCGCACTGGCCTGCCTCCGATCTCGACGCACGCTTTGCGGCCGCCTCGCTCGAAGACGTCATGAAGAACATCCATTCGTATAGCATGGCCGAGGCTCGCTACATGGACCACGCCATCGCTCGTCATGCGAAGGACTCTGTCAACAGCCGCGTCGGCGTCGTCTGGGGCTCGGAACGCCCCTGGATCGAGGTGCTCCTGGCCCGTCACGGCGCCAAACAGGTGGTGACGTTCGAGTATGGTCGGATCAAGGTCGACGAGCACCCAGTCATCTCTGCCACCACGCCGGGCCAGCTCGCCTCCATGATGCTGACGCACCCTCGATCGTTCGACTCCGTGACTTTCAGCTCGCTCGAACATAGCGGGCTCGGGAGGAACGGAGGCTCCCTGAATCCTTACGAAGAGATCGAGGCGGCGGTGCAGACGTGGTGCCTGCTTCGTCCTGGTGGGATCTTTTTGCTGGGCCTGCCTGCCACCGACCCTCTGGCCTCGAGGGACGAGCTTGTATGGAACGCGCACAGGCACTACGGCCCGCTGAGACTCGCCAAGATGTTTGCAGGCTACGAGCACGTGGAGAAGATCGACGCGGGAGAGTTTGGTGCAGCGGTGCATGGCGCATCACTTGTACACGTGCTGCGGAAAACAAGCAAGGCCTAAGATGCATCCTATTTGGCCTGCGGAGGGAACGCAGAGGAAAAAAGAAAAGGATTTCTAAAAAAGAGTGAAAAATAAATCGACCCTTCTGTAGACTGCATCAACTTAAATTCCCTCCGTCTCTGTTTCTCTCCAGTCCTTCACATTCGCAGAGGAAATATCTCATAATATCACGCTCACCCATTATGGGTCAGGGTTAGGGTCAGACTAGGGTTAGGTTTAGGGGCAGGGTTCGGGTTTCGCATTTTCCCGCCTTCCTAGCGCATTACGGCGTGAAATCAAAAGAGGGATTCCAGGCCAAGAAGCTCCGAGGTTCCGCGATGCGGAACCTCAAACCGTGGACGTTTTTGAGGAAGTCGACGGGCATTCGACAGAAAAATGTGTTGTAGCCAAAAAGCTGGCGCGCGTAATGAAAGCGTTGGGGATGGTCCGGTTGCCGGGGGCGTGAAACTGTGGAAGAAAGGAGGGTGGCAAGGACTGATGATCCCTTTGCTGCCTCCCACGCCGTCTGCCTCACCTTTTTATTTAAACGAAGATTTAAAAAGGTGCACTTGTTCTCCTTCGCGTGATAGAAACATGTTTAAGTTTCTATCTTCGCTCTGTGCACGCGAAGAATCCTATCTCCGTTTTTCTTGTATTGGCTCAAGCTCTCTGTCTCTCTTTCTTTTACTGGATCCCCTTCAATGCCGTTCGTTAGACTGCATAAGTTCTGCCTCGATTATAAGTGGCATGCGTCTGGTAACGAAAATTCCGAAGATCCCCGGAAAAACACGTTCGCAGCCCTGGCGGCAGTCGGCGCGGCTACGCAAGCGGAAAGGGATAGGTCCGTTGTCATCATGGGGCTTCATGGTCTAGACGCGAAACTCAGCACAATTGAACTTTCGGGAAGGAGAGGTCATCAACGCTGGCCGGATCAGCGAGGCGGAAAAGAAAGGCTTGTTGACAAGATCCAGCCTCATGGTAGTTGCTTCATTCGCAGAGGGCTTGTCACTTCCCGTCATCGAGGCCGTCATTCATGGCGTTCCTTCCCGTAGTTGCATCTCGAATTGCTGCACATATAGAGCTAGTGGGCACCGCGGACTATCTGTTCGATCCGTATGACATAAGAAGCATCACAGAGGCTGTTCGGAAGCACCGCCGGAATAGCCAAACATGAAAAAAGCAGAGAAGAAAACTCTTTCGACACAAACATAACACGATTGAAAGATCGTGTTATGTTCAAGATCGCTACAAACAGTATTGGAGAGGAAGCAAGGAAGGAAGGTGTAATTGTGCACTCCGCATTTCGAGAACTAACAGAGCAAAACGCACCGGAAAAGAGGAGGAAGCAACGTTTATTGTAGTCTCTCGGCAAGAATAAATAAGCTCGACACGTACGAAAGTAATTTGATGAGCACATTGATGGTTGAAAACCTCGTGGCATAATACGAAGGAAGTCCTTCTTGGCATAATACGCAGCTTTCTGACGCGTACTATGTGCCTTTGATCAATATCCGGACATCTCAGTACGCCAGCTGCATTAGAACTGTGCTCGCAAGATGCCCCTGCCTGTAGCTGCTATCACTTTCTACGTATGCTTATCTTTGGCGCCATTTTCTTTGGCAGACAAACCGCTACCATGCGAAAGAGCACGGAGCATATTAGGAGCACATTACGGAGAAAATATGCCTGCGGCCTTACTGTCTCAAACTCTCTGCGTTCAGTTGGCGCCGCAAAAAGAGCCAGGGTTGAGTTTCTTGACATACCCCGCTTCTGCACATACCCCGCTTGTCGAAGCCTATCTGAACTCCTCTAGAACCTTTTTGCGTGACATATGTGGCGTTGGAATGTACAGTTCTTCTCTGCAACGGGCTGGGGAAGGTCTCATGATCATGGGAGACGACAGCTCCTTACCGTCAGCGATTCTCGAGTCGCTGCTGGAAGCAAGGACACCGCTTCTTTCACACGCTCTGAATGGCTCCGAGAGAGCCGATATGGCTGTTCTCGTTCCCGATTTTCACTTTATCGACAGCAAAGGCTTTCACGAACTTGATCAAACATTTCAAGAATCAAACGTTCCTTTTTCAGAAAGATCTCCGGAGGTCTTTTGGCGCGGATCCACGACGGGTGTACCCTGCGCATATCGATGGGAATCGATAGAGGATAAAGACATTCTTGAAGACTGCGAGCGCGGGTGTTTCGGGCTTCAGCGAGTGCAGGCTGCGTTGAGAGCGAAGAAGTCGCCGTGGTTGAATGTTTCCCTGGTCAACATCGTTCAAGACTGCGACTATTTCGACGGAAGGCAGTTTTTGAAGCACGCGCGCTTGACCTCGACGGGTCTCGATTCGTCACGGTGGCACTTGCATAGGGGCATACTCGAGCTTGACGGGAATGTCAACGCATGGGGGAACCGATGGCGAATGGCCTCTGGAAGCGTCGTGTTCCAAGTAGAAAGCACATACGTAAACTCTTACAGACGATGTCAGAGACCTTGGGAACATTATATTCCTATCCACTCCAACTTGTCCAACCTGGAGGAGGCGACATCCGTCGTCCGCTCCACTGACGCAGACATGCTATCAAAATTAGAGCAGATCACAAGCCGTTCGCGGGCTCTCGCAAAAGCGTTTACATACGAGAGCGAGTTGGAGAGGGTTGCTGTCACACTTAATCGTGTGTGGTCAGAGTCCGAAAGAACGGCCGTCGAGGCGATCAAAGAAATATCGAGACTGTCTTGCAAACGAAAGTAAAACGAAACCATCCTTCCCCTAAGCCGGACAAGTGACGAGAGACCTGGCAGCGAAAAATGTTCTTCGGACGAATGCACGTTTCCGGATTTCGAGCTCGTCAATGGACCTGGCTGCGTTCTGCTGTGTCTTTGCTTCGATAAGGGCGGTCGCCCGTAAAGACTCAGCAAAAGGCTTTGCAATAAACATGTTTTTTTTGCCATGAGAGGCAATAAGAACATGAAAAAAAGGGAGAGGATGAGTGAGTACCTCGAGTGATGATATTTTTTTTGTCTCGACCCTCGTCCCCCCCTTTCAACTCCGCGCGCCCTCGATCGTAGGAGCTTTATTGCGCCCAAAGCCGAGGGGCCTTTTCTTCTCTTTCCACTTTTTAAATGACTCGTTGCTTTCTTGGAATTCAACGATGCATGATCAGGTACAGTTTTAGCCAATCATAAAGTTCTCTGGCTATAACTAAATTGCTTTTCCTACATTCTGTGCTCTCTGTCGACGCGTCGCGGCAGCTCTCGTCATCTTTCTTGGACGTCGGAGAGAAAAACGCTCCTCGATCGAAAGCAGCAGCAGCTGGTCGCCGAAGGATAAGCACCAACAAAAACTTCGCCGAGCTCGTCGCAAGGCATATCCCGCCGTCGATCCTGCTCGAGGACGTGACGGCGTTCGCCAAGTGGTTGGCCAGGCCGGACAGGCCCAACCTCGTCGGCAGCCGGTCGTTCCACTTTCTCCTTGCGGGTGAAGGAGGAGGAGGAGGAGTTGATGATGGTGGTGGGAAAGAGCTCAGCAGCAGAAAAAGTGGCAGTATCTCGTCCGCATCAGCATCAGCAGCAGCAAGCAAAAAACCCTCTTCCTCCTCTTCCCGCCACAAGGCCGCTCTCCAGTCATTGTCGATGCTGGCCCCGACCATCGCGGAGACTCGGGCCGACTACGCCTTCCTCCCGGCCGCGGCCGACGCGACCACAGGTAACTCACTCCCTTGGTCGAGAGTCGCGGAGATCGGAGAGCTGTACCGCGTGCGCCCCACGCTGCTCCCTCCGAGCCTGGCAGCGATGATGCACACGAAAGCGGTGCTGGAGTTTCTGCTCTCGCCCGACTATTCCACTCTGCTGCGCTGTGGCGGCGTGGCCTGGGGAGCAGCGTTGAATATCGTTGCTGTGGAGGAAGTAGGAGCATGGGAAAAGGACGAGGAGGTCGCGAACACTTTCGACCACCTTTCCGGAGATGCCGCGTTTCGCACGACCGTCGCTGCGCTCGACCGCACGATGCGACGTCGAGCGACGTCGCCACTACGGAATAAGAAATTGTGGATGTTACAGTTCACCTGGGGGCTGCATCGAAGGGAAGGGACGCTGTCAGTTTCAAGCATGGTCGCAAGCGATGACGTCGTCGTGCGACTGCGGCACAGTTAAGGGCAGATTTTGAGGTATGGGCACAGTCATGAGCTCCTCTGTGGGTTTGATGTGATCACATGAAAACCTCTTTTTGTTACAGTTCTTCCCGTGTAATTTATCCTGTGAGTCTCTTTTGCAAGCCTGCTTCCGCACCCTGCGGTCATCTTTGATAACAAGTGCACCGCGGCTCGACGCGAACAGTGTGCTACGATCCTCGATGCAAGGGCACTGGTTCTGACACGCTGTAGTCGGCTTCAAAGTCCAGAACGTTCATTCTTTGATCCACAGCGAGGAAGCGCTGATCTATCCCCGCTAACTGGGCCACCCCCCCACGCGATTTTTCATGGTACGTCTCCACTTGACATCCTCCCCAGACGCTCGCCGTGGCCTCTGGGCAAGTCTTTGCGATCGCTTTCTTATCGACTTCCCGGAATGGCGTCTTGTGCACGCCAAACGAAGTGACTCGGGGAAGCCTCCCGGCCTCGTACGCAAATTTGGCAGCCACGTGTATGGGTGGAATCTTGACAGCATGATCTCGTTTCGCAAGTTTGTAGATCCCGCGAGCGAAATAGATGTCTTCATTTTCGGTTTCGTTGAAATCGAAGTGCTTCGTGATACGCATCATCGTCTTTGCTTTGCGCAGAGACAACCCGCCGTTACCGATGTCCATTCCAAACCACCGGTCGATCCAGGGGGCTCCGATGTAATCGTACAGTAAAAAATCGTCGATAGACCACGGCGACATCGAACACAGGACGCTATCTGTCTGGAAAATCAAGACGTGCTGCGCTCTCAAAGCGGACCAGAAGCGCGTCGAGGCGAGCAGTTTGGAGTACGATGAAGAGTTTGCA
>Ga0315289_10003400_pt1 | contig 24159 bp, 24 predicted proteins | sample YL17G11_40_MG_FD_203452 | JGI IMG/M metagenome (GOLD analysis project Ga0315289, IMG submission 203452) | Sediment microbial communities from Yellowstone Lake, YNP, Wyoming, USA - YL17G11_40 | ecosystem: Environmental > Aquatic > Freshwater > Lake > Sediment | place: USA: Wyoming | collected...
AAAAAATACTGGAATCGCCACCTGGAGTACAAATGAATATTACATCAAATGGCTGGGCGGCTCCGATTTGAGCCCCAGGCATACTTACCCCCTGGCGAAAAATGTAACGCCTTATGAGACAGTGAATATTGTGGTGGATATTCAAATTCCGACGAATCCCACCGATCAACTTCAGGTAACACGTTGGGGCATTGTCAATGATAATGGTGACGTATTTTGCAAGTTCTTCCACGCAATTCCTTCGACATATCCAGCCCCAATCAAAACGCCGACGTCACAACCCTGACAATTGCTTTACGGAGAAAACAGGTTCCTTATGGAACCTGTTTTATTATTGAGAAATTCATCTTTTTTTAAAATGGCGAATTTGAATCCAATTTTTTAAAGACAAGTTTAAAAAAAGCATTTGACAGTTTTAATTAATCCATCAGTGTTATAGTAATAATGAGGAAAAGGCAGACAATACCTGTCGAAAAAAAAAGGAAAAAACAGCGCTAATGTCAGACTTTCCACCGCTAACTATTGAAAACCTGAGTTTCCGCTATCGCATCCGCGAAGACCTGGCTATACGGAATATTTCGCTTACCTTTGAAAGAGGTCGGGTAGTATTGATTGCTGGCGCCAGCGGCTGCGGAAAGACAACCTTGATCCGCTGCATCAACGGGCTTATTCCGCGTTCTTACAAAGGCGAACTAACTGGCCGCATCCTTTTGGATGGCGTAGATATCACACCCTTAAAACTGGCGGAGATCTCACAGAAGGTAGGTACTGTACTTCAGGACCCCGAAAGACAGATACTTGGAACCAAAGTGGTCAACGAGGTGGCTTTCGGGCTGGAGAATTTGGGCAAACCGCGCGGTGTCATCCTCGATTGTGTCGAAGATGCGTTAAATCGTTTGAAAATTTCTGATCTGCGCGACCGGGATACTTTCAGGCTGTCGGGAGGTGAAAAACAAAAAGTAGCGTTGGCAGGCGTGCTGGCAATGCGTCCAGAAATACTGCTGCTGGACGAGCCGTTGGCTTCTCTTGACCCCGCCAGCGGGGAGGAAGCGCTATTTATGGTAAGGCAACTTGCCAATGAGGGAATGATGGTGCTTCTCATTGAACATCGTGTTGAGGATGTGCTAAAAATCAATCCAGAGCAGGTTATTTTAATGTCGGGCGGAGAAATCCGTTATAACGGAGATGCACAGGCGCTGGATAACACGATTGATTATCGCGAGGTTAAGTTGCCTGCACCCCTGATCATGCAGTGCGCCAAAGATGAAAAACCGCGTGAATTTTATTCTCCCCTGCCCAGAAAAGATAATGGAAAACAGCCGCTGGTGAGTTTTAAAGATGTTGGTTTCTTTTATGAGGAAAACCATCCAGTGATCAAGGATATCACTTTGGATATTTTTTCCGGTGACCGGATCGCTGTGTTAGGTCCCAATGGCGCGGGAAAAACAACCCTGATCAAACATGCCATTGGGTTGCTTAGGCCTAAACAGGGGCAGGTGTTAGTAGAGGGTCGCGATACACAATCCATGAGTGTTGCGGAGATCGCGCAGACCCTGGGTTATGTGTTTCAAAGCCCCAGTCATATGCTTTTTGCGCCGACTGTCCAGGAAGAACTTGAATTCGGTCCTAAAAACCTGGGGCACAGCCAAACGCAGATTGGAAAGGAGGTTAAAGAAGCAATAGATATTGTCAATCTCACCGGAATGGAAGCCAGTCCACCTCTGGCGCTTTCCTTTGGGCAGCAGAAACGGGTGAGCATTGCCGCAGTACTGGCCATGCGTTCCAAGATTCTGGTCATGGATGAGCCGTCTGCCGGGCAGGACTACCGCAACTACATCGAGTTTATGGATGCGATCTCGCAGCTGCCAAACTTTAGCGCGGTGCTCTTCATCACGCATGATATTGATCTGGCGGTTATTTATGCTAACCGTGTGTTGGTAATCAATGACGGCCGGTTGGTATGCGATGGCAGCCCGCATGAAATGTTGAAGGATTTCCTGTATTTGCGCGAGAACCGGCTGGTTCCAACCACTCTGCTGGAAACCAACCTAAAGTATTATGGAAAAACCGGAAAGTTTATGCGTGCTGAAGCCCTGGCACATGTGGTCTAAAGTGGATGAACCGGGAGAGAGAAAAAAGATTAATTTACTAATTATCAAAATATATTAAAAAAGGAGAAAAAAATGAAAAACAAGACTTTATCCGTCTTCATCGCTCTTGTCGCAGTTCTGGTGTTCTTCTTCGGTATTTGGCAGATCGGGAAGTTGATTAATCCCAGCCTGGATCTGGATCAAACTGCGGTAATGCGTTTCGCTTTTGTGGGCGTTGGCCTGCTGATTGCCTTCCTGGTCTACCTGGCGTCCAGCAAGCACAAGATGTGGGAAGTGGGCACCCGTGAAGTGGTTTATATGGCTATTGGCGCGGCGTTGTACGCGATCTTCTCTTACGTGTTCAATGGCACCGTTTTTGTGGTGCCTTCGGTCAGCCAGGTTTCACTGCGCCCGGCTATCGCCATTCCCATGTTCTTTGGGTACGCTTTTGGCCCGGTGGTAGGACTTTTCACCGGCGCGGTAGGCAATATGTTTGGCGACGCGCTTACCGGTTTTGGGCTCTCACCCCAATGGAGTGTTGGTAATGGTTTGGTTGGCCTGGTGGCCGGCCTTTCCTGGCTGTTTGAAGACAAGAAAAAAGGGATCAATACCGTCCTGGTCATCAGCGCAATCCTGACTGCTGTAGCTACCTTGTTTTACTTCATTAACCCCGGCCAGGCAAATACCTTATTCTATGATGTTGATAACAACATCTTTGGTGATGCCCAAATTACTCTTATTGCGGGTATTTCAGTCGCAATCGGTTTTGTGCTGGTGCTGCTGGTTAGGTTGCTCTTCAACAAGAATATCGATACTGCGGCTGCGGTGACCTGGGCAATGTTAGGCAACCTGCTGGGAATCGGCTTCGCGGCTGTATCCGATATCTGGATCAACGGCTATCCTCCTGCGGTTGCCATCGTCGGCGAATTCATCCCTGCTGCTGGTCCCAATCTTATCTTTGCTGCTATTCTGGTACCACTGTTGGTTAGCGCTTTTTCCGCCACCCGCAGACAGACCGGTCGATAAATAATTAATGATTAAAGGGCTGCGGAGTACGTAATTTGAAATCGCAGCCCTTCAAAAGGAAAAATAAATGCTTGTAACCTGGCGTTACCGGGAACGCAAATCGCTGATCCAATCCTTTGACCCGCGCGCGTGGATCATTTTCTATGCCTGCTATATCGCGGCGACAGTTTTTTTCTGGGATCTGCGTTTTCTGGCGGTACTGTTTGGTATAGCCATACTGGTTGTGCTGACTTCCGGGATCACCTGGAAAGAGATGGGGCGCGCCTGGATATTTATCGGCAGCTTTGTTGTGTTTTTCTCGTTGCTGACGTTTCTCACCGGTCGTGGTGGGATGGAACTTTATGGGGAAGAGCATTTGATTGCGCGGTTGGTCGTTCCCGTTCGCATTCTCGGCTGGCAGCCGGTTTTCAACATCTCCTGGGAAAAGACATTTTACGCGCTGAGTATGGTGGTGCGTGTCTTCAGCCTGGCCAGCATGACTATTTTGATCCCGTATTCCCTCAACCCCGCGCTGTACGGGATTACATTTAAACGCCTGGGGCTGCCGGACAAGATCGCTTACGGCATGGACCTGACCATGCGCTTCATCCCTACTTTTGGGCGAGATTTTCAATTGACCATGGACGCGCAGCGGGCGCGAGGCTATGAACTGGAAAAGATCAGCGGCGGGATCATCAAGCAGGTGCGCAAACTGGCGCCGCTGATGGTGCCGGTCACCATCCATGCCATCGCTGGCAGCGAGGATATTATTGACGCGATGGACCTGCGCGCCTTTGGCATTGGTGTGCGCACCTGGATCCAGGAACTGCATTACAAACGGCGCGACTACCTGCTGATCGGGTTTGGGATATTCCTGCTGATGGTGTCCGCCGGCCTGTCGCTCTTCGGCATTGGCAAGTTTTGGGTACCGGCAGGGCTTTTTTAATTTTTTTACATTTCTAAATTCTTATTTCTTAAGCTATGTTTTTTTTAATAAAGAAATCCTATTTCCAAGATTGGTCTAAAAATAATTAATCTGAGGTCAAACCGAAATCTTCAGGATTGACTTTAATATCCTTGAACACTTCAAAGCTTAAATCTCTAACCTTTAAATCCAAATTTTTCTTAATAATTTCAAACAGCGCCAGGTAACTGAGGGTGCTCCTTTTTTCCCAATCCAAACCTAGCAATCCGGCTGCGACTTTGATGCTTTCGCTATCCGGCCCTTCCACCTCGCAGAAATTTCCGAAGGGCATCTCGTCCAGTGAGATCTCCACCTCTCCCAGCATCCAGGCGCTGCGGTATTTTTCATACATCAGCATTACCTCAAAGCCAAGGCCTTCAAGGATGGCGCGCGCGCTATCCAGGTCGCTGACTTCAACTTCACGTTCCTCCCGCGCGCTAACCTCACCCATTGGGTCACCCGCGCCTTTCCATGTCAGGCGGCAAACCTTGTCCTGCCGTAGGCGCAGCGTCTGAAAGGAACTGCTCAACCGCCTGTCAGGCGTGTCAAAACGCAGGTTGGTTTCAAGGATGCGCGCCTGTTTAAGACGCGCGCCCATCGCAACCAGGTTCTCTTCAAACGCCTTGGGGTCATCGAGATAGAATTTAACTTCCTGTTCCAGCTTGCGGCTCACTAGTGACCTCCTTTCGCGGACGGCTTGTTTTTAGGGTTAATAGGAACATCCAGACCAAGGTGACAGCGGTGATAAAAAGCGCGATTAACAACTGGTTGAAAAATGCCTCCCGCAAGCTGAGCCAGATGCGGTCTGTCCAGAACCAAAGCAGAAAAATTCCGCCAAGAATGCGACTGAAAAAGCCGCTTATCTTCGGTTTGAAGAGCAGGAAAACCCACGCGAGGGTGAAACCTGCCCCAAGCAGCGCGCCGGTAATTGCGAAGTAAAGCGGGCGCGGCCAGATATTCAGTTCAATCAAATAATCCCAATAACGCAGCGCTTCGGCCAACCTCAGCCAGCCGATAAGGGCGTAAACTGGCAGCAGGCACAGCGAGATGATCCTGCGCCAGTTCCCTCTTTTGTTTTTCGGGTTAGATGATGAGCCTGTTTCTTCCGTTCGCATAGCGTGTGTGGGTGATTATAGCATTCGCGATTGTTGAAAATTTTTGAAAGATTACCAGGCCGGCATGATATACTGCTTGCGTAACCTGGCTCTATGGAGGACTACGAAAAATGCCCGCACCCAAAGAGGATATCACCCCTGATGTGTTTAACCACCTGGTCCAACTGGCCGCGCTGGAACTGGATGAAAGCCAGGCGGAGTATTTAAGGCAAGAGCTGAACAAACAGCTGGCATCCATCCATGAATTGGAAGCCATTAAACTGGAAGATGGCATACCAGCCGCTTCACACGGTGTGCCTTATCCGCCGGACCACAAACCCGCACTGCGTGAAGACGCGTGGGAAATCTGTCCTGAAGCCAAGGCAATCACCACCCAGGCCCCGCAGTTTGAAGACGGCTACATCATCGTCCCCGATATCCCGCACACCACCCTGGAGTAACCCATGGAACTCTGTGACCTATCCGCCCTTGAAATCAGCTGCATGCTGCGCGCCAGGCAAACCTCCGTATTGGAAGTAGTGGAATCCTGCCTGGCGCGCATTGAAGCAGTGGACGGACGCCCCGGCGCGCTGGACAGCGGACCGGAAACCGAAGCAGATACCCGGCGGGTGCATGCCTTCATCAGCCTGAGGCCCGATAAAGCCCGCGCACGTGCGCGGGAGGTTGACAAGCAATTGGCTGCCGGTGAGGATCCCGGTCCCCTGGGCGGCATCCCATTTACCGTCAAGGATATCTTTTGTGTTAAAGATACGCCTTCTACCGCCGCGTCGCGCATTCTGGCCAATTTTATTTCCCCGTATACCGCCACGCCTGTAGAACGGATGCTGAAGGCGGGCGGCATATCGCTCGGCAAAGTCAACCTGGATGAATTCACTTATGGTTCATCCAGTGAATCCTCCGCCTTCCAGCCCTCGCCGCGCAATCCGTGGGACACATCAAGGGTACCGGGCGGCTCCTCCGGTGGCAGTGCCGCTTCGGTGGGGGCGGGTGAAACCTTTCTGTCCCTGGGGACGGATACCGCCGGTTCCATACGCCAGCCGGCCGCTTTCTGCGGCGTGGTGGGACTGAAACCTACCTATGGGCGGGTTTCACGATACGGGCTTATCGCCTTCGGTTCCTCGCTGGATTGCCCTGGTCCTGTGGCGCGCAGCGCGGCGGATGCTGCCCTGATGATGAACGCCATTGCAGGCGCTGACAGGCATGACGCCACCGCGGCAGCTGTTTCGGTACCGGATTACCTGGCGGGGCTGGATAAAGATATCAAGGGCATGCGCATCGGCCTTTCACAGGATTATTTCCGCATCACCTTCCCGGACGCGCAATCCGGCGACTACTTCGAACAGCAGGTGCCGGACGAGATCAAAGCCGCGGTATTGCGGGCAGCGGAGATTTACCGTGCGTTGGGTGCGGAGATCATTGAAGACGTACCCATGCCCAACACGCGTTATGGCATCCCGGCGTATTTTGTCGTCAGCCGCGTGGAAGCTGCTTCAAACCTGCATCGTTTTGACGGGGTAAAATACGGCTACCGCACCAAGAGCCCGGTCAGCGAACTGAAAGACCTCTACCGGCGTTCGCGCGGCGAAGGCTTTGGCCTGCAGCCCAAACTGCGCATCCTGATGGGCATGTATGTCTCCGCGGCGCAGTACAGTGAGCAATATTACCGCCGCGCGTTGCGCGTGCGCACGCTTATACGGCGCGATTTTGAAGCCGTGTTTGATCCCGCTGGCAAATACCGGTTGGACGCGCTGCTGACACCCACCACCCCTACCACGGCCTTCCCGATGAAAGGCGTGTATGGCGACTCGGTGCTGATGCAGTATGCCGACCAGCTTACCGTTCCAGCCAACCATACCGGCTCTCCCGGAATTTCTTATCCCGGCGGGTTTGACGCAGAAGGATTGCCTATCGGGCTGCAACTGCTGGGTCCTGATTTTTCTGAAGCGGCGCTGCTGCAGCTGACGCACGCATATGAAAATGCCACCAAGGACGCGGAGTGGCGCAAGCGGCGGCCGGCTGTGTTGGAGGAGGTGTAACATGGCTGAATATGAAGCAGTCATCGGCCTGGAAACCCATATCCAGCTCAACACGCAGTCCAAAGTTTTCTGCGCCTGCAAGGCAGATTCCTGGGATGACGCACCCAACACCAACATCTGTCCGGTATGCACCGGACTGCCGGGCGTTCTGCCCATTCTCAATAAAGATGTCGTGGAAAAAGCGGTGATCCTGGCGGAAGCCATGCACTGTGCGGTTCAACCTGTTTCCTGTTTCGACCGCAAGAATTATTTCTACCCCGACCTGCCCAAAGGGTATCAGATTTCGCAATTTGATATGCCGCTGGCGCGCGGCGGTTTGATTGATCTACCCATCCCGACGTCTGCCGATATCGCAGGCAAAGGCTATACCTGCCGGGTACGCATCCACCGGCTGCACATAGAGGAAGACGCCGGCAAGACCAAGAATGACGGCCGCCAGCGGCTGGTGGATTTCAACCGCTGCGGCGTGCCGCTGGTTGAAATGGTCACCGAGCCTGACCTGCGCACCGCCGATGAAGCCGCGCAGTATTTAATCAGACTGCGTCAGTTATTGCGTTGGCTGGGGATTTCGGACGCGGACATGGAAAAGGGCAACCTGCGCTGCGACGCAAATGTGTCCATCCGCGTGAAGGGCAGCGCTGCGCTCAACCAGAAAACCGAGATCAAGAACGTCAATTCCATCGACGCGGTGCGCGATGCCATCCGCAAGGAGATCGAGCGCCAGAAGCGTGAGGTAGCGGAGGGTAAGCCCATCGAAGCCTGGACGCTGGAATGGGATGAGGATACCGAAAGTTTGCGCAAAATGCGCTCCAAGGAAACCGAAGCCGATTACCGCTATTTCCGCGAACCCGATCTGCTGCCTCTGGAGATCAGCCCGGAATGGAAGAAAGAAATCCTTGCTGAATTCTCCGAGCTTCCGCTTGAGCGGCGGAGCCGGTTTATGACTGATTTTAAATTGCCTGAATATGATGCAGACATTCTTACTCTGGAACGCGGGCTCTCGGACTATTTTGAAAAAGCAGCCAAAACTTACACAGGCGAAACCAAAAAGGTCTCCAACTGGCTGATGAATGATGTGCTGCGCATGGTCAATGACCAGGGGTTGAACCCTGCGGAAATGAAATTGACACCGGAATACCTTGCTGAACTGATCAGTCTGGTTGACGCGGGCGCCATAAATATCACCACCGGCAAGGCGCTATTGCAGCAGATCAATGAAAGCGGCAAGGCGCCCAAAGCCCTGGTCGAAGAGCAGGGCTTGGCGCAGGTGACCGATGACAGCGCCATCCGCGCGGCCTGCCAGAAGGTTGTGGATGCCAATCCGAATGAGGTGGTAGCCTTCAAGGTCGGAAAAGAGACATTGATGGGCTGGTTCGTCGGCCAGGTGATGCGCGAGATGAAGGGCAAGGCGGACGCGAAAATTACTGGACAAATCCTCAAGGAACTGCTTTCCTGAGAGACAGGTTATTTTATAAGGTAGTTGCTTTGGAGAGACATTCCAAAAAGAGCCATATCACTCTGAGCGAAGCGAGGAGTCTTTAATTATCAATATGAGATATTTACCCTTCGGGTATCCATCTAGAGGCTTCGCTCTGGTTCCCAATCGCTGCGCCCACACGAAGTGTGCTCTTAGAGCAACATGACAAAAAGAACTTTTGGGACATCCTCTTTTTTTTTGATGGACAATAAATTAACACTATTGAAAATATCCTAATTCAAGGATTGATAATGTTCTTGATGTTTAACAAAAAAGCCGGGAAAAACCCGGCTTTTGCTATTCATAAAGTCTGATTAATCTTTGCTCTGGTTGGCAAGATAGAGCTGGATACCCATCTGGCTGATCTGGTCTTTCTGGGCTTCGATCCAGTCAATATGGGCTTCCTCATCCTTGAGGATGGATTCCATCAACTCGCGTGAGCCGTTATCGCCTACCTCAACAGCCAATTTTACGCCGTCATTATAGGATTTGACCGCGCCGTCTTCGGCGGTCCAGTCATTTCCAATCTGCTTTTCAACGTCGGCTCCGATGTGGATAGCTTTATAAGAACTGACGATCGGCGTCCCTTCCAGGAAGAGGATACGGTCTATCAGGCGCTCGGCATGTTTCATTTCGTCAATGGCGCGTTTTTCAACAACATCAGCCAGGGCTTCATAGCCCCAGTTGACTGCCATTTCAGCATGAACCATGTACTGATTGACCGCGGTCAGTTCATCCGACAACAAGTCATTCAATTTCGCGAAAATTTTTTCGTTTCCTTTCACAGTTGCCTCCGCTTATTTATTAAATTTATTACCACTGAAATGATTATAGCATTTTAGAAATGTGCATACTACCAGATGCCCGGAACGAGACGATATTTAACCCGCGTGGCATAATCTGTATAACTCTGCAGTTCAGCCTGCAAAGTTTTATCTTCCAGGGATGTTCGTATGAATATAGTAGCAATCATCAGACCGCTGACCGTCAATCCAAACCAGGAATTCAACAGTAGAGGCATCCCCAGATCAAGGAGGCACATCCCCGCGTACATGGGGTGGCGGATGAAAGCGTAAGGGCCGCTGCTGATAACATGCTGGCCACGCTCTGACTGGATGCGCATCAGCGAGGACATGTAGGTGTTGGTGTGCGAAGCCCAAAGAGTTAAACCGAATGAAAGCAGATTCAAAATCCCGCCCGCTATGCGGATGAGGATCGGTACCTGCGTCCAGCCGAACCGTCCCGCGTCCAGACCGATCAAGGCGAACAGTCCCGTTGTCAGAAACATATTGATTACCAGTATCCAGCGGTCCCATGGTTTTACATTTTTCTGGCTGATGGCATCCTGCCTTTCTTTCATCAGGCCGCTGTCGATTTTGAGCAAATACAGGCTGGATGCCAGGCTGATCAGAAAGTAGGTAATCCAGAAAATAATCGCTTCAGGCCAATCCAGCCGTCCCGCTGCCAGAAACATAATGCTGGAAGAGATGGCGAAGACCAGCACGTTGCGGACGACTGTATTCACAGCCAGATTGCGTAGTTGCCTGGCATTCATTTCAGGATGCTCTTCACGGTTAACCATGCCACCTCCTTGTGATTACTTTAAAAGATCCCGCGCACTATCAGCAAAAAACCGAAGACGATCACCGGTATTCCCAGCGGGGCGGTGATGACCAGGGCGGTCAGCACCACACCGACGATCATAAAAGCAAGTCCGATAACAGCCGCCACCAGCCGGCCAGTCAGTCTGATGATACCCTCGATCAGGTCCATCAGGGCTTTGAACGGCCAAAGCAGCCAGGGGGTTTGTTGGGTCATATTGTTCATTTTTTCTCCTTGTACCTATTAATACGAAGAACTAGCCAACCGGTTTTGCAGAAAGCGCGCAACCCCTTCCCGAAACCTGCGTATATGAGATATAGATTATCAAAAAGGAGAATAACAATGTCTGACAACAATGTTAAACGGCTATACCGCTCCAGGGACAACCGCATGATCTCCGGCGTGTGCGCCGGTTTGGCTGAGTACGTGGATGTTGACCCCACCATCGTGCGCCTGCTGGCTGTGCTGGGCTTGTTCGCCGGCGGCGCGACCTTCTGGGCGTACCTGGTGATGATGCTGGTCGTACCTGAAGAGCAGTGAATTTGGATCGAAATAAGCCCCAATAAAAAACCGGCGAAGCTTAACTGCCGGTTTTGGTTTTAAATCTGTGAGTCAGGCCTAGCGACAACGTAGGCTTTCCAATCCAGTTCGGAAAGCGACCGGATGGCAGGCGCTCCTTTGCGCATTGGGCGCAGCGTATAGCCGTTGGCTTTCAGGCAGCCCCACACCTGGCGCGCGGCTTCTTCTCCATGAAGTTCTATTAAGAGTACCGGCCTGATTTCTTTAAGCAGGCGCGGCATGCCCGCCAGTGCAATTCCCTCACCGCCCTCAATATCCATTTTAATTACCGAAGGCGCCGGATTTTCCTGTTTGAATACAAAATCATCCAGGGCAATTCCCTCTTCCTTGATGGTTTGGGTGTATTGCTCATCGCGCCCGGCGGACCCAAGCGCCTTGCCCATCGCGCCTGAGGCGTGGGCGAGAAAACTGACTTCGCCTGCCTTGTCCACAACCGCTGCGTGAATCACCCGAACTCGTTCTTGAAAGGCATTCAGCGACACGTTTTGATTCAGGCGCGCGATGTTGGCTGGCAGTGCTTCAAATGAAAAAACCTTACCCTGTTCCTCGGCCAATCGGGCGGCCATCAGGCTGATATACCCAATATTGGCGCCCACGTCGTAAACCACCATGCCAGGTTTAATAAACTGCAGGGCAGCAACCTGCAGGTCAGGCTCGTATGTGCCCAGCCAGTAATCTTTTTCAATGTGCAGGTCCAGCGCCATGCGCATGCCTTCCAGTACACCTGCGGCAATGGTGACTTCCGTGATACCCTCCGGCGCGGTCGCGTTGAGCGACCCTCGGATAAAACGGGCAAGAAAGGGCACTTTATACAGCCAGCGTTTGACAGGGGTCGGCAAAGCGCGTGAAGCCAAGGCTGCGGTTTTCATCAGGAATTTATTTTTATGAGCCAACGGATAAATCTCCGGACAGCAGCAAATTGGAAAATAAGAACATGAGTGAAATTATCCTTTTGGCCAGGCATCCTTCAGGCGCTGAAAGGTTTTGCACAGCTCTTCTGGCAGCACGCGCGTACCGCTGACCGAGGTCATGAAATTGGTGTCGCCGCCCCAGCGCGGGACAACATGAAAGTGAATATGGTTGGCTATCCCCGCGCCCGCTACAGTGCCCAGGTTGGCGCCGATATTAAAACCTTCGGGTCTATAGACCGTGCTGATGGCGGTGATGGACTGGCGGATGAGTGCCATTACTTCAGAAAGTGAAGCATCGTCCAGTTCGTCCATGGTGCTGGCATGCGTGTAAGGCACCACCATTACATGCCCGCTGGTGTAGGGGTAGCGGTTGAGGATCGCGAACGCCAGTTTTCCACGCGTGACAATCAGGTTGTCCACGCCGTCTTCTTTTTCCATGGCGCGGCAGAAGATGCAGCCTCGTGGGGCTTTCTGTCGGCCGATATATTTCATGCGCCAGGGCGACCAGATGTGATCCATAGGATTCGATATGTTCCTTTCGGGATTATTCTAACGCATTATACGGATTGATTGACACCCGCTCCCTTCAAAGGTATGCTAACACCATGGAAAATGATACAACAGCCTTTAGCCAGTCTGTTTATTCTGTCTCGGACCTGACCGCCTATATTCGCGCGGTTCTGGAAAGCAATGAAAATTTGGCGAATGTTTGGGTGTCAGGCGAGATCTCCAACCTGTCGCGGCCGGCCTCCGGACATATTTATTTCACGCTCAAGGATACAAACGCAGCGATGCGTTGCGTGATCTGGCGCGAACAAGCCCGCTATCTGAGCGCCGCGCTGCGCGATGGCATGGCGGTGGAAGCGCACGGCTCGGTCAGCGTATATGAGCAGGGCGGGCAGTACCAGCTGTATGTGGACGGGCTGCGCGCCGCCGGGGAAGGGCTGCTGTACCAGGAATTTTTGCGCCTGAAAGCCAAACTGGAAGCGGAAGGATTGTTTGATGAGGAACACAAACGTCCACTCCCGCGCCTGCCAAAGACTGTGGGCGTGGTGACCTCCGCCACTGGAGCTGCTTTTCAGGATATTCTCAACACCCTGCGGGCGCGCTGCCCGCTGGTGGAGGTGGTGTTGGCCCCCGTGGCGGTGCAGGGTGAAGCCGCCCCGGCGCAGATCGCAAGCGCGATTGAAGCCCTGAACTTTTTCGTGAAACCAGGGGTCATCATTATTGGGCGGGGCGGCGGGTCGCTGGAGGACCTGTGGGCGTTCAACGATGAACGCGTAGTGCGCGCGGTGGCTGCGTCACAGGCGCCGGTGATCAGCGGGGTGGGCCATGAAACCGACTTCACCCTGACCGATTTTGTTGCTGACCTGCGCGCGCCGACTCCCACCGGCGCGGCGGTGATGGCTGTGCCGGATATCGCCGACCTCAATACCGAATTGCAGTCCTGTGCGCTTCATCTAAAACAAGCCGCACGGGATGAAATTGATACACGACGCTACGCTCTGACGACCATTGCCCACCGCCTGGATAGCCTCTCGCCGCACTGGCAGGTGCAGCAGGGAATGCAGCGCCTGGATGACCTCTCGCTCAGGTTGGCAGCCGGAATAAAAAACTACCTGCGCGCTGAAACGGCACATCTGGCTTCAATCGGCGGGAGCCTGGTGGCGCTTGACCCACGCAATGTGCTGAAGCGCGGCTTCGCGCTGGTGCGTAACGAGAGCGGCGGACTGGTCTCCTCCATTCTAAAGGTAAAATTAGGAAAGACTGTGGATGTGCTCCTTCACGACGGGTCGTTTGACGCAACTGTGAAGGATATAAAGAATTAAAAAGGAAAACTGATGGCAAAAACTCCCACACCCGCCCAGGACCTGACCTACGAACAGGCTTTAGCTGAACTGGAAACGCTGCTTTCTGCTTTGGAAGGTGAATCTAAAGACCTCGAAGGCACCATGGTTATGTTCGAACGCGGCAAGGCGCTCATCACGCGCTGCCAGGAACTGCTGGATAAAGCTGAACTAAAGGTGAAACAGCTATCGGCAAACGGGGAATTAATGGATCTGGAGGAGCAGGACTGAAATGCTCTGCGAACTGATACACAACCGTGTTTTTTTGGTTGCCATCCTGGCCTGGACCATCGGGCAGTTCCTCAAGGCGCCGCTGGATTATGTGCTCAACAAGCGCTGGAACTGGGGCATCATCCTCAGCCCGGGCGGCATGCCAAGTTCACATTCTGCGCTGGTCACCTCGGTGACGTTGGCGATTGGATTGCAGGAAGGTTTTACTTCCCCCCTTTTCGCGCTGTCCTTTGCTATCGGTATGGTGGTGATTTATGACGCAGCCGGCGTGCGACGCCAGGCGGGTATCCATGCGGAACGCATCAATGAGATGATGAAATCATTCTTTGAAAATCGTGGTATCCCCGAAAAAGAGCTTAAGGAAGTGCTTGGCCACACCCCTTTTGAGGTCATTACCGGCGTGATTTTGGGGATTCTGATCGGCCTGGTGCTATTCTGGCTGTTCCCGCTCAACCCGGCCACATCGTGCTGATGGCCTTTTCCCGGTCGAAATCGCCTTTTTTCGCGCTTTTAATTTCCTTCCAGAACTGTTCGTCATAACGCCTTGAGCGCACCAGGATGGGCATGGGAACACCCCAGCCTAGCAGCAGCACTTCTTCTTTAGGATACAAGCGCGCCAGCATGCCGCGCAGCGCCTCGCGTGAGGCCAGCCCTGAAAGCGCCGCGCTGATGTCATCGTCATCCCCCAGCCAGCCACAAACCCGCGTACCGAGCTGCGACATGACCTCGTCATAAATCTGCGACGGGCGCTGGTCAATCACCAGCAGGGTGACGTAATACTTGCGCATTTCGCGCGCGATGGTGCTGAAAGTGGTCTGCGAGGCCATTTCTCTGTTGAGCAGTTTGTGGGCTTCTTCCACGGCAATGACCAGCGGGCGCGGTTCGGGGGCGCTCTGGCTGCGGAAGGCGTTGGTCAGTTTTTCCCATTCCTCGCGGATGCGGCGTGTGAGCAGATTGGATACCAACAGGTAATCCAGGTCGTTCTCATGCTTCCCGAAGGAAAGCACAATATGCTTTCCTTTTTTCAGGGTGTCGATAATGTACCTGATGCTGTCCGACGGAGGAGCTTCAACGATGTAATCCAGGTTGAAGACCCGTTTCTGTTTGCTGTGCAGCCCTTTGGCGGCCATTTCGTTAACGCCGTTCTGGTTGGCCCAGAAAGCGACGCTGTCAGGCGCTGCGACCTTTTTACCGTCCTCGGTCTCGATTTGCGAGTCGGTCTTCATTTCCTTAAAAGCTTTGAACCAGCCTTCCTGTCTGAAAGACGTCACCAAAGCATCCAGGGTGGTGGCGGTGGTCTCTTTCAGGTTTAGCTCGCGCGTCAGAAGTTCAATATCAGCGGTGGTGATATCGCGGTAACTCAACACCAGGTTGAAATCCGGCACCGTCTCGCGAATTTTTGTATCGCCGCCCAGGCCAACGATCTGCACTTTGGCGCGACCAAAAGCGGTGCGCAGCCCGATGACATTCTTGCCGGTGTCCGAGGCAGTGTCATCCAGCCCGTATTCGTTGTGCATGTCATATACCAGCACCGAAGCCTTGTCGTGGTCGATCAGCCCGGCTAATAAGATGCGCGTCAGGAAGGATTTACCGGTGCCGGTAGCGCCAAAGATGCCGGAGGAACGCTGCACAAATTTTTCCAGGTTAAGGCAGACCGGATGGTTCTGCTCGCGGGTGGTGCCGACTGAGAAGTTGCCCGGTTCCGCGGGGTCACCAAAGATCTGGGCGATATCCTGCGGGGCGGCCAGGCGCGCCTGAGCGTGGTGTGCGGGCAGGGTCTTGACCGGCATGGGTCGCGGGTCTTCCTTTTCGCCCGATTCAATGGGCGCATGCCAGAGGGCATAAAGTGGGGAAGAAATGTCAGGACCGCGCTCAAGCATCAGCGCAGGCATGACCACCAGGTTGGTAAACAGCGTCTGGCCATGCAGCAGCCCTGCCAGGGCAGGCGGCAGGCGCGTTTCACTCTGTTCATCTGCGAATCGTGGATCGGTGGCGCCCAATTGCAGGTCAGTGGCAATGCCATAGAACTGCCAGTCGCCGCTATCGATGACGATAAATGAACCTTCCTGCACCTGGTGGGTAGGGACAGTAAGGCGCACATTCAGGTTTTCCTTCAAACCGCCGCCGACCACATAGCCGACCGGCTGCAAGTTATTTTCGGATAAATTCTTGTTTTCTGCCATGGCTATCTCCCTTAATTTTCCGCTGCGAATCCCGGATACGCGTCAGCGATCGCTCCCAGCACCGCGGTGAGTGTTGTGTAGTCATCGCGCAGCAGCGTGATGACTTCCTGAATGGCCTGCTTTACCCAGACTGCATTCCCCCTGGCGACGTGCGCCCGTCCGGCTTGCATCAGGTGCGCGGCCAGCAGATCCGCGGCGGGGAAGTCCTGCGCGCCGAGAATGTGGCGCAGATACCCAAACCGTCCGGCAGAGGTGTAGGCGCGGATTTCCTCTTCGGAACAGGTGAACATCCGGTCGAGAGAAAGCGGCGGGCGCGGCGGGAGCAGGTGCGACACTTTTCCGGCGTCAGAGAAGCCGACGAAAAGCACACTCAATTCCACCGGCACATTGCGGTTCAGACGGTTATCCTGAATGACCTCTTCAGGCAGGTTGTCTGAAGCAGCCAGCTGGCGCACCAGCCCGTCATCATCAATGTGGATATCAGTCACCAGGCCGTAGGCTTTAAAGGCCTCATCCAGTGGAATGCTGACCAGCGACCCGAAAGCTGGGAAAGGTTAATTTACCTGGCAGCCGGCCACGCATCCGTGCGTGTTGGCGCGCAGCAGACGCCCGATGTGAATTTCGCTCATTATTCCATCCTTGTCCTTGATTGCAAATCCTTGGCGATCAGTTTGTTGGATTGGGCGCTGAGGTCCAGCCCGTGGCGCTGAAGTTCAGTAGCCAGGCGGGCAATCAATTGTTCTTTTTCGTCAAAGTGAACTACTGCTTCTTCATGCGCGCGGTGCAGCAGGTAGGGATAGGGGCGCGTGCCCATCAAACTGCACTGATCGAGTAGCGCGCGTTGCAGCAGGCTGACCCGTTGAGGTTCATCTGCGACCCAGGCAGGGATTTCAATCCGCGCGAGCCACGGAAATTTTTTGCTGCCGACGTTGAGGTAAAAGAAATGCAGCGCCAGATCGCCGGTATATTTCTGGCTGGAAGTGGACCACAGTCCGAAGACAGCAGACCGCTGGCCTGGATTAAGCAGTTCACTGAACATTACCAGGTCTTCCAGCCCGACCAGGTTGATCTGTTGGTCACCCTCGTTCAGGTATTCAAGCATTTTGGCCACCAGGGACGCTCGCGGCCGGTCAGTATATCCGGCGGCGATTGCTCCATTGTTATGTAAGATACTAAGCGAAGCTTGATACATGTCAAACGCGCGGGCAAAATCTGCTTCACTCCGAGGTTGATGAAAAAGCTCCAAAGGTCCGTCCCCCAGCGCGATCACCGTCAGATCGGTGTCATTCTGCCATTCTGCCAGCACGCGCATTTCCTCGACATCGCGCTTCAAAGAGACCAAGTCTTCACTTACTTCGCCCAGCTCGATCTCCCCGTTTTTATCTGTGATAAATTTGGTGAAAACATCCACACGGGGCGCATGCCCGCTGCCAGGTTGGTAACAGAGACGGCTGGTGTTGACCAGCGCCACCGATAACGCGTCATGGGCGCTGGGAATGATTTGGGAACCGTCGGAGGTGAGCAGGATATAGTCTTCGCCAAGCTTGGGAGATTCACAGGATGAATCAGCGGGTTCATCCGCCAGCAGCGCGCAGCGATCTCCGCGCTGGTGGGAAGTGATCTTCTCATTTAATAGGGACCGGATTTCAGGGTGGCGCTGACCGCAGTTGCGCAACAATTCCAGGGCAGTTTGCAGTTTGGACGCAAGCTCCTGGCAGCTGAGGTTGGCGTGTTGGCTGTACTGCTCGATTTGCGGTTAAAGCTGAAGATAATTAAGTGGCATGCGGGAATCCCCATCCTGTCTCGGCCATGCGTTTGATTATATCGGAATTGCCTTATGCCGCAAGGTTAAATGAAAAAAGGAAGGTAAGATCGTCCTTCCTTTTTTCGTCAATTTAGTACTTTGCTTAAGGTTTGACGGCTTCCACCCAGTTGAAGGTGGCATCCAGCACTTTGCCATAACCGAGGAAACCAAAGCCGATGGTGCCTTCACCGTAAGTGTCATCTTCGATAGCCAGCGGGCGTTTTTGCCAGTAGAGCTGCTCACCATTGACAAAGGCAGTGATCAGGTTGCCCACACAGGAGAGCGAGAAGGTGTTCTTGTCCAGCCCGCCCTTGATCAGGGTACTGCCGGTGCGCTTTTCGACGAAGTTGGTGTAGGCGTTCTTGCCTTCGGCCTTCTTGTACGCATCAAAGCGCAGCAGTTCGTAGTAGCCATCGCTGCTAATGCGGAACTCATACCAACCTGCCTCAGTGGCGCGGCAGATGAGTGAGAATGCATTGTCAAGCTGGCCGGAGTTTTCAACTTCCGCCTGGACGACGACATCTTTATAGGTATGTTTCTTGTTCAGGAATGTGAAGTTGACATCATTGGGTGGCAGAGTCTGCATGCGGAACTTGCCATTTACCTGTGTCCAGATGAGTTGTTTTTCCAGACCGGAAACAACTTTGAGGCCCCAGTCCTCATTAATATCTTTTTCAAGCTCATCGCGGAAGAAGGTATCATCTGGAAGAACGGCTTCTGTTGGCTCCGGCTTAATCTCCTGAAGCTCCATTTCTTTAGTGTTGTTGCCAGCACCGATACCCAGACTCGGCAGCCCACCACAGGCTGAGAGCAGAACCGCGCCGGCAAGCAGTAGTGCAAAGATTTTTGTTTTCATTATTATCTCCTTTATTTATTTGTCAATAATGACAGTTGTAGTGGTATGTTGGTCATACCACTATACCATAAGTTTAAGGCTTTTTTAGATTTTGTCAATAGGGGAAATTTGAACCACATCTGGGCACAAATATAAAAAGATGATCACAGATTGGGTTCTAACCACAGATGCGCGCGGATAAAAACGGGGTGAACACTGATAAAAAGATATTGAGAGCTGTCCTAAAAGTCCATTTTATTATGTTGCTCGAAGAGCACATTTTATGTGAGCAAAGCGCTGAGAAATCAGTATGATGTCTGAAGAAGAATACCTGAAGGGTGAGAGTCCCTCATTATCAAATGAACTTCTCCTCTTATTATGCATCGATTGAGGATATATCTAATTTCTCTCCTTTATTGTGAAGGGAGGCAGAGGGGAGGATAATAATGCTTACCCCACCTATCCCGGATCTCACTTTAAAAAACTCCGGGGTTTAGCGCCCCACCCTGGTCTGGTAGCTTTGCTTTAGTATGGCAGGTATGGCTTGCTTTTATACCAGGAATATTAATAAAACTTGCATCCCGAAAATCGATTTTTATGTTTTTGCATTAAAATGCTTTTATGCCAAATACCACATACGATGATTTCAGCCAGGACTACGACCACTTTGTCAATTGGAGGTCGCGCCTGCAGGCGGAAATCCCCTTTGTGGAAACAAGGTTGGGGGAGCTGGGGCAGCCTGAAGGTGTGAAACCCGCCATTCTGGACGCGGCCTGCGGGACGGGTATGCATGCCATCGAGTTGGCGCGGCGCGGTTACCGCTCGGCTGGCGCGGACCTGAGTTGCCTGATGGTGGAAAAGGCACGGCTGAACGCGAATGAGGCGGGCGTGGATGTGGTTTTCAAGCCGGTCGGTTTTATGCATTTGGATGAGACTTTTAAGGATGAAAAAATTTACCCTTTTGACGCACTCATCTGCCTGGGCAATTCCCTGCCGCACCTGACCTCGGAGGAGGACATCCGCATGGCGCTGGCGGATTTTGGCGCCTGCCTGCGGCTGGGAGGGTTGCTGGTCCTTCAGAACCGTAACTTTGACGCGGTCATGGCAAAACGGGAGCGCTGGATCGGGCCGCAGTCGCAAAAAGAAGGCGACAAGGAATGTCTGTTCCTGCGCTTTTATGATTTTGACGCGGACGGGCTGATCACGTTTAACATTGTGCGATTGAGCCGCGAAAACGATGCCCCATGGACCCAAAAACTGTCAACTGTGCGGTTATTCCCGCTGATGCAAGCGCAGTTGACTCGCCTGCTGGAAGAAAGCGGGTTCACTGACCTGCGCTATTACGGCATTATGGATGAGGTGGCTTTCGATCCGGAAACCAGTGAAAACCTGGTGGCGGTCGCCCGTAAAGCGTGATATACTACAAATTACATCAGATTTATCTGATTAATGAATGATTAATTCCATGCCAAAGCGTTGGCTGATAGTTATCGGCGTTTTTACCACCCTCACCACATTAAGTTATGCCCTGATCCTGAATCCCGTAATACAGGAAAAGGTCGGTTGGCATTTAAGCGCGTGGATCGGGCGTGTGCGCATCTGGCTTGATCCGCCTGCGGAAGTGGCATTTTCAGATGCTGCCTGGAGCGAGGCGGATGCTGCTTCAGTCACGGTTCCCCAAATTGCCGATATTGCATTTGGTCAGTCTGAGTCTGGTGAATCCGTTGAGACCGAATATACCTTTGATCCAGTCCCCTTGGCTTATTCAATCGAGGGCGGAATGTACTTCTCTCAGCACAACCACTGGAATTACTGCGGACCGGCAAACATGGCCATGGCGCTTTCCTACTGGGGTTGGGAAGGGACGCACGACGATGCTGCCAAGGGACTGCGCACCTTCAGCAAAGACAAGAATGTGATGCCTTATGAAATGGCTGATTTTGCGCAGAAAGTAGCGGGTTTGGGGGCAATTGTGCGCGTGGGCGGCGACCTGGATATCCTTAAACGACTGATCGCTGCGGGTTTTCCGGTGGTGGTGGAAAAAGGGCCGCATTTTCGTGACATCCATTATCAGGTTACCTGGATGGGGCATTACCAGACTTTGACGGGTTACAACGACCAGGGCGGTTATTTCATCGCGCAAGACTCCTATATTGAGCCGGACTATCACCAGCCTTACGATGAGTTCATCAATGAATGGCGCTCGTTCAATTACACCTACCTGGTGGTTTACCCAACGGAAAAAGAAAATGATGTTCTTAACCTGCTGGGTAAGGACGCGGATGAATCGCGCAATTACCATAACGCGCTGAAAAAAGCGCAGGATGAACTTTACCAGACCATGGGCGTGGACCAGTTTTTCGCCATGTTCAATTACGGCACTAACCTGGTGAACCTGCGCGATTACAGCGGAGCGGCCAAAGCGTACGACCAGGCATTCCTGATGTATGACGCGCTGCCATCAGACCAAACCATCCGACCCTACCGCATCCTGTGGTACCAAACAGGTCCATATTTCGCCTATTATTACACCGGGCGTTTTATGGACGTGATTGAGAAGGCCACCAAAAATTCCATTGAGATGGTGCGCGATGATATGCCGGCTTTGGAAGAAAGCTTTTACTGGCGTGGAATGGCCAGGATTGCCATTGGCGACAAGAATGGGGGCGTGAAAGATTTTCGGACATGCCTGGAATACCACCAAGGTTTCAACCCCTGCGTGGTGGAGCTGAATAAGCAGGGCATATTTCTGTAGAAGGATTGTGGAACATAATGAACTGGCTTTTTGAATAAACAACCTCACCCCATCCCTCTCTCGTAGTGCGAAAGAGGTTTTTTTTCCTCTCCCCAGAGGGGAGAGGACGAAGGTGAGGGGTTTAATCTGCAAACCACGCAAATTTAACAGGCACACGTGTGATGGCTTATCACCCGTACCTGTCGCTCTAATAAAACTGATTCTTTAATGTATCTACACCTGTGCGCTTAAGATAGATAAATTCCATGAAGGATAAATACGAGGGCAGCGTTTTCTCACCTGAACTAAAATAAATATTCCTTAAACCGCTCCGGTACCAACACCTTGCACCCGGGTTTTGCCTTCCTGATCTTTCCCTCAAATTCCCTTAAATCAATCCTCTTTATTGGCGGCAGCGCCAAGCATAGTGGTGAGAAAAACGGCATTGGCGGCTCAGAAAGCGGGGGGAACATATCGTCCCAGTGGTCGGGAATAACCAACCGCAGCTGGACGCTTTCCATCATTTCAGCATACCAGCGCCGGCCGGAGACTGCACGGCAGATGATCACGTCCGCCGGTTCAGCATCGTCCACACGTTTGCTGCTCCAAACCAGAATGCGCTTGCCCTGGAACGTTATTAGAAAGCTCAGGCAGAAGTCCATGCGGTAATCACGCAGCCGCGGGGGCATCTTCAGGGCTTTCTTCAAGCGGCCGCGCGTGTAGCCAGTGATCCAGGGGTGTGCGGCAGCGATAACCTTAATCCGTATATCGCCAATGCTGAATTCATTTCCCGCGTTAATCCGGTGTGTCTGGCTTTCGGAAACTCCCAATTTGCGTGCCAGTTCGCAGGAATTGACCGAGCCGTGAATGATTGCGCTTGTGCGTGTGGTAATTTCTGGCGCGTCCATGAAATGATCAAAATGCGTATGGCTGACCAGGATATGGTCGCATCTTTTGATATAAGCATTAATCGCCAGGCTATCCGGACTTACCCTGCCAGAGTAAACCCGTGTCATTTTGGGGCGGGTCAGGAAAGGGTCAACCATCAGGATGGTGTCTCCCAATTTGAACTCAAACCCGGCATTACCCAGCTAGCTAAAGAAAATTTGCATTTTTATATTTTAATCATTCAGGCGTCTTCCCGCAAAAGGCGATTTATAATGGCTCTCATAGCCATAAATTTTTTTCATAAGTGTTTATACTGTACTTCGAATATATTTGGTTATTGTGTATAAATTAGATATAATTAGTCTGATACCAATGATTTAACAGGGAGAGTAAATGCTCACAAGATCCACTGACAAAATATACAGGGCGCTTCCAGGGTTGGAGGGCACCCTCTACGAATACGGCGGGCAGGGTTATCCGCGTGTGCAGAAGGTGCGCCAGGACCTGCTTGACAGCGTCCCTGCCATCTGCCCCGAGCGCGCGCTGCTGATCACCGAATCCTATAAACAAACCGGGGGCGAGTCCTTTGTACTGCGCAAGGCCAAAGCGCTGGACGCTATCCTCTCCAACATGAGCATTTACATTGAGGACGGGCAGCTCATCGTGGGCAACCAGGCCAGCAGCACCCGTGCCGCGCCCATCTTCCCCGAATACTCCATCGATTGGGTCATTGACGAGCTGGACAAGTTCGACAGGCGAGCTGGCGACGTGTTCGCTGTCACCGAAGATACCAAAGCCAAACTGAGCGGCATCCAGGCTTTCTGGCAGGGCAGAACCCACCAGGACGAGGTTTATGCCAATATGTCCGCGCTGAATATGCAGGCCCAGAAGCAGAACGTCATTCACCGCGGCGGCATCTCCATGTCCGGCGACGGGCACATCATCCCGCACCACGAAAAAATACTCGCTAAAGGTTACCGCGGCATCCAGCGCGACGCTCAAGACACCCTGCATAACCCCGGCCTTTCGCATGATCAGATCGATTTCTACAACGCTGTGGTCATCGCCATGGAAGCGGCCATCAAGTTTGCGCGCCGTTTTTCAAAACTGGCAACCGAACTGGCCACCAGAGAGGCAGACCCGCAGCGCAAGGCGGAACTGGAAACCATCGCCGCCATCAACGCGCGCATCATGGAAGGTCGCGCGCAGTCTTTTCACGAAGCCCTGCAGGTGATCTATTACTGCCACCTGATCATGATGATCGAATCCAACGGCCACTCCTTCTCCTTCGGCCGCTTTGACCAGTACACCTGGCCTTATTACGAAGCGGATATCAAAGCCAGCCGCCTGACCGCTGATGAGGCGCTGGAACTGACCGCGCTGTTCTTCATTAAAATGAACACGCTCAATAAGGTGCGCCCGTGGGACCACACCGAGTTCGGCGTGGGCTACCCGCTGTATTCCAACCTGATGGTGGGCGGCATGAAAGCGGACGGTACCGACGGCACCAACGCGCTCAGCTACCTGGCGCTGCGTGCCATGGACCTCAGCCGCCTGCCCGAGCCCAACCTTTCGGTGCGTTATTGGGCTGACACCCCGCGGCTTCTGCTGGTGGAATCCGCCAGGCTGATCCGCGAGGGCTTCGGTATGCCTTCCCTGTTTGCGGATGAAACCGTCATCCCGGCTATGATGTCCATCGGTTTGTCTGAAGAAATAGCGCGTGATTACGCTTCTATGGGCTGCGTGGAAGTGGCCATCCCCGGGCGCTGGGGGCACCGCGCCACCGGCATGACCTATATGAACTTCGGCAAAATCCTGGAACTGGTGCTTAACAACGGTGTTGAACCGGCGACCGGTA
>Ga0315289_10003401_pt1 | contig 24158 bp, 19 predicted proteins | sample YL17G11_40_MG_FD_203452 | JGI IMG/M metagenome (GOLD analysis project Ga0315289, IMG submission 203452) | Sediment microbial communities from Yellowstone Lake, YNP, Wyoming, USA - YL17G11_40 | ecosystem: Environmental > Aquatic > Freshwater > Lake > Sediment | place: USA: Wyoming | collected...
GCCGAAGAGGTGAATGCGGAGATCCCCAAGTTCCGCAAGCTCGTTACCTACGCCACCATCTTCATCGGGATCTGGCTTTTCATCGATTTCATTCTTATGCTGGCTACCCTTGGTAGTCAGATAGTCGTGGGGCTGTTGCTGCTCATCCTCTTCGTGGTCGGCGTCCTGGCCTTGGCCATGCTCCGCAACCTGGGCGACTTCATGCGCTACTATGCCCAACGTCATGCGGCCATCGTGCGAGTGAGGGACGAGGACCCGGTCGTCTACGTGCCCAAGGGCGACAGCGCGGTGCTCAGGCTCCTGGAGCTGCTACGGACGAAAAGCCCAAGCATGGCCCAGGCGATCGCGAACCATGACTACCAGGTCGCGGCCATATTGAAGGGCAGTTCCGGTCTGCTCTATAACTTCGATGCTTACTTGCGTTCCAAACCAGGAACGTTCTGGAAGTTCCTGGGGATCGGCTATCCAGGCTACCAGCTGTTCGTGAAGGTCTTCGGATATCCTCCCCGATCGGAGGACCTGGCCGCGCTCAAGGCCGCCGCGGAGGACGTGTGCAAGGACAACCACATGCCACCGTCGCGGGTCATCGCCCTCTGGACGCGAAAGGCCGAGCAGGACCTATCCGAGCAGGCCTACAAGTTGCTCTCCGAAGCCCAAGTGGCCATGTCCCATCGGGGCAAGCGCTATCTCTCCTCCCTGGAGCTCATCATCGAGAACGATGATGGCACCTATGAGTTCATACCTTACATCGTGGCATGAGCCGACAGGGGGCCGTTGTCCGCAAGAAGAGATAAGGCGCTCACTTTGCACGGTCCGCCCAGTGAGGCATTTTTCGATATTGGTAGTGCTCCTGGATCTGCTCCCTGTAGATGGAAAGGAAGAACTCGTTGTACTTGCGGATGTACAGCACCCCCGCCTTGGTGATGCGCACCTCGTAGCGACCTTCGTGCTGCTCTACGGTGACCAGTCCATCCTCCACCAGCTTCTCGATGACCTTGTTCGTCATGAAATGGTTGGAGCGGATCTCATGTTTGATCTCCTCCTTGGAGATGCCTCGTGGACTGGAGCCAAGTATAGAGTCTATCTTATCATCCAATCCATCCTGATATAGATCGATGCCAAGCTCCGAGACCAGCCGATTGAGCGTAAAACAACCGTAGATCTTGTGGTCCTTGTAGGTCTTGGACATCCTAGAGGCCAGATATGGGAGTGGGGTTTTTAAAACAGACTGCCTTGGTCATCACATCAGGTGGCCGAGCGAACTGGCCAAGAAGTATATCCCAAAGAAGAGCATGATCGCTCCTGAGGCCACGAACAGCCATTTGTGCCACTTCTGGCTCCAGGCCTCCTTGGTCTTGAAGACCGCCACCGAGACCAATGAGTACCAAGCGTAGTCGCAGGCCAGATGCACGATGATGAACAGGGGCAGCATGATCAGGCCGAACTCCACCGCTCCCGCGATGAGCGCCGCTCCCACCGTCGCCCACCATAGGATGAAATAGGGATTGGCGGCGGTCATGACTATGCCCGAGAGGAAGGACCCTTTGCCCGCTGCATCCGCTTCCTTCAACTGCGTGTCCCGGGTGCGGATCAGGTCGTAGCCCATGTAGAGCAATATGATGCCTCCCACGAGGCCGATGACGAAGAAGACCAAATCGTTGCGGAGCACCGTGTCTAAGCCTAGGAATATCGCCACGATGAGGGGCACCTCTATCATGGCGTGTCCGGTGGCGATCTTGATCCCCGCTCTGACGTCGCCATAGCCCTTGGCCACGGTGGTGGCGAAGATCGGTCCCGGGGCCATCACTCCTGACAGTGAGACGAAGGCGATGGTGGCCAGGAACAGTACAGGATTGTCAGCGGGCGTCATCTCGCGCCCCCTATCCCTCGCACAATATTCAAACCTCTTATTGGCGCCCGAGAGGCGGGGAAGCGCGGACGCTATCAAGACCGTACCATTGCTCTGAGCGGTCAATGTACTCCGAGGGCTCGATCTCATGGATGAGCACCTGGTCCACATCGATCACCTGCACCACATGGATGTGCGCGTGCATGATCTCGTCCGGGGAGACCGGGGGATTGGAGTAGTACATATCGCAATAGCGTTTCACCTGGACCACCTCCTCCTGGCTGCGGAAGCGCGCCGGTTTGGTGAGCATCCGGGGGATGGGCATGATGTAGTGCGGCGGCGCGCCAAGGGCGAAGCGATTGCAGAAGCCGCTATAACGAGCGATCTTGCTGGCGATGCGGGCCTTGATGTAGTCGACGGGGTCGAGGGCGTGGGAGGGCGGAACGTAGCCAGTCTCCACCTCCACGATGAACGTGCCCATTCCCTTCTTGGCGAACACATCGCACGTCAGCCCGCTGTCCAAGGTGTGTTCCAGATCGACGTCGTAGCCAGCGGTGATCAGGTTCTTGGCCACGATGAGCTCGAGGATGGAATGATTTATCTTGAGCATGTTGCGGTCCCTGAGCTCCTTCAACCTCTGAGCCAGGCGTTCGATGTTGGCCTGCACCTCTCCTGAGACATCGACAGAAAGTCTTTGGATCAGAACGTCCACGTCCTTCTCATAGACGTTCTGGGATTCGCCCTTCTTCTTTTGCGCCGGGGCTCCACCAGCTTGCTCCATTGGAACGGAAGGCATAGTATCTGGGCCTAGATGAACTATTTGCACTCGCGGCTCACGATCAGCGTCAGGGTGGACCTTATCCCAGAGATCTTCCGCACCTTCAGGGTGATGCTGTTCTCCAAGGACTCCATGGTCTCCGCCTTCACCCTGGCAACGACGTCATAGACCCCGTAGACCAGGAACGCTTTCTCCACCTCAGGCAGGGCGCAGAGCTCATTCAGGATGTCCGCCTCCTTTCCGATCTCCGCGTTGACCAAGACGATCGCCGTTGGCATTCATTACCCATATCAATTACGACCGCCTCAGCATATCAACCTGTTGCCTCCGCGTCATTTCTAAATACGTCCAACCCTCTGCCCAAGCGGGTGCCGCTTTGAGCGGATCGCCCGGCAGGATGAAGAGAAGAGGGTCAGCTGATCGTAATAGATGATGAACCCTATGAGTGCAGACTGCCGGCGGCGCCCCCTGAAGAACGGTATTCTGGGGTCGAGTGAAGGACATCAATACGGGAGCCATCCTAGCAATAGCGTAGAGGGCCAGAACCAATGAACAACGCTCGCTGTGGACGGGACCGTGGCTGATATCGGTTCTACGATGAAATGAGCCTACGAAAGTTCAAGGAGGATCGGGCTCAGGTGTTCTATCATTCCAATCTGATGATGGTGATCTTGGCGCCAGGGGTCTCTCCCGGCCCTCCGTAGCGCTTCTTGGTCACTATCCGCACGACCTGCGAGTCGTCAGGCAGGATCACATTGGCGAGGCCGTCGAGCACGGCCCGGACGAGCTTGTCCAGATCAGGGCGGCGTGTGTTCTGGTGGACCCGCTTGGGAAGGCTCTTCGGGCGGGAAAAAACGAACTCCGCCTCCACCTCGTAGGCGCAGTCGCCATCATTGGAGTAGAAGGAGATCCTGCGTGCCTCATTGGCCCTCTGGGCCTCCGTGGCCACCCGAAGCTGCCATTGCTTGGTGTTCCGGTTCGTGGTCGTGGTGACCACCCGTTCCAGCTTCTTGACGTAGAACGAGCGCGTGCTGCCTTTGGGCTGCGGGTCTCCGGCCACGAAGAAAGAGATGTGATCGGCCTGCGATCCCTCTTCTTGAGGGTCGAGGTCATCGATCGGGCTTCGGTCATATCCGCCTTCTTCCGGCATCGGTCCCTGGAACATCATGCTATCGCTTGAAGTCTTCTCCTGAATGGAACCTTCGCCGCTCATCGCTCACGTCTTGAATCGCACCGCCTCATCAAGGCGACAAACGGTTGCGGTCCCGGGGGAAGAGGATGGTCTCGCGTATGTTAGGGAGGCCGAGCATCTTCTGCAGCAACCTTTCCACCCCTAATCCCCAGCCTCCATGCGGGGGCATGCCGTAAGCGAACGCGTTCAGATAGAAATCGAAAGAGCTTGGTTCCAGCCCTTTCTTGCCCATGCGCTCCACCAAGCGGTCGTAGCGATGCTCCCTTTGTCCACCAGAGGCGATCTCCTGTCCTCGGTAGTCCAGATCGAAGGAGAATGAGAAGGGCGTGCCGTCCTTCTCCATGATATAGAAGGGTTTGGCCTCTTCGGGGTATTCGGTGATCCAGTAGACGTCGTAACCTTTCGCGGTCATGACGTCCCCTAGGGCCTTCTCTCCTTCGGTGCCCAGATCCTCCCCCATGGCTATCTTGCATCCTTCCCTGTTCACCAGGTCCAGAGCATCCGAGTAGGTGATCACGGGATAGGGCGTCTTCGGCAGCTTGATCTCGGCGTTCGCCTTTGACAGCAGGTCCTGGCCCTGCTCTGCTATTCCCTTCAAGGTGTATTGGACGCAGCCCTCCAGCACATCAAGCACATCCCTCATGGAGCGGATGTGCGCCATCTCCGCGTCGAAGCTGATGAACTCTGAGACATGGCGGACGGTGTCCGATGGCTCGGCTCTGAAAGCAGGGCCGATCTCGAACACCCGGTCCAGGCCGGTGGACATGAGCATCTGCTTGTACAGCTGTGGGCTTTGCGCCAGGTATGCTTCCTTGCCGAAGTAGTCGATCTTGAAGAGCGTCGCTCCCCCCTCTGCTCCGGAGGCAACTATCTTGGGCGTGAAGACCTCCACGAAGTCGTTCTCCACCAGGTAGCGATCGATGAGCTGCAATGCCATGGACTTCAGCTCGAACACCGCCCTCACTTCTGGCTTGCGCAGGTCCATGAAGCGGTGGTTGAACCGTGTCTCCGTCTCCACTGAGACCTTGTCCACAACGCCCATGGGCAATGGGGAATGGGCGGTGGAGAGCACCTCGTAGGAAGAGGGGATGAGTTCATATCCGGCCCGAGCCTGCTGGCTCTGCTTGATTGCGCCGGTGACGCGCAGGACCGATTCTCTTGGCACCGTGGTGATGCCGGCGAAAAGCTCGGGCGTGACCTTCTTCTTCGGCACCGCCACCTGTATCACTCCGTGTCGATCGCGAAGGATGACGAACGCTATGCCGCCCAAGGCTCGGGTGTCTTGCACCCACCCCTCGACGCAGACATCCTTGTCGAAGTCGTTCGCAGTGATGCTCTTCGAGTCGCGCATCGGTGCCGTCTCGTTCATGGCTCTCCCGTCGGAGGGATAAGTTCCGTCCATATTTATAGGCTGGCCACGGTCCAGTGCTCTCTGGACAAGGCCGATTTCAATTGCCGAAGGCAGAAGGATTCCGATAAGTTTATAATACTCAATTCTTCAATACAGCCCCTCATGCCGGTCAAGGTGAAGATCGATCACGAAGCGTGCACTGCATGTGGATTGTGCTACAATGATGAATGCCCGGACGTCTTCGAAGAGGGTGAAGACGGCAACTCCTCGCTGAAGGCACCTTTCAGGAAGGGAGGCCCGACCGATGGGGAGATCCCAGATGATAAGAAGGCGTGCGCACAGTCCGCCTCCGACGCCTGCCCCGTCTCCGCCATCACCTTGGAATGAGCAGATCACGGACTAGGTAACGATACCTGGGGGCGAGGCCGGAATGACGCCCCTGTTCAGATCCATTCCAGGTCCAGCTGGTATGTCAAGTATTTTATATAGCCATTACATTCTTTGAGCATCCAAGGAAAGGGATGGCCATATGGTCAACAAAGTGACGGTTTCGGTTATCAAGGCTGACGTGGGCTCGGTGGTCGGTCACTCCCGACCCCACCCCAAGATGATGGCGCTATGCGAGGACGTCCTTCGGGAGGGTATGAAGGCGGACGTCATCAACGACTTCTTCGTCACCCGGGTGGGCGATGACATCAACCTGTTCATGGCTCACGGGAAAGGAGAGAATCACAAGGACGTCCACGGACTGGCCTGGGAGGCCTTCATGACCGCGTCCAAGGCCGCCAAGGACATGAAGCTTTACGCCGCCGGCCAGGACATCCTCAAGGATGCCTTCTCCGGGAACGTCCGAGGTGCGGGACCGGGAGCCGCCGAGATGGAGTTCGTGGAACGCGGCTCGGAGCCGGTCCTCTTCTTCATGGCGGACAAGACCGAACCCTCTGCCTATTCCCTTCCGCTCACGCGCATCTTCATGGATCCGTTCACCACCACTGGCCTGGTCATCGACCCTCGAATGCATGTAGGCTTCAAATTCGAGATCGTGGACGTGTTCAAGTGCAAGAAGATCGTCATGTCCTCTCCTGAGGAAAGCTATGACATCCTCAGCTTGCTCGGGGACACGACTAGATACGCCATCAAACGCATATTCAGCAAGGATGCATCTATCGGAGTGGCGTCGGTGGTCAGCACCGAGAAGCTGAACGTTTGCGCCGGCAAGTATGTGGGCAAGGATGACCCGGTCTGTGTAGTGCGCTGCCAGAGCGGTCTTCCAGCGGTGGGCGAGGTCCTGCAACCTTACATGTTCCCTCAGCTGGTGGCGGGATGGATGCGCGGTTCTCACTATGGCGCTTGGTACCCATGCTCCGTGGAGGATTCCGACCCCTCCTACTTCGATGGTCCTCCCCGTGTCGTATGCTTAGGATTGCAGATCAGCAACGGCAAGTTCCAGGGCCTGGAGGAGCCGGGATCATCTCCCGGAGTGCACAGGCCGGTGGACTTCTTCGCCGGCAGCGTATGGGACGAAGCTCGACGGAAAGCAGTCAAGGTCAGCATCTACATCCGCCAGCACGGCCCGTTCATGCCTGGCATCCTCGGCCCTGAGGAGATGGAGTACACCACCCGTCCCGCGGTCCTGGAGAAGCTGACCAAAAGGATGGAAGACATTGACTGAGCTCCGCACCCCGGCGGTCATCGTCAATTTCAAGGTCTACCGCGAGGTGGAGGGGAAGAAAGCTCTGGCTCTCTCCAAGCTCTGTCAGGAAGTAGCCGAGGCTTTGGGCGTGAACATCGTTGTCTGCCCTCCAACAGTGGAGCTTTCCGCAGTGGTCCACGGGACCAAGCTACCGGTGATGGCCCAACATGTCGATCCGAGAGACCCTGGCTCGGCCACGGGTTGGGTGACCGCGGAGATGGTGAAGGCGGCGGGCGCGGTCGGCACGCTCATCAATCATTCCGAGCACAGACTACCCGAGGAAGCGATCGCCCAGGTCATCCACTCCTGCAGAAAGAACGGGCTCATTTCCTGCGTCTGCGCCGATACCTCAGAGACGTCCGGTCTTCTGGCAAAGCTCGGTCCGGACATGATCGCGATCGAACCCCCTGAGCTCATCGGAGGGGAGGTATCGGTCACCAACGCCAGGCCAGAGGTGGTGGAGAGGGCGGTAGCGGCGGTGCATCGGGTGGACGCTGGCATAGTCGTCCTGTGCGGGGCCGGGGTGAAGACCGGCGAGGACGTCAAGCGAGCCATCCAGCTTGGCGCCAGAGGGGTGCTTCTGGCCTCCGGAGTAGTCAAGGCCAAGGACCCGAGAGCGGCGCTCGAGGACCTCGTACGTTACATCTGAGCTGATCTGAGAGAACAGGCTCATTGTAGTGGAACACGATTTCGAGAGGCCTGCAGCTTCCGCGACGATGAGGGGCACGTTCTGCATAGTCGCCTTGTTTTTCATCCTCCCCACCATGCACGTCGCCCTCTCATCACCTGGCGCTTCCGGTGAGCTGATGCAGGAACGCGCCCTTGACTACGTTCTTGTGCGCATCCATGCCATCCTTCCGGATTTCGCCTGTGAGTCGGTGACCATCATCAACCGGGGCAAGGGGACGGTCGACCTGGATCGATGGACGGTCTCCGACGGCGAAGGATGGCTCACTTTCCGAGCGGGCCTCTTCTTGGGACCGGGGGAGAGACTCTCGCTCTGCTCCAATTCCTCTATGCAGCTCCGGCTGGATCCAGGGGTACGCGCCATATCTTTCGTTTCGACCGAGCTGGATAGGAAGGGGCGATTCGCCCTGGCCGACCAAGGCGATGAGGTCCAGCTTCTGGGGGCGGATGGTTCTTTGCAGGACGTCATTCCATATGGTGCGACGGAGCACCAAGGACCAGGATGGGTAGGCCCGCCGGTGGCCAAGCCGGGCCCGGGGCGATGGCTGGTCCGGATTGGGGGCTCGGATACGGACAGCTCGGTCGATTGGCTTGCTGGGACGCCAGGCCGTTCGGACTTCGATGAGGAATATCGAGAGGCCTGGGTGGAACCGTTCCTGTGTCCGGACAATGCCAGATCGAGGTTGCTGCGGGAGATCCACTACGCACAGAAGAACGTGAGCATCGCCATCTACGAGATCGGGGATGAGGCGGTGGGCAGAGAGCTGCTCCGAGCGAGGGCGCGAGGAGTGGAAGTCCGCCTGTTGGTGGAAGGGCAGCCGGTGGGCGGCATCCCTTCGACCGAGATTCGGCTGCTATCTGCTCTACAGGCCCACGGCTGCGACGTGCACCTGGTCAAGGCCTTCGACGGCTATCGGCGGTACGACTTCGTGCACTGCAAGTACGCGGTCATCGACGGCCGTCGCCTATTGGTAACATCAGAGAACTGGATGCACGATTCGCTGAACGGCAACCGAGGATGGGGCGTGAGCGTGGAGGACGAGTCCCTGGCCAGATACTTCCTCAGGGTCTTCGAGGCTGATTACTCATTGGACCGTTTGGACGTGGTCCGTGCGGAATTCAGTGAACCCTTTGAGCTGGCATCCGGTCCAGGATGGCAAGGGGACGACGAGAACGAGCCATCTCCGGCCTCTTGGGCAGGCGTAACCACCGTCCTCTCTCCGGAGAATTCCTTGGAGGTGTTGCGGGGCATGGTGAGAAGCGCTAGCACGAGGGTTCTGGTGGAGCAGTTCTACTGCGAACCGGCGCTGCTCAATGACGACGGTTTGGTTTCCGACCTGTTGGAGGTGGCCCGTCGTGGCGTCCTGGTCCAGGTGCTGCTTGACGGCTCCTGGTACAACACGGGGGAGGGCGGTAAGAACTCTGAGGTGGTGGAGTATTTGGGCAACCTGGCAGAGAGCTACCAACTCCCCAATCTCCAAGCGCGCCTCTCCACCCCGTACCATGGCTTCGAGGTCATCCACAACAAGGGGATGATCGTCGATGACTCGGTGCTGGTCTCCAGCATCAATTGGGGCAGCGGGCCGTTCGATCGCAACCGCGAGGTCGGCCTCATGATCGAATCCGGGCCGGTAGCGGATTTCTTCGCTCATGCTTTCGAGGGGGACTGGGTGCCCGATCCGAGCCTGCCAGCCATCATCGATATCCCAGATTCGGTGGACCTGGCCGGCGGATTGCACCTGGTGCTCAACGCCAGCAATTGCTCCGATCCCGCGGGCATCGTATCCTATCTGTGGGACGTGGGCGCGGACGGCAGCTGCGAATGGAATGGAGCCTTGTGCTACCTGGAGATCACCGGCGACGTCCTGGTCAGGCTGACCGTGGTCGATAGCTACAACAACACTGCCAGCAAGGACATCAGGGTGCATGTTATCCGCTCTCAGGCCATCGTCTCCGATGGTTCGATCTACCTGATGCTCTTGGCGAGCATTCCCTTGGTCTGGGCAGCGCGGAAAAGGATTAAGAGGAATCGCACCGATGGCGAGCGCCGTGCGGCTCCGTCCCTTCGAGCACCGCGACCTCGGGCAGGTGTACAACCTGGCCTGCAAGGCGCTCAACGAGACCTACTCCATCACGGTGTTCACCGATCTCTACGCCTACTGGCCAGGAGGATTGATCGTATTGGAGGAGGGTGGGGACATCATCGGGTTCGTCTTCGGCATCATGGTCTCTCGAGCGGAGGCGCGCATCCTCATGTTGGCCGTCGAACCCCCGCACCGAATGAGAGGGCTGGGCAGCCTGCTCTACCGGTCGTTCGAGCGGGAGTGCGCCAACAAGGGCATCAGGACCGTGGGCCTGGAGGTGCGAGTGAGCAACCTCCCCGCCATAAGGTTCTACCAGAAGCTGGGGTTCCAGATCACGGGAAGGATCGATTCGTACTACACAAACGGTGAGGACGCCTACCGCATGCAGACCTTCTTCTAGGTCAATGGAACATCTTGTCGTCGCCATGCTCGTTCCAGAAGTAGTATGGCGACTTCTCTTTCTGCGAAGAGGATATGTCCGAACCGAGGCCTTTGGCATAGGAACCGTAGCGGTCTTTGATCTGCTCCTCGATGGAGCGGTTGCGCTTGATCGCTTCCTCGATCTGCTTGCGGTCTATGAGCTTCTCCCCTTCCATCGAAGCCAGGTCGCCAGCTGCTCGGATGAGGCCTCCTAGCTCTCTGAGCCTTAGGGTCAAGGAATTGCTCTGGCCATCGATCACCTTGGCCCGGCGCTTGGCCTCGTGCAGGATGGCGTGCACCGCTTCGATGGTCGCAGGCGGTATCTTCCCGTCCACGGCGATCTCCTGCGCCACGAACTGAGCCACCCGGGCGCGGTTTGTCTCGCTATCCTCCATGGTGGTCTTGACCAGCACCTCGTATCCGTTGCCGTTGATGCGCGAGCGAAGGGGAGAGAGCACCAGTTCTAGGTCCTGGATGTTGCAGGCGCCTACGAGAATAAAATCGCAGGGCACGTTCTCCACTTTGACGCTTGCACCCGAGCTCTGAGGATTGCGGCCGGTGATAGGAAAGCGCCTCTCCTGCATGGCGGTGAGGATGTATCTCTGAAGGTGCCCAAGATGCGATAGCTCGTCGATGAAGAGCACTCCCTGATGCGCCTCCTGGATAGCGCCTGCGATCACTCGATCATATGGCTGAGTTCCCAGCTGCGGATGCCCGCCATAAGGGTCGTGGCGCACGTCGCCCAGGAGCTCGGTCTCGCTCGCTCCCGTGGCTAGCACGAACGGATTTCGCTCCAGGGGCACGATGACCTTGCGCGGTCTGATCTTCTCCAGTTCGCGCCGCTTCTCCAGGGCCGCCTGGTCCAACACCCGGATCATCTCGCCGGTGCGCTCGAACACCACCACCTCCTCCTTGCCGAAGCGGTTGCGGGTGGTGGTGACCCGGTCCTTGCCAGCCCCTCCCAGCTGCATCTGTCCTCCGGCCAATCCGGCCTCCAGCAGCCCGGTCATGATGTCGCCAAAAGGAGTTCCGGTGGCGCTCGCGTCCCCTGTCTTTGGTTTCTGGCACTTATTGCAGAAACGTTCCCTGTAAGAAGAATAATGGCCGCAGTTGCGGCACCTATAACCCAGTCTCTCGGCCACGTTCACTGGCGCATTCTTGGGATCGACCAGGTCCCCGGAGGCGAACTCCTTCGATTGGTATTCGCTCCTCACCTCGACATCCTTCTTGACCTCGACCAGCGGTCGTTCCGGATTCTCTGGGTTATGCACCACCCTTATCTCTTCTGTGGGGACGGAGAGATAGAGGGCGAGGGCTTGGGCGATCATGCTCTTGCCCGTGCCCGGTGGTCCGACCAACAGCAGATGCCTGCGTTGGGTGGCGGCGATCTTGGCCAAGGCCACGGCCTCTTCCTGACCGATGACCCGCATGAGCGGGTCCTGAGGGATCTTTATGTCCGAAGTGGTGGAGATCGCCTTCAGGTCGGGGAGCTTCGCGCCTTGTGCCTTCATGGCCGTCCTCAGTTCAGGTCTTCCTTGGTCCACACTTCCACGTTGGCCGGTTGCTTGGTGATATTGCCCATCTTGGCTCCGATGATGGTGCCGATCTTCTTGTCCGCGGCGATGTCCAGTATGCGCTGGGTTACGATGCCGTCGAAGACGATGGCGCTCAGCCCTTCCATTCCTTCCTTCAGGGTGTTCACGAGCTCTTTGACCGGCACCTCTTTCATCACGGCGCCGTTGGCGCTGATGAGCCTAGCCTTGGACGTGGCCGAAAGCTCATTGATGATGCCTTTGTACTTCTCTTGGGCGGCGTTGAGCTTCTTGGCCGGACCCTTAAGCTCCCGAGGCTCTTCTGCAGCTCCGGTTGGCTCGGCCCTATCCGCGCGCTCCTGGCGTTCCTGACGCTCAGGCCGTTCTTGCCTCTCGGACCGTTCTTGCCTTTCCGGCCTCTCCTGTCGTTCCGGGCGCTCCTGACGCTCAGGTTTCTCCTGCTTCTGCTCCGGGCGCTGCTGCTCTTGCCGGGGTTCGGGCTTCTCCGGGCGCTCCGGCCGGTCGGACTTCTCGCCACGATCGGCCTTCTCCTCGATCTCCGTGCGCTTCAGGGCGGCCTTCTCCCCGTTGCGGGACATGACCTGGTCGCCCTCCAGGCCGAACATCTCGATGAACTGTTCCGCCGGCACCTTGTTGCGCAGGCACTTCATGATCTGCTTCTGGGTCAGTTCCTCTACCTCGAGACCGCGCGGGGCGCGAGCAACGAAGTCCACCTCCGCCACCTGGAACAGTTCACGCAGGATGAGCTCTCCACCCCGGTCCCCGTCCACGAAGGCTGTGATGACCCTCTCCTTCGAGAGGTCGCTGATGCTCTTGGGGATGTTCGTCCCCTCCACCGCGATGGCGTTCTTGATGCCGGATTTGAGCAGGTTGAGCACGTCCGACCGGCCTTCCACGACGATGATGGCGTCCGATTCCGGTACGTTCGGACCGGCTGGCAGCCGCTCCTTGCCGAAGTAGATGACCTCTTCCACCTGCACCGACTGCCTCACGCTCTCCGTGAGGTCGATGCCGCTGGTCTTGGACTGCTTGATGAGGTCGGTAAGCAGGTCCCTCGCTCTTTCGATGATCTTTTGCCTCTTGCTGATCCTCACGTCCTCGATGCTCTCGACCGCGATCTTGGCCCGGCACGGGCCTACTCGATCGATGGTCTCCAGAGCGGAAGCGAGGATGACGGTCTCCACTTGGTCCAGGGAGGAGGGGATGAGCACATCGCCCTCGGATTTGCCCTGCTTGGAGTGCACGTCGACCTCGATCCTGCCGATCCTGCCGCTCTTCTGCAGGTCGCGCAGGTCGAGCTCGTCCCCGAGCAGGCCTTCCGTCTGCCCGAAGATCGCGCCGACCACGTCAGGTTTCTCCACTATGCCGTCAGCGTTCAGTCTTGCCTTTATTAAGTACTTGGTAGTACTGGGATCGATATTCATTGGTCACACCTTTTGTTTGTTCTCGGTTGGGAAAAACAGTCCGCAGACCTTGTCCGGTCTAGCTGCCGCCTTCGCGCCGTCGGTCACCTGGACCGAACGCGCTCTGGTCGAATCTACCCCTATGGTATCCTATGCAAGGATATGATGACTGGGTGATAGTGATCATGATTGTGCACTGACCGGGCGTCAACCCGGAGTGTTCTTCCTGCCCTTTAGTTCCCGATGCTAAATATATAGTTTTCGGCGATAGAAGCGATTGCACGGGTCATCGTCGGGGTTCGAACCGACAATCTGCCTATCAAATAGAGTGTATGGTACCGAGGACCAGCGTTTCTCAGCATCAGCCACCAGAGGCGACCTTCAGAATTCGGAGCAGATCCCCTTCGACCAGGACATAGGTCAAGGGAACGGGTCTCGCGCCGATCATCACGATGTGCGCGTCCGGGAAGAGGCCGAGCTGCCGCAGGAGATCTTCGATCGTCGCGCCTTCGCTCAGCTGCGCCTGTTTGGTCTCCTCTCCTTTCTGAATTCTTACGGACGGCATGCACAGCCCTACATGAAGGAGAACGCTCCCTAGAATTTACCGTTTTCGCGTGGGTCCGATGAGCCAATCGTGATGAAGCATCGATAGAAGCTAGAAATAGATGTATGTCATTGGCACAAGCCGCGCCGAGGTAGCCTAGCCCGGAAAGGCGGTAGCCTCGAATGGACGTTTGATCTCCGAGTCAGCTACTGGCGGTAACGCCTCGGGAGTTCGAATCTCTCCCTCGGCGCCATTCACTCTCTTTCAAGTGTGGACGGTCTTGGCGCATCGTTCATGACCTGGACCTTTCGTGTTATCCTTTCTGATAGTGCTAGAGAATGCACCGGAGCAGGCTATCCAGCTATGCGGGGCTTGCATCGGCATTTGCGACCGGCGTGCCATACTTTAAATACTATGATAAAAATTGGTGTAATCCAAGCGAAACCTCCAGGACCACTGGAGAGTTTCAAGGGAAAGGGATGAAACAGATGAAAAATCGCAGTAGGTTACTATTATCGGGCGCTTGCCTGATGATGGTTTGCGCGCTGCTCCTAGGCAGCGTCGCGGTTACAGCTGATGGCGTCGGAGTTCCCGCAGCTCCAATGGCTGCAGGAGACTATACCGTCACCATCAGCTCACCGACGAATAACTCGTTCATCAACACGAGCACCGTCACGGTATACTGGAATGTGACAGATTTGAATCCAGCTTCAGACACGAACTGGTCCGAAGCGAGGATTTGGCATGGAAGCTGGAGTTCCTGGTATAATGACACCTCGAACCGCAGTCATCAATATCCAGGTCTAGCAGACGGACTGTATTATGTCAATGTCCAAACATTGAATAATTCCGTGCCGCATGAGAGAGACCTCGCCAATGTGACCTTCACAATTGACACGGTCAAACCCTCCTTGGACGTTACGGCCCCGGTCGGCGCCCCGTTGTACACCAACAACAACCTCACGGCAAGCTGGACCGGAAGTGCTCTTGGCGGTTCTCCGCTTAAGAACTACACCGTGACGGTGTCCAATGGCATTCTCAGCAAGAATGTGATCCTGGCAAATAACTACACCTTCATCAAGCTGGGCAAAGTCTGGCATGGCGATCTGGCAGATGGCAACTACAACGTCACGGTCTGGCTCAATGACTCTGCCGGCAACTGGAACCAAACAACGAGATGGTTCGTTGTCGACACGGTCAAGCCTACCTTGACTGTTACGGCCCCAGTCGGCGCCCCGTTGTACACCAACAACAATAACCTCACGGCAATTTGGACCGGAAGCGCCCTTGGCGGCTCTCCGCTAATGAACTACAACGTGACGGTAACCAATGGTGTTCTCAGCAAATATATGGTCCTGGCAAATAACTACACCTTCATCAAGCTGGGCAAGGTCTGGCATGGCGATCTAGCAGACGGCAACTACAACGTCACGGTCAGGCTCAATGACTCTGCTGGCAACTGGAACCAAACGACGAGATGGTTCGTCGTCGACACCGTAGGACCGGACGTCGATTTCGTCGTACCTGCGGATATCGAACCAGCCCGCTGGTGGATCAACGATAACAACTTCACAATCGAGTGGACTGCGGTAATGAACCTAGCACCGATAACCAACCAGACGCTTCAGATCACCAATAAAACTGGTGTCTTGGTCGGGACTGTCTACCCGGCCGTGGGTGTCCTAAGCTACGACATCTGGACCCTGTTGGGCAATATGACCTTGGACGATGGCAACTATACCATCTACCTGAACGTGACCGACGATGCAGCCAATGTTCATCATGAGGCGCAAAGCATAGGCGTGGACACCGTCGGACCGGACGTCGAGTTCGTTGTGCCTGAAGATATCGAACCTGCCCGCTGGTGGACCAACAACGACAACTTCACCATCGAGTGGACCGTTACCATCAACTTGGCACCGATATTCAACCAGACGCTCTGGATCACCAACTCAACCGGTGGCTTGATCAACATCACCTACCCCGCTGTGAGTGCCCTGAACTGCACGATTTGGGACCTGTTGGGCAACGTGACTCTGGCAGATGGCAACTATACCATCTACTTGAACGTGACTGACGAAGCGGGCAATTATGAGCTCGAGATACAGGCCATCGGTATTGACATCGTTGGACCGGTGTGCGAATTCGTGGTGCCGTCGACTGCGGACCCCGTTTGGTATACCAACAACAATAACTTCACCCTCGAGTGGACAGCGACAGTCGACATCTTTGGCGCTCCGATCGTCAACCAGACGCTCCAGATCACTAATGGCACTGGTGGCTTGATCGGTACCGCTTACCCGGCCGTGGGCGTCCTAAGCTATGACATCTGGACCCTGCTGGGCAATGACACTCTGGCTGATGGCCTATATACCATCTACCTGAACGTCACCGATGAAGCGGGCAACGTCTGCGCTGAAGTACAGGACATCGGTATTGACACCGTTGGACCGGTGGTCGAGTTCGTTATGCCTGAGGAAATGCTTGGCCGCTGGTGGACCAACGACAACAACTTCACCATCGAGTGGACCGTGACCATCAGCCTGGCACCGATATTCAACCAGACGCTCGTGATCACTAACAGCACTGGTGGCTTGATCGGTATCGCCTACCCGGCCGTGGGTGTCTTAACCTATGACATCTGGGACCTGTTGGGCAGTGAAGTTCTGGAAGATGGCAATTACACCATCTACCTGAACGTAACCGATGAAGCTGACAACGTCGTCAATAAGGTACAGGACATCGGTATTGACATCGTTGGACCGGAATGCGAATTCGTGGTGCCGTCGACTGTGGACCCTGTTTGGTACACTAACGACAACAACTTCACCATCGAGTGGACGGCGACAGCCGACATCTTTGGCGCTCCGATCGTCAACCAGACGCTCGTGATCACCAACAGCACTGGTGTCGCGATCGGGACCGCATACCCAGCCGTGGGCGTCCTAACCTACGATATCTGGGACCTGTTGGGCAGTGAAGTTCTGGCCGATGGCAACTACACCATCTACCTGAACGTCACCGATGAAGCGGGCAACGTCTGCAATGAAGCGCAAGATATCATCGTCGACACCGCAATTCCGTCCCTGGATATCACCTATCCAGCGAGCGGCGGCTTCTTCAGCCGGACCTGGATGAACGTCACCTGGGTTACTAGCGATCCAGAAGGCATGCAGAACACCACGGTGTTCCTCAATGGCGTGCTCGTGAGCGACCAGAGCTGGACCCAAATGTGGTATAACTTCACAGGTCTGGGACAAGGCTTGCAGAACGTGACCGTCAAGGCGCATGACATCATCTGGAACGAGGTCGTGAAGTCGGTGGAGTTCACCGTCGACACTATCCCGCCATCGGTTGTCATAAGCCAGCCGCTGGTCGACGCGTACATCAACGTGACTTCGGTCATGGTCGTCTGGACCGCTAGCGATAGCGGATCCGGGATCAACTACACCGAGGTAAGGATCGACGGCAACGCGACCTGGACGAACGTGGGCACCGACAGCGCATACACCTTCACCGGACTGAGCGACGGTGCGCACACAGTGGACGTTAGAACCTTCGACATGGCGATGAACACCTATAGTGCCAGCCGGAGCTTCACCATCGATACCGTCGCGCCAGTTGTAATCATCAGCTTCCCGTCAGAGGGTCAGCTGTTCGATGTCGACACCGTGACGGTCTATTGGAACGGCACTGATCTGAACGGAATAGACCACTATGAGGTCAGCTACAACGGCGAGCCATTCGAGAACGTCGGCAGCGACATCAGCATGGTGTTCGTGCTGGACGATGGAATGCACAACGTGGTCGTGAAGGCGTTCGACCTGGCCATGAACACGAACACGTCGTATGTGAACTTCATCACCGACGCTACCGATCCGGAAGTGACCATAAGCTTCCCAGGATGGGGCTACATGACCAACCTGGACAATGTGACGGCGTACTGGAACGCAACCGATGCCACCAGTGGTGTCAATCACACCACCTATGCCATCGACGGCGGAGCGGCGGTCAAGATCGAGGGAGTCGGACCCTACAGCATGTGGTTCGCTGGCTTGAACGAGGGATCGCACACGGTTGACGTAGTCGCCTACGATGTCGCAGGGCACCACAAGGGAGCTTCTGCGTCATTCTTGGTGGATCTGAACGCGCCGACCATAACCATCACTGCACCGGTTGAGGGCCAATACTACAACGTCGCCCTGATACATGGCGCTTGGACCGTGGTCGACGATCAATCGGGAGTGGCTGAGATACTGGTCAAGCTGGACGGCGCTGTCGACTGGACATCCATCGGCTGGAACGCCACGCACGACTTCGCTGCACTGACGCACGGTGACCACACCATCTACGTGAAGGCCATCGACAACGTCACCAACGAGAGGGTCGTGAGCGTCTCCTTCCACGTGGACCTGGTCGCCCCGACCATCACTGCCAAGACTCCAACTGGAGTGGCGGTGGCCATCGGAACGACCGTCAGCGTCACCTTCTCTGAGGCGATGTTGACGTCCTCGGTGAGCATCGTCGGCGTGCCGGCGGTGACCATGGGCACCCCGGTCTGGAGCGTTGGCAACACGGTTGCCACCTGGACCCAGCCGGTGGGCGGTGCGCTCGCCTACGCGACGAACTACACCCTGACGGTGAGCGGCACTGACCTTGCGGGCAACGCGATATCCGGCGACCGGACGATCGTGTTCAAGACCATCACCCAGGTGACCGGTACCGTGAAGGCCGCCGACGGCGTCCCGATTCAGGGCGCGAACGTGACCCTGAGCATGCCTGGTATGACGACGGTCTATGCATTGACCGACGCCAACGGGCACTTCGCCATTGTCATCGCTGGCGGTACCTACTCGCTGACGGTGACCAAGAGCGGGTTCGACGCCCTGAGCAAGCAGATCACCGTCGGTCCGGGGCTGGTCAATAACCTAGGCAACCTGAGCATGAACCCGACGGCGGACTACACTCTGCCGATCGTGATCGTGGTCATCGTCCTGGGTGCGGCTCTGGTGTTCCTGTTCCTGCGCAGGCGTAAGGCATAAGCGACGAAGGTCATGCGCGTCCTGAGAAGGGCGCGCTCAAACGCTTTTCATTTTCCATCTTTTCCTTTCTTCTCGCCATTCCCTGGAGGCTAGAAAGCTCGCTCTATTCTGAGAAACTGAACGCAAAAATTCAGCGGATGCCCTGGTAGTAGCCGGGCCCGAGGACCTCGTCCTGCATCTTCACCGCGAAGTCCTCGGCCCGCTTCACGAACTCCGGATCAAAGCCTTGGGCGAACTTGGCGTAGTCCATCGCCAGCTTCTCGTCCTGCTCCATGCTCAACGCCTCCTCGAACCGGGGAAAGACCACGTCCTCCTCGTGCCGGATATGCGTCGTTAGGTGATCGATGAGCTGCCGGGCGGTGGGTGCGAACTCCTTGGCCAGAGGCTTCTCGGCCTGACCCGCCTGCCGCTTCATCTTAGATATCATGGCCCGGGCCTTGCGGTGGTCCGATAGAAGTCGCTCCACCTCGTCCCTCATCCCGCCCACTGCCCTTGCTCCGGCAGGAAAGAGGAATCGCTCCTCTTTCGGATGGTGGAACTTGTCCATGTACTCGTCCAGGAACCGGACGATGCTGGTCGCTTGCCGGCGGTGTTTCTCCATATCCTGCCTCTTCACCATCTCGGCTAGAACATCGATGACCTGGCGGATGAGGCCGTGCTCGTACTGCAGCAGGGTGACGGAGAAGCGCACGCAGGGATTCTAGGAAAAGCGAGTATGTATGCTTTTTGCTGCCGGTCGACGGCTCTGGCGTCATTGGGCGAAGGTCTTATCTACACGGATTACACGTTTCAAGCGAAGCTAGGAGGGAAAAAGATGGAGGATCACTTGGACTTCGTCATCGAGTTGGCGCGGAGCCTGGGAGCGACCTACGCCGAGGCGCGTTTTCAATCGGATCACAGCGAATCGAACCTTCTGAAGAATGGGGTTCCGGAGGTCTCTTCCTTCGAGACCAAGAAAGGCATCGGGGTAAGGGTGCTGGTGAACGGCGGACTGGGCTTCGGGGCCACCAATCAGATGACCAAGAAGGACCTGCGGTCGGTGGTGAAGCGCGCTCTGTCGGCGGCGAAGGAATCGGCTCGCGTTCGCAGATCGCCCATCGTCATGGGCCCAGCGGAGATGGGCCAAGGGAAGGTGGAGATCAGGCCTCGCGTAGGCTTTGACGCCGTGGGGCTGGAGGGACGGATATCGCTCTTGCAGGAAGTGGATGAGGCCGGGATGAGGTCGGCCGAGAGGGCGGGCATCAAACTTCCTGGCCGCTACATCTCCCTGGATACGCTGACCACGGAGAAGATCGTGGTCAGCTCGGAAGGCGCGAAGGTGTACTCGCGCGTACCGAGGGTAGCGATGGACATCTTCCTCACCGCCTACGACCCTCAGAAAGGCACGGCGCAGCGCATGATCAATCTGGGCGAGTCGTCAGGCTGGGAAGGGGTGGAGCGCTGGGATGTGCCCACCACCGTAGGCAAGGAGGTCGAGGACCTGGCGAGCATACTGCTCAAGGCAGAGGCGATGAAGGAGGAGACCAGTGACGTCGTCCTTGGGCCGGACGTGGTAGGGATCGTGAGCCACGAGAGCAGCGGGCATCCGGGAGAGGCGGACCGGATACTGGGAAGGGAAGCGGCCCAGGCAGGCGAGACCTATCTGCAGCGCGATTCGCTTGGTCTGAAGGTAGGATCGGATGTGGTGAACGTGGTGGAGGACCCGACCATCCCCCGTTCCTACGGTTTCTATCTCTTTGATGATGAGGGGGTAAGGGCGCGGAAACGCTACTTGATCAAGGAAGGGCGGATCAGCGAATTCCTGCACAACCGGGAGACGGCCAACGAGTTCGGGGTGGCGAGCAACGCCTCCGCTCGGTCGGTGGCCTACAACCGAGAGCCGATCGTGCGCATGTCCAACACCTTCGTCGAGCCAGGCGACCTGGGCTTCGAGGAGCTGGTGGAAGGCGTTCGGTTCGGGGTCTACATCAAGAACTTCATGGAATGGAACATCGACGACCGCAGGTACAACCAACGATACGTCGGACTGGAGGCCTACCGCATCGAGGACGGCGAGCTCAGAGGGCGACTGCGCAACCCCGTGCTGGAGATGACCACTCCCGCTCTTTGGTCCGCAGTGGACGCTGTGGGCAAGGAGCTGAGGTTCAGCGCCGCCACCTGTGGCAAAGGGGATCCGATGCAGGGCATCCCCGTTTGGACAGGTGGACCTCACATGAGGCTGCGCAACGTCCGCCTGGGGGGATCGGCGTGAGGGCGGATGAGATCTGCCAGCTGGTGCTGCGCACCTGCAAGGCGGAGGGGGTGGCGGACGCGGTCGTGGCAGTTACGCAATCCGAGAACACCATGGTGCGCTTCTCCAACAATCAGATTACGGTGACGAATGCGCTCCAGGATGCCTCCGCTTTCATCTTCGTGGCGGATTCCGGACGCAAGGCGGGCACCAACATCGCCGACCTGTCCAAGAGGACGCTCGTCAACACGTCCAAAAAGGTGGTGGAATCGGCCAAGAGAGGTCCGGCCGGGGACGTGTCCGCTCCGCTGCCGAAAGGGCCGTTCAACTACGAACCGACGCTGCTCGAGAACAATCCAGTGCCCATGGAGGCGAAGAAGCTCGTATCCTATGTCAAAGAGGGAATGGATGCGGCGTTGGGCCAAGGGGCGGAGCGGGTGGCCGGCTCGCTCATCGCCGACAATAGCCGGGTCACGCTCCAGACGAGCGCGGGTGCGTTCGGCGTGACCAAGAAATCATCGTTGGAGCTGTCCCTGCGTGCCTTCCAATCAAGCCTCGCCTCCGGACATGCAGTGAGGATCTCGGGCTCAGAGCAGGACTTCCGGCCATCCGAAGCGGGGGAGGAGGCCGGGAGGATGGCGGTCCTGGCCAAGGACCCGGTGAACATCGAACCGGGGCAGTACGAGGCGGTCCTCGGTCCGCTGGTCTTCGCGGACCTGGTGCAGCATGCTGGCAGGATGGCGTCGGCCTTCAGCGTGGACGCCGGGTTCTCCTTCCTGACCGGCAAGATGGGGCAGAAGGTGTGCTCCGAACAGCTCACGGTGTGCGATGACGCCACATTGCCAGGTGCGTACGGCTCATACGCCTTCGACTCTGAAGGGCTGCCGACCCGACGGACCGCGATTATCGAGAAAGGGGTGTTGAAGAGCTACCTGCACAACAGCGCCACGGCCAAGAAGTTCGGGGTGGAGAGCACGGCCAACGCCGGGCTGATCGCTCCGCACGCTTTCAATCTGACCGTCGATGCTGGCACGAGAAGCGTGGACGAGCTGATCCGTTCGGTTGACAAGGGCATCTACGTCACGAACAATTGGTATCTCCGCTACCAGAACATGCAGACCGGGGATTTCTCCACCATACCCCGGGACGCGATGTTCCTGATCGAGAACGGCCAGATAGGCAAGTCCATCAAAGAGATGCGCATCAGCGACAACGTCCTGCGCATACTGAGCGACACCAGTGCTCTGTCAACGGAGCGCAAGTGGATCAAGTGGTGGGAGGTGGAGATCCCTGTCCTGGCTCCCACGGCCTTAGTGAATGATCTCAGATTCACGCGCTCGCGCATGTGATGGGGAGCGGATCGCGTCCAGGCTATCGCGCTAGTCTCGCCCTTCTCCTTTTTGAAGGGCTTCCTCCATCGAGCCGCTCCGATATCCATCGAGGTCCATGGCGACGTAGGTGAAGCCGGCCGATCTGACCGCTTCGGCCGCTTCCTCCCTCAGCTGCAGGAGCTTGTCCATCGATGCCTTAGGCACCTCTATCCTTGCCACGGTGCCATGATGTCTCACCCGGACCTCCTTGAACCCCAGGTCGCGCAGGGCCGCCTCCGCCATTGCCACCATCTCCAGCTTCTCGGATGTGAGCTTCTCTCCGAAGGGAATGCGGGTCGCCAGGCAGGGATTGCTGGGCTTCTCGCTCGTCGGAAGTCCTAGCCGGTTCGACACCTCTCTGACCTCTGACTTGGTCAGGCCCGTCTCTGCCAAGGGACTGATCACGCCTAGCTCCCGGAGGGCTTTCAAACCCGGTCTAGACGAGCGGGCATCGTCGGCGTTGGTGCCGTCGACAACAATCAGATATCCTTCTTTCTGGGCCTGGGACGATATCAGTTCAAAGAGCTTTCTCTTGCACAGGTAGCAGCGCTCTGGGCCGTTGGCAGCCACTTCCGGGTCTTGGAGGAGCTTGCTCTCCAGGAGCAGAAATCGCACTCCGATCCTTCGCGCCAAGCGTACGGCCTCCTCTACCTCCTCCTCTCCATGGAGCTCGGTACGCACCGTCACGGCGATGACGTCCCCCGCCAGCACGAGCTTCGCCGTGGCCAGGAGCAAGGTGCTGTCCGCTCCTCCAGAGAATGCGACGGCCGCTCTTCCCAGCTCGCTCAACCTTCGCTGCAATGCGCGGAGCTTTCGTTCGACCTCGTCCACGTGCATGAATCGTGGCCTGACAATAAATGTTATCTCCGTGGGATTATTAAGCAATGCGGCCTATCGGCATGGGACGCTGAGGGACAAGATGAACATCCGTGACGTGCTGGAAATGTACAAGAAGGGAGAGATCGACGGCGCCAAGGCCGAAAGGCTGCTGCGCCTGGACTTCATCGAGAAGGTGGGCGAGCATACGGTGTTCGATCATTCCCGTGAGGCGCGCAAGGGCATCCCCGAGATCATCTTCGGCGAGACCAAGACGCCCCAGCAGGTGGCGGAGATCGTGGAGAAGGTGCTGGAGGACAAGGAGGCCGTGCTCGTTTCCCGCGCCTCCGAGCAGCACTTCCGCACGGTAGTAGAACGCATCGGCAAGAAAGGCGTCAAATATCACAAGCTCTCCAAGATGATCGCCGTGGACCGCCGGGCACGGAGGAGCAAGGCCGGCAGGATAGGCATACTGGCCGCCGGCACTTCCGACGTGGCCGTGGCAGACGAAGCCAGGATCGTCGCCGAGACCATGGGTTGCGAGGTCCTCACCTCCTACGACATAGGGGTGGCGGCCTTCCACCGCTTCCTCACTCCCCTGGAGGACATGTTGAAGGCGGACGTGGACGTGCTCATCGTGGTGGCGGGCATGGAAGGGGCGCTGCCGACCATCGTCTCCAGCTTCTCTTCCGTTCCGGTGATAGGCGTGCCGACATCGGTAGGCTATGGCATGGGTGGAAAGGGAGAGGCCGCTCTGCTAGGGATGTTGCAGACCTGCTCCCCTGGCCTGGTGGTGGTCAACATCGACAACGGTATCGGTGCCGGAGCGACCGCCGCCCTCATCAGTCGCCGCTGCCACGACGCTAGGCAGAGCAAGGACCAGGCGAGAGCGCCTTAGAGGCGGAAAGATGCTGGACGTGATCATCCGAGAGATGACCGAGGAGGACATCGAATCGGTCAGGAAGGTAGGGCAACGAACCTGGTCCGATGTGGCTACCCGCGATGCCGGGCACAAGGTCCGCTATCCTTTGCGACCGAGGGAGATCGTCCGAGCCTACATGTGGAAGGAGCCTCAGGGATGCCTGGTGGCGGAGAGCAAAGGAGAGGTCGTCGCCAGCGCCTTCTGCCATGCTTGGGGGCGGGTGG
>Ga0315289_10003403_pt1 | contig 24146 bp, 54 predicted proteins | sample YL17G11_40_MG_FD_203452 | JGI IMG/M metagenome (GOLD analysis project Ga0315289, IMG submission 203452) | Sediment microbial communities from Yellowstone Lake, YNP, Wyoming, USA - YL17G11_40 | ecosystem: Environmental > Aquatic > Freshwater > Lake > Sediment | place: USA: Wyoming | collected...
TTAAGGGATGGAAAAAATTACAATTAATGAATGTCCTGAATGTAAAAAAATTAGCTTTAGTAAAGACTGGGTTGGGGGCGAAGTTGGATGCGAAGATTGTGGATCGCATAGTGCCTTGCAATGCCCCTTGTGTCAGAAATGGATTGATCTTATATTTCACGATATAAAGGAAATAAATATCTCTTGTCTGCTAAAATTTTATAACTCCACAAAAGAGGAAATTATTGAGGAACTTGCTGAATTGGAACACAATCAATGGGCGCACTGGACTAAGTATATGCTTAATCGTATTACAGAAGATAACATTGTAAAATGGGGGAAGCAAATTCAAACTAAGTATGGACTTTTATCAGAACAAGAAAAAGAAAGCGATAGAGAATGGGCAAACAAGGTTTATGATGTTCTGATTCAGGGATTTACAACTATAAAAGACGAGAGTTGGCTTTATTCATTACCAAGTATAAACATAAACAGAATTAGGCGTTGGATAAAAGAACACGAGGGGGTTTATCATGAAACTGAAAAGAGCTAGAGAGATAGTAAAGAGCGATAATCAAATTATTTATGCCAAGCATGAGAAAGATTTAGAGCGTAAAATCAAGGTGCTGCGCAAGCGTGCAGACGAAAAGAAAAACATTGAGTCTGCTAATAAATTCAGGGAAAAGGCTGATGAGTACGAGACGGTACTCAGGGCTAATTTTTACAAAAGGAAGGAATTAAATGTACAACACAACTCCCCTTAGAACTCCAGACTTGTCATTATCAGACACGCCGCAACCCTTCAACTTATGGCTATGGCTAACAATAGGCATAAGCACATATTTTCTACTACGCAAAGAGAAACCGAAAAGAAAATCACAAGCATCCCAAACGCCCGCTGATTTGCATGGCTTGGTTCTTTTTGGAATAGAAGATTTGAGCAATAGCGAAATTCAAAGACTCAAAAATTTTATGTCACAATATAAGAATAAAGAGCGTTTCGCAGGTGACTATAACGCATTACCAAATACAAAGGTAAAAAAGGCACTGGACTGGTATAGATCACAGATTTTTGATATAAAAGACAAGATGCCTTTTATGGAGAAGAACCGCAAATATGCAGTTGATCATATTAATTTCTTAGAAAACAAAATTGATGAGATACCAGAGGAAGTTGAAGGCATGACGTTTAGTGAGCTATGGAATATCGGAACGTCATTTGAACCAAAGCCCTTTCAGACAAAAGAACAGCTAACGCTATTCGGTGGTTTATCGGGCAGTCTGCGCACCTGTGATGCTTGGTTTGAGACTGAGGATAAAAGGGGGTTTAAGACCCATCGGTGCTTTATATATAAGCCTGCTTGCAATACCAAGAGGTGCAAGGCGGATACGAATGTTTCACGTGAAACAAGAGGGGGTTATTATGAATAGCAAATTATATGATGTAGTAAGTGTCGGGGCTTATTTTTGTGTTTATATGTTTTACAGGAGGTTAAGAAAATGGATAACAAGTGGTTCTGGATAGGAATTGCGGCAATCGGGGCTTTGTTTCTCTTGCCAGAAAAGAAAAAAAAGAGAAGAATGGCAATGTCTGGATTGTCTTATTACGGAGACCAGGGACAGGTGGATGTTGATCATGCCAAAAGATTAATAGCAAATGGGCTGCAAAGAGATTTGGACAAAAAATCAATTTCCTATATTCAAAAATTATTTGTTAAACTAAGAGACGAAGAATCAAAAGCATACGATAATGGGGTAGATACGCTTCATCATAAATGGTCTGATTCGGGCTTTATAACAAGCAGTTTGACGTTTGCAACAGATCAAGTTGCTAAAATATTACAACAAAAAAAAGAATCATTTAACAAATACGAAAAGATAGTGCCAGAGAAACGAGGTCAAATGACACTATTCGGTGGTTTATCTGTTCTTCCGTCACTCGGCGGAACGAGATCTGCAATATCCCTTGACGTGAAAAAGAGATGCTCACCTGATATAACCAGAAATAAGATTAGGTGTCGTGTTCAGCAACCAAAGGAATTTGATGGGTTCTTCACGAGGGCATCAACAACACCCGGCGTCAGCTACGTTATGGGCTTGGTGGACGGCAAGGGCATCACTCAGAGCGTCATGTTTGATAAGAAGATATGGGATACTACTCAAGCAAAGACGTGGTTTAATCGGAATATTAATCGGCTATTGGCCGGGGATAGAAAGGCGCTGAATCTTGGTTGGCTGGGCAGTGGCAAGACACACTCAGAGGATTACTTTTCACCACGCCAGCAAGAGATGTTCCCTAAGCTAAGGCGTGAGTTAGTATTTGAACCAGAGGACAGTGCAAGCATACTCACGGTTGACCCGCTGGATAAGTGTTTAGAACGTCAAGGATGGGATTTGAATAAAGTCAGGAAATATCAGGATAGCATATCGGCAAAATTGACTGTTGATATGTTCGGTAAGACTGAAAAGCTGACAGGCACAGAGGTTATGTTACAAGAGCAGATACAAGGATGCCTTGAAAGGATGACAAAATGGCAATAACAATTAGCACTACAATTCTACAAGCGTATGATACGTGCAAGGTGATTAAGGGCGCTGAATTCTGCAAGACCGAAGCAATGAGCTCAGCGCCACAAGCAGTTGATTACTTTTTGCGAGGTTATGATGCGTGCTTGGCTGTTAGCAGTCCTGCTACATGCAGGAAGCTGTTTGAATACAATGTGCCAATCCCGCCCATAATACCCTTTTTATTGGGATTGGGGCTTGGGTGGATTATTAAAAAACGATGAAATAATCATCGCCTTCTTTTCTTATTTTCGCAGTATGAGGGAATGACAAAAAAAGTGAACAAAGTTTAGCGAAAGTTTTCAAATCTTCTGAATAACAAACGCCACATTTATTAAGGGGATCATTCACGATTCTACCCTTATCACGCAACTTCGGTTTTGACCATTTAATTTTGTTCATTTTTTACGGCTTTCCTTTCTTTGTTGGATCATCAAGAGACGCTGAAACATGATCAGCAAAAGAAGTAGGCAACTTTGCAAGTTTGGCAAAAATAGATCCCATTGCCAAATCCAGCACTTTACTATATATAACTTTTTCCTCTTCTGGTAAATTTGGGAAACGCTCTTTAAGAATTTTATTCCGCAATAGCTCAAAAGTGCTTAAAGTGCTTTCCTCTTGCGCACTTTCGTCTATTTCCTCTGGATTGTAAGACTCGATATAATTAACCAGCGCATCTATACCCCCATCTTCTATTTCTTCATTGATGGTAATACCTAAAAAAAATGACGTTGCGCCTGCCCCTGTTACAACTATTGACCTGGAACAAACAGTAACCTTCATACTCAATCACTCCTTTAATCAAAACCGATAGCAGATAGCTGTTCGCAATCCCTGTAAACATCATGGTATGCTTCTTTCGACATTCTTTCTATCATATCGGATATAAGGCTATATTTTTTTAGCAACCTTGCAAGCCCAAAACCAATATTGCCCTTTTCTAATATTTCATAGCCAATAATTATGCCCCTAAAATTATATTTTGGTTTTTGTATAACATACTCAAAAGAACCATCCTCTTGCAAAGTCAGAGTAAATTCCCTATGTTCTTGCTCTATGAACTTTTTATCACAGCCCAATTCCAGCGTAGTCTCGATAACTGCGGATAGATATTTCTTTTCAGACATTACGTTGCCTCCTCTATTCCCAGCTTCTTGGATAGCGTTTTGAAAGCCTTTTCAATCACAGGGAAATATCTCATCTCGTCGTTTGTATCTTCAGATTTCTTAGACAAAACTTCAACTGCCTCGATCCAGTTAGAATTTCGTTCTAAATACGCCAAATCCTCCTTTAATTTCTCCATCCTTTCTGATGCCTCTTGAATTTTAATCTTTGCAATATCATATTCTATGTCGGCACAGTAAGAACCTCTTGTCAATTCGTGTGAGAACCAGTCTGCGATTTCCGACAATTTGCTCATTTTGAATCCTCCTCGCTTCCTCTATTCATGACATCTGCGATAATAAAAGCATTATAGAGAGATTCCAAAACAATCAGATTCTTTTTTAGCAATTCTTTAAGGACACTACAAGAGTCTTGAAAAACATCCTCTACGCCCTCAAATCGCCCTCCTGCTTCCTCGATCGTGATGTTTATACTAGCCTTAAATGACATAATACTGTCATTTTTGTTTATAATAATCTGTCCGTTTGGTAATTCTAGTGTATAAGACATATTACTTAACCCCCTCTAATTTCAGTTTATTGACGATTTCCTTAATTCTCTCTACAAGGATTGTGGCTTCGTCTTTGTTTTCACCATTACGAAACACCCAGGCACCGTAGTTGCTGTATGCCATTACTACACCTTCTTTGCGTACTGCTCAAGCATGTTATTGACAAGCACAACCGGCTGTTGCTCTATCTCTAGCGCCCTTGTTGCGAGATATAGCAGGGACGAATAGGGGATGTACATAACACCAGACATGGTGTCCTTTGTTCGCGTCAACTCAAGACACACTTCGGTCTTTGACGGTCTTACTTCGCTATTGTCCCCGATCCTCTGCACACTGACGCCCTGAAGCCAGCAACTAGACGAAAACTGCGGTAAAGCAAGGCAGTGGACCGGGACTGGATATTCGCCTGTAACTGCCCGACCTACCTTATGAAGAATTGACTTGTAAATCCCGTCTGCATCAGTAAAAGCCATTATGTTAGATTCTGCTTCATCCTGTGTAAATAGAGGCGTTATCTGTATTGCGACAGGTTTTTGTTGAAAGTCGTAACCGGGTGCAAAAATGTTCGGTGGTTTGTTACTCATTGTAAACTCCTTTTTGTTGTTAATTAGACTTGAATATATCCCTTGCCATTACATGATTTGCAGGTCTCCGGGCTTGCATCGGTAGTGGCATAGGATGTTCTGGAATAAAAGCCATTAGGAACATTGCCACGACCCTCACAGACAGGGCATCGAAGTATTTGCTGTATTTTATGATTACATAAGCGGTGGAATTGTCGCTGAATTACAGCATCTTCAAGGCTTTGTGGCTTATATTCTGGACCAGGATCATATCTACGTTGTTGTGACTGAAGATAGTCCCCGATAAGAACATTAATATCATTGGTAAATTCCTTCAACTTGTCTTTTTTGATATTATCAATCTGGCAATTTGCACGTCTAAATTCGCCGTGTTCATCACCTGACTTTACTTGAAATTCGACAGCTATATCCATTTTTTTAACCCCCACGCATAAGGCATTATTTTGTATCACAATTTGGCTTACCAGGAACTTTTCCTCTATCATGCCGAGAGCGGCTTCACCTAGCTTTTGAGGTTCCATGACTTTTTAGCCCCCTATGCACTAATAAGCAAGCCGTTCTTAGTAACTAGGCTGCCTGATTCTGCTTTTCCAACCATCCTACATACAACATGCTTTCCGATTTGTTCTATAACGTATAACACCTGCGTTACTACTTGTGCCAGACCCAAGTTGCCCATTTCGTCATAACAAAGCACGTCCATCGAAAGCGAACCGCCACTTTCTGAGTGCATTGCATTTTGTAAGTTCATAATACTATGCAAACATATATTTGGCTTTTCTTTTTCATCTTTGTTTGTGAAAACATCAGATGTGACTATCTTTTCTTCTTGCTTTTCGTATTCGACATCAACATGCTTTTCAGACCGCCCCTGATCTTTTTTATCAATCGGATCGTCAGCCATAGTGCTATTTATGAATTCTAACACCTTGCGTAAAACATCCGCTTTCGCACTCGCTGTGCGGTCATGGTATTCGTCTGCGAATTCGTCATGTCTTTTAATTTCCTGTTCAAGATACTTGATAATAGAGTCGGTTTTTTTCTCATTGCCCTCGTCGTATTCAATGTCAACACGCTTTTCAGATTGCCCCTGCTCGCCTTTATCAATCGGATTGTCAGCCATGCTTCCAAAGATTTTTCCAATAAGGTCTTTGAAACCATCCTTGCTAAAAACATTCTTAATCATATCTGATGGGTCTATTGTAACTCTTGGTTTAAAGTATTCGATAAGCGGTTCAATGGCTTCAATCTGCTGTTTGCTCTTGATGTAATCCATCATTATTTCGGTTAGCCTTGTAGTGGCATTAAAGCATATTTCGTCAGTGCTTGTTTTTGGAAACACAAGCTCATACGCCGATTGAAAGCACTCTTTTGTCAACCGCATTGCCTCTAATTCTATTTCGGATGTTGTTTGGGATTCGTCAGTATCGTCAATTGCACCCTTTGTCCGACTATTACGATCTTTATCCTGTTTCTCGTATTCTATAAGCCCCTCATAGACTCTAATCAACAAATCATAATCGTCTCTAAGTATACTGTCTAGCCGCAAATCAATATATTCCTTAAACCCCTTACTCAACGGCTCGCTCTTCTCGATCTCGATTTTTTCAAGATAGTGCAGAACACGCCATAATAAGCGGGTCTCGTCAGAACCATCGCTATACTTATCATCAGCCTCAAGATACTTTCTAAATAATTCACTTAACATTTGATAACCCCCTCGTAAATGCGTTTAACGCCTTCATAAGCCCTTCATTTTGCCTCTCCAGACGCTTGATTTTAGCCTTGAGTTTAATTATGCAGTCGTCAGTAGCCTTTGGCGCTTCCGGCTTAACCTGCGCTGATTTAGACGCCCTCTTAGCCTTTTTGAAGAACTGATCACAGGCTGCTTGGGATTTGAATTGTAAACCATTTTGCTTCATTTTATCAATCCTTTTGCCCGCATAATCGCAGGTCTCGTCCATTCCTTCTGAAACTTAGTCCATGCTTTATTATACCAATTACTTTTCTCATCATGGTATAGCATAGCCATTGGTATAAACCCCGCCTTTATAACATCAGATAGCCTCTTTTCTGCCTTATCAAAGGTATCGCCATTATAGCCACATAGAACATAACAACGCAAGGCGTTTGCAGAAATTTCACACTGTCTTAATATTCTTCCTGCTTCAACAAGTTGCTCATATTTATTCTGCATGTCATAAGCAAAGAATATTTGTTTGGGTTTCAACCTATAAAGCCACTCACAATGCCAATGACTTAATCTTTTTGCCTCGAACCCGCCGGTAAATTCAATAGGCTTATGCAATACCTTTTTGACTTTCATCAGCATTTTGAATACTTCAGTAATGTGGTTCTCAGAGCAAGCCAGCAGGTTATCATCAAGTACGTTCCAGCCTGCATTTATTTCCAATTCCCTTATACTACCTTCACGCTCATGTACGGAACAGAACCAGCAATCGTTAGGGCATCCCCTGCTTGTTATGACATAGCCTCTTTTGAGATACATGCCCGGAGTGAATTGCCCTCCCCTCATTCCCGAACCAGGACCGCCTATTGAAATCCTGCTGGTTCTCATCCCCCATGCTTCAGCTAGTTTTTCAGCCATGGGCATATCGTAAGTGAAAGCCACAGAGATATGCACCTCGTCAAACCACTCCGGCGTTAGTAAGTCGGGCATACCTACAAAAGCTAACGAATCATTCGGCGTTGCGTTTGTTCTTCTAGGAAATACCCTTGCTATCATTGAAATCTCCTTCAAACCTTGCTTTTCAGCCATAATGCAACTTCACTTAATGCCTCAGATTTCTTTTCATACGATAATGTTCTATGCCAACTCCAATTCTCAGCTGTAAAACATTCAACCATGACACCCCCATTATCGTAATGCGAATTAATTTTAATGTCAAAGGCGGCATTCTCCAATCAGATTTTGTCATTATTCTTCAGGAGACATCTTCATATCCCCGCCCCCATATCGCATTTATGCACCGCCCCATCACCATTCTTGCAGTTGTTGTTTTCTGGTTTAAGTTCAGCGCCATGACCTTTGTAGCATGCAACACAACCCCTGCTTAAAGCGCATCCGAGATACTCCAACTTCGGTATTTGCCATGTTAATCTTTTAGTTTCCAATTTTAATCTTACTCCCCAGGATATTCGTCATCCTCATCATCTTCATATAACGAATAATACCCTTCATCATTAATCTTATCACAGCTATCAACGTCTTCTACATCTGCCCAACAAGCATTTACATCATCCCAATTTGGACACCCTTCGCATTGAGATGAATTAGGTCTTTCGCAAGAATAGTAATTATTTCCCTTCGAGAACCATCTCATATTTCCGTCAACGCATAGAATCTCAATCATAGAACGCCTTGCCTTTCTGCATTTGTGCCTCTAAACTATTAAGCACGAATTCATCCAGTTTCGATGGGTACTTGATCTCTTGCTTCCAGTGTAAAACCGTGTTCTTGATTGTAATCGAGCTGCATCCTTTTTCTTTAATCTTTGCTATCTCACGGCGTCTGGTTTCATCCGGGTATTTATGGCAATGCTCTTCGCCGAAGAGCTTGTTTACCCAGCGAAGAGTTGTATCTTCAAGAACTTGAACAAGGTCTTCTGCTTTTTCCTGTTGCGATAGCACATCCTCTGTTTTTTGCTTTTCAGCTTTTCCATTATCGGGATCTGTACTATTTAACGGAAAAGTAGTATTGTCTAGTATAGTATTGTCTAGCATAGTATAAGAAGGTGTGCCATTTTCGATGCCATTTTGCAAATTAGTCACATTTTTTTTGCCTCTAATTTTCATTTCTTCGGCAAAATCGATCGTTTTTGGCATTAATCCGTTTGCGGATTGGTCGGTATCATCGCCATTGATGCCATTTTCAAGCAGTTTTGGCATTAATCCATCCAGAAATTCAAAATTCATCTGAAAAATACCATAATCCCTTGTCTTGCCTGATTCATATTTTATGATCCAGCTTTCCTCTGTGTCAAGATGACGATATTCATTCCAAATATCCCTATATCGAAAAAGGGTTCGTAAAGGAATATTTGTTAAGTTTGCCAATTCTCTGTTTGAAATTCTAATTTTGTCAGGATAGAGTAGGCTATTGAATTTATAAAGTAATGCCCAAAAAATTGGCTGCTGGTCTGGTTTGAAAGCGGTATGAAGTCCTAAAATATAAAAGGCTTTATAGTAGGTTATTAAGTTGTGTGAATTGCTTTTCATTGATTTTCCTCTCTCCGATAAGGTGTCAGGGGTGTCGGAGAACACCCGCTGACGGCAGGCGGTTGCGATCCGCCCACTTCGGTGAAATACGGCAGTTAAAATCCTATTATAAACTCATTGAAATAGAAAGTCAACAATTTTTTATCAGGCTTTTTATCCAAGCTCTTATGGGATGATTCGTAGCCTTCACATCCTCGATTATCCGCCTTTTTAATGCCAGTAGCTTTTCGTTATCCTCCACCCTTATATGCTCTCTGGTTATTCGGTATTCAATAACTCTTGCCATTGCCTGTGCGATCTCGTCTTTTGAATTCATAATACACGCTCCTTAAAATAACTTTAGTTGTGCCTTCTCTGCGTCTATGCGCTTGTTTGCCATCTCTATATACTCAGGATTTAATTCGCTACCCAACCAATGCCTGCCTAGCTTTTTTGCTACCACAGCCACCGTACCCGCACCCATAAACGGATCGTAAACCAATCCGCCTTCAGGACACCCCGCTTTTATCATCGGTTCAATAAGCGTTTCAGGAAAAACCGCGAAGTGACTGCCATGGAACGGACGGGTGGGTATATTCCAAATTGCAGATTTTGGGATCTCATCTGGAATATCTATCGGTTCAAAGTATTCTAATAAATCTGATGGTATTTCGGATTCTTCTAATATTATTGCCATGCAAAATCCCCTCTTGATATATTTACCATACCATGATATTATTATAAGTATGATAAATCTTATTTGCGAACAATGTAATAAAATATATAAAACAAAGCCTTACATGAAGGATATTTCTATCCATCATTTTTGTAGTTCTTCGTGCTATGGCTTATGGCAAAGAACTCATAGAGTCGGAATTGGCAAACTTCGTATATCTGTGCCATGTAATTATTGTAGTAAAACAATAGAAAAATATCCCTCATCCATCAATAAAACCAACTTTTGCAACAAGGATTGTTTCCATAAATGGCAAAAGGAAACAGGTTTTATGTCTGGAGAAAATAATGCCCTTTGGCTTGGTGGACACACACAATATAGAGGTAAAAATTGGAACATTCAAAAAGCACAGGCACTTGAACGTGACAATTATTTGTGTCAAAAATGTCAAGAACCCTCTGTTGTGGTTCATCATATAAAACCCTATCATTTATTTACCAACTATAAAGAAGCGAACCAACTTGATAATCTGATCTCTTTATGCAAAAGATGTCATGGAATAGAAGAAATAGAGTTTTATAAAAACAATAAATGTCTTGATAATGGTAGACATATCCCGCACCTTAAGCCTGAATTAAAGATATGCGGAAAATGTAATAATCCCTTTATCCCTTCTACGTCAAAAGTTCGATGGTGTGATAAATGCAGAACATATACATGCGCTAATTGCGGAACTTCCTTTTTTAGTAGAAGATATAGAACCGTTAAATTCTGTTCTAAAAAATGCAGAAACGAATTTATATCAAACCCGCCCTTAGCAGACGATCAATGACAAATGATTTTTGCTCTGGAGTCAAATCGTCTCGTAATTTCATATATCTGGCTTTCTCTGACCATACACAACGCTTGTTTTTATTATCAGTAACAGTAATACACCTTGATATTGAATATTCTTTATGTTGCTCATTTGCATTGTTTTTACATCCTGCTCTTATTGCAGGCTCAAATTGTTGCTCGAAATAATATTTTCCTTGCTTCACGAACATGAACACATACTCAAAATCGCAAGTAAACCTGTCCTTGCAACTTGCAGGCATACAATTGTGAATTAACAACCCTCCGATAGTCGAAAATAAATGTGGCTCTTGTTCAAGAATAATATCCCAATATTTGCCTTGCTTTTTACCTTTTTTAATTTGCACAATTTCATATTGGTTCATTGTATTGAAATGAGCCGATACAGTAAAGCGCACTTCTCCTAAAAATGCTTTTTCTTTTTTCCGTAATATCAATTTATGCCCCAATCTAGCACATAAACATCTTATATCATTTGCAAGATAATCATTCTTTCTTGTAAACCCTATTCTCCACCTTTCATTCTTGTGGTCATAATGCCCATCCCCACTCAAATAGCCATTCAGGACGTATGATAGAAATTGATTATTTCTTCTCCAAGACTTATTTGTAAGATGTTTGTAATAGGATGTTTCCCCAGATACATAGTTATCTATTATTGCACCCAAAATATTACTATAAATATTTATAGTTTTTCCTTTCTCACTTGTAATATGCTCTGTGCATGTGGCATCGTATTGTTCTGCTATTCGCTTTAATTTAACATATCTTTCAATTTCTTTTGTATGCGAAGCAAATTGTAAACATTTTCTGTCATCACCCCTTGACCCTTCGGCAAGATATAAACCTATAAACCATCCTATGTCATCAGGAATCAAATCAACCGTATGATTATTATCTGGCAAAATACAGTTATCTAAGATATTCCCTAACAGTAATTCCTTTGCCATTATCTCTTGACCATTAGAAATAAACCTATGATCTCCCGTACAGGTTATTTTTTCACCACCATGCAAAGTTATTTCAATAATATTTTCAGGATTTTTATTCTCTATCCATTGTGATACCCTATTCCACTTTTCACCATCCCACAATTCAACCGTATTTGGTTCTAATCTAACCAAATCTTTTAATGTCGAAGGCATAACGCCTTTTTGTGTTTTGGAATACAATTTTGTTCCGCCATTAAGACAGTTCGGCTTATGCCATATTACCGTATTTCGCTTAATCCATCCGCTGTCTATCATGGCTATTGAGAATCTAAAGGGAATATCGCAAAGGCACTTCGATTGATAGTTTTTTAACTGTCTGTTAGGTTGAACATGCCAACCTTTACAATTCTGTCCTTCCTTGCTTTTTTCCCATCTGGTTTCATCATAGCCATTTCCATTATCTCTAGTTCCGCTTGCGTAGGTGTCCCCAATGTTGACAAATAAAGTGCCATCATCCTTGAGTATCCGCCTGCACTCGTCAAATATCTGTATCAGATGCTTGATATATAACTCGAATGTCGGCTCAAGCCCTAGAGAACCTTTCCATGCACCACAGAGAGAACAGAAATAGCCATTTTGTCTATTATCACGCCCCATGCTGCCTTTATTTCCCTGCTGAATTATACCAGCACCATTATCATTATTTTTCCCAGCCCCCGCCGTTTTGATATTAAAATCATGGTCACACCCTAAACCACCATGATTTTTATACCATGCCTCTTTACCAGGATTAGTCTCCCCCGGTTTGTGACTGACAGGCGATTGACTTTCTAAATCGAACTGGCACTCACATTCAGAATCCCCATCCCATATTATGCCCTCTGTTTTGTAATCTCTTAATCCCCACTACTCAGTAGGGTGGAGACGTAATTATGCAATTCACTGAACTTGATGGCATTTCTTTTATATGCTGTAAGCAATGCCCTTGTAATATTTTATCTGTCTCCACCCCTAATCACCTTCTTTCTTTACAATCCAATCTCAATCATTTATCTGGCGGATCGTATTTATGCGCACCATAATTGAAAACTAAATATAATATCATAGCAACCAACAAGCACCCGATACCTATCAGCCATCTCATGTTATCACCTGCCTTTCCTTCCTTTTTGACTCTACGACAGCGATAGACGTAATCACCAAATCCCAGATGTGTTTCGTCAAAATCAGGGCATTTATTACAACATTTAAGAATTTTATCCAATATCTTGTTTCTGTTTCGCTCACGGCATTTCCTTAATCCTCTCCGGGTATCCGTAGTTATCCTTCACAAGCACCATAGCACCGACCCTTCGTGCCTCTTGTATCAAATAATCCGCCCATTCCTTCGGCGGTTTCGGCTTGCCCTTGCGACTATCCGCACCAATGATGATCCACTTTATTCCTTCAAGATTTTCCTCTGGTTTAGATAGCAGGGGTTCAAAAGAAACAAAACGATTTCTCAGGTTTATACTTTTCAATTGCATTACGTTAAATTCGGTAAAATTCGTTCCATCCGATGTTGTCCCAAACCAGCAATTCTTTGGTAAACTTAAAAGACTTAATTCCAAAGCCACCTGATACGAATTAGGCGTCTTTGTTAAAAAGAAGTATGTAACATTGCTAGTTTCATTTCTTCTACACTCTTCCAGAACAATTTGCTTCCACCGTTCGGAGATTGTCTTATGCCACATATCAGTAGAGCTGCCAACAAACACCCTTCCAGATATAGGTATATGGTTAAGTATCTTCTCATTAAGGCATAAAGGATGATCATGTGTTTTCTTAAACCTATCACCAATCCCGCCGGGTCTCCACATCCAGCAATAGGGCTCACCATTTAGATCAGCGCAGTTATTCAGACACCTGCCGTTAATGGGATTCCATGACTTATTAAACCACTCCCCTGACGTTCTTTTAGACATTTGATCCCTCCAATTCCAATTCCGTTTGGTTCAATACTTCGGTATAAGCCTCTATGTTAAAATTCCTTAAAAGACAATCCTCTGGAATTATCATATTGTTTTTTATAACCAAATCTGTCAACGCACAAAAACCACAATCAAAAGCTCCATTATCCGCGTAGAAAGGACATATTGTGCCTTTGGCTCATTTTACCCATTGGTATTATAAATTCATCAATATATTATTCCATCAAGTGCCAAAATTGCTATTTCTCTTGTTTCGTGTATACTGATAACCAAAGGATCAGGCTCATCATCCATCTTTGCTACAACGGCATGGGTTTTGTCCTCTAATTCCTGAACATCAAAATATTTAATATACTCAGCATTTATGAACTTTCCACTTATTGTGCTTATAACAATCATCTTTTCCCTCCTCACACTTATTTATAATTTCCCAACCAATACAGTGTTTTTATCACTCATTCTTTAACTCCTCCAGCTTTTTCCAGCACTTTTTGCAAAACCTGCGTCTTGGTACTTTCGTTAAAAAAACAACCACTATTCTGGGAAACGCATTTAACCCGCACAGTGCCGAATGCTCCCCATCCGGCGTTTCAAAGGCATGGAACACCTTTCCATTTCTGAGCTTGTACCATTGTATCTGATTCATAATAAAACCCCGTCTCTATCTTTCCCGATAATAGACATTAATTTCCGAAGATCCTCTTTGCTGAGTGTAAGCCCAAATCCCTTTTGATCTTCAGGGGCATTCCCTCTAAATAAAAATAGCTTTTCTTTGAATTGCAGGTCGTTAGCCCTGCATGTTTCTTTTACCGCTTCGCAAATAGCCTTAACGATAAAATCAGTTCTTAATGACGTTGAATAATCAAATATTACCCCAGCTTCTTCATAAGATATTCGGAGTGGTAGATCGCTTATTTTTAGTTCTTCTTTCATTCCTCAATTTCCTTTATATATTTCTGAGTAATCGGATTGATTCTCACGTCATACTTTTGTCCACACGTTCCGCATTTTATCACGAGGACGGTTGCGCCTTTTGTGCTGACATCATGCAATATGTCAAATACTAGACCAGAACATTCACACTCTATTTGTATTATTGTTCCTATGTTTGTGATATTACCGGCTCTTCTTATATAGTTTTTCAAAACAATCCCTCCTTAAAATAATTGCATTTGTGCGGGTCCATCTGTCATGTAATAGGTGCCGTCATCGCCTCTAACGGCATCGGGGAATTTCTCTGCAATAATCTCAACCATTCTTTGCCTGTTACCGGCGCCCTTTTTACCATGAAATAAACCCCCACACCAGCATACGCATTTCTCATGTTCTGCACTATGGCAACGACCATCACATCTTCTCACTTCGCTCATAAAAAACACTCCTTAAAATAATCTTAATTGCACAGGGGTTACTGAATATTTGTCTTTTAGTTCCTTTAGTATCTGCTTGGTTTCCTCAAGGCTGCCCCCAAGCTTGCGTTCTTTTATATCCCATAATTCAAACTCAACAGCATAGAGTAATCTATCCTCACCCATAGCCACCTGATAAGCCTTTCCGCTACCCCAAAGCCCGCCTTCTCTTTTCTCATCATTATCATTAATTTCGTGAAGCCAGTGTTTATATGGTTCGGCAGTTAGCTTTATCAAACACCTTTTCTGTCCATGATTTCTCGGTGACTTATCCCACGCCTGAACTACGTCACCGTTATGGAATCTCTTTGCATATTCATCATTCCAGTCTCGGTGCGTCAGCGTCTTTGTGCCGTCAAGCACCTTCGGCATTGTTCCCCATGCAAATACGATTATTTTCATTTCGTTTGCCTACGCATAAGTACACTATTTAGTGTAGTATCTTATCATATTAATAGTAGATGTTACAGGTAGTCTTGTCTCATCACCTATATCCTGCAGCTCAACACAATTAGATACAGGGTAGTCAGTAAACCTAACTATTCTGTACGGCTTGTTCTCAAATATGTGTGTAACAATACTGCCTACCCCAAGCTGTTTCGGCACATCCTGTGTTGAATGCTTATCCTTTATCACAAGCATTACACAATATGCTGCTAGAACAAGTAGAGCTAAGAGCCCAATCATCATTAATACATCCAGCATATCATTCCTCCAATGAGCTTTTTGAATCTCTTTGCGTAGTCGTCATCCCAATCCCGGTGAGTAAGAGTCTTTTGCCGTCAAGAACTTTAGGCATTGTTCCCCATGCAAATACGATTATTTTCATTACTCTTTCCCCGGTTCTTCCATTTCCTTTTGAAAAGACTCCAGTGCAGCTTTATAGCACACAGGGCAGTACGTGTCTGATGGAAAGTAGTCTTTGGGAACCGCTTTCTTTACCCATGTTTCAATATTATTAACAACTTCCTTTAGCTTCTTACAAACGCAACAGCGTGTTACAATCTTATCATACATTTTAGTCTGACATCCCTTTCGGCATAAGCGACTTCTGCCATTTGCCTTTCTGCCACTGTTTTTCATTTACATTATGAAAATCAAAGCCTGTAATCCAAGTTAAAATATCATTCATGAAAAATAAGCAAACATGAAATAGAACACCGCTGCAACTAAACCACCACCAGCCCTCTTCATCCGGGAGGTCTTTCCAATGCACTTCAGAATTAATCAGATCATCAACTGCACAAATGGCACGATTCCATCCATCCTCGAAGGTTGGTTCGTTCTCGTAAGATTCGACTAAGAAATGTTCTGGTTGCAAGTTATCAATTTTCTTTATAAGCCTGTCCATGTTTATCCTTTCATTTTATTTGATATTTTTTCAAGATAATGGCAGATAACGAAGGCAGAGATCATGACCGTTCCCGATAAAAACCCCAATTCCCCCTCGATACCCTTTTGTGTACAAGCAACAACCCAATCAATAATGCCACAACCCAACAAAATATATTTCATATTACATCCTTTCGTAAATCTTCATCCTCTGGATGGGTGTCTTGAATTTTCAAATTAAATACCGCCTTCCCTGTTTTCACCATAGCTCCGCAGTACAAGTTCAAGCTGACTATACTTTGTATCAGTAACCTGATTCGTTCCGGGTTCTCCGCAGAGAAGAAACCCATCCTTTACGCCCGCATACCGACTACAATTAAGTTGGCATGATATTATAGGTGTTAGTTTTAATGGGAATATCTTGTTGTGCGGGCATGGTACATGCCCTGCTTTATTCCTGACATTAACCTGTTTTTCTTGAATTTTTATTTTAATCATGCTTTGATAATTTCTCCTCCATCTTCGCTATCGTTATATCCATAAAAGACTTTCTTTTCGACAGATCATCAATATTTTTTTGGCAGGTCTCCATTCTAGCTTTTATTTCTTCAATATGGTTATGCAATTCATTATCAGACATTTCCTTAAATTCTGATGAACTGGAAATTGCATGCTCTTTTTGGAAACACACACCTCGAATAAACCAGCGAAAACCTTTAAGCATGTCTATCACATGGTAATTTGAAAAGTCCTCTTTATAATTTATGAACTTTTCAATATATGTATCTGGATTTTCCATGTCAGTTATTTCATAAAAAACGGTGAGAAATTCTTTATAAACAGGATCGCCCTTTTCTTTGAATCTTTCTATTGTCATATTCACATCTCCAAATTAAAGGCATGGGATCATCGGGGCTATCCAATCCACATGCCTATGGTCAAATAGTTCTTTAGTAGCTAAAAGGGCAGACCCGGTTCAGAACCCGCAGTTTCCTTCTCCTCTTTTTCCTCTGGAATTTTTGATACATCGCTCTTGAATTGGTTTATAGCGTCCACATTACCAAGCAGTGCTTCCTCTGCTATCGTTGCGTTGCCCTCTACATCAAGCCATGCCGAAACGGTAGTTCCGGGGAATCCCCCAATTTCAATAAGTTTCAAAATTGTAAGCTGCCTCTTTTTAAGTTTGCATGTTTTTAACACGCTATTGTAATCTGCCCTGGATTTAATGTTTTTACTACTCTGCAAAAACCAAGCCTCTAGGGTTTCTATTGAAGCAAATTCCTCGATTCTTTTCATTATTGAGCTGAGTGATTCAATATTCCCTTCTTTGCCATTTTCAAAAGGCTGCTTTCCGGCTATGTAGTTCTCAATCCATTTCTGCTGTATACTTCCGGGAACTAAAAAGAGTATCACGTTTCGTATAGCCTTCGATTGAACAATCATCGGCATATTCTCATTCCTGAATATCTTACCTTCCCTAGTCTTTATGCTCGCAGATTGCATATATGTTAGCTTGATTTGGTTTTTGTTGTGATGATCTATGCCTGACGCTGTGCAAGACCAGAGCTTTTCGCCCTCGCCGTCAACCATGTGCGGCTCGTCAGGCATTATTTCGAGATTTCCGTAGAGAGACATTGCCCTCTTTGCGCCTGCAATGCCAACGCCCACCGTATGTATGTGCTTGTCCTGATTCTTGTATGGACATTGGATAACATCGCACAGCCCGCCCCAGTCCAATTTACCAGATTCGGATTTTCTCGGTATGTTGTAAATGCCGATGGGATCATAAAGCCCCGCTATCTCCTTGCCTGCCTCGTAAGACAGTTGTATATCAACAAGCGTCTGCTGCTTCTGATTCTCAATCATCTCATCGAGCAAGTTGGTTTCCGTTTCCGTTGTTTCAGTTTCGTATTTTCCTTTAGTTTCTTTTCCCATGACCCATTCTCCTTTTTGCTAATTTCTAACACCAATCATTGATTCAAAAAGACTTTCTTAATCCTGGAAAGCAATATTAGAAGCAGTGGCAATTACAATTAGGTATTCTTCATCAGACAATTTATTTTTTAATTGTTCTCTGTATTCTGGATGAATTAAACATTCCAAAGCATCCAATAAAACTTCCTTTGCTCTCCTATCTTCAACAGAACATTTTGCATTTTTAGCCGCTATTTCTAATTGTTTATCAAAATTATCTATCATGTTACATCCACCCCTTTCCTTGCCTTCCTAATCTCTCTTGCCTGTATCACCTGCCCAATAACCTTCTCAGCGGCATTATTCGGGTGCTTCTTGCAGTAAATCATAGCGTCAATCACGTAAGTAAAAGACTGTATAGGATATTCGCAGTTTATCCTCTTACAGTTCCATAACCCGTTTATCTTGTATACTCTCCATCCGTGAAATATCATTCTACACCTCCCAGCTTCTTCTAATATGCTCAATATGATAGTTTGCTATATCGTCACAGAATTGAAATAATATGTAAGTATGTCCAGGCATAATACCGCAGACCCTAATTAAATTATTCTGTGGTATATATCCAACCGTGAAATAACTACAGTGTATCAATACAATTGGGTCAATCGCTGAAAAATCAAAACCAAGTTCTTTTAGTTCTTCTAGTGTGAAACGTTCTCGGTCATTTCTCATTTAACACCTCCTCTGTTTCCTTTAATTGATTCTCATACCATGCCTTCAGATTAACAAAATGAGCATTGCTAAATGAGATAATAACATCAAGCGTTACTGACCTGCCCTGCTTTGTGTGTGTTAATTCCTCAGCCATCGTATCTAGCTTTATCTTTGCTTCCTTGCTCATATACAATGAAACACTGCCTTTTTCTTCTTTTTCTACCATTTTATCGCTCCTTCATTCTGTATAAAAGGACAAGCCCTATAATGTTCAAGACAGTACCAACGATTATTCCGAAATAACCAAAATGTTTGTGGCGTGTTATTATGTCATCGTATCCACGAGAGAACCAAGAAGAACCAAATACTAATAAAATGGCTATAAGTGATTTCATTTTCCTCCTCCTCATAATTCTTAATTTTTACTTTTTTATTACGTTTCTATTATAAACCTAACAGTCCCCTTATTCTTGCTATCTGGCATTTGATCACCACCTAAATATGAAATAAAAAAAGCCATAGCTGGCTGATCTTGTGCGGGATGCACTGGATCAAGTTAGCTATTTTGTCTCAATCCCTGAGAACTTTCTACACTACTTCAAGCAACCCCTCTCGGAGTTGCTTCAGTCTTTGTATCTCTTTCCCGATCTCCCTCTCTATATCGCCCCATATATCGCCCCATAGAGAATCTATCGGTCGGACATAAAGAGTACAGTCGAACTCATATAGTACGTCTGCACCACAGTTGGAATCAGACGTACCCAGCTTCCTCCTCTTTTCTCCAATGAACGCACAGTCGAACTTACCTCTTTCGAGGTAACCGTCCAACACGGTTCTACAACCAAAAAAAGTGAAAGTTTTAGACGATTCTGAATACTGATGAAGGTATATTACCTTTGTATTCAAAACCTTCCCATTTAAGCACGGTATGCGTTCCGAATACCATGCGTGAGCTAAAATATCAACATCAATCCTTTTGACTTTGATGTCAAAGGAATTGGTATTAATAAACGGTTCAGATCCGCAACAGATCTGACCGTAAAGAGTACCCAATGGGTACTCCCTTTCGAGAATTCGGGTCTTCATTTTTTTTCTCCTATCAACCACCTGCCCTGCAATCCCTGCGGATCATAATTGACCCAACATCCAGCTAGGGCTTATCTGTTGACAAAGTATATTATAAACCTAATAGAAACTTTTGTCAAGGATTTTTTTTATATCATAAGTGACAAATTTCTGTCACTTTTTTATCTTGACGTATCAAATTTTATTTTGTATAATAGAGTAGAACAATAAAATAGGAGGTGTAAAATGTCAATTAGGCCTGATGATATTAAAGTAAGTAGTTACGAATTGAGCTATGCGTATGATACCGAGATAATACCTGCGCAAATAAATCAAGGACAGAAGATTGAATTTTTTAGTAATAAGTTTTTCGCCGATGGTTCTGAAAAGAAAATCGGAACTGATTATTTCGCTTTAGGAGATTTAGGCGTAGTGCCTAGGGACAATTACTTCAAAGTTTTGGGCTTTGGATTCGACTTTGAGTTTGCATCGTTAGTTGATGATATATATACAAAAATAGTCAAGTCAAGCTATATCAAATTTATTGTCGGTAGCCATCTTCTAGGATTTTTAGGCCCTTTGAAGTGGTTTTCATGGATCGCTGACAAGCCGATTTTGGATCTCTGCAAAATCGAAATGCCAGAAAATACCAGATACAATGTCGAATTGTCTTTCAATAATATCGAGGAATTGTCGAAAGACTTAAAATTCCAACTCATAATGAAGTATGAACGCTATGCACCAATCAGATAGCAAAAAGGGTTTTTAAACTAAAAAATATTGGTAGGATAAGAAAATGCCTGAAAAGTTAATGACGATAAAAGACGTTGCAAAGTTTTTACAATACTCGGAAGTTCAGACCCGGCGTTTGATAACGAAGGGTGAAATACCATACATCCGCATCGGCGGCGGAAGAGGTATTATCCGTGTCGTTCCAGAGCAACTACAAGAATACATCAAAAGAAAATCGGAGGTAAATGATGAAAAACATAACAGTTGAAGAAATACTCGAAAGCCCATATCAATATGAGGACATGCTTGTTCACGTCAAGTATAGAACAGGCTGGTATTATGATAAGAAAAAAAATGTAATGAGACAAGATGAGGCATATTACACAGGCAGGATTCTATTTATAACCTCCAGTAAGATACAAATAGGGAAAGCGGTTTGTGGTATAACCGTTCCTATTGGTTATTTTATCTGGATTTTGCAAGCAGACGATCCGCCTCTTTTACAAATCCTTGCAAAAGAGAATTGTGAACTCAAGCACACGATAAATCAACTCAAAGCATTGTTGGAGAAATAAAATGGAAATCACAAATGATCATCTCAAGATATTTGAGGACTATTTTGTTGCCTATCTAAAAAAATTTGGATTAACCGATTGGGATATTGCATACAAAGTCTGTGATGATATTGACCCGCAAGGTCAAATCTCAATTTATAGCGATTGCAGAAATGCTCTGGTAGAGATTAACAAGACATTGGGCTGTAATGAATCTCAAATAAATGATAGACTAAGGTTTTTGGCTTGTCACGAAGCATGCCATCTCATGCTTAGTGATATAATACATATTGCTCTATCAAAGAGCATAACGCGAACTGCATTTGACATGACAAAAGAGAGCATCGCTATGAGGCTGACTAATCTTTTGATGGAGGTGATATAAATGCCAAAATTTATTAAAAAACCCATCATGGTCGAGGCGGTTCAGTGGGATGGAACAGAGGAAAACTATATTGAACTCCTAAAGCTACTAACTGGTATTGGTGGATTGGGCGAGACTGTTGATGGTAAATTATCAATTCATTATGGGCTTGATAGGGAAAATATTTTACCGATAAATCTCACCGACTGGATCATCAAAGGCGTTAAAAACGAGTTATATTCTTGCAAAAACGACAAATTCAGAGCTACTTATGAGAAAGTAGTTAATGTTGGGCGATGAAAACGATAATTACCAGAACATTTTATTTGTCTATTGATCGGCGCAACTGCCTTTTAGAGAAGTGCTTTGGTTTTGCACTCTGTTTTACATTCGCCTATTCTGTTCATTCTTTCCCGGAATATCTTTTTTATAGTTGCAGGGCAAGACTTCATCATAGAAGGCAGTTATCGCTCTTGCTCTGGCGATGTCGATTTTCTTTAGAGTTCCCTGTAAAATTATGGAGGAGGTAAGTTAAGATGGGAGTATGGGAATCTGAGAGAGGATACGTTTCTGATGATGTTGATGATATTCTTGACGAGGCATTACGCAAGATAGAAAAATGCTGGTGGGGAGACTATGACGAAAGCTCACCGAACAGCAAGCGGTTTACTATGATTGACCTTGCTGACGCCATAGAGTTCACCACAAGGGGAATTCTGCGTGTGGAGATCAATCCTGAAGCAAAACATTTGAGGGATTTGAGGGTAGATCAGCTATTTCCTAAATACAAGAGAGCTACAACAAATCTTGAATATATAAAAAAGCGTGAAAAAATGCACTTTAAAAATACAGGCGTTAAGACTTTTGATAACAGGGGAATGATAAAATGAAAAAATTGAAGCATGAAGCAAATAAGCAATTATGGGCTGTTGGTGGTATTGTTATTCATGATCAAGATCCCATAAGCAGAAACTATCTTATGGTTGTGGTTGACATTAAGAAAGATGTTTTTATTACAAAATACCTATTCCCTAAAACATTGAAAAGTAAAAACCATAAAAAATTATCAGCAAACTATGGGATTTTTGAGTGTGATATAAGGCAATTACACTATCCGGGGCGGTTTCCTAAAATGAAAATTGATTATAAGAATTTTATTCAAGAGCTTGCGCCTTTTGTAGAAAAGGGAAAACTTATTATCGAGGAGTATCAAAAAAGGTAGAGAAATCTGCGGATCCATGCCAAAAAGAACTCAAAAATGCCTTTACTGAGCGTAATCTTGTGCCGAGAAAAGTGCGAAATTGGCATAATTTCGGCATAGAAAAACAGGATAATTATGCAGAGAAAAGCCAGAATCCTGCAGAGCAAGTAATGACGCTGTTTTTGGGTTATTTGCCTTTCCCAAAAAAAGACATTCCTGCTCTGCATATCATACATTATGTGGCATCTAAAAAGGAGGGAATGACAATGAAATGTCATATATGCAAAAGTGATGCTTACGGTAAACAGGTAACGATAGTGCATGAATCAGAAAGCAGGAAACATCCTCTCAAAAATTTAGTAATATACTTATGTGCAGAACATTTGCACGAATTATTAGCTATATGTATAAGATATTCGGACTTTGAGGAAAGGGATAAATTAGTCAGGGCGATAAGAGATATGAAGGAGTGAAAAATGGCTAAGTATAGAAAAAAGCCAGTGATTATTGATGCTGAAATATATCATGACGGAATGGAAGATGGATGGGAATTAAAGGGCAGGGCAGAACTAGAATCTAAATTATCTGATAATATAATTGTTAAAACATTCCCAAATTCTTACAGACTTCCAGTACAAAATTATGTCCCTTATATACGAACCCTTGAGGGTAGGCATTATATTTCAAAAGGTGATTTTATTATTACTGGTATAAAAGGAGAGCGCTATCCTTGCAAGCCAGATATATTTGAACAGACTTATGAGGATATGCCTGATTTGAAGGAGCGAAAAATGGATTCTGTTATAAAAGTGATACGAGATGGTGAAACAATTAGAATAGACATTGAAAACTTTACGGTTTTGGCTATGGCCTGGACTGCTGATGCGGTATATAAAGCGATATTGCAGGCTTCTATGAATATACCAAATATCTCTTTTATAATAAATGATAATTCAGATGAATATTATAAAGCCATAAATGAATCGTTAGAAAAGCGAATAAAGTCTATAAGAAACTTACTTCCAAACATTGAAATAAAAGTCGAAACTGATATAAAGGAATGACAATGAAAAAGCAATATTTAAATGGGAGCTTCAATAAGGCGGTTAATATATATAAAAGCCAAGAATCAAAAGAATGGATAGAGCGAATGAGGTTTCGCTATCTGACTGAATTAGATTTTGCAGATGCTATATCTGAGCATTTTTCTATCATAATGCAGACCTTCCCGATTTATATTAGAAAGGTGCTTGCTTTAATTCTTGAGACTTATGATCAAGGAATTACGAGTAAGGATATTTCAGAAAGATTGTTTATTTCTGAGCAATCTGTTGGGGTAGCCATCGGTAAACTCAGAGATGCAAAAATTATTAATTCTTCCCATGCAATTCAGGATTCAAGATT
>Ga0315289_10003405_pt1 | contig 24133 bp, 21 predicted proteins | sample YL17G11_40_MG_FD_203452 | JGI IMG/M metagenome (GOLD analysis project Ga0315289, IMG submission 203452) | Sediment microbial communities from Yellowstone Lake, YNP, Wyoming, USA - YL17G11_40 | ecosystem: Environmental > Aquatic > Freshwater > Lake > Sediment | place: USA: Wyoming | collected...
TTGTCGTACACTAGGCATGCGGGATGAGGACACCTCCTTGGATGCTTTGTTTGATGATATAAGTGATACCAAAGAGCGCCCCTCTCCCGCAACCCCAATGTGTAACACATGTATGGTAAACGAACAGATGCCGCAGTAATTACGGAATTTCTCCAACCGCCGTTCCCGGCAGCCCTGCTACAAGCACCCGTTTTGTTGGCGGAATTGCGGTTTTGCAGGTGTCGGGGCAAAGGAAGGAGGTCGGATCCGGGGTTTGTCGAACATAGCCTGCGGAAAAGGTAAAACCTTCGCCCGGCCCTAACGTTTTAGTATTTGGAGAACATAACATGTGGAGGTGTACGTAGTGAGATTGCCAAGTCAGTTTTGCCCATCCCAAGTATTGACCGTTTGCTTGCTTGCGGTCATTGCGCTCGTCGTTGCGCGGCCCGCTGCTGCGCAGGTGACTTACGACCCTCGCGCATCCGAGCCACCGCAGAACGCGATCTGGCTGGAAAGCCTGGATCTCAAAAAGATATACCAGGAGTATAGCTCGGCGCAAGCCGGCCGTTCGGTGGATGGCAGGCCGCTCACGCTGAAAGGTGTAGTGTACCCGCACGGCGTCGGCACGCACTCGAACAGCTACTGGTTGATTGATCTCAAGCGCTCGGTTGTAAAATTTGCCGCGCTGGTCGGCATAGATGATGAGTCAAATGGGAAAGGATCCGCAGTTTTCGAGGTTCTAGTAGATGGCAAGAGTCGCGCCAAGACAGGCGTTCTGCGCTACGGCGATCAGCCGCAGGTGCTGACGGTGGACCTTAAGGGTGCGAAGCGGATGGTGCTGATTGTGCGTGACGCGGACGATGGTATTGACTGGGACCACGGAGATTGGGCTGGTGCGGTGCTGTTTCTGTCCCCTGATGCGAAGGCTCAGCCCGAATCCGTCGCAAGGCCCGTCGAGCCGCCGATGCGCATTGCGTCCGGCGTGTCGGACAAGCCTTCGATCAACGGGCCGCGCATAGTCGGCGCGACGCCCGGCAATCCGTTCCTGTTCCTCATACCGGCGACCGGCAAAGGGCCTCTCGCGTTCTCGGCAAAGAATCTCCCCGCCGGCCTGGCCTTGGATCCCGCAACGGGCATCATCACCGGATCGCTCAAGGAAGTGGGCACCACAGTCGTCCAGCTAATCGTGAAGGGTCCCGCCGGTATCGCTAAGAGAGGTCTCACCATAGTCGGCGGCAGGCGCAAGCTCGCGCTCACCCCTCCACTGGGCTGGAACTCGTGGAACGTGTGGGCCGGCGCTGTGGACGCTAAAAAGGTCCGCGATTGCGCCGATTGGATGGTGAAGAGCGGCCTCGCCGCACACGGTTATCAGTACATTAACATTGATGATACGTGGGAAGCCGGGCGCGATGAGAACGGCGAAATCCAGTCGAATAGCAAGTTCGGCGATATGAAGGCGCTGGCCGATTATGTGCACAGCAAGGGCCTCAAGCTCGGCGTCTACTCCTCCCCCGGCCCGAAGACCTGCGCCGGCTACACAGCCAGCTACCAGCACGAGGAGCAGGACGCCAACACCTGGGCGAAGTGGGGAATAGATTACCTCAAGTACGACTGGTGCTCCTACGGCGGCGTGAAGGAGGCTAAGGAACTTGAGGGGCTTGAGAAACTCGCAAGGCCCTATCGAATCATGCGTGAGGCGCTGGACAAGTGCGGGCGGGATATCGTCTTTAGTATGTGCCAGTATGGAATGGGCAACGTCTGGGAATGGGGCGCGGAAGTCGGCGGCAACCTATGGCGCACCACGGGCGACATCGGTGATGGTTGGGGCAGCATGTCGGGGATCGGCTTCAGGCATGACGGGCTTGAAAAGCACGCAGGCCCCGGCCACTGGAACGATCCCGATATGCTCGTGGTAGGCAAGCTCGGCTGGGGCCCGAACCTCCGCCAGACGAACCTGACGCCGAACGAGCAGATTACCCACATCACCCTCTGGAGCCTGTTCGCCGCGCCGCTGCTCCTCGGATGCGACCTCTCGCAACTCGATCAGTTTACGCTTGACCTGCTCACCAACGACGAGGTGCTCGCCGTTGACCAAGATCCGCTTGGCAAGGCGGCTGGACGGCGCGCCCAGGAAGGGATGTTGGAGGTGTGGGCGCGGCCGCTCTGGGACGGCACGATGGCCGTGGGGCTGTTCAACCGCGGCGTCGAGAAGGCGAAAATGACGGCGAGATGGTCCGATCTCGGTCTCGAGGGCAAGCAGCCCATGCGCGATCTGTGGCGGAAGAAGAACCTGGGCGTCTTCGAAGGCTCGTTCAGCGCGGAAGTGCCTTCGCACGGCGCCTTTCTGGTAAAAATCGGCAAGCCACAGTGTCCGGAATGGTAACCTCTCGTGCTACGTAGCTACTTCGCAGAGTAGCACAAGGCTGGCTGGGCTGCCTCGGTGCGGCCCAGCTTCCTCCAAACTGGGATTGTTCAAAAAGGGCACCCGGGAGGGCGATCCGCCGCAGCGGACTCCCGAGCCGCATTCACCCGGCTCAGCAGGCCTTCGACTGTGCTCAGGCCAGGGAGCTTCGCCCTCCCATACAACCTGCGGGATCTAGAGCGAAACCAGAGTTTTTGAACAATCCCAACTTCGAGGTTGCACGCTCCCGCTGGATCGAAAAAATCGTTTGATGGGGCGCCGCGATTCTGGTATAATTACCGGGCTACCGCTCCCCTGATGCCACCAGCGGCAGCCCGGAGGAATCCAGTTGGACGAACAGCTCCAGTTCGGTGAGAGCGACGCCCTGATCGCTTTCAGGCAAGCCTGGGAGAAAACCCTTTCCCTCCTGGCTCCCGAGATCAACCGTCCGGTTTTCGAAAGCTTCTTCAAGACGGCTAAGCCGCTCTCCATAGACGGGAACACCGCCACAATAGGAACCGCAAGCGAGCTTGCAAAAATCTACCTGGAGAAATACGCCGAACTGGTGAAGACCGCGCTCGAAGCGGCGTTCGGATCCGAGCTTGAGGTGACCTTTGCCGTCGCGCCCCGCGAGCCGGAAAAACAGCAATCAACCAAAGCAAAGGAGTCCAGGCCGACGGGCGGCATCATCAGCCCGATCTCCCTTCCGCTGAATGACAAATATGTCTTCGCAAACTTCGTGGTAGGCCCCTGTAACAGGCTGGCCCACGCGGCCGCAAAAGCCGTCGCCGAGAAGCCCGGCCAGGTTTACAACCCGTTCTTTCTATACGGCGGGCCCGGCCTCGGCAAGACCCACCTGCTCCAGGCCATCGGGCGCTACGCCGTCGCAAACCACCCCGGCCTGCGAATCGCCTACGTTTCCGGCGAGGTATTCACCTCCCATTACGTCACCGCGCTCCGGGAGCATCGCTCAGAGGACTTCAGGCAAAAGTACAGGAGCATTGACATCTGGCTGGTGGACGACGTGCAGTTCCTCGCGGGGAAGGAGCGGACAAAAGAGGAGTTCTTCCACACATTCAACACGCTGTATCAAATGGACAAGCAGGTCGTGCTTTCGAGCGACAGGTCGCCGAGGGACTTGAACCCGATCGAGGAGCGGCTGAAGTCGCGCTTCGAATCCGGCCTCGTTGTGGACATCGCGCCGCCGGATCTGGAAACCAGGATAGCGATCCTGCAAAAGAAGGCCCTCGCCGAAAAGGCCGATATTCCGTTTCCCATCCTGGAGCGCGTCGCCAAGCTTATTCCGACAAACATCCGAGCCCTCGAGGGAGCGCTTGTGACCCTGCTCGCATATACCTCCCTCATGAAGGCGCCTCTTTCCGTCCCACTGGCCGAGGAGGTCCTCGGCCGCTATCTGGTGGAGAAAAAGCTCTCCGAGCTTGCCCCGGACGCCATCCAGCGCGCAGCCGCCCGCGCGTTCGGCGTGAACGCTCATGATTTGCAAAGCGAGAGCCGCCGGAAGGAGCTCGTTATCCCCCGCCATGCGGCAATGTATCTCTCCCGCAAACTCACCGCATGCTCCCTGACGGCCATCGGCAAGGCATTCGGCGGGCGCGATCATGCCACGGTTCTCCATGCATGCCGCCGAATCGAGGCTCTGATGCGGGAGGACCCTTCCCTCAAAAGCACAGTGGAGCAGCTTACCCAGGAACTGAAGGCAGGGCGGGCCTGACGAGCCGAGCCACACGCTCCCGCCTCCCTAAATCACCAGGTGTGCGGATTGTGGCTAAAGGTGTAAACGATATACGCTGCGTAGAAAAGTATCCCCGCCAGCAGCGTGTAAGGGCTGAGGCGCTTGCGCAACGACAACTCAGCCCACGCAAAGATTGTTGCCGCGAGCGCCACTATAGCCGTCGCAAGGGCCTGGGTGTCCAGCGCCCATTGAGTAAACAGGAGACCTATCACCGGCGGAATGCTGCTCTGGAAGACCATCGCCCCGCTGATATTCCCCAGCGCCAGGGTATCCTTTCGCTGGCGGATCCATGTGATGGAATTGAACTTCTCCGGCAGCTCAGTGGCGATCGGCGTGATGAGGGTCGCTAAAACGAAGGCGGAAACACCGCTTGCCAGGGCGATATGCGATAGATTACGCACAAACAGGTGCGCCCCTCCAACTATGAGCACCAAGGCAGCAAAAACCTGCGAGACGATAATCCGCAGGCGCGGAACCTCGGCCTCCCGATGGAAGTGCAGAGGCCCCAGCTCGTGTTCGTGTCCCGAACCGCTGACGCAGCAGAACGTCTGCCGCACATAGTAGAGATAAGCCGCAACGAGGAAGATGGCAACGAGGATCTTGTACGGCCTTCCCGGCAGGAAAGTGGCGCCGATTGCCACAGCGTAGACCAGGAAGAATGATTTCAGGTCGCGCCCCAGGATCGCGGGGTCCACTGTCATGCGCGGTGTGCGGCGCCCCGCGGCGGTAAACGTGAACACCGCCACTCCTGTAACGAAGAAGGCGACCGTGCTCAGCATGAGCGGTGCGCCCAGGATCGCGCCAATCCCTATCTGGTCGCTCTGTGCCCCCTTGGAAAAGATTATTGCGATGATTGGGATCATCGTCTCGGGCATGGCGGTCCCCACGGCGGCGAGCACGCTTCCGATCGCGCCTTCCGCGAGCCGAAGCCTGCGCCCGAACCACTCGATGCCGTTCGTGAACAGCTCCGCGCCGAGCAGTATAATCCCAAGGCTGAGAATAAGCCAGAGTATCGCTGGTATCAACGCGCTTTACACCCTTCGGATCCGCCCTTAGAAGCGAACTGTCCGCTGTCGCCCGGCACGGCTATTCGGCGACGATCGCCTTCCTTCACAAAAAGCAGAGAAAGGCCAAGGCATATCGTCAGCGCGCCGGCGCTCACGACAAACGGCGAGTAATGCGAGTTCGCTGTGGCGAACTCGATGCCCCAAAGATCAATGCGCACCATCTTGTACAGATACGATCCCGCGCTCGCGCCAAGTATCGCCCCGACTCCCTGAGCGGTTCCCAGCGCCCCGATTACCGCTCCCCGAGTCCACGGCGACGCCATGTCCGAAACGAGCGCCAGCCACGCAGGCATCGCGAGCACGAAGCCTATGCCCAGGAACATGCCGGCGGTCGCCAGCTCCCATACGCCCCGCACCACAGTGATCGTCCACATGGCCGCGGCGCTGATGAGCAGCCCTGTGCGGACCGACCTTGCCTTGCCCCAGCGGTCGCCGATCCTCCCGGACGCCAGGCTCACCCCGGCCACTGCGAGAGCAACGGGGAACACCAACCCGCCGTAGCCGGTCTCGCTCATCCCCAGCTCGTTCATGGCGAACAGCTTCACCACGGGAATCAGCAGGCCTATGGCAAAGAAGGCGGTGAAGGCCAGGAGCATCATATCCGGGACCGCTTTGAGCCCCACAGCGATATCCGACAGCCTGAAGGGCCGCTCACCTGCCCCGTGGGCGGCCTCCGTCTCCTCTCGCGAGCGGTGTGGCGTCAGGAAGCAGGCAATGGCTGCTGTGATCAGAAACAGGACGCTGACGATGTAGAAGGAAGTAAGCCGTGAATCCGTGACGTCGTTCGCTATGCCGCCCAGCAGCGGCCCCAGGGCCAAGCCGCCGATGTACGTGACGGTGAACACGCTCATGGCGGTCGTGCGCCTTTGCGAGCCGACGCTACCTCCCATTGCCGCAACCATTGTGGGCCAGATCGCGGCGGCGGCAAGCCCATCGAACGCCCGGAGAGCCAGCAGCGCCCAGAGCCTCCTCACAACCGTCATGCCGAATGCCGTGAACGCCGAGATGAGCGCGCCCCCGACAATCAGCGGACGCCTGCCCAGCCGGTCGCCGAGCGATCCCATCGGCGATTTGAAGCCCGTTTCAACCAGGAGGAACGCGGCGAAGATGATCCCTATGTGGGCCGTCAAGCCCAATTCCTGCACGTAAGGCGGGATGGCGGACTGGTTCATTATTCCGTAGGCCAGCTCCGCCATTCCCGACACTATGCCCAGGTAAATCAGCGCCTTGTAGGTCGAAAGCCGGGACCTGTACCACGCCAGATTCTCCTTCAACTCACACTCCGGTTCATGCGATAGGGACCTCCCGCCCCTCCTCGGACGATTTGTAGATCGCGTCGAGGATCTTAGTAACCGAGAGAGCTTCCTCGCCGGGCACAGGGACGGGCTTATCATCCCGGACGGCCTCGATGAAATCAAATATCTCGGCTTCGTGAATATTCACCTGCGGCAGGAAGACCGGTGTCACGTCGAGCAGCGTCTGCTTCTCCTCCCGGAACATTTTCAACGGGCTGAGCTCGCAGCCGCCTTCCACGCCGAGGAGCGCCGTGTTGAAGATATCCTTTTCGATATTCGCGGCGAAACTGGCCTCGATGGTCAGGCTCGCGCCGTTCTCGAACCTCACCAGGCCGGTCGCAAAGTCCTCCACGGTGTAGTTCGTGTGGTCCCATGCGCCGAACAGCCCGACAAGCCCCGGGCGCGTGCCGAACTTCGTGTAGCAGAGGCCGGAAGCCGCCGTCGGCTTCGGATGCCCCATCAGCCAGAGGGTGAGGTCGAGGGCGTGGACGCCGATGTCAATCAGCGGGCCGCCGCCCTGCTTGTCCTTTTGGGTGAATACGCCCCAGCCGGGGATTCCGCGCCGCCTGAGGGCATGCACGCGCGCGTAGTAAATCTCGCCCATGTCCCCGGCAGCCACGAAGCGCTTCAGCGCCTGGGCGTCGGGTCTCCAGCGACAGCACATCGCCACCATGAGCTTCCTGCCGGACCTCCGGGCCGCCTCGACCATGGCGGCGCCCTCTTCGGCGTTGATGGCTATCGGCTTCTCGACCAGGACGTGCTTGCCGGAGTTCAAGGCCGCGATGGTTGGGCCTGCATGGAGGTAGTTCGGCGTGCAGATGTCCACCGCGTCAATCTCGTCCATCTCGAGAAGGTCGTTGTAGTCGAGGAACTTGTGCTTCACGCCGAGCTCGGCGGCGACTTCGTCGAGCGCGGCCTCACTTACATCGCAAAGGGCGACGACCTCCGCGTCCGGGTGCTTGACGTAAGCTGGAAGATGCTTGTACCGGCCGATTTTGCCGGTTCCTATGATGCCGATCTTGACCTTGCCTGGCAACTTAAGTGCCCCCTTTTGGAGTACAAAGTACAGAGTACCAAGTACAAAGAAATCAACGACCGGATCAAGCCGAAATGCGCACCGGGCTACTTCGCGAAACAGCGACTCCGCCTGCGGTCTGCGGTCTATCCCTTTACCCCTTAATCACGCCGAGCGGTTTGAGGCGGGCGACCTTGCGCGAAATCCCCGTGTCGTGCGCAGTCTCCACCACCAGCGAGACGTCCTTATACGCCTCGGGCGCTTCTTCCGCAAGGGTGCCTCTGCTCGCCGCCTTCACCAGGATTCCCTTGTCGGCAAGCTCCTGCTGTACGTCGGCGCCCCTGGATTCCCTCATTGCGGCCTTCCTGCTCATGACGCGGCCTGCGCCGTGGCACGTAGAGCCGAACGTCTCCTTCATCGCCTGGTCGGTCCCAACCAGCAGGTATGAATAGCGGCCCATGTCGCCCGGAATGAGCACCGGCTGCCCGACGGCCCTGTAGATCGCCGGCACATCCGGGTGGCCGGCGGGAAACGCCCTCGTGGCCCCCTTGCGATGGACTACGACTTTCTTTTTCTGATCGCCGATCTCGTGGACTTCGATTTTGGCGATGTTGTGCGCCACGTCGTAGATCTGACGCATTCCGAGCTTGTGAGGACCCGCTCCGAAGACCCTGGAAAACACCTCGCGCGTCCAGTGCGCCATCGCCTGGCGGTTCGCCCAGGCGTAGTTCGCGGCGCATGCCATCGCTGCGAGATACTTCTGCCCTTCGGGGGACGTGATCGGCGCGCACGCAAGCTGGCGGTCGGGAACGTCAATATGGTATTTCCGCATGGCGTCCTGCATCACGATCAGGTAATCGTCGCAAATCTGATACCCGAAGCCGCGGGAGCCGCTGTGGATCATGACGGTTATCTGGCCGACGTGGTCTATACCGAAGACGCGCGCGACCTCAGGCTCGTAGATTTCGTCCACGAACTGGATTTCGATGAAGTGATTCCCGCTGCCGAGCGTGCCGATCTGCGGCCTGCCTCGCTTTATGGCCCTTTCGCTCGCTGTCGAGGGATCGGCGAGATCGAGCTGGCCGCGCTCCTCCGTAACCTCGATATCCTCCGCCCAGCCGTAGCCCTGCTCGACGGCCCATTTGCCCCCCTTGCGCAGAACGTCCCGCAGCTCCTGCTCGTTCAGGCGAATCCTGCCTTCCGAGCCGACGCCGCACGGGATGTCCCTGAACAGGGCGTCCACAAGCTCCCGCATGCGCGGCGCCACATCCTTCCGCTCCAGGTCTGTTCTGAGCATTCGCACACCGCAGTTGATGTCATAGCCGACGCCGCCCGGCGAGACAACGCCCTCCTCGTAGGACATGGCTGCGACCCCACCGATCGGGAAGCCGTAGCCCCAGTGGATATCCGGCATCGCCATTGACTTGCCCTGGATGCCGGGCAGGAAGGCCACATTCGCCACCTGCTCGGGGGCCTGATCCTCCCTGATCTTCTTCAGGAGCTGCTCGTTCGCATAAATCAGGCCGTCCGTACGCATCCCGGGCTTGTAGCCCTTCGGTATGCGCCAGCGGTCAACGCCGGCCTTCTCAAGAGGTCCCTGCCATTCGCTAGCCATCCTTGCCACCTCCCTCGCCAGCCAGGTATTCGGACCACACGCGCTCGTAGATGCCCGCGGTCTGCTCGGCTATACGCTGCCAGCTAAACTGCTCCGCTACCTTCCTGTACGCATTCTCGACCATCATCCTCGCCGAGTACGGATTCTTCAGGATTTGCAAAATCGCCCAGGCAAGCGCGTCGGGATTGTCCGCCCAGGCGGATAGGCCCGTGATGCCGTGGTCAACGACTTCGCGGAGGCCGCCGACATCCGTCACGATCACTGGGACGCGGGCCGCCATCGCCTCTAGAGCGACTATCCCGAATGGCTCGTACAGGCTCGGATACACAGCTACATCGGCCACCCGGTACAGCTTGAGCAGCGTATCATCGTCCACATACCCGGTGAAGAAGACCCTGTCGGAGACGCCCAAGTCCTCGGCCAGCTTCACAAGGGGAGCCCTGTCGCCGCCGCCGGCGATCACGAATTTGACGTCGTTGTAGGCGGGCAATATCTCCGGAATGGCCTCGATCAGCACCTGGATGCCCTTCTCCGGAACCATTCGCCCGACGAAGAAGACGATTTTTTCCTCCGGGCGGGCAAACCACCGCCTGAATTCGCCCTCATCGAAGGCGAGCTCGAATTTCGACATATCCACGCCGTTCGGGATCACGTCAAGCTTATCGTACGGCGCGCCGAGCACGCCGACAACCTCATCCATCATGTAATGGCTGCAGCAGATCACGCGCCACGCCTCGTAGCAGAGATCCCACTCAATGCTCTGGATATAGCGCTGCTGGTCCGTGTGGATGCCCTGGTTTCGCCCGTGCTCCGTCGCATGGATTGTGGCTATGAGAGGAAAGCTGTGCTTGTGCTTCAGGTTCTTCCCGGCGAATCCGGAGAGCCAGTCATGGGCGTGGATGACAGTAGGCTCGCTCCGCGGAACGGGGTCTTTCGCGGCCTTTTTCCTCCGGGTGGGCTTCGGCGGCTTCAAAAGCTCGTCCGCCTTCGCCTCGCTCGCGGCGTTGAGGTTTTGGACCCAGTGCACGAAGTCATTGCCCGGCGGCACCGGCACCCTGTAAACGCTGAGGTTGCCATCCGCCTCCTCAGGAGGGGCTTCGGGATGCTCGCAAGTAATCACGTCCACCTTCACCCCATCGGCCGCCAGGGCGCGGCTGAGGCCATAAACATGCCTGGCGATGCCCCCAACCACCCTCGGCGGGTACTCCCACGACAGCATAAGCACACGCATTCTCGATAACTCCTATAATTCTAATTGACACGGCGGGCAGATGCCCGATGGCGTGTTCTGCAAAGACCCACATCGCTTGCAGGGCGTCCATCCCTGTGCGCGTTTCCATTTCTCGAAGCGCAAGGCCACGGCCAGCAAGCCCTGCACAACTCCAGCGGCCTCCTTCCCGGCTGTGCGAGCGACGGCCTCCACTTTAGCAAGTTCCTCCTGCGTAAGCTCAATCCCTTCCAGATCCGGCTCGCCCGACTCTTCAGGCGGCCCGGCCACCGCCTGTTTCTTTCGGATGCGCCCGGCCTTGAAGACGATTTCGGTCAACACAGGCGCTCCGACGCGCTGATTGAGCCGCGCAATTATATCGGATTTGTAAAACGTGAGCTCGTTCGCCCACACCGGACTCTTCGTAGTAACGAACAGCCGGCCATCCTTTACGAAATCCGGCTGGGCCGCGCCGGCAACCTGTTCGCCGACAACCTCATCCCAGACAACGAGGCAGGCCTGCTCCTTCACGCGCCTCTCCAGGTCGAGGGCGCGCAGCGAACCCGATATCAGCGATGCCAGCCCATACGGCGGGCCGCCGGAAATCATTCCGCAGCCACCTGCCCTTCGAGTACCCGGAACACCTTACTACCCTTCAGCAATTCGGGATCCAGCACCCTAACGCTCGCCGCCGTCAGGAACGTCTGGCAGCGGCCGCGGGTCATCTCAAAAACGTGCGTTCGCCGCTCCTCGTCCAGATCGGTCATCACATCGTCGAGCAGCACTATCGGAGGCTCGCTCGCAGCTTCCTCCATCACCTCGAGCTCCGCGAGCCTCATGCTCAGCGCTATCGTCCTCTGCTGGCCGTGAGAGCCATACACCCGAGCGTCCACGCCGCCCACGGTGATCACCAGGTCATCCCTCTGCGGCCCAACCAAGCTCACTCCCCGCCGGATCTCGTCGCTCCGAACCTCCTCCATCCGACCTCGCAACACCCCTGCAATATCAGCGGAGGCTTCGGCTGAGCCCAGATCAACACTTGGCGCGTATCTAACCTCGAGCAACTCGGCTTCCTCTGTAATCTGAGAGTGGATTATCCTGGCCAGAGCGGCGGTGCGCCGCGCAAACTCCAGTCGTCGCTCCAAAATCTTCGACCCATAAGAGACAAGCTGCACGTCCCACGCCTCCAACTCTCCATCCGCCAGGCGCTTTGCCTGCAGATCCCTCAGCAAGCGGTTTCGCTGCTCCAGAACTCGCCGGTAATTCGCTAAGAGGTAGCAGTACTGCGGCTGAACCTGGCTTATCTCCAGGTCGAGGAACCTCCTCCGACGACCCGGCTCGCCGCGCACGATTTCCGCGTCCTCAGGCTCGATCAGTACAACATTCACCTGACCCATCAAGTCGGCAAGCCTCATCTGCCGGATTGTGTTCACCCTGACCTGCTTTTTTTCGAGTCCGCCTAAAACGACTTCGACCTCAACGTCATTCCGCTGCTCTCTGGCGACTTCCGCCGAAACTCGAGCATACTCCGTCCCCCACCGTATAAGCTCCGAGTCTCTGCCCGCTCGCCATGACCTTGCAGTGGCCAGAAGATAGATCGCCTCCAGCAGGCTGGTTTTCCCCTGGGCGTTTTTGCCAAGGACCACATTCAGGGCTGGGTCGGGGCTAATCGCAGCCTCGGCGTGGTTTCTGAAATTTTGCAGATGCAGGGCTCGGATATACATAGTTCGTGTGCGGCTGACGGGAGTTGTCCACCGTCGCGCCGATGTTTATTATACAGCATGCCAGTTCCACATACAAAGCGGATGCTTAGGGATATTTTCCCCACCACACGGGGATGGATTTTGCTGGAATCGCGTGTATCCTTGGGTACAAGGTTTTTCCACGGTGGTAAAATACTACCAAGGTATTATCTAATAAGCTAGTAGTAGAGCTTTATCTTGTGGAAATGGTTGGTAACTTGAAGGCGGAGATGCCATCCAGGATCGGAATTCTCACCACGCGGGACGCCTTGTGTTGTGAATAACTGGTGTAGGACTCCGTTTGCAACTCCTAGGGATAGCCACAGGGTCCACACCCGGCGGCCTGTGGCCGACATATCAACGGGCTGCCGGCGGACTTATTCACAGGCGTTTCATCTCGAGGAGCGCAGTGGCGGGGAGGGTTTGCAGGGATTCCCGCCGGAATGGCGTATAGTATATAATACATAGAATTACGCTTTTTGGCCCTCGGGCCGGATGGATGTTACCATTCTGAGCCTGGATGGAATAAATAAAAGCGGGACGCGGCGTGTTGGACAGGTTTTGCTTTGGAATAGAGCCTTGATTTCCATAGGCAAAGCTGTCGGGGGGTCAAGAACGGGCGAATTCCCTGTATAATATATATGTGGGTCATTCCCCGCTGAGGGGCAAGTGGGCGGGGCGACCCTATCTGCATTTGCGCGAGGCATCGGTATGGCCTACTGCAAGTTCTGCGGTATGGAGAGCAGAGACCCGGTAAGGTGCGAGTGGTGCAAGCGGGAGCTCCCGCGGTCGGTGCGGGCCACTCCCCCGACGGAGGCTATGCAACCAGCTCCCCAGAGGGCCGAGGGCGGCGAGGGCGAGACGCCGTTCGGCCTTTATATCTATGAAGCGTCTCGGTTCACGCCTTCTACTGAGGTTTTTTCGCCGGTTTTGCCGGTAGCTGAAGACAACAGGGCTGAGACCCTGTTGGATTTCTTTGTATACGCTGGTGCGGTATTTCTCCTGGGCTCTTCTCTAATAGCCTGGCGCTACAGCAGCCCCTATATCTTGGCTACTATCGCCTGCATGTTCCTGGCAGGAATCCTCTTGGCGCGGTTCAAGGCCATCCCTGCGTTCGAGCAAGGGTGGGAGGAATTCGGCGTTCCCCTGATGCTTATGCTGGCGGTGTTCTTTCCAATGCTGCTCGTCTACCTCGGCTACGTGGGTTACGGCCTGGTAACCCATCGCACCGACCGCACTGTGGTCCGGCTGCTGAGTCCGCACTTCGTGGCGGTGCTCACCCTGTTAATGGTGAGTACGATCGTGGGTCCTGAAGCAGTCCCCATTCGCTTGTACGGGCAGCTCCGGGGGGTGGAGCTGCTGGGCCTTTCGGCAATACTGCTTGGGTGGAGCGCCACCAGTTGGCGGCGATTGCTGAGCGGCGAATGAGGGCCGTACGTCCCTATCGCAAATCCGGCCTTAGGTCGAAGAACATATTCTCCAACGCGAGCTGAGGAGTGATATTGCCCTCGAGGTACCTGCGGGTCTGCATGATTGATTTGACAGCCGCGCGGAGCTTTTCCACGCTGTAACCTGCCGCCAGGTTCTTCAGATATTCGGCGTAATCACTGTTAATAACCGGCGCGCCACCGCCTCTCACCTTCAGCGCGAGCAAGTCGGCATACCAGGAGAGGATGTGCTCCAGCATCTCGGTCAGTCGCCCGATGCGGGTGCGCTCGTCGGGATCGTCCTTCTTCGGCTGCGCCAGATCGCGCAGTACTTCAGCGGTTTGAATCGCCAGGACGGGCGGCCCTTCCACCCATCCTTTCACCGCATCGAGCACCGCCAGTCTCTCTTCCGCGAACTCCGGCGCGGAGGCCATCCTGAACGCTCTGCCGACCGCGCCCTGAGAGCTGGCGGCGATTAAGCCAATCTCCTCCTCGGGTAGATCGAAGCGTTTGCGAAGGGCTTCCTCGACCTCGCTTGTGCTCGCCCGGCGGAATCGGATCGTTAGGCACCTCGAGCGTATCGTGGGCAGCAGGGAGTTCGGATTGTTCGAAATGAGAATCAGAACCGCGTATGAGGGAGGCTCTTCCAGGATTTTGAGAATAGCGTTCTCGGAGCTGGGGTTCAGCGTATCCGCCCGCTCGATGATGAAGGCTCTGTACCTGCCCGAGAGCGGCGCGAAGCTCAGGCTCCTGATCATTTCGTGCATCTGGCCAATCTTCGTCTGATCTCCGGCCGGGGAGATGACCTGTACGTCCGCATCCGTGCCTGCCTCGATGCGTATGCACGAGAAACATGTCCCGCATGCATCGCCGTCGGGCGCTGAATCGGCGCAGTTCAGCGCGGAGGCGAAGGCCAGCGCGGCGCTCGCCTTGCCGGTGCTACCTGGCCCCGTGAACAGGTACGCGTGCGCCACTGAGGGTCGCTGGATTGAGGATTTTAGCGCGCGGACGGCAGTCTCCTGCGCTTCAATGTCGGATAGTCTCATGCTTCGAAGTCCTTTGTCCTTCGTCCATCGTGCCTCGTCCGGGAACGAAGGAGCAAGTCTCAGAACCGCTCGAATCGTTCAACATCCACGACGAAGATTACCGCGCCGCCGACAAGCACCTTGACGGGGCTCGGCATGAATGCGCCGATCGGGCCGGCGTCGGGAGGAATGAAGTTCGCATATTGCTCTCTGGTCTTGCAGCTTTCCTTAATTACGCCGATTAGCTCGTCAAGGCGCTTCTCCTCAACGCCGATCAGGAATGTGACGTTCCCATCGCGCAGGAAGCCGCCTGTGCTCGCGAGCTTGGTGAACTTAAAATTCGACCTCAGCAGTGCCTCGGAAATCCGGTGCTTGTCCCGATCATGGATTACAGTGATGACCAGCTTCATGCTTGCGCCCTCCGGTTACGCCGTGGTTATATAGAGATGCCAAGCCTTTCCCCGACGCATGCTAGAATCGCGCGGTGGACCACGTCAGCGTCCTGCGATGTGTTAATAACGACGATTCGGTCCGGGTTGAGCCTGGCTTCCTCCAGAAAGCCCCGCCGGACGCGCTGGTGATATTCTATCGCCTTTCGCTCCATCCTGTTCCACTGATTCTGGCGTCGGAGACCGGTTTCCACATCAATGTCCAGCAGCAGCGTCAGGTCTGGAACCAGGCCGCCCGTCGCGAAGGCATTCATGCGGTGGATCAGTTCGAGGTCCAAGCCGCTGCCGTATCCCTGGTATGCGACTGTTGAATCTATGTACCGGGCGCAGACGACGGTGAGGCCGGCTTCCAGGGAGGGACGGATCACGCGCTCCGTGTGCTGAGCGCGCGCAGCCAGGTAAAGAAAGAGCTCGGCGCGGTCGGCCACCGAGTGGTCCGGGCTTTTGAGCAGTATCTTCCTGATTTCCTCGCTGATGGGGTCGCCGCCGGGCTCCCGGGTGAGCTTAATCCGCCTCGGCGGATCAAGTGCCTCAGCAAGCAGCCGGGCCTGCGTTGATTTGCCCGATCCCTCCGGCCCTTCGAGGGTGATGAAATAAGATGGCAAGTAATCCTCCAAAACACTTGAACATCGAACCTTGAACCGTTTTGGTTCTATCGTTCGACGTTGAGCGTTGGATGTTGGACGTTCAACGTTCTTTAGGGTCGAGAGATCCGCACCCGGCGGTACGGCTCCACGCCCAAACTTTCAGATACCAGCTTGTTCTCCACTGCGAGTTGGTGCTGAAGCCGCCGGACGTAGCTGTTCTGCGGCATAAGCTCGACTGATTCTTCGCCGGCGAGCACTCGCTGGATGGCTTCCTCCGCCTCGCGGAGAGCCAGCTCCTCGTCCAGAAACTCGGAGATCTTGAATATCGACTTGATCGCATTCGCGATCTGTGTATACGTGTTGCTCTTGATGACGTAGACGGGAATATCGCGGCCGGTCGCCTCGCGCAGCTTTGCCGGCTCCTTGCGGGCATGCGCTTTCAGCGTGACGATGGCGTCGGCATCCTTCCAATCCCTGGTTATGTATGCGGGAGCCTTTAACTCTCGGATGGCCCTCTCCAGCCTGTTCCGGCTCACTCCATAGGGGAATATGCGGACTGTCGGGGGAAGCGGCCTGCCCGGCGCGAGCGACGGCCTGGCAAGGCCGATCTCTTCGGATGGCCGTACCTCCAGATCGGCACCCTGCACAACCTCGATCTCGCCCTCGGGATTGCGCACCCGGATTTCGGGCCTTGGAGGGGCGCCGCGAAGGAGCCGATCCACGACCTTGGCTACATCGTGGTGTATGGCCAGCTTGTCAACCTCCATGATCTCGATGACTACATCGAAGGTCGGCGGCGCCTTGCGCTCCAGCACGGTCTTCTGGGTCCCCCTGCGCTTGGCTTCCTCATCGCTCAGGGTGACGGCCTGGATGCCGCCGACCAGGTCGGAGAGCGTGGGGTTCATCAGGAGGTTCTCCAGCGAGTTTCCGTGCGCGGTTGCTATTAACTGGACGCCCCGCTCGGCGATTGTGCGTGCGGCGAACGCCTCAGCCTCCGTGCCGATCTCGTCGATGACGATGACTTCGGGCATGTGGTTCTCGACCGCCTCGATCATCACGGCATGCTGCAGCTCCGGCGATGTGACCTGCATGCGCCGCGCGTGTCCGATTGCCGGGTGGGGGATGTCGCCGTCGCCGGCGATCTCGTTCGAGGTATCTACAACGACGACCCGCTTTTTGAACTCCTCGCTCAGCACGCGCGCGACCTCGCGAAGCTTGGTTGTCTTGCCGACGCCGGGTCGCCCGAGCAGCAGAATGCTCTTCCCGGTCTCTACAACGTCGCGGATGATGTCAATCGTGCCGTAGACGGCTCTGCCGATCCGGCATGTGAGGCCGACAATTTTCGCTTGGCGGTTTCGTACGGCGGAGATTCGATGGAGCGTGCGCTCGATCCCCGCGCGGTTGTCTTTGCCGAACTGTCCGACGCGGGACACAACATAGTCCAGGTCCTTGGGGCTCACTTCGATGTCGGAGAGCTCCAGCACCCTGGCTGGAAACCGCGCCTCAGCGGGTCTGCCCAGATCGAGCACTATCTCGAGCAGCTCGTCCAGGTCGGGCTGCTTCTCGATGCACTCGCGTATCGGCGGTGTCAGGACTTCCAGCAACTGAGTCAGGTTGTCCGTGATCTTCTGCTGCCGCATAGCCACCCTATTGTACCATAAACTGCATGATATGTTCCGTCGTGTGGGCGAAATTCCTGCGAGGCAGACCGCGGACCGCAGAGCCAGAGAGGCTTTCCCAGTCTATTATCCGCCGTCTATGGTCTATTGTCCTTCGCAGGCTGGCGCTCCAGGCCGTAGATGATGAGCGCGGCGCCTACGATGGCCGCCGTTTCCGCGCGCAGAACCCTCGGCCCCAGCGAGACTGGCGTGACACCCTCCGCTCTCGCGGCCGCAACCTCCTCCGGCGTGAAGCCGCCCTCAGGCCCTACGAAGTATGCGATCTCGCGCGCGCCGGCCAGGCTGGGCAGCGTCGAGGATAAGGATGGCCCCTTTTCCCCCTCCCATGCGATAATGCGGGCGTCGCAGTTCCTCGTGTGTGACAGCGCGTCCGCAAGCGGGATCATACCTTTCAAGCTCGGCAGGCGGGTCCTGCCGGACTGCTCGACCGCTTCCTTGACTATCGCCCGCCAGCGTTCGAGTCTGCCGGGCATCTTCCCGGAAGGGATTCGGGGCACCGACCGAGCGGTTTCCATGAGCAGGAATTCCGCCACGCCGATTTCGGTGCATTTCTGGAGGATGAGGGCGACCTTCTCGCCCTTGGGAAGGCCCTGGACAAGAGTCAGCCGCGCATGTAGCTCTGCGGCGGGAGTCTTGGTCTCCAGGATTCTCCCGAGGGCCTGCCGCTCGTCGAGGATCTCGATCCGGGTTGTGTACTCGCGCCCGGCGCCGTCGAGCACTGCGACGAGATCGCCCGGCCGGAGGCGCAGGACGTTCCTGATCTGCCTTCGCTGGTCGGTCTCGAAGCTCACTCGGTCGCCGGAAATCCGGTCCGCAGGGACATAGAATCTGTGCATCGGAATGGCCGCAATCGTTTGCTGATTATGATTGGTTTCCACGGCGACGGGCATTCTTCCTGTCTGCGCGCGGAGGTGGGAAAGGGCTTGTGCTGCAAGAGGTCAAATCTCGGGGGTTCCGCGGCCTGGGTGTGTGGACGGCTGCGGATCGCGCTCGATCTCCAGCGTTTCGAGAATCGCCAGTATATCTGCCATGCTGAAGGGCTTCACGAGGCAGGCGAATACCCCCAGCCCGATCACGCCATCCACCAGGGAATCCCGGGGATAGCCGGTGATAATGACCACGGGGATGTCCGGGTGAAGCCCGCGTATCACCTCAAGGGCTTGCACGCCGTCCATGCCCGGCAGCTTCAGGTCCAGGAAGATGACCTCCGGCTTGCTGCGCTCCAGGCCCTTTATAGCGGATTCGCCGTCCGGCACTCCTGTTACGCTGTACCCACAGCGGGTTAGCGCCTCAGAAAACAGCCGCCGGATGTGCGGATCGTCGTCAATCACGAATACGCCAGCCATAAGGGAAGCCTTGGTGGTTCTAGATTCTTGGCCTACAATGGATGCAGGGGCGTTCTGTCCCACATCAATTATCGGCGCGAGAGGCTTTTAGCTGTACTCGTGAAAATGCCTGCGAGGTTTGGGGATGTCGAATTGAGGGGCGCTTCCGGCTAAATCAACATGGAGATCTGCCGGTTTACGGCGTCGAGCAGAGCCGCCACAGCAGCTTTATAGATGTCTTGTTTTACCATGGAGCTGCCGCAGACTCGCACTTGATGCTGAGGAGTTATCACCAGGGCGGTCACGAGCACGATGTCTTCATCTGTGCCGCGCACCACGTTTACGCCCTCCGCAATGACGCCGTAGCCGGATGGCAGGAACTCGGAGACGGCTCCGGCTGTTGCTTCGATAGCGAGCCTCAAGGCGCTGCTGCCGGGCGCGAACCCACCGCGCGATTGCTTGCGGGTCTCCTCTCCGTTTGAAAGCTCCACCTCGGCGGTGGCTGTCGAGGCGCTGCCCCAGGAGAGGTTCAGGCTCTGGATTCTGAGCCGTCTGTATTCTCCCGGAGCGACCTCTTCCCTATACGGAGCAGGCTGGGGGGGTGGAGGGGGTGGGGGTGCGATGGCAGGTTCCGCCTCCGGTGTTTCCAGCGCCTCCTCTGCTGCCGGCGCCTCTGGTATTACCGGTGTTTCTGGCGCTGGTGTAGGAGCCGCCGCGTCCGCATCCAGGGATGCGACCGCCGTGCTCTGGGCCTTCGCCACGGTGCACGACTTGCTCGCGAGGTTGATGAGGTTATCGAGGGTTGCCTCGTAGTGGACAAGCTCCCTTTCTTTCGACCGCTTCCCGCCGTGCACTCCGATAGAGCCTGTCACCGGCTCCGGCAAGTCGGGGTTTTCTGTCGCACGGAGATTTTCGATTAGGGTGTTCGCCATCTCCCTTGCTTTTACGCCGTTCCTCGTCGTTACGATGACGAACTCGTCGCCTGCGTATCGGCAGAGTATGTCCTGCTCGGTGTCAGCGCTCGACCGCAGGATCTGCGCCACGTGCTTCAGGACCTTGTCGCCCGTGATGTGGCCGTACTTCTTGTTGAACTGGCCGAACTGGTCGAGGTCAATGAAGATCACCGTGATTTCCTGGCCGCGTCTGAGGGCGGCGATACCCCAGTCGCGCATCGAGTCCGCGCGAGGCAGGCCGGTTAGCGGGTCGAATGACTTTCCCAGCTCCGGGAGCAGGTCGCCTCTGGTCACCACGCCGACCAGCACGCCGCCGTCCATGACCAACAGGCGGCCGGAGCCTATCTTCGTCATCAGGTCCGCAGCGTCGGGGATGGGCATGTCCGGAGGAATGGTGACGAATTCCCGGTCCATGATATTCTCGACCGGCACGTCGTTATCTTTGCCGAGAACATCATGATAGTCTATCACGCCGACGACGTGGTCGTTCTCGAGAACCGGGAGCCCGCCGATATTGTGGCCCTTCATAAGGATTATCGCGGTCTTGACCTTATTCGTCGGGCTGAGCCGGATGACATCGGCGGCCATGACGTCGCGAACGGTCTTCATTGGCCTAAAACTGCCTCTCTAAAGCTGATCTCATGGGTACCCACAAAAAGTATATCATGTCCGGGAGCGGGATGTACACTCGTACTAATACCGGGATTTGCTGAGAAGCCGCTCGCGGGCATCGCAAGCCGCATCTTGGGCCGGGATGTCGTCATTCCCGCGGTTCTGCCGGTGGACTCTCAACTTCGAGCGTCAGTCTGCGCCCGACGTATTCCTGCGGTACCTGCGCTGGAGGATTTCGCCCTTCAGCGGTCGAACTGCTACCATGTCGGGCGCTGGATGATCGCGTCCAATGCCGCGTCGGATCGCAGCGAGAGAAAGGGTGATCCCGCTTGAAGAGGATTCTGTCGGCTGTATGTTTGCTTTTTCTCATACTTGCCGTTTTGGGCGGCTGCGGCAAGAAGGAAACCGCAGAGAAGGGCAAGATCGAGCTTGAGGTTGCGGTGTTCGAGGGCGGCTACGGCCTGGATTTCTTCCAGTACGCCGCTCGCGAGTACGAGAAGACCCATACGAACGTGAAGGTCAACGTCTGGGGCAATCCCAGGGTATGGGAGCAGCTCCGCCCCAGGTTCGTGGCCGGCGATCCGCCGGACCTGACATGGCCGGGCTGGGGGATGGATTACTGGGCGCTCGTGGCGGAGGACAAAGTCCTGGAGATGGATCGCTACCTGGAGGGGAAGGCATACGGCCAGGACAGGAAGTGGAAGGATACGTTTATTCAGCCGCTGCTGGACAAGGGCAAGTTCAACGGCCACTACTACATCATGCCTTTCAATCACAACGTCTTCGGCTGGTGGTACAACGCGGGCATGTTCGAAAAGCACGGCTGGAAACCGCCGAAGACATGCGATGAGCTGCTGGCGCTCTGCGAGAAGATCGAGAAGGCGGGCGTTGCGCCGATCACGTTCCAGGGGAAGTACCCGCAGTACATGCTCCGCGGGTTCCTGATTCCCTGGGCCATCAGCGCGGGTGGGATAGAGGCTTTCAACGACGCGCAGAATTTGAAACCCGGCGCGTGGAACAGCCCGGCCTTCCTCAAAGCCGCCGAGATGGTCGCCGAGCTTCGGGATAGGGGCTATTTCCAGAGGGGAGCGATGGGCATGGACCATACCGGCTCGCAGATGGAGTTCATCCTCGGCCGCGCGGCAATGATCCCCTGCGGCACATGGCTCGGCTCGGAGATGAAGAGGCAGATCGAGCCCGGCTTCCGCATGGAATTCTTCAACCCTCCGGTTATGCGCGATGGCAAGGGTGACCCAAGCACGACCGGCACCTGGGTCGAGACATGGATCGTACCCAAAGAGAGCAAGCATCCGGACATAGCAGCGGATTTCTTCAAGTTCATGACATCGCTCGACATGGCGAAGCGATTTGTCGCTGAGAAGGACACGCTGATGTGTATAATCGGGAGCGACGAGGTCCGGTTGGGCCCGGACCTTGTGACGCCCGCCAGGCTGATCCGTAAGGCGAAGGCGACTTGGGATGCCGACTATGCGAACTGGTATCCTTCACTCGGCAGAGAGACCGAGACCGCGATGGCCGCTCTCCTGAACGGCGAAATGACCCCCAAACAGTGCGTGGACTACATGGAGAGGGCGGCTGAGAAGGCGAGGAAGGATGAGACGAGACCGAGGCATAGGATTTAGTGGGCCGTCCTTCGTCCATCGTCCACGGTCCGTCAGTCGGTTAACCGGGGAATTTGAGCGACGTATGGATGGAGACTTCGCAAGATTCCTGTGTATCGCCAAAGCGAGTATCGGGGAGACGGAAAACCATCTTGTCTACGCCCGGCGGCTAAGCTTGATAACCGACGATGAGCATGACCGCTTTGCTGCAGAGTGTACGCGTGTCAAGAAAATGCTGAATCGGTTGATAGCCTACCTGCGTAAGCGGAGCAATAGCAATTCATAAAGCGCGCAACCAAAGTCCTATGGACACCGGACCAAGGACGATGGACTAGGTATACGCCATGCCCAAACGCGACAAATACTTGACCACATCCGCCTTCTTGCTTCCGGCTATTGCGCTCTATGCGGTCTTCTTCGCCTTCCCTATGGCGCACGCATTCTATGTCAGTCTGTTCCGCTGGCGGGGTTTGTCGTTGAACAGGGAGTTCGTCGGCCCGGCGAACTTCCAGGAGCTTCTCCTCGGCGACCCCATCTTCTGGATGGCTTTCCGCCATAACCTGGCATTCCTGGCGGCCTCGTTTCTGATAGTTATACCCCTCGCGCTCTTCTTCTCCTCGGCGCTGGCTCGCCGAGTCAGGGGCGCACAGGCGTACCGGGCGGTCTACCTCTTCCCGAACATGATTTCCGTCGTGGCGGTGGCAGTCCTGTGGTCGTTCGTGTATCACCCGACCTTCGGCATTCTGAGTGCCCTCCTGAAAACCTTGGGACTCGAGGAGTTCACGAGAGGGTGGCTTGGCGAGCCGGGAACGGCCCTGCCGGCGATCGTAGCTACCAGCATCTGGTACTCGCTGGGATTCTACATCGTGCTTTTCCTCGCTGGTATTCAGAACATTCCCGCCAGCCTCTACGAGGCGGCGGAAATAGACGGCGCGAGCTACTGGCAGTCCTTCAAACACGTCACCATCCCTCTCCTGTGGGAAATTCTGAAGCTCGCAGTGGTCTACCTGGTCATCAATACGTTGAATATCTTCGGACTTGTCTGGGTCATGACGGAAGGCGGCCCGGGCAATCACACGGAGGTAATGCTAACGTATCTATATCGGTTGGCGTTCGAGGAAAGCAACTTCGGCTATGCGACGGCTGTGGGCGTGGTCGCATTTCTGCTGATCTTCGCGTTCTCTCTGGCCTTGATGCGCCTGATGAAGAAGGAAGTCGTGGAGTATTAGATGGGCGGGAAGCAAAGAGAATCTGCACCGAAGGGGATACTGAGGGCCGGCCTGTTCCACGGAACGCTCGCTCTATATGCGATCATCGTGATCTACCCGATGATTTGGCTCCTCTCCGCATCCCTCAAGAACTCGCGCGAGCTTTTCGAGAAGCCGTGGGGACTCCCCGCGTCGCTGGAATGGTCAAACTTCACAACCGCCTGGGTCGAAGCGGGCATCGGCCGGTACTTCCTTAACAGCGTTTTCGTCACCGCCGTTTCGATATTCTTCATTCTGCTTATCGGGGCGATGGCCGCCTATGCCCTCGCCCGCTTTGCCTTCCGGGGAAGCGGCGCGGTTTATAATGTCTTCGCAAGCGGCATGATGTTTCCGGTGTTCCTGGGGATTGTGCCTCTTTTCCTGCTGCTGCGAAACCTGGGCATGTGGAACAACTACTTCGGCCTGATCGCGGTGTACATCGCCTATTCCCTGCCGTTCACCATTTTCATCCTCACCGGGTTCTTCAAGACCCTGCCGCACGAGCTGGCGGAGGCAGGTTTGATAGACGGGTGCTCGCAGTTCGGCGTCTTCTGGCGGATTATGATGCCCCTGGCGAAGCCCGGCCTGATAGCCGCGGGGATATTCAACTTCTTTGGGATATGGAACGAGTATCCGCTCGCCCTGGTAATCATCGCCGACAGCAATCTGCGCACGCTGCCCCTGGGGATCGCGAATCTGCTGATGGTCCAGCACTACGAGACGAACTGGGGCGCTCTCTTCGCAGGGCTGGTGCTGGTGATGGTTCCAACACTAATCGTGTATCTCTTCTTCCAGCGGCAGATCACCGAGGGGCTCACCGCCGGCGCCCTGAAAGGGTAGGGGAACGTCCGACGCCGAACTTCCAACTTGGGATTGTTCAAAAAGCCTATAGCAACCGCCGATTCCCGCCTGATGCTAAAACATCAGGCTAACGCATTCATGAAGCATGCTGAAGCAAGCTATGGCGCTGAACCCTATCAGCATGCTTTAGCTTGCTTTTCAGCCAACTAGTGCCTTGTTAAGTTAGTTATGCGTGATTATCTCAGGGTAGAGTCTTCTGAGTTTGATTCGTGCATCGGCTGTCGTGAAGTGCCACCGCACGGTCGTATTAGCCTGGTTACGCTTATCCTGCC
>Ga0315289_10003406_pt1 | contig 24130 bp, 34 predicted proteins | sample YL17G11_40_MG_FD_203452 | JGI IMG/M metagenome (GOLD analysis project Ga0315289, IMG submission 203452) | Sediment microbial communities from Yellowstone Lake, YNP, Wyoming, USA - YL17G11_40 | ecosystem: Environmental > Aquatic > Freshwater > Lake > Sediment | place: USA: Wyoming | collected...
TGAGATTCACCTGATCAAAGATCAGTGCAAAGGATGCGGCTACTGCATAGAGTTCTGTCCCAAGAAGGTCTTCGAGGAATCAGACGAGATAAACGCGAGAGGAGTACATCCTCCAAAAATCGTGGATGAGAGCAAATGCATCCTCTGCCGCTTCTGCACCGCGGTCTGTCCCGATTTCGCAATTTACGTCGTTGAAAAACAGCCGAATGGAGAACGCAAAACATGATGGGAAAAAGATCGTTACTCACCGGCGCACACTTTTTGAATGGTGACGTCGCATGCGCAGAGGGAGCCATCGCAGCCGGCTGCAGGTTCTTTGCCGGCTACCCGATCACACCCGCCACTGAAATCGCCGAGCACTTAGCGGAGAGGATGCCTGAATTCGGCGGAATCTACGTTCAGATGGAAGATGAGATTGCTTCCATGGCCGCTGTGATCGGTGCCTCCTATGCTGGTTGTAAGGCTATGACGGCGACTTCAGGGCCCGGCTTCAGCCTCATGCAAGAAAACATCGGGCTGGCCGTCATGACTGAGGCGCCCTGTGTCGTCGTTGACATCATGCGCGGCGGTCCGAGCACGGGACAACCTACTCTCCCTGGGCAGCAGGACGTCATGCAGGCCAAGTGGGGTTCTCACGGGGACTATGGCATAATCGCTCTGTCTCCGTCTTCGGTTCAGGAAATGTTTGACTTGACCGTTCAAGCGTTCAACCTGTCTGAGACTTACAGGGTGCCCACGTTGTTGATGGGAGACGAGATCGTGGCCCACATGTGGGAGAAAGTCGTAATACCGCCGCCTGATGGAATAAGGACGTTAAATCGTAAGAAGCCCAACGTTCCACGAGATGAGTACATGCCTTTTAAGCCTGACGATGATCTGGTCCCGCCTATGGCCTGCTTCGGAGAAGGATATCATTTTCATGCCACAGGACTGACACATAATGAGCAAGGGTATCCGCAAACATCAAGCTCAAAGGTGCAATCCGAACTTGTGAACCGACTGGTTCAAAAAATAAGCCAGAACGCCGACAAAATCATAAAGTTTGAAAGAATCATGCTGGAAGACGCCGACGTCGTCGTCGTGGCATACGGCATAGTTGCCCGCGGGGCTCTAAGCGCAGTGCGGAAAGCCAGAGCCTCTGGCATAAAAGCCGGCCTTCTTCGCCTGATCACTTTGTGGCCTTTTCCGGAGAAGCAAGTGGCTGAAGTCGCCGCTTATGTGAAGGCATTCGTTATGCCTGAAATGAACTGTGGCCAACTGGTGAGAGAGGTTGAGAGAGCAGCGAAGGAGACGCCAGTGTTTTCTCTTTCAAAGCTCGGTGAAGATCCTCACACTCCAGCGGAGATTCTCGAAGCGATAAGGAGGAGCGTATGATGGTTCAGACGATTTTGGAGCATCCATACTCGAAGTATCTGAGGTCAGCCATGATCCCGCACATCTGGTGCCCCGGCTGCGGCAATGGCATCGTACTCAACTGTTTCGTGCACGCATTGGATGAATTGCAGACAGACCTTGACAAGCTCGTCGTCGTGTCTGGCATAGGCTGCATCGGCCGAACGGCTGGCTACACGAACACTGACTCTTTTCACACGACTCACGGACGCGCCTTGCCTTTCGCTTCAGGAGTCAAGCTGGCAAACCCAGAGCTACAAGTCGTGGTCGTAAGCGGAGACGGCGATCTGTTCGCGATAGGGGGAAACCACTTCATCCATGCTGCGCGTAGAAACATGGGAATCAAGGTGATCTGCGCGAACAATTTCAACTACGGCATGACCGGGGGTCAACAAGGTCCGACCACTCCGCTCGAAACGTTCACGACGACCAGCCCCTACGGGAACATTGAGCACCCGTTCAACCTCGTTCACTTGGCAGCGGCAGCGGGAGCAGTCTACGTCGCCCGTTGGACAACGTTGCACGTGCGCAGGCTGACTCAGTCTATCAAGAAAGCATTGCAGAAAGAAGGGTTCTGCTTCATCGAAGTCGTCACTCCATGCCCAGAGATCTTCGGCCGATACAACAAAATGCGCTCGGGGCTCGAAATGATGGACTGGTTCAAGAAGGCCTCGTCCGTCGAGAACTTTTCAGATCCGGCTAAAGCAGAGATCACGTTTGACCACATCGCAGTAGGCGAGTTTGTGAACATCGAAAAGCTGAGCTACGAGAAGATGCTTCATGAAAAGATCTCAAAGATCAACGAAAAGACGTTGGATGGGGTGAGCTAGGTGGTGAGGCTTGAGATAAGGTTCGCAGGGTTTGGCGGCCAAGGCATAATAAAGTCTGGAATAATCACGGCTGCTGCAGCATGCATCCATGGTGGAAAAGATGCCGTTCAAACTCAGTCTTATGGCCCTGAGTCAAGAGGCGGCGCATGTAAATCTGAAGTCGTGATTTCTGAAGAGGGGATCGACTTTCCGAAGGTGGTCGAGCCCGACATTCTCGTCGTGATGTCTCAGCACGCTTACACTGATTATGTGGACGACGTAAAAACCGGCGGAATAGTGATCCTAGACCCTGACATGATTCCACGGGAGAAGGAGATGAAGAGTGTCAAGGTGTTCCGTGTTCCAGCCACGAAGATTGCTGAAGAACTCGGACGTAGAATAGTCGCGAATATCGTCATGCTCGGCGCCTTCGCGGCCATAACGAACGTTCTAGACGACAATGCCCTCAAGGAATCGATCAAAGAAAATATTCCAAAGGGAACCGAGGAACTCAACTTGGCAGCTTTTCAAAAGGGATACGACTACGGAAAAAACTTGGTTAAAGTCTAATCTTGCTCGGCTGGCTCCTCTGCAACGGCCCTCTTCGGCTGGACTATCTGTTGCATGAGCTTTGACTTTCTTATGCCAACGTGCCGCAGCGGCGCTATTTTTTTGGCTTCGTTGTAGATGTCTGAGGCGATCTTGCCCAGAACCATTTCCTGCGCGAATTGGTCTATGGTCAACACTGCGGCTTTTTCTTTGATAATTTTCGCCATTATGTTGCGAATGTACTTCTCCTGCGATGTTTTTACCCTGGAAAGCGTGAACGCTGAGATAGCTACTCGCATCTTGTATCCGTCCTTCGTGGTTATGCTGAAAAGGCCGTCCACTTTTGTCGTTCTCCTCCTGACCAGACTACGTAAATAGTCTCGTGAGTATTCATGCCCCTTGAAGATCGTATGCGCATTCTTCCCGTCAACTTCGTTTATTTGAAAGTATATCTTCAGGTACTGATGCGAATAGTCACCCGTAACGTCATAGAGCGTCGAGTCGATTGTTCTGCCGACAAGTTTCTCAGCTTCAGCAACCGGCACCGAGCCTAGGTCGGTGTTTCCGAAGTACGGTGGCGCCGTTACATTATACCATGTCTTGCTTCGCCACTTATCCCTCACTTTTTTCGCTTTTGAAGACAAGATTATCCTCCGAACGTAGCTTGTTGAGATTCGCATCAGAGTATTAAAAGTTTTATCCTAGGCCCAAAGGATACGTGAACATCGTATAAAAAAGGTTAGGGCCACGCGGGGCCAATATTAGCTATTGAGCTTGTTGTTGCTGCTTGGGTTTCCGTTTGGTTGCCCTGACCGCCAGCGAATAAATGAGGCAAATTATTATACCATAGATCACACCGTTGAAAATCGCGATCACGAGCGTCGTTGCCGATATTCCTAGCACTTTATAGTCCGTGGATGGGACATTGAGTGCATCGTAGATTTGAAGTCCAGGCGGCATGCTTTGATAGGCTAGGCTTGCTAGTAATGCAAGAATGAAGACTACGATGAACACTATTGTTCCTTTCGTCTCACTATCTCCTTAATGCATTATTTGCAGATTGCTTCATTCAAGGGTGTCGTTCAGGAATGAAATTCTATCGCAGAAGCGGGTGGGTCTTACTGTTTCGCCTTTATTTTGTCCATGCCGTCCATGTATTCTCTTAGGGCCTCCGGAACTATGATTGACCTGTCTTCTTGCTGATAATTCTCAAGTATTGCCACGATCGATCTGCCTGTGGCTATGGCCGTCGAGTTCAACGTGTGCACGAATCCCTTAGGTGATTCGCCCTCCTTCTCCCGATACTTTATCTTTAGGCGCCTAGCCTGATAGTCAGTGCAGTTGCTGCACGAGATTATTTCGCGGTATCCATTCTGAGCGGGCATCCAAGCTTCTATGTCATATTTCTTTGCTGCAACCGTGCCTATGTCGCCTGTACAAACGTTGACGACGCGGTATGGCAAGCCCAGTTTTTGAACGAGCTCCTCTGCGTTGCGTAGAAGTTGCTCATGCATTCCCCAGGAGTCTTCAGGCTTGCAGAAAACGAACTGTTCTATCTTGTTGAACTGGTGCGTCCTGAAAATTCCCCTAGTGTCTTTACCGTGGGCTCCGGCTTCTTTCCTGAAGTTTGTGCTTATGCCGGCCAACTTGAGCGGCAGGTCTTTAGCGTTGAGGGTTTCATTCATGAACATTGCAGCCATAGGATGCTCAGACGTCGCTATCAAGTATAGGTCCTCGTTCTCGATCTTGTACAGAACATCTTCGAAGTCGGCTAGGGCCACGACACCCTCGTAGGGTTCCCGCCTCATCAAAAAGGGCGGTTCGATCAGAACGTAGCCTTTCTTGGCCATTTCCTTTAGGGCGAAGGTCCTGAGTGCTAGATCAAGAAGCACGCCGTTTCCTTTCAAGTAGAAGAACCTGGCTCCCGAAATCTTCCCGGCCCTTTCAATATCCATTATGTCTAGGCCTAAGCCTATTTCCACGTGTCCTTTCGGTGTGAAAGCAAACTTGAGTGGTTTTCCCCAGGATCTGGTTTGAACATTGTCGTTCTCGTCTTTCCCCGCTGGAACGGATTCGTGTAGCAGGTTTGGAAGTCGCATGAGAAACTCCTGCACTTTCTGCTCATCTTCGCCTACTCGTTTTTCCAACGCCGTGATTTCAGCGTCTATTGCCTTTCCCTTCTGGATCTCTTCGTTTGCCTCTTTCCCCTTTTTCTTCAAGCCTGCGATGTTCGCTGTCATCTGTCTTCTTTCATGTCGAAGCTCATTCAGCCTAGTCAGGTTTTCCCGCCACACGCAGTCATGTTGGATAAGCTCTTTGAGCATTCGCAGGTTTTCAGGGTCTCCCCTCCTCTGGAGATTCTGCCTAACCATTTCCGGGCTTTCACGGATCAGTTTCATGTCGAGCATTGTTCTTCACTTGCAGGTTCATCGGACAACCATAAACGGTTTCGTAACAGTAGCCTTAAATAAACTATTTAACCTTGCGATGAAGCTCTGCAACTGTAGCGGGCATCTCGGTTTTCTATTTCTCCACACGCAGCAAAAGCCTAGTTTATGTAAAGGGTGAAAGGCACACTGCGAAGTCGCAGGTCTACCTATTCCAGATTGTTTCGGAAGACGTCTAGAATATTGCGTATGGATAGGAGGCTCCGCCCGGGTGTAGTTTGCCCACGATTGGGATGTCGTGGCCGCATACTGGGCAGCGCATGTCCTTTGTCAGGTTCCATCTTGTTATTTCGAAGCTGTAGCGTTTGATGACCATTTCGTTGCAGTTTGGGCAGTACGTGTTTTCAGACGGGTGGCCGGGGACGTTACCGATGTAGACGTAGTTTAGCCCCGCTTCTTTTGCGACGACGTATGCCTTCTCGAGGCTTTCGATGGAAGTTGCCGGTATCGTTGTCAGCTGGTAATCTGGATGAAAGCGTAGCAGGTGGAAAGGCGTGTCCTTGCCGATTGCATCTTTTATCCAGGCGGCGAGCTGCTTTATTTTCTCGAGTGAGTCTCCGCTCTTGGGCACGACGAGGTTCGTGATCTCAATGTGGATGTCGTTGTGTCTCATCTCCTTCAAGGCTTGGAAGATCGGCTCGACCGAGGGGACGGCGCTGAAAGTTTTGTAGAATTCTGGGTCTGCGCCGCCTTTGAAGTCGACCGTCGCGGCGTCCAAGTAGGGTGCTATGGTTTTCACTGCTTCGGGCGTCATGTACCCGTTTGTGACGAAGGTGTTGAAGAATCCGACCTGTCGTGCAAGCTTGGCCGTTTCAAAAGCGTATTCGAAGAATATGGTCGGCTCAGTGTATGTGTAGCTTATTCCTTGGCAACCGTTGGCTCCGGCGGCCTTGACTACGTCTTCAGGCGGAAAATTGTGACCGGATAATTCTTTTTCTTGGCTGATCATCCAGTTGTCGCAAAATTGGCAGCGGAAGTTGCAGCCGACCGTGGCGATGGATACTACCATTGCGCCGGGGTTGAAATGCGAAAGCGGTTTCTTCGTTATTGGGTCGATGCATGCAGAAATTGCCTTACCATACACGAGCGTGAAGAGCGTTCCACCGTCGTTCTTGCGTACTAGGCAGAAGCCTGTTCCACCGTTGTTTATGAGGCATCTTCTTGCGCAGAGGTTGCATTTGACCTTCTTGTCTTCTTTCTTTTCGTACAGCATGGCTTCATGCATCGGCATCTCAGTGTCTACCTCAACTGTACATCCTAAGTCTTCGGGAGTATAAGATTCATTCGCTCACTTCGGAACGGAGCTTTTCTCTTTGATTTCGAACACGAGTGGCTGAGAGGAAGTCTTGATGTCCAATTCGATGCTGAGGAGGCTCTCTAGGAAGCCGGCCCAGATTTGGGCTTCGTTGATGAATGGGGTCTTGATCAGTATGTATTTGTCCCTGAGATAGAAGTCGCCGAGCCCTTGTACTCTTAGTCGTTTGAAGACGTCGGGCCACTTTTCACGGTCTTCGGCTTTGATGCCTATGGTGGTCTCTATGGAGACTTTTGAGGCTTCGCCCATGTTTCTGCCTATTTCCCTGTGACTGTCCGCTGCAACATGTTGAATTAGAATGTTGATTAGTTCGACGTTAACGAAGGCTATGCGGCTTATCCCGCAGTAGTATTCTCCGGGGAAACGCCAGTCGTAGACCATCATGCTCCTGTAGACGTCGAGCATTTTCGAAATGAGCGGTTTGATGCCTGGTTCCTTTCCCTCTCGAATCAACTGGTCGATGAATTCGCGTTCTTCCCTGTCCAGGATTATCGTGGTTCGCTTGGCTGACTCGTCGCCTTTGCCGATCATTTCTTCAAGCTTCTTCTTTTTGGCCTCTTGCATACTTAGTATACCTTTCAGCATACATTATATGCTTTCCTACTTTGTCGTGCCGCACCGAACGATTTTTTACGAAGTCATCTTCTATTCTTGGTTGCCGATGAAGAATTAGATTGTCTGAAAAGATGATGTGCTCTAGGGTATCGGAGGCATAAAACGCGCTTGGCTCAGCGCTAGATGATGATTTTCTTCCAGATCATGAATACTATGAGCCCCAGGCCGAAAAAGAAGAGTGTAAACCCGCAGGCCACTGAAACGATGATGTCCGCTTTGAGCAGGTGAGCTAACAAATAGACTAGGTATGGTCCGCCGAAGGTGCAGAAGGCTGCGAGGATCACCAGGAGCATGCTGCGGAGTCTCACGTTGATCGTAGTCGAACTGGCGCCTTCTTTTTTGGGCTCACTCATGCATGTCACTTCTCGATAGTCGGTTATTGATCAACGTTTTCTCTTATTAATCCTTCCTTCACGAAAGGTGCGACTGGGTCGGCCAGAGTCTCCATGCTGGTCAGAGGCTGTTCCGATTCATGTTTCCATCTTCGATTTTTTTGGGTTCTAACGTCTGTCCTTATGCAAGCGTCGAGGCTTTGGGAGAGCGGACCTGCGGTTTAGGGTTGAAAACAAGCTTAAAACGCACCTCCCCCCTCCCGGTCGGTTTTGGCGTTCTCCATGGGTTTCCAGCATGAAGTCTCTTGCTGATTGCTGATGGCATGACCTACTCAACTGTTGGGTTGAAAATACGCGAACAGTTGATACCCCCCTCCTAGGTCGGTTTTTTCGATGTTTGGTGTGCTGGTTTTTCATGCGCATGTGGGCCTGGGTGTGCAACCGTTTGGCGTCGGTTTGGTTGAACCGACGTGTCAAACCGTGCACGTTGAGCTTTCTTATGTTGGGTCGGGTCGCCTCGTAGCTGGGTTACGGCAGGAGGTTTCATGGTCGTGGCATGTGTTGATTGGGTTGATGGTTTTATTCGGGTTTGAATTGTGTTCAGTCGGGTTCCGAGCTTACTGTATAAATCGCCGTGTGCGCTAGTTCATTTGGGGTCTTGCATGTGGCAGCGTTTGAGGCCTGATGCTTCGGCCGTAGTTGATGAAGAGAGGGTTCGTGCGAGTCTGGCAAGGTATTTTGCCGTCATGCAGGATGAAAAGCCGGCAAAGTTTCAGATTATCAAGAGGATCGCGGCTGAGTTCGATGAGAAGGATTCGACCGAGCTTCTTTGGCGGCAGCATGCTGAGCTCATAGGCGAGCATGAGAAGCTTGAGGAGAAGATTGACCTCGGGCGGCAAAGCCTGCGTGAGACGCCGTTGCCGAAGCAGTCTCTGTTAGACTTGAAGGTTGAGATTGCGGGGAGAATTCTTCGTCGCTGTCATTTCTGCGCGAGGCGATGCGGAGTCGACAGAACCATAGGTGAATTCGGCTACTGCAAATGCGGATCAAAGATCGTCGTCTCGAGCATTTTTGCGCACATGGGCGAGGAACCTGAACTCGTGCCTTCGGGAACCATTTTCACGATGGGCTGCACGATGCGGTGCAAACACTGCCAAAACTGGACTATTTCCCAATGGCTTGAGAACGGTGAAGTGTATGATCCCGAATGCTTGGCCAAGGAAATTGAAACCTTGCGCGTCAATGGGTGCAGGAACGTCAACCTAGTCGGCGGGGAACCGACTCCGTGGCTTGAGCAATGGTTGGAGACGTTCAAACATGTGAACATTAACACTCCGGTCATTTGGAACTCGAACAGTTATTACAGTCCAGAGGCAGCTCAGCTTCTGGTCGGATTTGCCGACATCTACCTGTTGGACTTCAAGTATGGACCGGAAGGATGTGCCGCACGAGTCTCTGATGCGCCAGACTATTGGGAAGTCTGCACGCGCAATCATCAGGAAGCAAAGAAGCATGGCGAAATCATTGTTCGCATCTTGGTCTTGCCAAACCATCTGGACTGCTGCACAAAGCCGATCATTAACTGGATTGCAGAAAACCTCGGCGTGCGGACAAGAGTTAACGTCATGCTTCAGTATAGACCCGAATGGAGAGCATGTGAAATGCCAGAGCTTCAAAGAAGGTTGTCAAGGGACGAGATGGAGACGGCCACGCGAATTGCGAAGGAAGCGAAGCTGGCAAACTTCATAACCTGAGGGCACCTTCGATTTCAAGGAATCTGAGTTTTCGCCTCGAAGTGCACGCGTTTTTTTAACTCGAGTTCTGTTAAGCATTTTGTGGTAACAAGTTTGACTAACAAGTTGTGAGTATAGTTTGTGCAGTATTTTTATATCTCTCGATGTATTCTTGTGAAGCCGCATCATAAAAAGGAAATCTAATTCATGTACGCTGTTGAAACTCAGCACTTAGTCAAGCAATATGGCAAGACGTTCGCGCTTAAAGGTCTTGACTTCACCGTAGACCCAGAGGAGATCATGGTCCTGCTGGGACCGAACGGTTCAGGAAAAACGACGTTGTTGATGACTCTGGCCACTGTCCTGAAACCGACGTCTGGCACAGCGAAAGTCATGGGCATTGACGTGGTAAAGTCTCCGACAAAGGTTCGCCAGATCCTAGGCATTTGCTTTCAGGATGCAAGAGGCTTTTGGAGACACAAGCCGGCGGAGATCCTGCAATTTCACGCTGCAATGTGTGGAATAAAGAAGAGCGAACGAAAGGTCATAATCGAGCAAGTTCTGAAGGAGCTTGAGCTTTGGGATGCGCGCAACAAGTTGTTCATGACGCTTTCAGGCGGCCAAACCAAGAGATTGGAAGTGGCCAAAATTCTAGTGCAGAGGCCCAAGTTTGCCATATTCGACGAGCCAAGCAGCCAAGTTGACTTACGGGGGAAACGAACGATCTGGGAGAAGATACTTCAGCTGAGAGAAGGAGGCTCGACGCTCTTGGTCGCCACGAATGAAGTCCGCGAGGCGGAATACCTTGCCGACAGAGTGACCATTCTGGATCAGGGGAAAAGCATAATGTGCGACACGGTCCAGAATCTGAAAGACAAGATCGCGGGAGGCGACATCGTCGAACTCGAGTTGGAACCGGGTGAAAACAGCGCAGAGATCGAAAAGGACCTGGTCAAGATCCCAGGTACGGCAAAGCTAACACCCATGGAAGGCAACAAATACAAAGCCTATGTTTCAATAGCAGAAGCTTGGGTTCCGAAAATGACGAGCTTATGCTACGAAAGAAAGATCCGCGTCTCATCAGTCAGAGTGACAGAACCTTCCTTAGACGACGTTTTCCTGAGCTTCACGGGCAAGAAGCTGGAGACGAATGAGAATGCTTGATGTCCTCCGCCTAGTATGGTTCGACTTGAAAAACGAGCTCAAGCCACCCATATGGATAGGAATGCAATGGTTCACCTCAATCGTACAGCTTCTCATATATGCAGCCATAATCAATCAAATCATGACTGCTGGCATAGTCTCCCCTGCCGATTACCAACAATTCTACGCGGTAGGTTTCATCATCATCATGACCTTTGACATAGGCTCACATGCCGGAAGACAGTTTGTGGAACACGCGCATGAAGGCAGACTTCCATACCTTCTCAGCCTTCCAATTTCACGTTCAAAACTCTTTCTTTCCATAGCCCTGCAAGGAGCATTCGAGCTGGCGCTAATGCTCACGGTTCCCTTTACCATCACGCTGTTGTTGATAGGAAATCTAACAGCCCTTTCGATAGTAGCTGCGATTACAATGCTTTTCTGCCTAGGCTTCGGGGTAGCAGGACTCATGCTAGGATTGTCTTTCATCGCGTTCAAATCAAGCGACATGTATACGGCCTTCGTAACGGGTCTAAGTGCGTTAATAGTACGCTTCAGCACAATCATGTATCCACTTACATTCCTGACGCAGACCTCACCGGGCTACGCCTCATTAGCAAAACTCAACCCACTAGCCTATGGGGCCGACATCGTTCGTCTATGTCTTGGATTTAACCCAGTGTTGTTGCTGAACCCTACCGTGGCAGTAACCGTGTTGATAGCCGTTGCGGTAGGCACACTAGGCCTAAGCTCATTTCTTCTCCAACGTCTCGTCGAAGGGGTGAAAAGCGCCTGACAGAACTCAAAAGCATCTTGCGACTAGCTCACAATGACTTTTCATACTTCTTCAGAACAAAATGGCTCATGGCGATCCTTCTGAGCCTGAATATTTCAGACATGCTCGTCGTAGCGTTAGTCTACAGCCACGGCATGATAAATACTAGTATTATCACAAACTATTTTCAATTCTTTGTCCCAAGCGTAGTAATAATGGGACTCTTCGCAGCTGCCTTGGACACTGGAAGACGCATATGGCTAGCCATTCGCGAGGGAGTAGTTCAGTACTATCTATCCTTACCCATCAGCCTCGAAGGCATCGTTGCGGCCTACATGCTCGCTGGAGGACTAGCTGCGGTTGTTTACTCAAGCGCCTTGTTGTTCGTAATGATTCCAGTTCAAGCTTTGGGACTGATCGCCATTCCCATTCAAGCTATAAGCAACACACTTATCTTGTTGCCGTTTCTTTTCGTCTTAGCAATGGGACTGTCCGGAATAGCAGCCACTCTTGCAGCCTTTGCATCAACACACGGAGAATATTTTTTCGCCTACCAACAAGTAGTGCAGCTCCTGCTACTGACTTTTAGCACGCTGTTTTATCCCATGTCGAAAATCAAAGGCTTCTTTCCACCCTTTGTTGCGACTATCATATCTGCGAATCCCCTTACTCTTGCGGTCGGAGCGATTCGAGATTATACCTTCGCGGGAAAACCTTTACAGCCTCTTTACCTGCTCGACATCCTGGCTGCAAGTCTGCCTTTCGCAATAATCGGCGCGGCAGCCTACCTGTCTGCCCTTCGCGCCTTTCGAGTCAAAGGAAAACTTTAGTGCATATAGAACGAAACGTATTTCTCTCGGATGATTCCCTCTGTTACGGAAGAAATCGGAGCATTAACATGCCATATTGTCCAGAATGCGGTGGCGAAATGCAATACATGATATCGACGAAACATAACGTCTGCAAAAGCTGTGGACTGTCCGTGACCCAACAGGAACTTGAAGAACTCAGGGAGAAAAACAGGCCTGAGTTTGACTCGGGCGAGACTGAACAGGAAAAGCGAAAAAAAGAATACTTGAAATGGTGGCTTAGTAAGAAGAAGTAGAGGGCACTACAGCTTTTGAGGACGAAGAGCCAGCAAATAGCATAAAAGACTCATTCAGCATTTTTCAGGCATCAGACAGGAGAATTCGGAATGGGCAAACAAATGGAGATCATCTGTGTTGGCAACGAGCTTCTGATCGGTAAGACCTTGAACACAAACGCCACCTGGATGGCTAAGCGTGCCACCTCGTTGGGAATAGAAGTGAGGAGAATAACTGTCGTTGAGGATGATGTTAAAGAGATTGCAAAGGCCACGGTGGAAGCTCTCGGTCGGAAACCAAGCTTCATAGTGACAACGGGCGGGCTGGGTCCAACTTTTGACGATAAAACGCTGGGAGGAATCTCGAAAGCCTTGGGAAGCAAACTGGAAGTCAACGAAAAAGCGGTGGAGCTGGTCAAAAGAAAATACGAGGCCTTTGCAAAAGAGGCGAAAATCGAGAAGGTAGACTTGACGCCTGCCAGAATCAAGATGGCGAAGCTTCCGGAAAAGTCTGAACCGATTCCTAACCCAGTTGGCACTGCGCCAGGCGTGATGATAATCGTCAAAGGGACAACTTTGGTTGCGTTGCCCGGCGTCCCTTCTGAAATGAGAGCAATCTTCGAAGAATCTATCGTGCCTATGCTTAAGAAAAAAGCTGGAGATGTAACGTTCTTTGAAATAAGCATCTTTGCAGACTCCATGATGGAGTCAACTCTGGCCCCATTGATCGATCGAGTGATGCATGATAACCCATGGGTCTACATAAAATCTCATCCCAAAGGCGAGGAGGGCAAACCGCACATAGAGTTGCACTTCTCCACGACGTCTAAGGAATCCAGAACTGCTAGGAACCGCTTAGAAAATGCCATCGTTCAGCTTTCAGAATTCATAGAGAAAAACGGTGGGACAATCAAGATCCAAAAGAGGAAGGAATCACAGACCTGAGAATGACTCTGCCAAGACAGCACGTGCAAACATGCCAGAAGAGGGTACGCGTTACTGAGAGAAAAGACTTTTACTGAAGGACCCAAGTTTCATACCAGAACGCAGTTGCTTGATTCAGTTTGAGGATTGATCTTTATATGTTCATAGTTTTTATAGTCGGAACCGCCGGGGCAGGAAAGTCACTCTTGACGGCGACCTTCGGTGAATGGCTTCAAATGTCAAAACAGGACGTTTCAATAGTGAACCTTGACCCTGGAGCGCTGACTCTTCCTTACTCGCCAGACGTGGATGTTCGCAATTATGTCAACGTTGACAATCTTATGGAAGAGCATCACTTGGGGCCAAACGGCGCTCTGATCGTGGCGGCCGACTTGATTGCTGATGAGACCGATAAGATTTCGCGGGAAATCGAGGAGTTGCATTCAGACATCATTTTGGTCGACACGTCTGGACAGATGGAACTGTTTGCTTTCAGGGCAAGCGGACCGTATATTGCCAGCGAGCTTACGAAAGAGCCCAAAGCCATAGTTTACCTGTTCGACTCGGTCTTCTCGGTTAACCCGCTTAACTACGTTTCGAACCTGTTTCTTTCAGCGGCGGTCTATAACCGTTTCTTGCTGCCTCAGCTGCATGTGATTTCAAAATGTGATTTGCTTCCGAAAAAACAAGTAAACGAGATAATGGCCTGGTCTACTGATCAGAAAGCATTGGAAAACTCGATTGAACAGAAGCTTGAAGGAACGAAACGTCTGCTGAGCATAAACATAATGCATGCAATCTACAAGCTCGGCTTGAGGTTTCCGCTGGTTCCAGTCTCCGCAAAAACAAGCCAAGGAATCGTCAACGTCAACACCATTTTAGAGCGCATCCTAGCCGGGGGCGACAAGTACACATACTGACGCAAATTACGCAGGAGCGCAAGTCCTAGAATTGTCGAAGATGTTTTCCATTCTTTTGCGCGTTTGAGTTGGCACGCGCGGCTAAGCAAAGGCGGAGAAGCGGACAAAGACTAGTAGAAGAGTCCTCATGTATTATTCTTTGTGCGGTTGAACCCGAGGGGGCTGTCCCCGGAATCCGAGAGGCAAGGAACAGAAACCATTTTCACGCGTTGGCTTTTCCTGAAATTGGCGTAAAATGGTTTTAATTTTCAATTTCAAGGTTTGGGATAAAACTTTACCCCAACACACGCGCGCGCACGCCCACTCTCTACTACTACCACACACTCTTACTAACTCCTCTACCTGTACCGACCTCGATACACACACACACACCTATACCATATCGCACACATATATCGCACACATATATCGCACACATAGATATCGCACACATAGATATCGAACACACACACAGGAAAAAAAAGTAATGGGTAGGAGAACCTACCCTGTTTCTCTCTTTCTAGACCAGATGTGCTCGGTTATCGATGAATTTGGTTTTGATGGTTGAGGAGGGTATAGTATTTGGTAGGCACCCGGAATGAATATTGTTACGCGAGCCTTTTGGCCTATGAGTTCCTTTCTTCTGATGAGTATTTGGATTCTTCCATGCAGGTATTCGTGGCCTTTGGCTGTTACTTTGTGGGGTTTTATCTCTTCTTCAAAAACTTGAAAGAGTCCGTCGGAGATCCAGCTTGTCTCTATTATTTTCTTGTCTCTCGCACTCATGCCTTCATCGATCGGACGTTTGAACCGCACCCCACGGTCGCTGAATAGCTGCTGAAGACGGTCCATGTTTTCACCCACAGTCTTCAGTGGATCTAGGTTATCATACCAACCGTCGGGAAGATCATCTTGCCAATCAAAGCCGCGATTGAGGGTTTCAAGCTTTCTTATAATCTTGTTAACGCACTTGTTCTCTTTTGGGCTGTCGGGATAAATTTTGCGATCTCGCATGGCCCATGAAAAGCCCCACAGGATTATAAAGTTTTACTAAAACATAACCATTACATTTTCGGTAAACGCGGAGACCATTCGGGTCTTTCGTTGCGCAAATGCTGTGCAAGTAGCATGACTTCTTCGTTAATCAGGGTTTCTAATGTCTGCCGGTTTCCATGCTTGATTCTAGGAACTTCTACAATTGACTCAAAATAGGCGTTCAGCTTTTTCATCATGTCTTTTGCCGTAGCCTTTTTCAGATACTGTCTCTGACCTTTTCTTCCAGAAGAGTAGTCTTCTTGGTTCATTGCGAAATCCTTCTTCTTCAGGGTCTTGCAATATTGAATAACAAAATCATCTATAAGGTACCTATACAGTTCCATTAGATCGCAGACCAAAGATGGTTTGCTGAATTGCTCAGAATGCAAGAAGCCTAGAAACGGTTCAAGTTTGGCGCTGATTATGGCACGGTAAACTTTCCATTTCAGAACTGTATAGGCGAGATTGAAAATGTTGTTCATTCCGTCGTAAGCTTTGAAAGTTCTTCGTCTTTCAATTCTCAGAGCTTTTGGGATTAGCTGGAATATTTGCTGGAAATACTTCTCAGTTGCATGTCCTTCAATCGTAATCAAACTGTTTCTGGATACAGCGCCGGCTACTCTTTCTCTTATCTTCATCAGGTCGTGCTGTCTGAACCCGTATTTTCTGAGAATGCAGTTTTGGCCTTCAATCTTGCTAAGAACTATTTGCCTGGCAATCTCTGTTCCTTTTCCGTTCTTTAAAGACTGATATTGTCTGATTCTGGTTTTGACATTGGAATCATCGTCCAGACTTTTCAAGAATGCAATTGGCTGGCCTCTTTGAGTCAATAAAACCAGGTCTATTCCCCAGAATGCACATGTTGCCAGCGCAACTGAAGAAACCGCGTTGCCCACGCTTAATTGAATCTCGCCAACCTCATTGTCAAACAGCGGATATTTCTCTATCCTCTTGTCTCTATGTCTGACTGTTAGGCAGCCATCGGCCCGGCCCAGGAAATCGCCGTAATCGTTCAAGAATATTTTCTGAGTTCTTGTCTTCATTTCATATTACCTCGGGCCGCGCCCCCAGCACCGAGGCTTAAAAACGTTGCTCAATTCTTCGCTGATGCTCAGAACTTCGCACCGCGATGTGTTTTGCTCAGAAAGGCTGAAGTTTAAATAGCGGAGTGCAGGGTTGGCCCGCGCTTTCAAAAAGCAGGGGTGATAAAATGGAAAGTGAAAACGCGCCGACCAAGGTTGAAGAACCGAAGCCCAAACAGAAGAAGAAAAAAGGCAAGGTCAAAAGGGTCTTTGAGATGCACGAAAAAGGAGTCAGCAACAAAGAAATAGCACAGAAAATGAATATCAGCGAAAGAGTAGTCGCAAGTTACGTTTGGCGGGCGAAAAATCCGGAGAAGTACGCAGAGCTGTTGAAAAGGTATTTTGCAAAGAAGAGGCAAAAGCAAGAAAACGAGAAGAAAGAGGCTTAGTCACCAGATTTGATCTTTCTTCCTTTTTTTTCTCGAGCCCATGACGGAAAATATTCCTGAGTGCGTGGGGATGTCGCGGCTGCCTGATTGTGTAGAATTCATAGCGGACTCGAAGCCAGAATATCTATTAGACTTCTTCATTTTTGTCACAACTACTCTTTCTGTTGAGGCCTATGTCTAAGGTCGGCAATTTTCTGTCTGCGGGTCTTATGTCTGCATAATTTGCGTTTGTTTGTTCCCAATGACTTTTACCTCAAACCAATGTTCTACTTCTTTTTCGAACTCCAAGGTCTCTAAAGTTCTTCTGAGCTTCTTCAATGCAATTTCTCTTCTGGTATTTGCATCGTAGAAAGTGGACCGACAGCGCAGGCACCTGAACCTTTGCCTGCCTCTTGCAAATCCATTCTTGATTACTCTTTGACTGTTGCAAGAAGGACAGAGCATGTATGGTGCTGAGCTTCTTCTCAATCTAAGAATTTGTCTTTGCATTGTTTAACCTTCTCTGGGAACATTATTAGTTTGGCATGGGCCAATCTTGAGTTTTCTTTTGATTGCATTTTATAGTTCCATGAGTTAAACTCTCGCGCTTTGCGCCATTTCCGGACATAGGAATTGAATTCGAGCTTGTATTCGTATGTGCCTTTTTTGAGTCCTATGAAACAGCCAAATGGGGACTCGCCGGGTTTCGAAACTTCTCTCATTAGCATTTTATACACTTTCCGCAATCATGTCTGAGCATTGAATCCTATTTTAGAGGACCGACCCAGGCCGAAGCGAAAGCCTGATTCTTGCGGGTGTATATGGAGAAGGTGCCATGGCCCGCGAAAAAGGATCAAAGCAGACCATGGTCTTGACTGCTAGTATCTGCGCGGGCTCTTGCTTCTCTTGAGCGGTTTCAGTTTGAAGGCACCGTAGTTCTTGGTCTTGCTTCCCTGTCTTGCCATTGTTTTCACCCCCTATTCAAGTATCCTGCGCAGTCGCATTTTGCTGGGGTGTATTACTACAGCTTGGATTTCGGTCGAACCCATTTTTATTATATCTTCTCTTGCCGAGCTCAGTCTTGTCCCGATGAACCGAAGCTGAGAATATATTGCACCGTATTTGAGCGCGTAGTAGTGTATTATGTTACAAACGCCGCAACGTATGTCAAGATCTTCTGTGGATCTTTCCCCTATTATTATTGAATGGTAGAAAGCATGAGAACCTATGGTGTTATTTTCTCTTCTCTCAGCCGTTCCGCCGAGGTTCTTATGATTGACTGTCAGCATTCTGAGGTCGGTGCACCCACAATTTACGCACTCAGGCACTTCCAGCCCTGAGACTCTTTGCATAGCCTGAAGTTTAGTGGAATTCTTGTGGTTCATGTGTCTTTTCTTCCTTATCTCAGGATTATTTGCAAGATAAGTTCGCCAATATTGTCTTTCCTCTTCAAGATTGTCTGCGTAGTGTTTTCTATTGCGTTTATTAATAATGCCGCGGTTTTTTCGTTGATATGCTCTGTAATATTCAGGGTGTAGCCTAGCCTTCTTTCCGCCAGGAGACAGTTCTTCAAAAGGTTTCAGAATTCTGTGCAATTACTTCACTTCCTATATCTTCGGCGCTACCCGGAGTTCTTCTAGCAGTCTTCTCTTCTGCGCACTGCCCATGACAGTTGCCTGCAGGCTTTTCAGACCAAGAGCTTTTGCGGCTCTTAGCCTAGCGTTGCCGTCATATACTACATATTTGTCTCCGCTTTCGAATACCCAGATCGGGGCCCAAGGGTGCCCGCTTTTGTATTGCTCTATGAACCAGTTAACCCTGGCCTCTACGTCCACAGGCCTCTTTTCCCGGGGCTCTAGCTTTTCTATCGCTATGTCCAGCACTTTCTTCCTGACTCCAGGCATTGGCGGAGCTTTCCATTTGTGCGGCGCAAGCCTTTTTCCAGAGTCATAAACAGGAAAAGCCTGTCCGTCTCTGTGCCTTTTTAAGAATTTCTGCTTCATTCTGAAAGCGCTCTCCTTGCCGCTTCTCTTGTGGCGGCTGACTTTGCGAGGGCTTCCTCTCTCTTTATTCCGAGTTCAAGCTTTCTGGCCTCTGCTTCTTCCTGCGATTTTTCTTGGAATTCCTTGAGTCTCTTTCGTGTTTCTCTCAGTTTCCAAGCCTTCAGTCCCAAACGGCCATTTTCTATTTGCCTTTTAATCTTTTCCTCAGGTTCTTCAGGCGCTTTAACCGCGGCTGGGTTCTCTTCTTCCGGTTTGGGTTCTACAGTCGGCGCTTTTGCTTTCTTGATTCGTCTTCTCGGCATGTATATTCTCGGCTCTATTTTCGGCGAGACCTCGACGCTAATCGGCGGCCTTTCTTCTTTAGGCGCTTTCGGGACGAACGGAATAGCGGCGTCCAAATTCAAAATCAATTGGCTAGACTCTTCGAAAAGCTGTGTGCGTCTTTCTTCACTGTCGGTGTATAGACCCTGATTGAAAAGATAGCGTGCTTGCATTACAGTTTGTTTTGCATTGGCATAAAATGGCTCTTGTTCTAAACCAGAAATGCCCTGGCTACCAAATGCTTGGCCCGGGTGCATTCCGATTTTGAATTGAGCTTCCAAGTATCGTAAAGCTTTGTTCAAAGAACTCGGTGTGCCTGCGGCAACTTCTACTTTGGCCCGCCCTATTATCATGTGCAGTCTGTCCAATGCTTTTGCTCTAATGTCGACGGTCTCGGTGTGCGGGTGTCCCGAAGCGAACGCGGTGCCCTTGAATCTCATGGGCGCAAGATGCGCTTTCTCGGCTTGGATCATGAAATGCTTGCCGCGCTGGGCCTGACTGCCTCTTGTGCGTGTCAACCAAAGAGCATTTTTGGCCTGCCTTGGTCCAAGCGGATGCAATACTCTACTTCCGTTGCCCAAACGTCCTTTCCATTTCTGCTTCATGTTTATTTCAACCTCATTATCTCTTCTCTTACTTTCTCGATTTCTTTTTGCTTCGCCCAAAGCTCTGAGAAGCTTTCCTTGTGCATGAACTCGCCGCGGTCTTTCAGTTCTCTTAGTTTGCTTGTGCATGCAAAGCACGGTTTCAGCTCTGTCATGTTCTCTTTCGGAAATGATTTGGCGCAAAGAGGACATGCAGAGTATTCGTTCTTTATGTCGTGTTTGTGCTCAAGGAAATACTTGACGTTTTGCTCTGTTTTTGAAACTGTCCAGCATTCTCTTATACAGCGCTCAGCCATTCTCTCTTTGTCGACGTCGTCAGGCAGTTCAAGCATCGCAATCGCGCAATACATTTTCATTTTGCCTGTCCCTACGAGCTCTTTAATTGACTCCGGAAGCCTGCTCAAGCTTATGTATGCGTGGACCTTTTGGAAAGACATGTTGGTTGACGCAGCAATTTCTCTTATGCTCAGCTGTCCAGATGTCTGGACAGAATTCAAATGGTTTGAAATGTCTATTGGATTATACGGTCCTTGAAGCGTGTTGCTCTTTATTCCTTTTAGTATGGCTGTAGGTCTAGTCATAGTTATGTCTAGGACATAGGGTATACGGGCTATTCCAATTTCCTTCGCTATTTTGAGCCTGTGAACACCTACGAATAATTCAGGCTTTCCGTTTGTCAGTATAGCGCGGGCCGGGTATGACGGGTCCCAACCTTCCTGATACATTGCGCTGCGGAGCTGACTGTAGTGTTTCGGGTCATAGAATATTCGTCCCAGCTCAGGCATTGAAACGCAGTCTGCGGTGTCTACCCATTGTATCTTTTTAAGTTCTTCTTCGTTCGGGGTCAATATGTTCGCCTCAAAAGCCGTTTTCTCTCTTCTATCTTTTGCAATTCTTCAGCCGCTTTTGCCTCTTTCAATCTTTCTCTGATTATGTTCGATCTGATCTCAGCACTTACTTCTTGGCCTGTCGGTTTCCGATGCGCGTATTTGCCGTATTCAGGTTCTTCTGCCTCGAGTGCTGCACCGGGTCTTTCGGTTACCCCTGCTCTATATACCTCTGTTATTTCGCTTGGCATTGCTACTATGCGCCCTGCCAGCCGTGCGCTTTCAATGGCTTCCTTTTTGACACGCCTTGCCGCGCGAAGTCCTCTGGCCTCAACTCTCTTGGCAAATTTCAGGCCTCTTTGTGCATAGCCCGGTATTTTCTCTACGCCTCGCTTTATCGCGCCTGCAAACCTGTGTGCGCCGCCAGAAATAGCATGTGCAATTTCCGAAAGCGATGGGTCGCAAATTACGATTTCGTCAATGTCTTCAGCGTTATATTTTTGCATGAAGTTATGCGCAACTCTGAACGCCTGGTGCCAATTTTCTGCAATGAGAGGGAACTCTTTTACGTCGCCGTCTTTGAATTTCAATGCAATAGTGTAGCCTTCAAACCCGCTTTCTTCAAGAGCTTTTTCGTATTTCATTGCGTCTATTTCAAGAGGGGTCATGTGCACTTTCATGCGAGTTCTTTTTCCGAATCTTGGCTTTGGGAGCTTCTTGCTCTGACCGTATATCGGAAAAGGTTTGCCTATTCTTGGGTCTCTCTCTCCAAGCCTTTCGCTTCCATGAGTCCGCTTTTTGAAGTCTACGCCAGTTACGAATTTAAAATGAGAAGCTCTTCTTTGGTCTATTGAGGCTTTGGCTCTGCCTGACGCCCACTTATGTCTTACTGTTGGCCTCATTAGAATGCGCCCCTAATGTTTGTGCCCCTCTTCCTGCTTGCGTGCGTCCACTTCTTCTCTGGGACCATGCTTGCCTTTCTCTTTGTCTTCCGAGTTACGAGTTTCTCCATGCCTTTGAACGGGTTTCTGAACTTAGTTCCGTGCCTCTTTGCCCATTTGTAGTCGCGTTGGTACTTTCGTTGCATTCTTTTACTTTTGTAGACCATCTAAGTCTAACCTCGGCGGCGGCGACCTACAAAAGAGCTATTTAAACCTCGTCTAACCTGTCTAACTTACGCTGCTAAACGGTTTGTAAAACAACAACCGTTTAACCATCGGAAAGTTTTCCGTTGTAAGTTCTTTAAACGGTTTGTGAAACATCAACCGAACATAAAACGGACAATGAATTCAAAACGGAATTTCAGTGGTAAAAAAAAGCGCGAGAGAAGCTTTATATACGCGAATTCTGTGTACGGGTCGGTTTCGAGGAATTGTTTTATGAACAAAAATAAAAGAGGGTCAGCGGAGCCGCTGGCCGAAGTACCTCCAGATCCGCCAAAAAAGCCAGTATTGCTGAAAGGCTATTTGGTAGGCGTCAGGCCTGGCACCGAGGCATATAGAATTGCACGCAATAAGTATGTCCAAGCGTGGAGGCTTTCTGGCAGAGATAAGTGGAATCCAACTTACGGCCTAGGCTGGACCTGGAGAAAAAGAAAAAATGCCGATGAAATTGAGAGGCTAAGAAAAGAACTAATGGAGGCGCTGAAGGAATGAGCGACAACAAGAGCGACAGGCTTTCCGGGCCAACACGGTCAAGAGCTGCAATCAAAGAACTTGAAGAGTTCTTGAAGAAGAACTGCGAAGAGGCACAACTTGTGAGTCATATTTTGCAAACCTTCCAGTATGAGACAGGACATGAGCCAAGGAAAACAATGCAATACATGGAGGCTATACAATCTGTGGGCAAGATTAGACTGTTCAAGAACGACGGAGAACTGTACGTGGAATGGGGCAGAGATAAAAAATCAGAGCCTGAAGAAAAGGGCCAAGGTGTAGAGCCTGAAATGAATATGAATTCTGAGACTCCTTTCACGGATTATGCAAAGAGAGAAACGCTGCTAAAAGATCTCAACGAGGCCAGAAATGAGCTGGGGCTACCGCCGCTTCCGATCAGGAAAGATTCCTGACACATGGAGGAAGAGTAAATGACAGCACAGACGCAGACAATCCCTCGATGGAAAATAGCCGCACCGGCCGGCGGCAAAATTGGACTGCCGATAGGCGGCAAGGAAGGCAGATTCGAGGTCCAAGAGATCGCCGTATACTTCGACTACTTGTCGCCAGAAGGTGACGTCATCGACTCCTTTGAATTCAATTTGCGAGTTCCGATGACTAAGAAAAACAGGCGCAGAAGCGACGAGTTTTGGGAGTTCATAGCCTCGGTAAAGATGGAAGAAAAAGACATACACATAACTAGTGAGCACTGGGACGTTGGCATTGACATTAAGAAGGGCTGGAGATACGTAGGCAGGACAAACGCCTGGAAACCGAGATACAACATCATAAAGAAACATGGTAGAGATGTGACATGGCACGCTCCACCTGAGGGTGGTTGGGGAACACTTAGTCTTGGTGGGATTGAATGATCACCCTCGACATCGACACGAAAGACAGATCAAAAATGCTGTCGACGTACTACAAAGCAAGCAAATACGGAGAGACAACAGTTGCAGAAACTGGCCATGGCTTTCATTACAGAATACAGAGCGACATTGAAGATCCATGGGAAATACTGCGAATCCGCCAACTTCTTGGAGACGACCCCAAGAGAATTGAACGCGACAAAATAGTCATACAGCTGGGATGTCCCGAGATTGCAAACCGCCTGTTCGAGCGAAAGAAAGTCAAAGGAAAATACACGGTAGAAAAACCGATCAATCCACTGAAATGGGGTGAGAACGAATGAGCGGAATGCCAGTCGTGCCGCATCTTATAAAAATAGTTGGCCCATCAGAGAACCTGAACGAACTCCAAATGGAAGTCAATGAAGAACTGGAAAACATTGCTACGTCTATAGTAAACGGAGTACAGCTCTATGAAACGAATCAAGGATGGCTAGTCCTAATCTGGTATAAAATCGTGAGGTGAGTGCAGTGAGCGTGATAGAAGCGGCTTATCAAGAGTTGGCGGAGCTTTCACCGCTGTCCAAAAGACTGCAAATCGCCGGCTCAATAAGACGCAATAAACCGGAACCAAACGATGTAGACATCGTGCTAATACCGAAAAACATTGGAGACATAATGAGATACGTCAGCCGCTACACTGCAGGCAATATCGGATGCGGAAACACTCATGCAAGCTACAAAAAGAACGGAATTGAGATCGAGCTTTACTTCGCCAAAGAAGAGAACTGGGGAGCTATGCTCATGTATGCAACCGGGACGAACAAATACAACATAATGATGCGGATGTGCGCCAAATTCAATGGCAAGAAACTGAGCCAGCTCGGACTTTTCAAGGATGGCAAACTGATTGCCAGCCAAACGGAAGAGGAGATATACGCCGCGCTCGGAAAAAAGTATAGAGAACCTGAAAAAAGAGGATTGTTCGTGGAAAAGTAGAGGTAGGGTTTTACTAAAACTCCAACACTACGTAGGTAAACTACTACTATTGGTTTACCTACCTATCTCTACTTTTTCTGAAGCTCGCGTCGTCCGGAAAACGCGGCGCTATTTAGTGCACGCAAAGAAATCTAGTGCTTTTTTTGAGCCACGGCGTAGATTTAATCAAATTCTATCCTCAAAACCATCCTAAGATAACCAATTGCACAATTTTTTCGAATGCAACTCCCCTGTGTGTGTTTGTTTTTGTGTGTGTGCGATATCTATGTGTGCGATATATGTGTGCGATATATGTGTGCGATATGGTATAGGTGTGTGTGTGTGTATCGAGGTCGGTACAGGTAGAGGAGTTAGTAAGAGTGTGTGGTAG
>Ga0315289_10003408_pt1 | contig 24121 bp, 26 predicted proteins | sample YL17G11_40_MG_FD_203452 | JGI IMG/M metagenome (GOLD analysis project Ga0315289, IMG submission 203452) | Sediment microbial communities from Yellowstone Lake, YNP, Wyoming, USA - YL17G11_40 | ecosystem: Environmental > Aquatic > Freshwater > Lake > Sediment | place: USA: Wyoming | collected...
TAGTTTTGCTGGGTCTTTGAGGTCTATTGTGGCCGAGGATGCGTTTCTCAGGATGTAGCCTAGGACGCCTTCGCATTTGTTGATTTCCGCGAGGTTTGTGCGTAGGTTTGTGAAGGTTTGGTCTTCTTCAACTGTGGAGATGTCGGTTTCGTCTTCCATGATTACGGTTGTTGATGTTTCGTGTATGCTTTTCCTTCTTTTAACCATCGTTTGTCCCTCGGTTATTTGATCGCGGGTTTGACCATGACAAGCTCGCCTTTCGCGGTTTGCAAGGTAAGTTGTATTTTTTCGGGCATTTGGATTATGCCTTTTCCCTCGTGTTTTGAGTCTTTTATGGGTTTGAACTTGCAGCGTGATGTCGTTCCGTTTAGGGTTTCCAAGTCGACTTCTTCGATTTTCTTGTCGCCGTATAGTTCTTTCCATTGTGCTATTACCGCGTTGTCGATGCGCACTGTGTCTGAAGGAACTAGTAAGCCACCGAGGTTTTCAACTATGAACTGGGTTACGGGGGGTTCTGGAAGCCAAGGTTCAGCGTTAACTTCTGGTTCGGGCTGTTCTTCAATCGGTTCAGGTTCGATTGTTACGGTTTCTTCCATTGGCTGCTCTCTTTCGCAGTCTTCGTTGTCGCCTGTTGGTTCGGGGTTTACGGTTGTGAGCGTTTCATCGTCTATGGAGCCAGGGTGAATTTTTTCTACCAGTTTGAGCACGGTGGGAACTAGAACTCGGGTTAAGGTGTTAACGTATTTTTCGTCTGCTTCTTTAGAAGTGACGGTTGTTAAGTAAAAATCGTTTATGCAAGCTATGTTTACTCGCCCGTTGGTGCCTTGGATGGTTACGGTTTCTAATCCGCCTAGGGCGTCTGCTCTTTCAGTTATAGCGTCAAAAGCTTTTGCGGTGTGGGTTGCGTTTTCTTCGTTTGTGTCTTTGTCTTTGGCTAGGATTTTGCCTTCTTTGAAAATGAAGGTGTTTGATACGGTTGGGCATACGTTTTTGATTTCGTTTAGGGTGTTTTTGAGGGCGAAAGTGTATACTTCGTTATTCATTTTTTCCAGGTCCTGCGTGGGTATTCTCGTGGCGTTGCTAGCTTAGGAGATTTTGAATAGGATGCGTTCTGGGACTCCTTCGCTTTCCACCACTAAGTATTTGAGGCCTTCTGTGTCGCCGAGTTGATCTAGCCATTTTAGTGCTTCGCGGGTTTTCTGTAGGATTAGTAGGCGTTCTTGGTGGCTGCGTACGACTGATTCTATGGCGGTTAGTTCGTGGAATGGGTTGGCGTCTAAGACGATGTTTAGGGTGCCTACGGATATTTCGCCTAGGCTTTCGGTTGCTGCTTTTGATTTGCCTGCGAGTTTCATGACGATTTCGCGGATTTTCTTGGATTTTTCTGCTAATGTGCGTATGTCATCTAGTCTACGCAGGTATTCGCCTAGTGTGCTTTTTGTGTCGGATATTTCTTTGTCTAGGGTTTCGGCTATTTCTTCGGCTGATCCATATTCTTTTATTTTAACTACCATTGTTTTTTTGCACCTCCAAAGAGGAAACAAGAGAAAGGGAAATTGAGAGCTTTTTTGCTCACCCTACTCCTCGATTGCTATAGCAAACAAAGGGGAAGTTTATGATGGCGGTATTGCGTTCTTCATGAATGGGTTGCCTTTTGCTGTGACGAGCTTGATTTGGTAGTTATCGCCTGCAGTCCAAGTGTAACCAGTTATTGTAACGGTTGTTTGATTGTTGGCAAGCATTGCGAATGGTGTAGCAGGAGCTATCCCAGAAGATTGTTGAACGTTATTTATCCAGACTTCTTGTATAGTTACAGATGAAGTTCCTGTGTTCTTGACTGTTAAGGTTATGACATTGGTACTCGAGAACGCTATGCTTCTGATTTCTACTTGTTCGCTTCCACCCATGAATCCGATGGTTAATGCTCCCATCCATGCTGCTACTGCGATGCTGACTGCGACTGTGACTGCGATGAGTATGATTGATGCGACTACGGGGCTTAGGGCTTTCACGTTTTTCTTGAATTTCCTTAAAGTTTTCATTTTCTCTTTCATCCCTCCTTTGGGATTAACGAGTATGTAAGAAGAGACAACCCATTTAAATCTTGCGACTTAATACACCATATTTAATATGTGTAAAACACACATACACAAAAAACAAAACCACGTTCAAAACAACGTATACGTAAACGTGGAAAAAGAAGCTGTACAACAGTTGAGCGACAATATGCCGCCTATGCTTAAACGCTAAATTCATCAAAGAACTTGAGAAGAAGCTTCGCGGCCTTCTCGCCCAACTCAGTTTTCAAGTAAAACTTCTTCAGCGGGTCAATGCGCTCGCTCTTGGCTAAACCTAACTCCTCAATCTCTATCATTCTCGACCTGAAAGTGCCGTCGCTAAGCGTCAGCTTATTCTCGCGCATGAAATCTTTGGCTTCCTTCCATTTCCCGCGGTTCATATGCAACAGGAAAAGGCAGTCTATGGCGTGATCTTTCTCAAGCATCGCTTTAATGGCTGAAAGTTTAGGGTCGGTTAGAATGTGCTTAATCTTCTCCTCTTCTCCATTTTTCTTCATTACCACCAACTCACACCTGTTTTTCATTCTGATTATAGCAGAATACCCTTAAAAGCATTTAACCTATATTACGATTTATGACACATTTCTGAGGATATAAGCACGCCACGCTTCACAAACACAATAGTCCAGACTCAACCCAAACCTATTTGGAGCCTAATAGAAATAGTATGCAGAAACCTATAGGGGGTCTACCCGCGTCTGCTTCGCAGAAACTATATAGAGGATAGGTCCCGTATTGGCTGTTTCAGCAACCAAAAGAATGTTGAAGAATTACAGCCTGCCACGTTTATGCGGAAATCAAGACGGTATCTCTTCAATTGTCGTTTTCGTCAAAGCTTTAATGTTGTTGAATTCCGTCATTTCGCCATAGCCCACGAGAGTTATGGCAGTTCCTTCGCCGCCCATTCTGGCGGTTCTGCCAATCCTGTGAAAATACACCAAAGCGTCCAGTGGCACATCGTAGTTTATTATGTGCGTTATCCCCTGAATGTCCAAGCCTCTTGCCGCAACATCCGTCGCCACAAGCAACTTCAACTTTCCTTGCCGGAAAGAGTTGATGGCGAAGTCTCTTTGCGGTTGCGTGAAGCCCGCGTGCAGTGCTTGCGTGTTGTATCCTCTTTGCTCCAGCTTGTCTGCGAGGTGGCTGGTTTCTCTGCGTGTTTTGCAGAATATTATGGCTCTGCCTATGTGGTTTTCACCCAGAATGTTGCACAAGGTTTCGAATTTGGCGTAAGGGTTCACGACAACATAATACTGTTTCATTTGTGTAAGAGCAATTTCGTCTTTGCTTACAAGTACCTTTACTGGGTTTTTCATGTACCTGTTGGCGACGCTCATCACTGTTTTGTCTATGGTCGCTGAGAAAAGGCTTGTCTGCCTATTCGATGGCGTTCTGGCAAGGATGTATCCGATATCATCTATGAATCCCATGTCCAGCATTCTGTCTGCTTCGTCGAGAACCACAACCTTCACAGACGCCAGATTCAATATGCCTCTTTCAAGTAGGTCGATTATGCGGCCTGGCGTGCCCACAACAATCTGAGCACCATTGTCCAGCTCGCGCATTTGCCTTCCGATTGATGCTCCTCCGTAGACTGGCAAGACCCTCAGCTTCGCGTATTTTGCGAAGAGATGGATATGTTCTGCGACTTGCACAGCGAGTTCGCGAGTTGGTACTAGAACTAAGCCTTGGACCTTTTTGACTTCTGGGTCCAACCGCTCAACCATAGGTACTCCGAACGCCGCGGTTTTACCTGTTCCGGTTTGCGCTTGCCCGATGACATCTTTGCCTTCAAGCAAAGGCATTATCGCCTGAGCTTGGATTGGAAAAAGATTCCCAAACCCAAGTTCCTCTATACTCCTTAGGACTTCCATACTCAATGGTAAGTCCTTAAATGACTGTATTTCCATTATGTTCTATTTCTCCTGCCACAAAATTTTTCATGCGTTTTTTCAAAAGCTACAGGAGCTTCATTAATTACATGAGTTAATGTGACACTCCTCAAGCATTAATCCGCATATAAAAAGGTTTAGCCGCATTCGAAAGGGAAGAACCAACCAACAAGCACATTTTCACTCAGCGAAAAGTCAAAGCAGTATCTACTAGTGGGCGGAAATGTGTGGGCACTCGTATTCGTGGGTGCAGAGTGGAGACGTTGCCTGGAACTGCCCGTTTTTTCTTGCACCAAGCAAAACAGTTAAGATATATTTCCCTAAATATCCATTTATGCACCAAGAAAAATTTACACCTGATCTCATAGCGCCTTGCGGAATGAACTGCGGCATTTGCAAAGCTTACTTGGCCTATTCCAGAGGAATCCCCAAAAAAAGAGGCAAAGTAACCCATTGCTCAGGGTGTCTTCCCCGCAACAAAAACTGCTTCATCAAGCGAGGCTGCAAAAAACTCGCCAAGAACGAAGTCAAATTCTGTTTCGAATGCGACGACATGCCATGCGCGAATCTTGATCGTTTGGATAGGCGTTACCGAACACGCTACAACATGAGCATGGTTGAAAACCTCAAAGAACTGAAAGAAAAAGGTATGAAAGAGTTTCTGAGGAATCAACAGAAAAAGTATGAATGCCGAGAATGCGGTGATGTTGTCTCGGTTCATGACAGGAAATGTTATGCGTGCGGGCATGTAACGCCACTTTGATTTTAAACCACATTCTATGTAGCAGAGCCAAGGTTGAGAACTGACGGTCTCGGAAAAGACTATACCCCCTTATATATAGGTTGAACCTTGGGGGAAAGAAATGGGTTGAAGCGGGCGGGGTGGGATTTGAACCCACGACCCCCAACTTAGGAGGATCAGCCATTCTTATATACCGCCGTATACATTATACCTGATGTGTATACGAGGGTAGAACGATGACCGAGGTGTTATCCGTAAGGGTCAAGAAAAGCCTGAAACATGAGGCTGAAAAGCTAGGGGTCGACCTAAGAGTGGCTGTGGAGGGACTCCTTGAGGAACTCGTGGCCGAGAAGAAGGCAAATGCACAGAATATCGCAAAAGAACTTAGAGATCTCATGGACGTTAAACCTGAGGAGTGGGTAAATGATGTCAGAGCGACAAGGCATGAGATGTAAGTACCTCATAGACACTTCGGCACTTTATCCGATACTTATCTCTGGCATTCCCTTCAACGTCGACGAATGTGCTGTGAGCTCGCTTACCGAATATGAGATTGGGAACGTTCTGTGGAGGGAGAACCAGCAGAAGAAGCTCAAGAATCCGAGGAGAATCGCCACGATTTTTTCTGAAGCAATACGCCCCCTACGGAAGCTCGAGATTGACTCCATCGCTGATGTTTTGGCAATTGCCATAGAACGGAATCTCACCTTCTACGATGCCTCATACGCATACATTGCTGAAAAACAAAACATGAGATTGGTAACGCAGGACACAGACTTGTTGAAGAAGTGCAAGGTCGCAATTCCAGTGGACAAAATGGAGTAGCTTTTTAGCAAACCTCCGAACAGCAAATGTGAATTTTTAGGAATGGCGACGGTTTGCCTGTGGCGGGCGGGGAGGGATTTGAACCCTCGACCCCCAACTTAGGAGGCTGGTGCTCTATCCGTACTGAGCATCGAGAAAGAGTTATGGGTCTCTCTTTACTCGCCCATATTTCCCGTCCAGCACTTCTTTAAGATTATCGGGTGTTATAACCCTAACGTTCAGAACAGTAAGCAATTCCTATATGTGGGTCACTGATAACTGTTGTTTTGGAAGCCCTCCTTTATAAGGAACGTATATCTTGAGCACAAGCCAATCATACGCATACATTAAGACAGAGTGTTAGGCGGAGAATATGTGCCCTGGAAAGGAAAAACGTAAGGTTCCCACCAACAGTATAAAAATTCTCGTTAAAGAAGCAAAGCAAATGATAACTGGCCCTTACTACTGTCCTAACTGTCGGAAAGAGCTGCTGCGGATTTTAGCAGATGTTAAGAAGAAGGAAGTGTTTGCCGTCTGCACTTGTGGCTTAGAGCAGCAGTTAACGTACGCCCCTGTTTTTCAACCGATAGATTACTACAACAAGTTCAGGGACACGTACAAAAAGAAGCAGCCTTAGCGCTACACTTAGACTTTTCTTGGAACGAATCCTAATTGCAGCAGAAAACAATTGGCATATGCCCAACCCAACAAATCACCCTTCACTCCCATGCAAAAAACTTAAACTACTCTAAGCCGTCAAGTATGGATGGTTGGTGCGGGCGGGGGTATCCGAGCCAGGTCTAAATAGGCGGCCAGATCCGATGCCTAAGACAAGGAGGAGGACTTAAGATCCTCTGGCGCAGGCCTTCGTGGGTTCAAGTCCCACCCTCCGCACCACGGGAAGTTGCTTAAACTCGCTTATTCGGTGGCAATGTAATAATGAGCGAAAGACTCACAAAAGTCGAATTCACAAATCTCGACAAAATCCTATTCCCTCAACCGAAAATCACAAAAGCGCAGGTTATCGAGTACTACATTAAAATTGCCCCTAAAATGCTCAGTTTGTTAGCGAACAGACCGCTAGTGCTGACTAGGTTTCCAAACGGTGTCGATAAAGAAGGTTTCTACGGAAAGGACGCTCCTGAAGGCACGCCACCATGGGTAAAAACAGCAAAGATTTACTCAGAAACGGCGAACCGCAATGTAAACTACATATTATGCGATGGGAAGGCGACAGACGAAAAGTCAACGGAACCATTGGCAAGATAGAAGTAGACAAGACAACTAGCGTAAAGTTGTGGGCAGAAAGAATAAGACATTTCTTGGAAAACCAAACCGAGGTTTTCGGATATTTCAGCAAATATTATTCAGGTCATCCTCCCTCAAATGTCCGCGAACTCTTGAAATCTGCTGAAACTGTGGAATAATTAAGGCGAAAAAGAAAAATAAATCCATTGTTTTCCATTACGGTCATTTTCTTTATGCCATTAGAATAGAAAGTTTTATTAACGATGTGTAAAAAATTACACACCAGTGAATAAAAGTTCCGAAGGACAGTGCTCAAGTTTGAGTGAGCCGAGTAAAATAAGTGCAAGAACAAAAGTAATCGCATCCATTGCAATATTCTCTGCTCTCTACACTGTACTTAGAATGATCCAAATAGTACCAATGATCGGCGTTCCAGCAGGCAGGTTCTCGCTGTCTGACATTCTTGCTCCACTATGCGGAATCATACTAGGACCCTACGTGGGCGGTTTTAGCGTAATCTTGGGCACGTTCATAGCCATGGCGTTAGGAAGGCCTGTGCTCTTCTTAGGGCTAGACTTCCTTCCAGCCTTGGTAAACACCGTTGCAATAGGTCTGCTCTTTAAGCGCAAATGGTGGCCAATAGTTGTGTTGAATGTTGCGTTGCTCTTAGCTTTCCTGCTGAATCCGTGGACAACTCTCTTTATTTCTATAGGCGGAATTTCATTTCCCTTTGCTTGGCTACACATAGTGGCGTTTGTGGTGCTCCTTTCGCCTCTGGGGCTGAAAGCAGTTCAGTGGGTAGAGTCACTCAAACCAACCCGCCTAACTGCAGGAATGGCCATATTGGCTTTCGTCGGAACCATGATGCAACACCTTATGGGGAACATACTCTACGATTTCATTTACTTACCCACGCCAGTTTATTGGGCAGGTATTTTCTTCGTTTACCCGATTGAGCGTTCGATATTAATCATCTTGTCAGTGGTGATCGGCATACCATTAATTAGAGTCCTCAAAAAGTCTTATTTCCGCTCAGAAAAGCAAACTACGAGTGCCTAGAGCAACCACAACATCATCACATTGGCGTTACTTTCATTTCTTGAATAGTGGGCTATCTTGAATGTAGTCTTTCCCAGTTTTTAATGCAATTTCAGCCTTTGCCAACTCGGTTCCCAAGTAAGCGGCGTGATCCAGTCTCGTTATCAGGCCCATTTCCACAATTTTCGCATACACGCCCTCGGCAGTTTTGCCTTTAATTATGTTGATTGGACTGTCAGCTTGAAGCGTAGTGAAATGAAGTGCGATTAGTTTCTCTTCTGTGCGGTCAACTGTAATCTTAAACGTTCCTCCCTTGTCCAAGATGGTCGCCACGGTTTTTCCAGAAGCGGTTATCACTTGTGCCTCTGCTTCCATAGCCTCACTGTATGGTTCTTCTCGTTTCCTTTTATCTTTTAGCACAAGAAGGTCTATACCTAAGTCTTTGGGAACTGAGCCTCTCTTTTTCGCAAGAAACATCATTTTCGAAGCAGTGGCCAACTCTCTAGTGCTTCCTTTTGCCTTGTCGCTTTTCTCGGTTGCCAACAAGATACTTGCACCTATTTCGGATGATAGACGTGCAAGCAAGGCGTTAATGCCTACGGAATCGGCATCCAACAATTCCGTGACGTTGGCAACACCCAGAAAAAGTGGGACATCAGGGTTTTTGTTTGCAAACTTACGAAAGGCAAACAGCGACTCGAAAACATTTGCTGGTTCGAGGACTAGGTCGCCTATAACCTTCGTTATTCCCAGCTTTCGCGCTCTCTTAATGTTCTCTTCGAGAAAGCTCACTCTTTCTTCGACCTTTCTCGGGAAGTATCCTTCGCGCTGATTCGTCGGAATAACCACCACAGCGACCTTAGAAGCGAAAGGAGCTATCATTTCGATGTTTCCCGCGTCTGCACTAAGTACAAGGTCTGCACCAGCAGAAACAGCCTCTCTGATCTCATCTGGATCAAGCGTATCAATGCTTACAGGCACGTTTACAACATTTTTAACTGCTTCAACCGCACGCCTTGCATCTAACGGTCTAGATTTGCCTGCAACCATGCCAACGTCAACAATGTCAGCTCCAGCCTTCACGTAATACTTCGCCAACCTCTGAATTTCCTTCCTCGCCATCAGCGGAGCGTCAACGATTTCAGCCATAACTCGCATTGGGAAATCTTTGCCAATGGCCAATCCCCCGATTAGGATGTTGCCCGGATTTTTTAACAAAACATCCCGTTTTTTCTCAACAGCAGCCAATTCTTGTAAAGCCTTTTGCTGAAGTTGCTCCCTAAGAATGTCACAGGCAGGCGTCACCGTTGAAAGCCTAACTTGACCTAGTGCATCCAGCACTGTGGGCAAGTCAGCAGCATATCTCGGACCTTTGAAAGCTGGGGTCCCAACGGTGTCTGAAATTACGGAGACATCGCCTCGGATTAGGCCAGGAACTAAAATCATGTCGAGATTATCGCCTTTCGTGTTTTCAAGGGCTTTAGCGATGTGTTCGGGCGTTAGCAGTGCGGCTACGGAAACCTTTAAAGCGCGAATTTCAGTTTCTACGTTACTCTTTTGAGCATAGCGTTTCACGGTGTCTTCTGCGAGTGACCCTGTTATTAATAGTACCTTCAAATTTTACACCAACCTATTCTTTGGTGACCTTGATGAAAGCTCCCCTGTTGTTTGCTTCCGCCATGAAAACCCTTCCGCCAACGCTTTCTCTCAGGAAAACTTGAACTTTCAACTGGATTTCCCTGGCTTCTTCTCTTTGGAATAGCCCGTAAAATGCGGGTCCCCATGAACTCTGCCCAACGCCGTAGGCGCCGAGTTTCTGCATAAGCCCTATGCCTTCTGTGGCAATTAAGCTGGAGTATCTTCCTCCCTGAACCCCAGCGAAGTATTCTCCAACAATGATTTGAATCTGGGTTAAGGCGTCTCCAAAATCTTCAATGTTGCGCTCAACTAGCGATGGAAGAAGCTTCATCATTGTTAGGCGGCATATTTTGCCCACATCTCCAACTGACATGGGAGACAACCGTTCAAACGCTGCGGCTTCTTCATCCTTGGCTAATCCTCTTTCAACGTTGGGGATGACCACGATAAAACTCCAGTCTTCAGGAAATGGTTGACGGAAAATTACCGAAGGAAAGCTCATTGCGCGAAGAGCGCTGTTTAATGTTTTTCCTCCATCAACCACGAATCCGCCCTGCTCAAAAACTGCTGTGCCTATGCCTGATCTGCGTCCTCTTCCCATGGCACTGGCGAGTTGTTGAACTGACGCCTTCACGTTGAACAGTTTTGCAAGAGCGGTGGCTACAGCTAAAGATAGCTGCGTCCCAGAGCCTAATCCTACATGCTCAGGAATAGTCTGTTTGACATTGAGGCTAACATTAGCCTTTATGTGATAAGTTTCAAGAAATCTTTGAGCCAGCGCTTTTACCGTCTCGGTTTTCTCACTTGTAATCAATAATCTTTCGGATTGTTGGGCTTCAAGAATAACGTTTGGGTGGTCTATGCCCACGCCTAACCCTCCGAAGATTCGTCCCAAGTCGCCGTTTAAGTCTATCAGCCCTAAATGGAGTCTTGCGGGAGTTTTAACGTAGACTTTCACTTTTGACCCTTCCATGAATCAACCATTTTAGTTAGGTCCGCCATGGTCTCGGCGTAAAGCGAGTTTGGAGCCACACGATTTACGGCATCTCGGCAAACACTAATCGTTTCTAACAACTTTAGAGCTTGCTTCTCTTGGTCACTGGCCAAGAAAGTCTTAACACGAGTCGCGTGTATAATGGCTTCAATAGTCGCGAACAAGGCACGACAATAGGCTCTGGGTAAAATCCTCGCCGCTTTTATGAGTTTGACATCACACGATACTTTAACTTTTCCAGCACCAAGAGAAGTCACATCAGCAACTGAAATCTCTATAAGCGCATCTGCCTTCCGCAATCTTGGAGCGTCAACGATTTCTGCTTTTTCAAACCACTCCTGCGGCACGTTGCCTTCAGGGTTGGCTTCTTTAAAAGCTGTCCTGTAAAACAATTCGGGATCAGAAGTTACATTTACCACCGCGCACTTTTTTGATTGAAGATTCTTGTAGGTTGATGATGAAGTGTAAGGTCTAATAACTATTCGGTGCGCGTTTTCCATGACAACGCCCATAGGCGCAGCATTGGGTTTCCCATCCTCGCCATAAGTGGAGACCACAGTTTCCATGATCACTCCCTTTTGGAAGCCCAAGTCGGCTAGTTTCGTCATCACTCCAACTCCAAACTACCTGCCTTTTACCAGCTTAAGGCCAAGACAGGCAGCAAGGCATATTAATTTTTCAACCGAATGTAATTTTTCACACATGCATAATAAGTTTTGCCAGCTACAAACTTTGGCCATAAAATCATAAGACGTTGTCTTTTTGACGGTTGATGTAGACATTGGTTATGAAGATTTGAGCAGTTGGTGGTGCAATCGCTCAAGAACTCATAGAGTACTATTGTTTCACGGCAAGTTTTTAAGAGATAAAGCGACATTCTTGTTGGTTGAGGTTTATGTTCTTTAGGCAGATTCAGCAGCACGGCGACAACTTCTCGTATATTATAGCCGACGATGTCACTCGTGAAGCAGCCGTTGTGGATTCAAGCTTCAACGCGGGCGAAATAAACCGCATTCTGACAGCTGAAAATCTAAAACTGAAGTACGTAATCAGCACTCACGGTCATTCTGACCACACAGCTGGCAACGAGGAACTACGTTCAACGTTCGGCGCGAAAACCGTTGCCCACAAACTCTCAAGAATCAACGCCGACTTTACAGTGGATGACGGCGACGTTATACGCGTGGGCACCCTCCCACTCAAAGTAATCCACACACCAGGGCATACTCCCGACAGCATATGCCTGTTGGTGGGCAACAAGCTGTTGACGGGCGACACGCTGTTCGTAGGCGAGTGCGGCAGGACGGACCTGCCTGGGGGGAACTCCAGAAGCATGTACGACAGCCTCTTCGATAAGTTGTTAACTGTTAGTGATGATGTGGAGGTGTATCCTGGGCATGATTATGGGTCAAAGCCTTTTTCAACTATGGGCGAAGAAAGGCGTTCAAACTACACTTTACAGCCGAGAAGCCTAGCGGAATTCATTGAGTTCATGAGAGAGCCTTAACTGTACATATTCAAATGTGAATTCGCAATTAGCAAGTTTTTTATTATAATAACCTTAAATTGAAGGTCTATCAATATCTGAATGCGCATTAAGAAATCAGCAGGTTTAAACAATTATGCCTGAGACTGCAGTACAAGGCAATACATCCAGCCTCCTTAATAAATCACAACTGATAAAGCTGAGGCTGAAAGCCATGCGCGCCGGCGTATGGTTCAGAGTCCTGCCTAGAATAGGCCGAGTGCTTGTTGATTTAACTATAAAGGTTGCAAGCAACATCCGCAGCATCACTTTAGCCAAAAACATCCTCGCCATCATAAGGAAACTAGAAGGACTTCTAAAAAGCGGTCTCCTGCGAGCCTTAAGAGAGGTCGGTCTCCCACTCGCCCAAAAACTCAGCTTATTTGCTCAAAAATGGGGTAACACTTCAGCTAAAAGTTGGGCATTTGATCCGACCTTTGCAAATTTCTTGACTGTAATGCACTTAAATGGCTTAAAAGGCCTAAAACATTTAAACGGTAGTTCAACGATACACTTGGGTGAGCATACACCATGCTGCTAGAAATAGTCGGTTTAGTATTAGTTACAGTGCTCCTGGTCATAAGCCTTTGGGGACTCTACAATGTTCCCATTCTAGCCACTGGCGTTAAAGATTTTCGCAAAAGCAGACAAAAGCCCCAGAAAAAAAGTCTCTCAGACAAGTTTTTACCCACTTTCTCAATTGTTGTACCCGTTAGAAATGAAGGAACGGTAATAGGCAGATTACTCAATGCGCTATCGAAGCTGAATTATCCTGTGGACAAGAGCGAAATAATTATCGTTGAAGACGGGTCAACCGATGGAACGCTTGATATTTGCGTGAATTACGCGAAGGAGCATGCTGACGTGAAAATTCTGCACAGATCCTTTTCTAACGGCAAGCCGTCAGCTTTGAACTACGGACTTAAACACGCCAAAGGCGAAATTGTAGCAATATTTGACGCAGACAACGTTCCCGATGCTGACGTATTGATGACTGCACGTGAATATTTTGAGGATTCAGCAGTTGCCGCTGTCCAAGGCAAAACTCTCTCTCTCAATTCTAAAGAAAACATGCTGACCGAATTCATTTCTTATGAAGAAGCCGTGTGGTGTGAGGCTTATCTTCGAGGCAAAGACATACTGCATTTGTTTGTTCACCTGAAAGGAAGCTGCCAGTTTATACGTCGCGACGTCTTAGAGAAACTCGAAGGTTTCGACGAAGGAGTCTTGTCCGAGGATATGGAGATTTCTGCAAGACTTACGGAGCACAGCTATAAAATCAGATATGCTTCGGACGTAGTTGCTTGGCAAGAAAGCCCTTCAGATTTGAAGACGCTATTTAAGCAACGTACACGATGGTTTAGGGGAACGATGGAAGTAGCTTTCAAATATGGCCGATTAATGGCTAGACCCAGCAGGATGAACTTGGACGCTGAGACAACACTTTTCGGTCCTTTCATTTTGATTGCTTCGCTGTTGCCTTATCTCGCGATGTTCTGGGGGTTTTTCACATATTTGCCTCTTGATGTGTTATGGCGTTTCGTCGTGCAGTTTGCCATATTAACCACAACTCTTACGATGTTCATTTGTGGTCTAGCTTTGGTTTACGTTTCAAAACCTCGAAGAATGAAGAGTGTGCTGTGGCTACCGTTTATTTACCTTTATTGGAGTTTGCAAGCTTTCATCGCGTTATACGCCGTGTTGCTGATTTTGCTGCGTAGGCCACGAAGGTGGACGAAAACGGAAAAGAAAGGCGTATCGACTCTGACTCTGGCTTTGAATGAGTGACAGTTTTGAGATTTGCTTTCTCTCATCTTATCCACCTAATCGTGCTCGGTTAAGTTGGGTACAATCGATAAAATCTACGTGTTGGTTGATAAATCAATGTTACTAAGATCAAGTCAACTTCTCACGGAGAGCCAAGAAAGAACCATGGTTATCCCAATGGTTAATAATTATGATTTCTCCAGTGTAGACGAGTGTTAGTAATTCGCACGGGTGACGTATTTAATGAAAGGATCAGGAGGCTTGAGCTGATTTATGCCCAGAACTTCTTAAAAGTAATCTTCTGTAGAATCTTTAGCAGTGAGAGTTCCGGCCGAGAGTTAATAGGCCTTTTAGAGAGAGAATCTCGGATTTTTAGTTTTTTTATTGGTTTTCAGATGTTGCCTTTGACGGCCACTAAGTTTTTGGAAATTGGGTTTTGGAAACGAATACAGTAGTCTTGGCACATCAGTTTGTTTCTTTGATCATGTTTGGTGTGGTTGCGTGCACGATGGTGTACAGCAACTTAAGGCGGTTTTAAGATAGTGAGATGTTAACGATGTGCGTCTAGTCTAAATTTTTGTCATAAGAATGTTATGGAAATCTATAGAGCGCTAGTATTAAGCGTGATCGAATGTGCCTAAACATGTGTTTTCACGGCAAAGTTTTTTGGGGCTTTTATTACATAAACCATAAGTACTGATTATTAGATTTAAGTTCCAGTAAGAATCAAGGACTGAGAAGTTAGGGGTCTGCGAATCGTGTTTGAGACTGTACCACAAGATAATGCTTCCCGCTTCCTTAATAGGACACAGCTAGCAAAGTTGAAACGTAAAGCGATGCGATATGGCGTATGGTTTAGAGCCTTGCGCAGAATTGACAGAGTACTTATTGATTTAACGATAAAGGTTGCCTGTAACGTCCGGAGTGTCGTCTTGGCCAAAAGCATCCTTGCACTCGCGAGGAAGCTGGAAGGGATTATGGAGAGCGGTTTTTCGCGGGCTTTGAGGGAAGTTGGTTTCCAGCGTGCTCAGAAGCTTAGTTTGGTGGCCCAGAAATGGGGAAACCTTTCTGCCAACGAGTGGTCATCTGACCCGTCATTTGCAGGCTTCTTGGCTGTCTTGAGTATAAACGAACCTAAAACATTTGGGTTGTAATCCAGCAATAGGCTAAGCTTGTGTATACAATGTTAGCGTGTACTCTTTATTGCTTAAGCCAGAATTCTTTGAGTAAATTCCAAGAGTCAACCAATCTCTACAAAGAATAATTGAAGGCTGAAATGGGTATGTTTTTGTTTTCATTTTCCGTGCTGCATCGATTGAGAGCAGTTGACCAACACATCGTTTAAATGCTCTTCTGTCTTGGTAATTGAGGTAATTATTGATGAAATTAGAAAATCTTTGCATAAATCCATATATGAAAAAATTTGAGCTAAACTGCTTGGAAACGGAAGTGAAAAATTGAAAGCCAAATCAGTGCTGGTGACTGGAGGGGCGTCTTTCATAGGAAGCCATTTGGTTGATTCTCTGCTAAGCAACGGTGCTGATGTCACAGTGGCAGACGACTTTTCCAGCGGAAAATTGGAGAACTTGAGGTACCCTCTGACAAAAAAGGGTTCAGACAAATGGGTAAGTGGCAATTTAACGATTTGCAAAGGCGATCTCAAAGATAAGAGCTTCACGAGCCGCATGGTAGATGGCGTTGACGTTGTGTTTCATCTCGCGGCTCTTCATGGAGGCCGAGGGTACATAAATGCGCATCCTGCTGAATGTTCAACCAACATGATTTTAGATCAATTGGTCTTCGAAGAATCATGGAAGGCAGGAGTCGACAGAATATGTTTTGCTAGCTCAGCCTGCGTCTATCCAGCTTATCTGCAAGAACAGACAGGTTCCAACTATCTGCTCAGAGAAGATGATGCCAATCCATTTGTGAGAGACAAGGCATTCGCTGACTTGGAATATGGTTGGGCTAAGCTAATGGGCGAAATGGCTCTGAAAGCATATCATACAGAATATGGAATGAAAACAGCTTCTGTGAGGATTTTTACTGCTTATGGTCCGAGAGAGAACGAAACCCACGCGATAATTGCTTTAATTGCTAAGGTCTTCATCAAAATGGATCCTTACGTTATTTGGGGTACTGGTGAACAAGATCGAAACTTCACTTATGTCCAAGATATAGTTGATGCCATAATACTGGCTTCGGAGAAAATCGAGGACGGTTCAGCTGTAAACGCAGGACGTAATGACAGAATAACTATTAACCAAGCTATCGAACTCGTTTTTGACATAACGCACTGGAAACCAAAAAACATTAAGTGTGACTTAAACAAACCGCAAGGCGTCGCATCCAGAGCTGCAAATTTAACTAAGGCGCTTAAAATCTTGAAATGGTCTCCTAAAGTCTCTTACCAAGAAGGCTTCAAAAAAACTATAGACTGGTATTTTGCAAACCATGATGTCGCCGCGGTCAAGGGAAATTTGGAAAAAGCGCTCTTAGAACGGTAAGTTCCCGCATTTCTTTTGAAAAAATTTAAAACTGATTAGCGTAGTAATGAAGTGAATATGATCCAAAGAATCTCAGAAAACGAGATAGAATACCAGCTTTCTGAGACTACAGACCGCGTGGCAATTATAATGCCTGTTTACAATGAAGTGGATACGATTGAAAGCACTGTTAGAGAACTCTATGACAAAGTAGCCAATAAAATGGATAACGTGGGCATATGGGTTTTCGAGGACGGTAGCACTGATGGAACCAAGGAAGTCCTTGAAAAACTGGAGGACGAATTTCCGAGTCTTCACGCCAAAATGACGAAACAAAAGAAAGGATATCCAAGAGCTATGAGAGAAGCATTTCTCAGCATTGACCCAAGTGAATATGAATACGTTGTAGCAATCGATTCCGATGGGCAGTACGAGCCGGATGATTTCTTCAAGCTGTGGCAGATTATACAAAGAGACTCGCCAGATATAGTCATGGGACAGCGAATAAGTAGAAAGGAACCGCTATACCGCAGGCTTCTTTCGCAAGGTTTACAGATTCTTGAGAGACTTATGTTCCCGGTTCAGTGCAAAGACGTTACAAGCGTAATGCGGCTTATGAGAGTTGAAGTGGCTCATCACATAGCCAAAGAAATATGTTACTCTAAATACAATTTCTGGCTTGAATTCACGGCAAGGACGGCTTTGAAAAACTACAGAGTCATAGAAATACCCATAACTTATCGCCAACGATTAGGCGGCAGTAAAGTATACAGCATAAAGAAAATGCCCATAGTTATAATGTCGGAGTTCAGCGCTCTCAGAGCAGTCAAGAAAGAACACAATGGCAAAAATTTATCCCGCAAAAAGATGTAGAGAAAACAACCGTATGGTCAAAGTTACCATTATAATGGCGCATTTCAAGAGGCCTGAAGCCGCTGACCAAGCTTTAGAATCTGTTTTCAAAACAGCCTACCCCGATTTCGAAGTAATTTTTGTTGACAATGCCTCAAATGATGGTGCAGCAGAGTTTTTGGAAAAAAAGTATCCGCGCTTGAAAGTGGCAAAAAACGATGCAAATCGAGGTTCTGGCGGGGCTTGGAATACTGGTTTCCAATTGATAAACCCTGATAGTAAATATGTAGCATTCGTAGACTGCGATTTAATCTTCGATTCTAATTGGCTTTCTGAAATGGTGAAAGTGGCTGAGATAGATCCTGAAATAGGAGGTTGCCAACCAAAAATACTTTCCTTCTGGGAACCATCAATGTTTGAATACAATGGCTCTGCTGGCATGTGGATGGATGTCTATGGGTATGCTTTGAATCGTGGGAGGATCTTTTACAACATAGAGCAAGATGTCGGTCAGTACGATTCGAAATGCGAGACTTTCTTTATTGGTGGTTCGGTGCTCTTTGCTCGCTCTGATATACTTAGAAGAATTGGCTTGTTTGATGAATCTTTTTTTATATATCATGAGGAATTAGATTTAGCATGGCGAATTCGTCTTAACGGACATAAACTGTTTTGCATTCCCTCTTCAGTGGTTTGGCACAAGGGCGGTGGAAAGAGAGACAAAACTACCATGTTCCTCAAGTATAAGAATAACATATACATGATGATTAAAAACTATGATTTCAAGAATCTAACTAGATATCTTCCTCTACGGTTTATTCTTGATATAGTAAGCATCACCAAGAATGGTTTTACTCCCCTTAAGGCTTACATTTGGTTGCTCAAACATTCAAAACTGATTTGGTCCCATAGAGTCGAAGTTCAATCAGTTAGAAGGCGTTCCGATAAAGAATTGATGGAAATAGTCGTAAGACAACCTTCACCTATCCTACATTACATTAAAGGATACGCTACTTGGAGCAACTTTGTAGCCATAAACCCGAGAATGTTCAAGCCTTTAAAAAGTAGTTTAGAAACGTAACTGTGAGCTGATTGATTTGCGTGTAGCTATCTTATACCCCCCTTTAATTAAGGAAGGTAGATTCCCCACGATGGGGCAAAATCGGCAATTCAAATTTACTAACACCCGCGAAAGTTTTCCTCCGCCAATCGTGCCAGGCTATGCTGCGACTATGCTCAAAAAAGACGGTCATCAAGTGTTCTGGCACGATGGGATAATAAGCCGTATGCAGATTGATGAGTACAACAAGACTCTTTATGATTTTAACCCTGACATTGTGATGATAGAGACCAAGGCTCCCATGATCTATAGGCATTGGAGATACATTGCGGACCTTAAGAAAAATTTGGATACAAAAGTGGTTTTGGTTGGCGATCATGTTTCATGGAATCCAGAAGAATCTATGATAAAGAGTGAAGCTGACTTCGTTGTTGCTTTTGGTGACTATGACTATGGAATGCAGAACATATGTAGCCATATTGACGGTGGAGCTGAACTGATGGGCGGAATATTTTATCGTGATGGAAATAATATAAAAAGCACTGGTTCGCCTCAGCTTGTTGAAGACTTGGATACGCTGCCTTTCATCGATTGGGATCTAGTTGGCTACAATTATCATGAAGCTTACTTGTACCGCCCCACTGGTTATTTCATGAGCGGGAGAGGTTGCGGGGGCGGTCCATGCGGGGTGGGAACTTGTGCTTTTTGCATTTGGCAGCATGCCCTGTGGCAATTAAAAGGTCGACTTAGATCACCTGATCATGTAGCCGATGAGATAGTACAGATGACGGAGAAATATCGCTTCAAAGAACTTTTCGACGACAACGAAAGTGGCGCCATTTACAACAAGAAATGGTTGACTCAGTTCTACACGGAAATGAACGACAGAGGATTTATTGGAGAAGTAATTTTATCTTCAAATTCAAGAGCTGACAATTTCGACGATGAAACCTGCAAACTCTTGAAAAAAATCGGGTTCAGACTGTTGAAAGTTGGTTTGGAGTCTGGAAGCAATGAAACGTTGCAAAGAATCAACAAAAAAGAAACCATCGAGCAAATTGAAGCCGGAGTCAAGAATGCGAAAGATCATGGATTAAGGATAAAACTAACGACTATGACGGGCTTCCCTTGGGAGACAGAAGAGGACGTGCAGAAAACGTATGATATCACTAGGAAACTCATGGTTTACAAGGCTCGATTTGGAGATTGCTTGCAATCTAGCGTGTTGATTCCTTATCCCGGAACGCCTTTGTATTATCAAGCCCTCAAGAATAGCTGGTTTTCTATAGATCCATATAATTATGATGAGTATGACATGGCAAAGCCTGTGCTGAAATGTTCTTACGACGCTATGGCTTGGTGCGAGAAGATTTGGAAGATCCACAAGACTCCTCTATTTGTACTGCGCTCTGCAATCTCGCTGCGCTCATTTAACGATGTTAAGCTTGGATTAACTGGGTTGAGATCTCTCCAAGGGCATGAAGAAGATCAAAAATGGGCGTCTAACAATGTTGCCTTGTGAAGGAGTGTATAATCCAGGATGAAACAGGTAAGAGTTGGCGTAATAGGTTGCGGCGGGATTGCCGAGCGAGCTCACATTCCTAACCTGCTAGCTGAACCTCAAGTTAGGCTAGAAGCCCTGTCGGACATAAACGAAGGCAAGCTACTGGTAATCCAACAGAAATTTAATTTCCCCAAAAACAAAAGTTTCACCGATTATACGAAGGTTCTCGATCTGAAGGATGTCGACACAGTAATCATCGCCACGCCAACTCAGACGCACGCGGAGATAGCTCTCAAAGCGATTGAAGCTGGTAAACACGTTTTTGTTGAGAAACCGCTTTCAGTAACCGTAGCCGAGGCGGAGGCGATTGTGGAATCTGCAAAACAGGCTAAGGTTAAGGTGATGGTTGGTTACCAGCACAGGTTCGTTTCGAGTCACAGAATTGCCAAAAGATACCTGCGAACAGGCAAGATAGGGGTTCCTTTCTTCGGCGAGGTTCACAGCGAATCGCTCATTGTCAAGCCAGAGGAGGGCATACTTCTTGATTATGGGGTTCACCTCATCGATCTTCTCTGTTGGTACTTAGATGATTCAAAAGTAGAGGAAGTAGCTGCTCTCTCTTCCTCGGATAAAGAAGGCGCTAAAGAGAAGCATGCAATAATACTTATGCGTTTTAGCAACGGCGTTCTTGGACGAATTGGAGTTTTCTTTCTGGAGGGTTATTCAAGTTGGTCGGCGTCCGACCGATACGTGAAGGTCTTGGGGACTCGGGGAAAGTTGGTGGTTAGCCTAACAGGACCCACAATTACCTTTTACAAGGAAGGGTCTCTGATGAGTCGCCTCAGAGGACCGCATACATTCATGCCTAAAGGAGCAGTGCAAGAGCAACTGCCACTGACTGATGCAGCATACAGAGAAGAAATGCACGATTTCATACAAAGCATACTTCAAGATCGTAAACCTATCATCGATGCCGATCAAGGTCTCATGGTTCAAAAAGTTCTAGGAGCCATTCAACAGTCGATAGCGGAGAAAAAATTCGTCAAGGTGAACTTGTGACTAACCGCGTGGCTTGTGTGGCAGCTTCCGATAAGATTGAGGGTTCTTTGTGGAAAGCCATTGATTTGGCTGGAGGTTTTAGCCCTCCTAACGGTTCCTGCATTGTCATTAAGCCGAATCTTTGCACTTCCAAGAAAGGTATTGGCGTGACAACGGATCTTGAAATCGTAAAAGCTTTGGTCAATTATATACGTGCTAAAGCGAAAGATTGTGAGATAATTATTGTCGAGGGCAACAGTGACAGTTCTGCCACAGTAGCTTTCAACAGGCTTGGGTATGCAAAATGGGCTGGGAGTGCTGGAGTTAAGCTCCAAAATATTAGCGATGACAGGGTCGTGAAGCTGGTTCTGCCTCATGGAAAGAGGTTACGCACTCTTCTGGTTCCTGAAACTTTGCTGTTTATGGACTATTTTGTTTCCATAGCCTGCATAAAACGTCACGCAGCCGAGAGGTTAACTGGCATCTGGAAAAATCAATACGGCTGCATTCCTGATAAAAACGTGCGCTTAGATATGCATCCGTTTATGTCTGAAGTTCTATTCGACCTGAACTCGGTCTACTGGGCAGATTTCAGTATAATTGATGCTAGAGTCTGTCTTGAAGGGTCTGGTCCAATTGAGGGAACTCCGAAGCCAATTGGGCTAATCATGTGTTCCAGGAATCCGCTGTCCGCTGACGTGTTCGCCTTCGGCCTGGTTGAAGGCAAGGCAAGGAAGGTTCCAAGCATAAGTTTTGCCTTAAAAAAAGGCTTTTCTGATGCTTCAGCAATTGAGGTTGTGGGGAATTTTGACAATAAAGAGATTGCACTTCGTTATATTTCTCGTATGCAGTATCTTCTGTACAGGCTTGGAATGTGGACTCGCCGAAGGGGTCTCTATCTCATCAACATAGGTAGTTTATTTGGAGTTCTTGCCTTTGCTCTTAGAGCACAAAGATTCGGCGATTTGGCAGGAGGAAAACTCATGCCCACCACCTTTGGGTTAAAGACTATGTGGCGTTTGATTACCAAGTTCGAAGCTTCCGAAAGGTACAATTGATGTCCATAAGGTGTAAGACGTGAAAATTCTAATCACTGGTGGCGCTGGCTTTCTCGGTTCACATATAGCGGAATTTTATGATGAAAAAGGCGACGAGGTAACTGTGGTTGACAACCTATCGCGGTCCTTAACAACCAATTTGCCTAAGCAAGCGTCTATGTATAATTGGAACTATCTCAAGCAGAACCACAAGAACGTCAAGCTTGTTCGAGGAGATATAAGGAACCTTGAGACTTTAAGTCCCTTCAAAGAGGTTGACATCATATATCATGCTGCTGCTCAAGTAGCTGTCACTACGTCGTTGGTGAAACCATGGGAAGATTTTGAAAATAACGCCATCGGAACCTTCAATGTATTGGAAACTGCCCGAAACGCGAAAACAGAACCGATCGTAATTTACTTATCAACCAACAAGGTTTATGGTTCTAATATCAATAAAATTCCTGTTCGTGAGAAAAAAACGCGGTATGCCTACGCAGGATCCAAATATAGCCAAGGCATACCTGAAGAGTTTCCAATAGACCATTGTGAACACACACCTTATGGATGTTCAAAGTTATGCGGTGACTTGTATACACAAGACTATTCCCACATTTATGGACTGAGAACGGGGGTCTTTCGAATGTCCTGTATTTACGGGGACCGTCAGCTAGGAACCGAAGATCAAGGCTGGTTAACCTGGTTCGTTATTGCTACGCTCTTAAGCAAAACTATAACGATATACGGCGACGGAAAACAAGTCAGGGATGTCTTATTCGTCTCAGATGCTATAGTTGCGTATGATGCTTTCGTTAAAAACAAGAATTTGAAAGGTGAAGTATTCAATTTGGGTGGCGGGGTAGAACACAACATTTCAGTAATGGAAGCATTAGACGCGATCGAGAGAATAACAGGAAATAGACCTGCTATTTCCTATTCTAATTGGAGAGCTGGAGATCAGAAAGTCTACATATCGGATACATCAAAAGCAAAGACTAAATTAGGTTGGTCGCCTAGGGTCACCACGAATGCTGGCATCAAAAAACTGATTAATTGGACCCGGGCTAACATTGACCTGTTCAAAGCGAGGCGATCTGAGAATCACTAGATCCATTCTTTTTGATATTCAGGCACCTCTTGCGAAGGCGCTCAGATAAGATGGTGACCGTGCTACTGGTTGAGAGAATACCTTTGCCTCTGCTTAATTCTACAAACCCGGCAGTGGTGGACATGTGCAAGCTTCTGATTAGCAAAGGGCACAAGGTAATGGCGCTGACGTTGAATAACTCCGAACGTCAAAAGGACATTTTGGAAACATTCACCGTTCCGTTCCATTTTCAAAGGCAAAAGCACATGCTCAAATTCCTAATCGGTATTGCGTTCTCGTTTTTGGCACCCATCTATGCGGCTTACATTGCCAAACGTAAAAGAGTGGATATAATATGCTACAATGATGTTGTTCCAATTTTTTGGCCGATCGCTTGGTTCTTCCTGAAGGATGTGAAGAAAGTTCATTTTGAAGGCGACTTCGAAGCGGGATACTTCTCAAGGAGAGGATTTGGTCGTTTCATATATAATCCTGTCTTCCAAATTGAGAAGTGGCACTGGAATCAGTATGATATTGTTGCAGTCACTAGCAAAGCATTTGTGCGGTTATTACTCGTGAGCGGTGTACCTGGAAAGCGCATCAAAATTTTGCCCGAATCTGTTGACAACCACCTGTTTAGGGCTGAACATAGGAAAGCGTCTAAGGGCGGTTCTTCGCCGTTTACTGTTGTGACTCATGGGATACTTACACACTATAAAGGTGTGGATGTTATCCTGTATGCAGTAAAGAAGGTTATGGACAAAGGATATCCATTGCATTTGACCATTATAGGCGATGGCCCAGAGAAGCCCGTGTTGGAGAATCTGGCAAGGAAACTGAATATTGAAAAAGCAGTTTCAATGCCTGGGTGGGTGCCTTTAGCACAGGTTCCTCATCTTTTATCCAATGCAATGCTCGGTGTTGTAGTGCGTCGCAAGAGCCTTGCCAACGATTTGGTATTAACACAAGCGCTACTTCAATTTGCTTGCCTTCATGTACCAATCTTAGCTCCTGACACCGAAACCATTAGGGAAGAAATGAAACATGGAGAAAGCCTCATAATATATCAAGCAAGCAACGCTGATGATTTGGCTGATAAAATAATTTTCGCTATTGAAAATGATGCTTTACTTGACAAGTTTGCAGAGAATGCATGGCAAATTGTTATGGCTCGTCATTCCCGAGAAATAATAGCTGAGAAGGCTGCGGATATATGCCTGTCTATAATGCAATAGCAAAACTCAAGAGCTACTCTAAACAAATTGCCATTTCACGATGGCACTTAGTTTTGGCAATAGTCTTCATTCTGGCAATAGCGGCAGCTTTGAGAT
>Ga0315289_10003409_pt1 | contig 24116 bp, 23 predicted proteins | sample YL17G11_40_MG_FD_203452 | JGI IMG/M metagenome (GOLD analysis project Ga0315289, IMG submission 203452) | Sediment microbial communities from Yellowstone Lake, YNP, Wyoming, USA - YL17G11_40 | ecosystem: Environmental > Aquatic > Freshwater > Lake > Sediment | place: USA: Wyoming | collected...
CGGCCCCGCTTGCGCGCCGCACGTCCACGACCATGACCGCTAAAAGTAAGGGTGGCTGGAGCGGAGCGTCTGCGCACGGCCCGCAGATGTTGACAATCAAAGATGCTAGTGCTTTGTGGGGAGGTGCTAAGGAAGAAAAAATTGCAAGCGAGCCGGGACGGCGCAAGTCGAGATGACCCACCCATCAAACTTTCTTCTCATGGTCCCCCCCCACACACACACCTGACCCTCCCTCCCTCTGCGTAGTCGGCGCCGTCCAGGGCGCCCTCTCCCTGCCCCCCGACGCCTACCCCACCGTCCGCCGGGACGACACGGTCGTCGACGCCATCCACGGCGTGGACATCCGGGACCCGTACCGGTGGTTGGAGGACCCGGACTCCAAGGAGACGGAGGCCTGGGTGGAGGCCCAAAACGCAGTGACGGCCTCCGTCCTGGACCGGTGCGAGACGCGGCTCCGGTTCAAGGCCCTCATGACCCGCCTGTACGATTACCCGCGCTTCGGGCTGCCTCGCAAGCATGGGGACCGGTACGTTTTCTCCCGCAACACGGGCCTGCAGCCCCAGTCGGTCATGTACAGCGCGGGGGACGCGAGCCCAGGCGTGGAGCCAGTCGTCCTGCTCGACCCAAACAGCCTGAGCGAGGACGGCACGGTCGCCCTGTCGTCCACCAGTTTCAGTAAGGATGGCAAGCTGATGGCTTACAGTATATCCAGGTGCGGAGTGACGGGGTAGAACGGGGTAGGAATGGGGGTGCGAAGAGATTGGAAAGGCACACGCGCGGGAAAGAGTGAAGGGGTTTGGGGACCGAGCACGTCGCACGCACGCGTCGAGTCCTCTTTTCTTTTTTCCGCCTACGCGCAGTCCGCACACCCTACTGAGCCTCTTCTTTCTGCGCACTTGCGCTGCGATGGTGTTTTAGTCCGCCGCATTCCTCCTCCGCCGCGCTTTAACTATCGCGGCGCCCTATTTCTCCTTACTTCGCACTTAATCGTCTCCATTCTGTACTCCTCTCGTCACCTTACCCCGCAAAACTCTCCCTTCCCCGCACTTCCTCCCCTATTTTCTATGTTCCCCGCGTTTGCAAATAGCGGCGGTAGCGACTGGGTGACCATTCACGTCATAAGCGTGGACCAGGCCTCCGGAGCGGCCACAAAACTGTCGGACGAGCTGATACACGCCAAGTTTTCCTCGCTCGCCTGGACACACGACCACAAGGGCTTCTTTTACCACCGGTACCCGGCCCCGAACGCCAAGGAATTGGGGACGGAGGTAGACTCCAATCAGAATAAGCAGATGTGGTGCGTGGGAGGGGCGAGTTTGGGTGGTTGCGGACATGTTAAGGGGTGGGTAGGGGCTGTTTGGCGTGCGCAGATGAAGTGGACGCATTTCTTTGGTCCGCAACTTCGATGCACTGGTGCGCGAGTAGCCTCTGCACATATGCCAAGGAGTGCGGAGAAGAAAAGCACACGCCCCCGATCTGTGCGCCGCAATAATACCCAAAAATCCTGCATCCCACTCTGTACAAGGAAAACTTAAAAACCGCGCCTTCCTCTCCCTTCCCCGCACCCAGGTACCACGCCATCGGCCGGCCGCAGTCCGAAGACGTCTTCCTGTGGGACGTGCCTGAGCATCCGACCTGGCACTTGGGCGCGGAGGTCACAGACGACGGAAACGTGAGTTCAGGAGTAGTGTGAGAGTGTGGGGGGGTGGTTGATATCGCCGTGCAGGACTTCTAGATGTGCGTCTTTCTCCGCATTCACGCATACAGTGCTGCGCACAGTGCGTGGTATAGCCTCTGCGTCGCGGTGCAAAAAATGAACGCCTGCCATCTACCCAAATCTCATCTAACATAACGTAACCCCCACCCCCTCTCCCTCTCCACCCAAGTACCTCCTCCTCTCCCTCTCCTCCGGTTGCGAGCCAAAAAACCGGCTTTTCTACCTGGCCCTGGATAGCTTGGCTCGGGATGGGGACGGTATCATCGATTTTGCGCCGTTCGACCGCACCAAAGGCGACGCGGCGAGCCCTTTACCCATCGTCAAACTGATCGACGATTTCGAGGCCTCCTGGGATTACGTCGCCAACGTCGGCTCTGTCTTCACTTTCCAGACTAACTACCAGGCACCGCGTAATTGGTGCGTAGATTGATTGGATAGCGGGAAGGCGCCGCGAGAGGGTGCGGGGAAAGGGGTGTGCGGCGAAGTTAAGATGAACTTCTCGCCCTGACCTCTCTCTCTCTTAATCACTCACGTCTCTCCCTCTCCCGTCCCCTCAAACCTCTCTCCCTCCCCTTGCCCCCCTATCACAGCCTCATGCGCACCGACCTGGCCATTCAGTCCTCCCCCGATACCTGGGACGTCATCATCCCTGAACACCCGACAGACCTGCTCCAGTGGGCGTCTGCCCTGGCCGGCGATGCCCTGGTCGTCTGCTGGCTGCGCAACGTGTGCTCTGTCTTGGAACTGCGGTCCCTGGAGAGTGGGGAGCTAGTGCGGGACATTCCCTTGCCGGGCCTGGGGTCGGTAGCGTCGTTCTCAGGTAAGGGAGCGGTGGAGAGGCACGCGAAAACTTTACAACAAGCCCGCCGGGTCGTTGCCTCCGCTCGCTCAACTCTCTGTCCTGTCCTCTTCTAGGCGACCGCCGCCGGACCGAGTGCTTCTTCTCCTTCACCAGCTTTACGGACCCCGGATCATCCTACAAGTGCGTCCTGGTCATAATTTGGCGGGGGCGGGGTGGCTGTAGACGGCCGGACGGCAAAGGCAGATGTTGGGCGGGGCCGGCCAAAACGCGCTCGGCCACCCGCCTTAAGTTCGTGTGGAGGTCGAGCGTCGAGTCGGGCCGCCCGCCTCGAAAACGTCTTTGCGCTCAGGCCCTGCACAGCCCTGCCACACACCCCAGCCGACTTTTAGGCCCCTTTGGACAAACTTCCGGGGGTGGGGATAGGCGCAAAGGGGAAAGAACCCGTGTCCGTCGCCCCCTTCTTATCTCCGCCCTGCTGCCCCACACACCCCGCCCACCCCCCCTCACCCTCCTCCTCCTCCTTTTACCTCCGCCCACACACCCCAGATTCGACGTGGCCGAATCCGCCGACCCCACCCTGTACCGCAAGACCGAGCTCAAGGGTGGCTACTCCCCGGCGGACGACTTCACGACCGAGCAGGCCTGGGCCGTCTCGGCCGACGGGACTCGGATCCCTTACTTCCTCATCCACCGCAAGGGGGCTAAGCCCGCTGGCCTGCCCGCCCTCCTCTACGGCTACGGCGGCTTCAACATTTCCCTGGAGCCCGGTTTCTCCTTGGCCCGCCTTTGCTGGCTGGTCGCGTACGGTGGAGTCGCGGCCGTCGCCAACCTGCGCGGCGGCGGTGAGTTTGGGGTCGGCTGGCGGGACGCGGGCTCCACTGCCCACAAGCAAAACGTGTTCAACGACTTCCAGGCGGTGGCGGAGCACATGATTTCGACCGGGTGGACCAGCCCGTCCCGCCTAGCCATCCAGGGTGGCTCCAACGGTGGGCTCCTGGTCGCGGCCTGCGTCAACCAGCGCCCCGACCTGTACGCGGCCGCCTTAGCCCAGGTGGGCGTCATGGACATGCTCCGCTTCCACCGGTTCACCATTGGGCACGCCTGGCAGACGGACTACGGCTTCATAGAAGAGGAGGCCGACTTCAAGACCCTGCTGGCCTATTCGCCCTTGCACAACGTGCGGGTCCCGGAGGGAGGAGATGGCCAGTACCCGGCCGTCATGCTGACGACAGGCGACCACGACGACCGGGTGGTGCCCTTGCACTCCCACAAGCTGACAGCCACCCTGCAGCACGAGCTGGCGGGGGCCGCCCCCGCCACCTCTCCGCAACGCAACCCACTTATCACCCGCATCCAGGTGCGGGGCGGACACGGTGCAGGCAAACCCACGGAGCTGGTCATCGCCGAGGTCTCAGACATGTACGCCTTTGCGGCCAAGTGCATGGGGGCGGACTGGGTGGGGGACGCGAAGCTGGAATGAATGAATGAGGGGAGAGTGGTGGGTGCGTGGGAGTGAGAGAGAGAGAGAGAGAGAGAGAGAGAGAGAGAGAGAGAGAGAGAGAGAGAGAGAGAGAGAGAGAGAGAGGCGGAATGCTGTGCGTGGAGAGAGAGACGAGATTGAGGTGGGAGATGGAGAGATGGATGATGGGTGGGCGGAAAAAATCGTCTTTATTTTCACCGCCGCACGCACTTGTCTTTTTTCCCGCCCCACGCCCCCTCCACCACTCCACTCCACTCACTCAGCACCACCCCCACCGCCCCCGCCCCCGCCCCGCCGCCGTACCGCGCCCGCCACCTCGCCCGCCACCGCCGCCAACCACTCCCGCCCGACCGAGACACGCTGCCCGCCCGTCGGTTGGCGGTACCAGTAGGCCGCCCGCCGCAGGGCGCCCGCTAAGGGGCCCTCCAGGGTGAGGCCAGACGTGGGCGCGTCCGGTTCGGTAGGCAGGCGCACGCCCACCGCGCCCAGGAGGCCGCCCAGCGGAGACTTGGCGAGCGCGGACGCCAAGCCCGCAGGGACGGGCACGGGCAGCGTCACCGCGCCCGCTTTCTTGCCCAGGGACATCATCTCGCCCAGGTGCTGGTACCGAAAGGGCAGCAGGCGGCGGGCGTTGATGGAGGACCACACGTTCCAGGCCGCGTAGTCGGCCTGCTGGAAGGCGACCTGGGCGGTGGGGGCGAGGGGTGGGGGGGAGGGGGAACTTTCATTGGCCACACTGCTGCCACCGCCTCCGCCGCCGTTCAGCGCGGCTTCCACGCCGGCCACGTCGCCCAGGGCGAACGCGCGCGGGTGGCCGACGATGCGGAGGGTCGGCTCCACCCGGATCGCGCCCCGGGGCGAGCGCGGGAAGGGGAGGGCCGGACCACCCCCGTCTGACCTGGTGACTGGGCCCGTCCCCGCCGTCCACAGCACCAGGCCCGCCTCCAGGGTGGCATCCCCGCCAGCCGACGCCTCCCGGGAGTCCGGGTTGCCTGCCGTGCCACGCAAGTGCACGGTGCGGGCGGCGGTGGGGCCGCCCGGGCCGGGAGAGGCGGTGACCCGGGACACGGCCACGCGTGTGCGGACGGCGACGCCCGAGGACGCGAGCTGGGCCGCGGCCGCCGCGCGCTGGCCGGGCGGGGCGCCGTCCAGGATGTCGTCGCTGTACGTAACGACCGTCACGGGCGGGGCCGGCAGCCCGCGGGACGTGAGCGACCCCGCCAGGCGTTCGGCGACCGTGGCTGCCAGCTCCACGCCCGCATACCCAGCGCCGACGACGACCACCCCGTCGCCCGGCCCGGCGCGCCCAGACGCGGCCACGCGGGCCTCCAACTCGGTCAGCCGGGCATCCACCTCAACCGCGTCCTCAAAGGAAGAAAAGGGCAGGGCCAGGTCGGCCGCCCCCGGCACGCCAAAGGTGGTGGTCTCCCCGCCCAGCGCCAGGACCAGCCAATCATATTCGACGGTCGTCCCGTCGCTCAGCACGACGGTGCCGCCGGAGGGAGAGGCAGGGGTGGACGCGCCGATCGCTGCCTCTTCGACCCGGTCGATCCCGCCCCGAATGAAGGCCACGCGCGTGGAGGCGAGCAGCTTGTCAAAGCGAGGCGCGACCTCATCGGCCGACGCGCCGCCGTTGAGGAGTTCGTACAGGAGGGGTTTGAAGACAAAGCGGTCGCCCCGGTCGATGAGCGTGACGCGGGGGCGGGTGCCGCGCGGCCACATGAGGTCCTCCAGGCGGACGGCCGTGTAGAGGCCGCCAAAGCCGCCGCCCAGGACGCAGACACGGGGGCCGGTAGAGGAAGAGGAGGGGGGGGGGGTGGCGGACGCGGGCGAGCTGGTCGCGACGGCACGCAAGGGCGCCCCGCCCGGTGGGCGAGGGGGCAGGGCGTTGCCGCCGGCACGCTGTAAAGCAGCTGCCGCCCTGCTCAACCGGCGCGAGGAGGAGGGTGTGGTGGAGGCGCCGGGGCGGGCCAGGGAGTAGAGGCGACGGCCAGAGAAGGACGCGGACGCCGACGGCGGCGCCGCCCCGATTCTCGTGCCGGGCAGCCAGCGGGCGGACGCCGCAGCCGACCGACCGCAGGCGGGGAGGAGGAGCATTCGGATGTGATGAGAGTGTTGGGCGCGATGACGGCGCTGCTTGCACTTCTGTGGGAGCCGTGCCTCCCCTCTTGTCGACGACGAAAGAACGAAGGGCGTGGAGCAAGGAGAACAAAATAGAGGTGGTGCCCCCCAACGACGACGACGGGCCAGAGTGACAAAGAAAAAAAAAAACAGGTTGGGGAAAGCTCTCCTCTTTGTTCGCCCACCCTGGATTCTCCGGCCATGAAGAAGAAGATGGGCGCTGCCCGCACAGCCGCCCTGCGCGTCTTTGCTGGCCGCAGCGGGAGTAGCGGCGCCGTCGCGTGCGCGGCCGCGGCGACGCTCGTGCCGGCGGCGGCGCCGGAGACGCCGGCGACGCTGGCGACCGACCGCGAAGCCGAGTGCCCGCCCTCCACCTCCTCTAGCTCGCCTGCGTCCTGGGAGGTGGCGACGCTCCTACCGGACTATGCGGACGCGGCTGAGGTATGAGAGACGAGAGATAGGGTGGGGAGGAGACTTGCTCCGCGCTCGTACCTGTCAATCTTCCCTTCATTTTTTTCACGCTCTCTCCCTCCCCAGTTCCTCCTCCACTATGACGCCCACGAGGACGGCGGCCTGGGCCTGACGGACCGGCGCCTCCTGGAAAACCAGCGGGCCGCGATATTCGAGATGCTGAAGGACGTGAGTTGAGGAGAGGAGAGAACAAAACAAAACATAAAAAGGGGCAGAACGCGCGCCGACGGCGAGAGGTTGACGGGGCCAGGGCAACCCGCCACCTCTCTGGTTCCCTTCTCTTCCTTCACACAACTCACACACCAACCACAAACCAACCACAGCTCGGCCGCCACCTGCTCATGGGCAACCTCAACCTGCTGTCCCTGTCCATGCCCGTCCGCATGTTCGAGCCCCGGTCCTACCTCCAAAAGCTGGCCGACGTGTGGGTGTACCCAGCCTACCTCTCCCAGGCCGCCCTTCCATCCACGCCGCCCGCCCTCCGCCTCCAGCTCGTCGCCACCTGGTTCGTGGCGGGCCTGCAGCACGTCTACCAGTCCTGGCGCAAGCCCTTCAATCCGGTCCTGGGCGAGACCTGGTCGGCCCGCCTGGGCGACGGGACCTCCATTTTCATGGAGCAGGTCGCGCACCACCCGCCCGTGTCTGCGTTCGAGATGGAGGGCCCGGGCGGGGCGTACACGTTCACCGGCATCTCCCAGCCCGACGTCTCGTACAAGGGCGCCGACGTGAAGACGACCGCCAAGGGCACGCGCCGCCTGACGTTTGCAGCGGATGCCGGGAGCGGGCGGGGTGCCATTTCGATCGCTTACCCGCACTACTGGATGCGCGGGGTCATCGGGACGGGCCTGCCCCGCGGGGAGATGGTGGGGACGGCCACGCTGACGTATGAGGGGGCGGGCTTGGTGTGCGAGCTCACGTTTGGAAAGTCGGGCGCCCCGGAGGATAAGGGCGACCCCCTGCTCCAGCGGGCCGACACGGTGACAGGCTGCGTCTTCCGGTGCGACCCGCCCGGGACCACGCCCACCGCCTCTGGCCGGGCCGCCAGCTTGGACCGGGCTGCGTCCCGCCCGGGCATGGGCGCCTCCTCCCGCGGCCTGAAAGGCTCCCGCACCTCCCTGTCTGCCTTTGCATCGGCGCTGAGCATGTCATCGTCCGGCAGCGCTGCTGCTGGTTCCGCCTGCGCCACCCTGCCGCCGCCGCGGGGCGAGGTCCTAGCCACCTGTAAAGGCAACTGGCTCTCCCACCTGGACTGGGACGGGGAGCGGGCGTGGACGCTGGTGGCGGACGTGCCGGCGGAGTGGGTGCCCGCGTCAGCGGGCGCCAAGGAAATGGCGGCGGTCCTGTCGTCTGACGCCGGCCTGCGCGAGGACTTGGCCCTGCTGGCCGCCGCCACGCCGGCCGACGGGTCGTTCGTTTTTGACCCGGTTGCCGTGGCCGCGTCCCAGAAGGCCAAGGAGGTCCTGGAACTGCGGCAGCGGGCGGAGGCCAAGCTGAGGAAGGAAGGGAGGGCCGCGGTAGGGTTGAAGGACTGACAATGGTGAGTTGAGGGGTGTAAAAATTGGGCAGTGGGGGGATGGGGGGGGGGGGGGGCGGGGGTCGGGGGGGCGGGTGTGTTGTTGATCATATTTCAAGTAGGTCCTATACTCACGCAACGCAACTCCAACTCTCCGGCCGCCGCACGGCGGTCGGCATCATATCTGTCGCCATCGGCGGCGGCCCCGCGCGCCTGGTGGAGAGAGAGAGAGAGGGAGAGAGAGAGAGAGAGAGAGAGAGAGAGAGAGAGAGAGGGAGGGAGAGTTATAAGTGTGTGCGGCGCGCGCAGGCGCGTGCACCCCCCACACACCCCACACCCGCCTTTTTTCGCCCCACACCCGCCCGCCCCACACAGGCAGGCAAAACAGAGGCCCCGCTTGGCACGTGGCCGCCCACTTTATATTCATCTCGAGACTATGAAGGCCGCCCTCACCTCATTCGCCGCCCGCACGGGCCTGCAATCTCCGTCCGCTGGGGAGGGGGGGGGCACGAAAAACCATGTCTGCTACGTCTGCACGACCTGCAATGTGCCGTCCGGCCGGGGCAGTCGCGCCGCCTCGTCGCCGGACATCGAGGCCCTGGCAAGCACCTGCACCACGGGTGCCGCTTTTTTTCACCTCCTGTACGCCACCCTCATCGCGTCGGGCGCTTGGGTCGATGGCGCGGCCGCCGGCAGCGACGGCGGCGGGCAGGGCAGTGGCAGCCCGCCTGCCGAGGCTGCTGCCGGCGGGCGGGCCATCGACGCGGGGCCGGACCACCGCCTCCGGCCGCTTGCCCTGGCCCTGGCCGCCGACCCGGCAGTGACACTTACCCTGGCTTCCGTCCGGTGCATGTCCTTGTGTGGCGCGCCCCACGTGGCCGCCCTGCGCGGCGGGCACGATAAGTTTGTGTACCAGTTTGGCGGCCTCTCGCTGGTGCCAGAGTGCGTGGCCGGCCTGGCCGAGATGGTCACCCAGTACTGCACCTCGCCGGACGGCTACTCCAGCACCCGAACTCGGCCGGCCTGCTTGCAGGGGCGTGTCAGCTCGCGGGTGCCCCCCCTGGACGGCCGCCACTTGGTGGAGGTGTCGTCTCGATGAAAAACAGTGGGTGAGGGGGGGGGGCGGCATGTGTGTGTGTGCGTGCGCGCACGCCTGGTCCCCCATGCCCACCGCCTTTCGTCCGGTGTGATTCTACTGCCAAGCGGAGCGTGGTGGTGGTGTCGCCGAGAGAGAACGGGGGTGCGAGGGTGGGTAAATGGACTCGTCCTTTGTTTTTTAACCCACCACCACCCATAGGTTTCGCCCAGCTGGAGCCGATCTTTTCATTTCACGCCTCTCTCACACACTACTTGCTTTTCCACACGACCCCGTCCAGCTCCCAGCTCTCAGGGTCGCCCTCCGCGACGTATACGACCAGGCCTGTCAGGTCCGCCCGCCCGCCCTCGCCCTCCGCAAACAGGGACCGCCCGCCGGCTGGCAGTTTGGAGTAGCCTGTCCCCAGCCGGCTGCACCCCTCCGCGGCAGTCCCGTCCACAGAAAACACGACCCGAAAGTCTTCAGCCCCGAACCGGGGGCCCTCGCCCGGGCGGTCGATGAGGGCGAGGCCCGGGCCACCCACCTTGGGTAGCTTGGCCGCCGCCAGCCCATCCCCAGGTGAGGCCGGGTCGAACCTGAATAGGAACGCCGACGCGGCGGCCTTTTCCTCGCCCAGGCCCAGCCAGGACCGGGGGGCGTAGCCACCGCACACGGCCCCGCCTGCCGTCGTGGCGACGATGACGTTGGCACCCCGGGTGGCGACGCCGGTCAGAAAGGCCTCCACGGACCAGCCGTCGGCGGCCGCGTCGTAGGCGACGGCCAGCGGGGTGGCCTCTAATGGCGTGTCTTTTAGGAGCGGGCGGATGGACGCCGCGCCTGGGGTGTCGCCCTCCACGGGTGCCGCCCACTCCGTCGTCGTCGCCGGGTACTGCGCAGCAAGGGCCGTCCCCTCCAAGCGTTTCAGCCCGGCAGGCATGGGGTCGTCCAGCAATTTCTTACCAAAGACGCGGCCGAAGAGCGAGGAGATGAGGTCAGTGGGTTGGTCGTCGGGCGTGGCGCAAATGTGATGGAATGTGCGCCGTCGGCCGGGCAATGCGGCGCGTGTACGCCCGCTGCAGGTGGGGGGGCCACATGCGGACCGGAGGAGCGTCATCATAAAGGTATGGGGTAGCCGTGCGTGTGGGAAGGGGCGAGAAAAAAATGGACGAGTAAAGAGAAAAACGAAACGAATGTTGCCCTCACGCCCCCTCCACCAACCCCTCCATACTCGTCACCACCCGGAACCCGTGCCCCTCCGGCAGCGCCGCATTCCCCGGCCGCACCACCAGAGCCACCCGCCACCCGGCCGACGCAGCCGCCCGGGCCTCGCCCAGCGCGTCAGTCGCGAACAGGAGCTCGGCCGGGTCATCCACGCCGACCGCGGCCGCTATGCCCTCGTACGCGCCTTTCTCCGCCTTGGCGCCGCTCGTCGTGTCAAAGAAGCCGCTCAGAAAGGGCCTCAAATCCCCGGACGGCGTGTGCGCAAACAGGTCGCGCTGGGCCCGGCGGGAACCGGAGGAGAAGATGTAGGTCTTCAGGCTGGTGCCCGCCCAGCGGGCGAGGGCGGGCGCGACGTCTGGGTACAGGTCGGACACCAGGGCGCCGGCCTTGAACCCGCCCGTCCAGATGTCTCCCTGCAAGGCTTTCAGGGCGGTCGTTTTGCGGTCCGCGCCCATTTGGGCGGCCACGTTGGCGAGCGCGCCCGCCAGCACGGCCGCCCGGCCGGCCTCGGGCGGGGGGATGGGCGGCACAGCCAGGCCCGTGGCCGCGTCCGCGGCGGCCTGCGTGCGCAGGGCAGCTAAGTGCGCGTCGACGGCATCGCTCTCCACGGACAGATAAGCTGACAGGTGGGCGGCGGCGTATGGAAAGAGAGTCTGCGTGACGTAGCTAATCGGCGCCGTGGTGCCTTCAATGTCAAGTACGACGGCCCTGATGACGCCAGCCACACCGGTGGCACCAGTCGCGCCCGCCTGAATGCCCTGTTCTGCATCCACGGTTGCCTTGTGGTTCAATCCAGCGCCCGGCGTGCTCGGGGATAGGTCAGCGCGGATGCCCAACCCCGCCCTCATGCGGACGGCGGCCTCAAATAGGTAGTCATAGCTCTCAGCCTGGGCCTTTGCTTGGATCCAGTCGGCGCCCCACACGTAGACGCCGTGCCGCCGCACGAGGACGGCGCAACTTTTAGGGTACGCCTCGATGGCAGCCCGTAGCCTGTCCGTCAGCTCGGCTTCTCGGGCCGTGTTCTCGATGATCGGGACGACGAGCCTTTCAAAACATCCGTGCCCAGCGATGCCTTTGATCATCTCCAAATTTGTGCACGTGAATTCCTTCCCGCCCTCGCCCTCGTCCAGCATGGTGGCCAGGACGGCGGAGAGAGAGTGGGAGTGGATGACAGCGCCCGCGCCGCGGAGCTCGTACGCCTGAGAGAGGTGAAATGGATGGACAGAGAGTGGCAGAGAAGGGTTTCTCTCCCAACCCAGTGCAGTGCGCGCGCACGCACGCTTAGCCCCTCACCCTCACCCTCTCTCTCTCTCCCACGCCTTCCACTCTCCATATATCTCCCCCCCCCCTCTCTCTCTCTCTCTCTCTCTCTCTCTCTCTCTCTCTCTCTCTCTCTCTCTCTCTCTCTCTCTCTCTCCTCGATCAATCAACTTACCGCCATGAAGAGTGGCGCGCACTCGCTCAGCTTGGGCGGCCGCGCGGGCGGCGGTTTGGCGACCGGCGCCTCGACCACCTCCCCGCTCGCGCCGTCGAGGATAAACAGGTCGTCCGGGGCCATCCGCTCCTTTTGGACCCCGGAGGGGGCCATGACGATGCGGTCGCCCACCTTGATGGACAGGCCGCCGCCGGTGCCGGAGACCCAGCCCAAGGAGTAGAAGGACCGGCACAGCTCACAGACGAGTGCCTTGGCCTCGCCGAGAGGGGAGAGTTGAGGAGGTGTGGGGACGACCGCAGCGACGGCTTGTTTTTTGACGGGCGCCTGTGACACGGGCGGCGAGGCGCCGTCCGCTGCGGCTTCATCAGGGCCATCAGCGGCGGTGGAGGCGGACCGGCCGCGGCGGGTGCCGCTGCGTGGTGGCATGTTGTGGAGGAGGAAAGGGCGAATTAAGAAGTGCTCGCCCGACTGGCCCTCGCTCACACCTCCGCTCGCCGTCGAGGTGGGCGACGCATTCTCTTTCTCAGCACACGACTCGCAGGCTTCACTCCCGCCGCGTCATTCATGACAGACCTAGCCTCCCTACACAAGACCGCCCGCAGCCTGGTGCTGGGCCTGCGGGAAGGGCTGGAAAGGCTGGAAAAGGCGGAGAATGTGAGGCAGAAAACGCACCCAAATGGTGGGGGGTGGAGAGCCCCGGGAGCCCCGCCCCGTCTCTCTCACAACGCCTCTCTCATACACACAGGCCGGCCAGCGGACGGCCGCCGCCAACCTAGCCCGCGACCTGCAGCCCCGCCTGGCCGACCTGGTCCGCGTCAGCCAGCAGCTGGACGGCGCGTGGCGGATGCACTCGGTGCGGGAGGCGTCGGGGAGCGGGCGGGACGTCTGGAAACGGTGAGGAGAGAGACAGAGAGAGAGAGAGAGGCGTACTCTGTGCGTGTGTGTGGACGTGGTGGGTGGGCGCCCCAGGTGCGCGCTTGTGTGGAAGGCGCCACACCCCTGGGGGAGGCCGAGGTTGAGACACCAGGAGCACTCTCTCACCTTTTCTCTCCCACCATCGAACATGGACAGCAAAGTCGAGCAGGTCTCCGAGGAGGCGGTCGCCCTGCGCCTGGACCTGGACCGCCACACCCACCGGGAACGGCGGCGGGCGGCGGAGGAGGCGGACCGGGCGGACTTGTTGGCAGGGCGGGCCTCGACAGCGGCCTGGGCGGACGCGGCGGACGCGGACGCGGCCGCGGAGGGCGCCATCCGCAACTCGAAACGCATCCTGGAGGAGACGTTCGCGACGGGGGCGGCCGTGCTGGGCGCGATGGCGGGCCAGCGGGAGCGGTTGAAGGTATGAGGATGCGGAAAGGGGGAGGGGTGGGTGGAGAGATACGGAAAAAAAATACCACTCATCTTCTTTCCCTCAACCCTACCACCCAGTCCGCCAAGCGCAAGGCCCTGGACGTCCTGCACGGCCTAGGCCTGTCCGACTCTCTCCTGCGCGTCATCGAGCGCCGCCAGAAGCTGGACGCCTGGCTGGCGTACGGAGGGATGGCCGCGGTGACGGGCGTGCTGTTGTGGGCGTGGTGGGCGTTCAAGAGGTGAAGGGGGGGGGCGCGCACGTGGGCCTTGCGTGTGCGTGAGGTCGTGAGAGGCGCAGGACGAGGCAGACAGGCGTTGGTTGGTGATGTGGTGAGGTGCGTGTAGAAATGAGACGTAGAAGAGAGACGTGAGGAGAGGAAGGTTGGGAAAAAAGAAGACATGTGTGTGATGGATGTCCTTGTATGAAAAGGATGGGAAGGAGACAGGGGGGGGTCAAAACGACATGTGGGTTTGTATCCCTTTCTACACGCTTTCTCCCTCCACGCATCACAAACCAAACACCAGCTCACTGATCTTGGACCACGCTGACTGGGCGTGCTGGGGCAGGGCGCGCTGTGGGCGTGTGGGTGAGAGACCAAGGGGGGGGGTGAGAGCGGGGAGAGACGCTGCCGCCCGTGCGTCGCGCGCGTGGTTAGGTCAAGGCGCGCCTTTCTCTCTCCGCCTCGCCTCTCTCCTGTCTCTCTCTTACCTGGTCTCCCGCGTCCACCCGGTACGGCCGCGCCGGCATGACCGGCGCCGCCATCCGCAACTCCCCGGCAGACGCGTCTCCGCCCTCGCCGGCCAGGCCGCCGCCGCCCACCAGGTAGGCCACGTCGGCCGCGCCTGCCCCGTCCAGGGCCTTGACGCCGACCAGCAGCCGCCCGGCCAGCAGGCACCCGTCCAGCGCGCGCGCCCGGGCAGCCTGGGCGGGGCTGCCAAACTGGACGTGCACCCAGTTGACGGTGGCGGTGGCGGAAGCAGGGTTGGAGGCCGCCCGGCCCGAGCCAAAGCGCCGGACGTCGCCGCACCTGGCCAGCTCGCCGAGGACGAGCGCCCGGTCGGGCGGGGCGAAGCCGAAGGCCGTCACCCAGCAGCCGGACGGGTCGTCCGGGTTGGCCGTGGAGGACGGCGCGGCGCCGTGCGGGGTGGCCGTCGCCACGGGAGCGGCGAGGCCGCCGCCCAGCGCGAAGCGCGAGGAGCGCGCTGCGCCCCCGCCCGGGAAGGCTCCCCCCCCGCCCCCGCCGGGCAGCAGCTCGTCCGCCAGGGAGTGGCCTGGAGGGGGCGGCGGGGCGGCGACCGCCCAGCCGGCCTGGGTGGAGTGGCCGAACTGGGCGGCGGGGCCGCCGGCTGTGCGTGGAGGGAGACAAAAGAGGAGGGGGCGGGTCAGGTGTGTGCATCTCTCCCGTCGGCCTCGGCCACCTTGAGGCCCAGCGCGCCGCCGCTGTTTTTTTCCTCTCCACGCCCGAGGAGCGACTTTTCAGAGCGGCCCTTCCAGGCCCTCCCACCCACCATGCTAGCCTGCTGACACTCTGCAGACTCAAGTACGGGGGTCGAGGAAGGGCGGGCCGGCGCCGGACGGTTTCGCGGCGAGGGCCCCCTCACCGGAGAGAGCGGTTGTGAAGGCCCAGGCGCGCGCGCCCCCTCCCTCTCCCCCCTCCTTCCTTACCCGTCGGCGACTCAAACAGGCTCCCACCACCCCCGCCCGGCGGGTACATCATGCCGGACGGTTCCATTGCACTACCCGACGGCGTCATGCTGCGCCGGCGTGGAGTGCCCTCCCGGAAGGTGGAGCCGAGGCGGGCGGCGGCGGCAAATGCGGCCCCACCGCCGCCGCCCTGCCCGCCGCCGCCCGTGGGCGACCGTTCCAGGCCCGCGCCCGGCGTCCTGAAATCGCCGGGCCCGCCGCCGCGCAGGCGGTCCCCCGTGCGCGGGGTGAAGAGGAGGGGTGTGAATTCCATTTGAGGGCGCGCGAAAAAAGAGAGAGTGACGGTGTCTCGAGCGGCCCCTACTTCTCGTCTCACTTTTCTTCTTCGAGCCGCCCGCTTTCTAGGCACGGCCCCGCCCCGCACTAGCCCCGCCCACCCCCACCCAGGGTACGGTCACACCCGTGTGCATCCTCTCCCGAGGCTCGGAAGGGACCGGCGTTGTGACGCGCTGCCCCTCTGAACGCTCTTTTCCCCAGCACACCCGCGCCGCCGTCGGGCTTGCTTTCCTCTTCCAACCTTCCCTTTTCTTCTCAAATGGGATCCGGCCGGGACAAGCGCAAGAAGCTCGCCTCCGCCAAGGGCAAGGCCAAAGCGTCCGGCCAGACCAAGACCGCGGAGAAGACCGCCAAGAAAGCGACCCGCCGGGCGGCCGCCGCGGACGCGGCCGCGGATGACGACCTGGACGCCCTGCTGGAGACTTTCGCCTTGGCGGACGCGGCCCGGGGCGCCATCACCGTGGAAGACCCGGCCCCGCGCCCCTCGCCCCGGGTCTACGCCTCCTGGACGGCGGTGCCGGCGGTTAAGGGTGGCGCGGCCGGCGGGACCAAAGCCGGGTCGGAAGCGCTGCTCGTGTTCGGAGGGGAACGCTTTGAGGCGGTCGGCCGGTCTGAGAGGGTCCACACCTTCGACGACCTCTACCTACTTTTCAACCCGTCCAATGCATCCACGTCGCGCTGGGCCCGCATCACCTCGCCGGGTGGCCCGCCTCCACGCTCCGCGCACCAGGCCGTGTGCCTGGGCGGTGCCTTTGTGTACATTTTTGGTGGGGAGCTGACCTCAAGGAACATGGAGCGTTTCCGCCACTATCGCGACCTTTGGCGCCTGGATTTGTCGTCCAACGCCTGGGAGAGCCTGCCCTGCAAGGCCGGCCCGGCGGGGCGGTCGGGCCACCGGATGGTGCCGTACAAGGCCGGCTTCCTCATGTTCGGCGGCTTCGCGGATGATGGGAAGGGCGTGTCATACTTCAACGACATTTGGCTGTACACGCCTGCGACGCTGGCCTGGGCCTGCCTGGACGCGGGCGGCCCGTCCCGCGGCCCCGCCCCGCGCGGGGGTGGGGGCGTGTTCATGGCGGGCGACGCCCTGATCGTCTATGGCGGCCACACGGCGGGCAGAGGTGGCGTCGGTGAGGATGAGAGTGGCACAGTGCACGGCGACGCCTGGGCGTTTGACCTCAAAGCCCGTGGCCCCTGGCGGCGCCTGCCCAAGGCCCGCTTTTCGCCCACGCCCCGCGCGTCCTTTGGCCTGGCGGGCCACCTTGGGCGGGCCGGCATCCTGTGGGGCGGCATCACCGACCGGGACGGGCGCGGAGACCGCGTGTTCAGCGAAGCGCACGACGACCTGTTTTCCCTGAGTGGGGAGGGGCGGTGGTATCCGCTCGCCGTCCGCCCGCCGCGGTCAGGGGCGGGCAAGGCGGCCGCCGCGGCGACGGTCGCTGCCTTAGGTCTGGACAGGGTGGCGACGGACAAGGAAGGGGGAGACCCCCGCCTCGCGGCCGCGGCCACGCGCATCCAGGCATGCTTCCGCGGGCACGCCGTGCGCAAGGCCATCCGCACCTTCCGCCTGGGCAACTCCACCATCACCGAGCTCCTCTACTCGCCCGCCATCCTAGGGGCGGACCTAGACGCGGCGGGCGCGCCTCGGCCGCGCGCCCGGGCGGCGCCGGCGGTGGTGGTCGTCGACACGCACACCCTCATCATCGCGGGCGGCGTGGTGGAAGCCCCGCACACGGACGTCACCCTCGACGACGTTTGGGCGCTCAATTTGAAGGCCCTGGACGGGTGGCGCCTGGTCCAGCCCAACAGCGCGGGCGACGTGGATGCCGCGCTAGCGGAAGGGTGGGAGACGACGGACGGGGAGGAGGGCGGAGAGGAGGGAGGGAGCAGCAGCAGCAGCAGCGAAGCAGAATGACTGAAAAAGAAGACGACGACGAAAAAGAGAGCTACACGAGAAAAGAGCCCGCGCGCGCGCGAAAAGAGAGACAGGTACACCGGCCCAAGGAGTGCAGCTCCAAAGGCCGGTTGCAGCCTAACTTGTCTTTTCCGGGTGCGGGGGCATGCCTCCTCCTTCCTCTCCATCCTCCCTCTCCATCCAACCCCCCCAACCCCACTCTCTCTTCAATAATGGACGCAAAAAAAAAAAACACGCAACTCCCTCCCCACCATACTCAAACAGACGCGTCCTTCTCCATGGGCTTGCGCAGGGGCACCCGCTCCCCGGCCCCTCCTCCCCCCGCGCCTGCACCCGCCCGCTCGGGCGAGCCCAGGCGGGCCATGTACTCTGAGGGCTGGCGGGCCAGCTGCACGTCCGCGCCGACCGCGCCCGACCCGGACCCACCGCCCACCGCTACCAGCTTGAAGTGGGAGTACAGGCAGAAGCCGCCCACCGCGGTCAGGCAGCCCGCCGTCATGGTCGGGGTGAAGGCCTTCTTCTCGCCCAGGAGGACGTAAGACAGCACCATCAAGCCGACAATCTTGACCTCTCCTAGGACCGTCGTCGTCACGGCGGACGTCTGCTGGATCATGAGCGAGTGCACCACGTTGTACGACAGCGCCACCGCTGACGTGGCCAGCACGATCGTGTAGACGTCCGCGCCGTGGGCGGGCATGTAGTCATTCACGAACCGGGAGTATTCGCGCCCGAAGAAGAAGGGCGTGAGCGCCGTCATGGAGATGGGGGCCGTGTAGAACGTGAGGCGCAGGACGTCCACCTTTTCGGACAGCACCTTCCCCGAGGTCGTCATCATGAGGGCGTTGCTGACCGTGCCCGCCAGGCAGAGCAGGATGCCCCGGGGCGAGCCCGCGACCGCGCCGTCCCAGACGGCGAGCATCACGCCGGAGGTGAGGATAAGCAGCGCGACCGCCTCGCCCCGTGTCGGTACCTTGCCCTCAATCCCGATGGCCAGCAAGCACGTGAACACGGGGATGGACGCCCGGATGACCTGGTTCAGGGACAGCGTCATCTCGACGAGGCTGGAGTTGTTGAGCGAGATGTTGAGCGCCATGAACAGGCCGATCGCGACAAACCCTCTCCACTGGCGCCGCAGGATTTCCTCGTGCTTGGCCATCATCGCACGCGTCAGCATGAAGGGGAGGAGGGCCAGGAAGGAGAAGAGCATGTGGCAGCAGGTCAGGAGGAGCGGGAATTTGAAGCCGTACATGCCCTGGCGGGTGGCGGTGGAAACGGAGAGGGAGAGAGGCGCGCGGTGAGGTTAGAAGGAAGGCAGCGCCTGGAGGACTCCAGGCGCAGGTGTTGCGGGGGTGTTGCTGCGCCGGCGCTCCCTCGCCCCCTCATCTGCGCGCCGCCCCGCCCCTTGCCGCCCTCTCCCGACACGCCGCCCTGCCCACCCAGTACACCGGCAAAAGGCTTGCCTGCTGGCTGACGGGAAGGGGAGGGCAGGCGACGGGGACGCGCCCCGCGGGGTGGGTGCGCACGCAAACAGGAGCGAGCGCGCTTTTTCCGGCGCGGCCTTCTGCCCGGGCCTCCCGCCCCGACACCCCCTCACGCTCCCGCCCGTTCACTCCCCTCCAGGTCCGTTCCCACTCACCAGGGCCCACTTGTTGGCCAGGTTCAGCGTGGAGTTGAGGCTGTGCGCGTGAATAAAAAGAGGGAGGGGAGACGAGGCGTCGTGAGAGAGCGTGTCAATCAAACGGGGTCGGCGCGCGACACCGGGGAGCGCGCGCCCCTGCCCGTCTCCCGCCACCCCTGTGCCCACACGCCGTGCCCTGACCCTCTCCACCATGCCACCAAGGCGAGGCAAAACAAAGGAAAAACGCACCCCAAGTACAGCGCCGTCAGCAGGACAAAGGAGGCGAGCTTGCGGGGCGGCGGCGCGGCCGCGCCCGGCGCAAGGGACCCCATTCTAGGACGGGGGCGGGGCGGCGCCGTGGCTTCTTTGTGAATTGCGCGGGTGCGTAGAGAGGGAAGCACTAGGCGAGGTGTGTGTGCGTGCGAGTCGAGTTGACAGAGCGCTGCCTGTGGCTCGCGGGCTTTTTTTTTTCTTTCCAATTCCGAATCTTGAAATGCGTGTGTCGGCAATTCAACCCGCCTCTTTCCATCTCGCCTAAGGGTGCGGCCGACGACGTCGCGCGGCCGACTCCTTTCCTCATTCTATCACGCGCAAACACCAAGAAACAGCCACTCTATATCTAGCCCTTTCTCTCCTCACCTCTACCTCTCAAGCCACGGCGCCTCTCCCCCTCATCCACCCCCCCTCAACAACCTTCCCTCAACCGCGCCAGCGCGGCATGCGCCACCTCCGCTGTGAAGAAGGGCCGCACGCTGGCCTGGCCACAGGAGGCGCAGGTGATAACGAGGGCGGCCTGATTGACTGAGGTGGGGGGCGGCGGCGCCCCCGACGGCGCAACGTCGCTGCCGCCGGCCCTCCTGACCGCGCGCGCCCGTGCCCGGCGCCGGGCCCGCGAGCGCAAGGCGACGACGGCGGCGGCGCCGTAATCGCAGGCCCCTAGGACAGCTCCACAGGACGGGCAGAGGGTGGACGTCGAGCCCCGGGCGAGCGGGATGCGGGCGGTGGCGGCGACCTAATGAATGAGAGAAGAGTGGGTGGTGGGGTGTGTGGAGGGAGTGTATGTTGGCATTGGTTTCTCGCCGTCGCTTCTCTCGTCCCGCGACTCCTAGACGGTGCGGTCGATTTACCCCCCAGCATCCTCACACACACACACCTTCAGTGCCGCCCCAGCCAGGTGGAGTGCCAGCCCCGGCGCCCCGCCCAGTAGGGCCGGGTCCCGCGCCGCGTCGAGCAGGAAGGCCGCCCTGGCCGCGGCGGGCAGCGCCGCGGCCGCCCGCCGGGACAGGCGGCGGGCGGGGGCGGGGGGCATGACCCGCCCCGGTTTTGTGTGTGTGTGTGTGTGTGTGTGTGTGTGTGTGTGTGTGTGTGTGTGTGTTTGTGTGTGTGTGTGTGTGTGTGTGCGTGTGTTTATGTGCCCTACGCGTGCCGACACTGGCACACAAGCGCACTGTCGCGGAAAATGAAAAAGTGGCAACAAACACAAACTAGCCGACGCCGAGACAAGAATTCACACTTTTTCCTTTCACACGTCTCTCCATTCGCGCCCACATGTTGCCCGCCCTGGCCCGCGTCCTTGCCAGTGAGGCCGCATCTATCACTGCCTCTTCTGCCCGCTGGGGTGCGGCAAGCAGCGCTGGGCGGGGGTGGGCGGTGGCTGCCCTCGATCGGTCGCCCGTGTTGCTGCTCCCAACCTCGACCGCTGCCCTCCACGCCGGGGCGGCCCGGCTGCCGCCTTCCCTGCCCACCACGGCAGTGTTCGCATCCAGCTTGGGCGGTGTGGCCGGCTTAGCCTCGAGTGCGTTTGGATTTTGTGAGAGAGAGGGGCAGAGGGGGTCGGGCCTGGAGAGAAGCCGAGGCGGGGTTTGGGGCGGGGGGCCTCTGCCTGGGGGGGAGAGAGGGAGAGGGGACACGTACGGCCGCAGAGCCTTTTCTTCCTTCACGCACACACACCTCTGACACTTCCCAACAGAGGCCGCCAAGAAGAAGCAACGCGGCGGGAAGGGCCGGGACAGCGAGCCGGCCGCCCCGCCCCCCTCGCCCTCCTCCTCGAGCACCCCTCCCGCCGGAGGGAAGGAAGGCGCGCCTGGTGGCGGTGGTGAGACGTTTGACCTCGCCGCCGCGGCCGCCGCCATGGCCCGCGCCCTGGACCACCTGCGCGCCGAGCTGGCCGGCCTGCGCACGGGGCGGGCCTCACCGGGCATGCTGGACCACCTACCCGTCCGGGGAGCGTACAGCGGGAGCGGTGAGGGCGAGGGCGGAAAGGGCGACACGGGCGGCACCTCCCACGCCCCGCCCCTCCGGGCCCTTGCCGCAACGACCGCCCGGGACGCACACACCCTCATCGTCACGCCCTTTGACCCGTCCACCCTGGCCGCCCTGGAGTGCGCGCTCCGGGACGGGCCCCTTGCCCTCAACCCCACCCGGTCGGGCGGCGGGGAGTTGGTGGTGCCCGTGCCCCCGCCCACAAAAGAGGCGGCGGCAGCCATGCTGAAGGTGGCGCGGGCGGCGGCCGAGAATGCGCGGGCGGCGGTGCGGCAGGCCCGGCGAGGGGGCATGGAGGCCGCCAAAGCCGCGCACCCGGGCGAGGACGACAGGCGGGCGGCCGAGAAGCGGGTGCAGGCGGCCACGGACGAGCACACGGCAGGGGTGGACAAGCTGTTGGCGGCGAAAGAGAAGGCGCTGGCGGAGGTGTGAAATAAAGAAACAGGGTGCTGGTGGACAAGGCACGCATAGATCCCGACGTGGATGTGGATGGGGTTAACCCTAATCCAAGGTTGGGGGCGACACTCCTCTCTTCCCGCGGCGGCCCGCTCTTTCTCTCAACGCCGCACACAGCACTAGCCTTCTGCCCCTCCTCGGTCCTCTTTTTTTTTCCAGCACACAGGAGCACCAGCTCTCTCTTTTTCACCAGCTCGCACGCGCGTGAGAGCACCACGCCCGTGCCTCGTCCTTCGGAAAGGGAGAGACAAAACAGCAAATGGCGTCGCTGGCCGCCGACGCGCTGCCGCCGGCAGCAGACACGCCTAAAGGCGACCTGCCGCCCAAGAAGAAGCAAAAGGTATGAGGGCGTGGAGCAGAGAGGACTACCTCCACACACCTGGCCCACACAGCAGCGTGGGCGAGGTCGCCCGACGGAGGGCGCGGCCCGCAAGAAAAAAGGTTGCGAGAGCGGCAGCGGTGCGGTGCGGCCCGACCCCGAGCAGTCACCTCTCAATCATTCTCCTCCCTCCGTCACCTCTCCTCCTCTCCAGTACGACAAGCCCAAGCCCTGGGACCACGACGGCATCGACCACTGGACCATCCCCAAATTCACCAAGGAGGATAACCCGGCGGGCCTGCTGGAGGAGTCCTCCTTCGCCGTGCTCTTCCCCAAGTACAGAGGTGAGAGAATGGAGAGACAAATGGAAACACTTTTTCCTACCTCCTCCGTTCTATCTCTCACAACACACACACCTCTCTTCGATCTCTTTCCTCCACATAGAAAAATACCTGCGGGACGTCTGGCCGGTCGTCACCAAGGCCCTGAAGGAGGCCGGCATCGGGTGTGAACTGAACCTGGTGGAAGGGTCGATGAGTGTGCGCACGACGCGCAAGACGTGGGATCCGTACGCCATTATCAAGGCCCGGGACGCGATCAAACTGTTGGCCCGGTCCGTCCCGGCCCCGCAGGCCATCAAGGTCCTGGAGGACGGGGTCCAGTGCGACATCATCAAGATCGGCGGCCTGGTGCGGAACAAGGAGAAATTCGTCAAGCGCCGCCAGCGCTTGTTAGGGGCGGGCGGGGCGACGCTAAAGGCCCTGGAACTGCTGACGCAGTGCTATATCCTGGTCCAGGGCTCCACCGTTGCGGCCATGGGCCCGTACACCGGCCTGAAGGCCGTGCGGCGGGTGGTGGAGGACGCCATCAAGAATGTGCACCCCATCTATCACATCAAGGCGCTCATGATCAAGCGGGAGCTGGCCAAAGACCCGGCCCTGGCAGGCGAGTCGTGGGACCGCTTCCTGCCGCAGTTCAAGAAGAAGAACGTGCCCCGGCGCAAGCCGCTCGGGGCGGCGGGCCCCGACGGGGCGCCCAAGAAGAAGAAGGCTGACACTCCGTTCCCACCCCCGCAGCTGCCGTCAAAAGTGGACTTGCAGCTGGCGTCGGGAGAGTACTTTTTGTCCGGCTCCGAGCGGCGGGCGCGGTCCGGGCCGCCCGCCGGGTCGGAGGACGCGGCGGCGAAGCGGGTGGAGAGGGCGGGCAAGCGCGCGGCCGCGCTGGTGGCGCCCAAGGAGGGGAGAGGGGGCGGGGAGGATGGCGGGTCGGGTCGACGCCCGGACGCGTCGGCCGCCGCGCCCGATTTAGCAGGTACCGCGTCCGCCCTGGCGGGCAAGCTGCGGTCGGCCGCGGCAGCGTCCGTGGAGGCAGGGGGCGTCACGGATGCGGGCGCGTTCTTGCACGGCGGCGGCGGTGGGAGTGGCGGGCGTGGTGGTGGTGGTGGGGAGGAGGAGGAGAGGAAGAAGAAAAAGAAGAGGGCTGCCGCCTAGCCCCGGAAATCTCTCTGTGACGACAACTACACGGTCTCGCTCTCTCTCCTCGCACATACGCACACATGCATTCAAGCATCAAACTCGAAGCGGGCGTCCATCTCGGCCAGGCAGTCCGCGGGGAGGCGGAGGAACCAGGACAGGAAGGCATCCGGCAGGACAGGCACGGCCGCGACGCCGGCCAGGCGGGCGGTGGCCGTGGCCTCGTCCAAGCGCCGGCCCTGGCCAGTCAGCTGGGCCCCGGCCACGCCCTCCGTGCTCAGCATCGTCTCCACGGGGATGATGGGCGGCGTGTACAGGCCGCCAAAGGCGGTGAACTGGAAATCAGCAGTAAAGGCGAGCGCCACCTCCCCACTCTTTCTATCGACCCACCCGCTCAGGCGGCGCGGGGTGACGGCGATTTGGATGCCGGGCGGCAAGGGCACTCCCAGGTAGCGGGTGTTGCGCCAGGTGAGGGGCGGGATGGTGACGGACGCCGGGTCAAAGGCGAGGGCGGTCGCGGTCGGGGGTGGGGGCGGGACGGTGGACGGGAGGGAGGCCGCCGAGGCAGGTGTCGCGACCGCCACCCCGCCCCCGCCGGTGGCATCGTAGGCAAAGGGCGGGTAGATGGAGATGGCCAGCTTGCAGGTTGAAAGGGTGACCATGCGGGCGGTGGAAGCAAGGGGAGCACCAGCGGCAGCTGCCAAGAAGACGGCCGGGTTGGAGCGACGGGTGGGGTGGGCGTGCCTCCTTCCTGGCGATGTCGCCGGCCGCCACCCGGTCAGGCCCGTGCCTGGGCGGGTTGAGGGAAGGGCTGGCATCCCTCTCTAGCGGGTCGTCGGCCTCGCGCGCGTGTGTGCGGGGGGACCGTGACGCGCGAGCCCCTCCAACGAAAGAAAAGAATGAAAGAA
>Ga0315289_10003410_pt1 | contig 24114 bp, 18 predicted proteins | sample YL17G11_40_MG_FD_203452 | JGI IMG/M metagenome (GOLD analysis project Ga0315289, IMG submission 203452) | Sediment microbial communities from Yellowstone Lake, YNP, Wyoming, USA - YL17G11_40 | ecosystem: Environmental > Aquatic > Freshwater > Lake > Sediment | place: USA: Wyoming | collected...
CCCAGTCTTCCACTCCTCCGGCCTCCCCTTGAAGTAGGAAATGACGGCCTCTGTTTTCTCCTCACCCGAAGGACGGACATCTGGATTAGCCCCCACGAAATTGAGCTTCACCACCCAGCCTCTCATATTTTGAAGCTCATTTTCCTCTTTCTCCGTCCGCAAGGCCACGCTTTCGAAATCCCGAGAATCGTCCTTCTTTTCTCCAGCACCTCGTCCATTCAGGACATAAGTCAACCCTTCAGAAGTGAAGTAGATGGTCTTATCTTTTCCCTGAATATAATAGTCCACCTGTGCTGCCGCCTGCCCTTTGTTGGGAATAAAATAAAGCGGCATCCGGCCAAAATCTTGATTAGCCTTTACAGAGCCCAGTGCGGAGGCAGTCTGAACATCCGGCGTATGGCTTGGGGATAGCGGCTTTTCTCCTCCGACAATCATTAAAAATAGAAAAATCAAAGCTCCTGTTGAAATGGCTAATGATTTTCTCATAATCCCTCCCTTCCGGCAGATTCAAAAGCCTTCTGTTAGAGAGTCAACAGCTGACTGTCTTCTTCAGGATTTATTCCCTGCCACATATGTGAATATTGGGTAACATAATGATAATTTAAAGTCAACGAAAAAACGGACACCCCTTACGAGTGCGAGGGATTCTACGTCCCTTGCGTCTAAAAGATCAGATCGCTCCCGATTTGTGTGGACAAATTGAGGACAAAACCGCAAGTAAAAAAGAAGAACGCGGAACAATATTAGCTATTAACCATCCTAGACGATCATTCCAGAAACCGGCTTATTGGGGCAATCGGGGCTATGAGAACGAAAAAGAAAACACCCGACGATATAACCCGCCCATTTCCCGAGTCCTGTCAGCTGACGATATTTTTTTGGTTAGGCGATTTCATTGCGGCTATGATCGCCGCCGACTTTTAGCGGTCAGACGCCGACCTTGTTCTTGTCGAGGTCGGCCAACATCCTGTCGAATTCCGATTTCTTCGTTTCGTAGTCTTTGAGGACGGGTTCCAGCTCGATGAGCCAGGCATCCACATCCCGTTGGACCTTATGGAGGCGGATCGACATCTGGGAGATCTTCGCCCCGTCCCTGGCCTGAGAGGCTTTGACGATCGCCTTGTTCAGGTGCGAGATCTCGGCTTCGCCGGCTTCGATCGATTTTTCGAGCTCGGCCATCCGTTTTTCAATCGGCTTCAAGACGAGAGATTTCCGGGAGATGACCTCCGACCGGAGCCGGCGCAATTCCTTCGGGGTCGGAGGCAGCGGCGCGGGGATATCGGGCCCGGACATCGCGTCCTCCCCCGGAGACGGGCGCGTCCGCACCTCCTCATTTTCCCACCCCACGCGCTCCAGAAACCGGTCGTACGTCCCTTCAAAAACCGAGGCGCCGTCGTCCTGGAAAACGATCAGCCGCTCCGCGAGCGCGTCCAGGAAAAGCTCGTTATGCGTGACCATGACCACGGCCCCTTCGAAGTTGTCCAGCGCCGCCAGCAGAGCGTCGCTGGACTCCATGTCGAGATGGTTCGTCGGCTCGTCGAGGAGAAGAAGGTTGACCGGGGTCGCGATCAGCTTTCCGAGCAGGACGCGGCTCTTTTCTCCGCCCGACAGGACGCTGATCTTTTTCAGGGCGTTGTCCCCTTCGAACATCATCTCTCCGGCCAGAAAACGGGCTTTCGCCGGCTCCACGCCCGCGGCCGCCGCGCCGATCTCCTCGAGGACGGTGTTGTCCGGGTTGAAACTCTGGACGTTCGTCTGCTCGAAATATCCGGTTGTGACCGCGAGCGGGCTCGTTACCGAACCGCAGTCCGGAGCCAGCACTCCGGCGAGAAGTTTTAAAAGCGTCGTCTTTCCCTGGCCGTTCCGGCCGATGACGAACACCCGGTCCCGGGCTCCGATCGAAAGGCCGAAGTCGCGGATGAGCGTCCGGTCCGGCTCGTAGCCGAATGTGAGGCCCTCGACCGACATCGCGTATTTCCCCGAAAACGGTTTGTAGGCGAAGTCGAATTCGAGGGATTTGATCTTCTCGAGCTTTTCCTTCCGGCCCATCTTCGCCAGGGTCTTTTTCCGCGACTGGACGAGGCCCGTGAGCTGGGCGCTGGCGTGGAACTTGGCGATGAACTCCTCGATCTCCTTCCTCTTCCGTTCGTCGTTGATCCGGGTCTTTTCGTAGGTTTCCTCGTCCATGGCGATCTGGTCGTAAACCTTGGAGGTGTCGCCCTTGATTTTCCGGACTTTCCGGCGATGGATGACCATCGTATGGGTGACGACCTTGTCCATGAAGCTCCGGTCGTGCGTGACCAGCATCAGTTCCCCGGGCCAGCCGACCAGGAACCGCTCCAGCCAGCGGATGGAGGTGATATCGAGATAGTTGTTCGGCTCGTCGAGGAGAAGCATGTTGAAGTCGGCAAGGAGGACCTTGACCAGGTTGAGCCGAACCTGATAGCCGCCGGACAGCTCGGCCGGAGACTTGAACATGTCTTTGGTCCCGAACCCCAGGCCCGACAGAATCTTCTCCACGCGCCATTCGTCGGCGTAGGCGTCCGGAGGAAGCGCCTTACGGGCTTCCCGCAGGACCGTCTCTTCGGTGAAGGCCAGCTGCTGCTCGACATAGCCGACCCGATAGTTGCGGGGCAGGGCGATCGAACCTTCGTCGGGCTCCTCGAGCCCGGCGATGAGACGGAACAGCGTCGTCTTTCCATGCCCGTTCCGGCCGACCAGACCGACGCGCTCCCTGCGGTTGACCTTGAAACTGACCGAATCGAAGAGGACTTGCTCTCCGTATCGTTTCGACAAATTCTCGGCGGAAACCATGGCGGATCCGGAATCCTCTCAGGTTTTCCGCCGTTCGCGGGCCGCTCGGTTCGCGAGTTTGATGGCTTCCATCGCCCACAAGGGTAACGACGAGATCAGGATCAGGATGCCTAAGTCGGCCGGGCTCATCGCGACGACCTTGAAGATGCGCTGGGTGAACGGCATATAGAGGAGGGCGACCTGAAGGAGCAGGGATATCCCGCTGGCGGCGAGGAGCTTGGTGTTCGTGAAGAGGCCGATTTTGAACAGGCTGTGCTCGAGGCTCCGGCAGTTGAAGGCGTGGAAGAGCTGACTGCCGGCGAGGGCGAACAGGGCCGCGGTCCGGGCACGTCCCAAAAACGCTTCGGCCCCATGCCCTTCGACGAAATAAACATAGGCAAAGGCGAGAAGGCTGCAGAACCCGATGACCGCGCCCTGGGCGAGCATCAAGCGGGCGCGCGCCGCCGTGATGATCGGCTCGTTCGAACGCCGGGGAGGTCGGTCCATGATCCCGGGTTCGACCGGGTCCACGCCCAGGGCGAGCGCCGGAAGGCCGTCCGTCACGAGGTTGACCCAGAGGATCTGGATCGGGAATAGCGGCACGGGCCAGCCGAGAAGCGAGGCGACGAACATCGTCAGGATTTCGCCCGTGTTGCAGGACAGCAGATAATGGATGAATTTCCTGATGTTGTCGTAGATGCCGCGGCCTTCCTCCACCGCGGCGACGATCGACGCGAAGTTGTCGTCGGTAATGATCATGTCCGAGACTTCTTTCGTGACATCCGTCCCGGTGATCCCCATGGCGACACCGATATCCGCCTCCTTGACGGCCGGCGCGTCGTTGACCCCGTCGCCGGTCATCGCCACGACGGCGCCGCGTTTGCGCCAGGCCCGCACGGCCCTCAACTTGTGTTCGGGCGCGACACGCGCGAAGATCGCCGTCCGGCCGACCTCGCGCTCGAACGTGGCGTCGTCCATCCCATCCAATTCCGCGCCCGTCCGGGCGATGGAATCGGGGCCGTAGAACCCGAGCTCCCGGGCAACCGCCACGGCCGTATTTTTATGATCGCCCGTGATCATGACCGTCGTGATCCCGGCGGTCCGGCACTGGGCCATGGCCGCCTTGACCTCTTCGCGCGGCGGGTCGATCATGGCCACGAGCCCGGCGAACGTCAGGTCCGCTTCGGTCTCGTCGGAATCCCAGGACGCCGGATTTGCGTCGAACGGCCGGACCGCGACGGCCAGCACGCGCAAGGCTTTATCCGAGAGGTCCGCATTGACCCGGTTGATCCGGCTGACATCGTCCGGTCGGAGCGGCCGGTCCGCATCGCCGTCCAGGATCCGCGAGCAAAAGCCGAGAAGGATATCCGGAGCGCCTTTCACATAAGCCATATAGCGTCCGCCGTCCGGCGTCCGACGTATGATCGTCATTCGTTTTCGCTCGGAGTCAAAGGGGATCTCCTCGACGAACGGATGAACACCCTCCAGAGTTTCCTTCCACAAGCCGGCCTTGCCCGCCGCGGTCAAGATCGCGCCCTCGGTCGGGTCGCCCACAACCTGGAACCGGCCGTCGCTTTCTATGAGCTCGGCCCCGTTGCATAGAACGCCGGCCCGCAAACACGCCAGAACATCCGGATAGCGCGCGATTTCGACGGCCCGGCCGTCAAAAAGAAATTTCCCTTTCGGTTCGTATCCAACGCCCTCGACCTGAAATAATCCCGAGGCGGTGAAGACGGCTTGCACGGTCATTTCGTTCTTCGTCAGCGTCCCGGTTTTGTCCGAGCAGATCACGGTCGCGCAACCGAGCGTTTCGACCGCGGGCAGCTTCCGGATGAGAACATGGCGACGGACCATGCGTTGCATGCCCAAGGCCAGGGCGATCGTGACCACGGCCGGCAATCCCTCGGGAATGGCCGCCACGGCGAGGCTGACCGCCGTCAAGAAAACGTCCAGCAGCCGGCCGCCGCGCAGAAGCTCGACGCCGAAAACCAGAGCGACCAGGCCGAAACACAAATAAACGATCCATTTTCCGAACTGCTCGAGCCTTTTCTGAAGCGGCGTCTCTTCGTGGCCGATAGATTGGATGAGGCCGGCGATGCGCCCGAGCTCGGTTTGCATCCCCGTCTCGACGACCACGGCCCGCGCTTTGCCCGAGACGACGGACGTCCCCAGATAGACGATGTTTGCCCGGTCGGCCAGGGCGATTTCTTTTTCGTCGAGAGCGATGCCGGCCTTCAGGACGGGCGTCGATTCCCCCGTGAGGCTGCTTTCCTGAACGGAGAGGTTCGGCGTGTGCCATACGACGCGTCCGTCGGCGGGAACATGATCGCCGGCTTCGAGCTCGATCAGGTCGCCGGGGACAAGGTCCGCCGCCGCGATCACGGCGCGAACGCCGCCGCGGATGACCCGCGACATCGGCGCGGCCATTTTTCTCAGAGCGAGAAGGGATTTTTCAGCCCGATGTTCCTGGAGAAAACCAAGGAAGGCGTTGAGAATGATAATAGCGATGATCGCCAAGGCGTCGACCCATTCCTGCAGAAAGCCCGAGACGACCGCCGCCGCGAAAAGGACCCAGATCATGAAATCGGCAAACTGGTCGAGGAAGATCCGGACCGGGCTCCGGCCTTTTACTTCGCGAAGAGTGTTCGGGCCGTATCGCTCCAACCGCGCGCGGACTTCGGGTGCGGAGAGGCCGGCCGCAAGGTCGGTCGCCAGCGTTCGCGCCGCTTCCGCGGCGTCCATATGCCACCAGTATTTCATTTCCGGGCCATCTATTATACATTAATTCGCGCCCGTGGGAATTCTCGCGAATAAGATAATCGCCCGGGATGCAGGAGGCGTCATGGATCTCCCCGTCGAATCCTGGTATCGGGCGGTTTTTTTGCGAAGGTCCCGCCGGAGTTTCGAGCCCGTTCGGATCGCGGACGAAGCGATCGCGCGCATAAATCGGGTTTGTCATGCCTTCCGGCCCTATCCGGGTGTCCGGTCGGAATTCGTCGACCGCCCGCCCGAAGATATATTCCGCGGAATCCTCGGGAGCGCCGGCAAGATTACGGGCGCGCCCTGCTATATTGCGTTCATCGGCGACACCCGCGATTCGCACGCCGGGGAGGCCGTCGGATATACGGGCGAAGGCGTCATCCTCGAAGCGACGGCCTTGGGACTGGGGACATGCTGGGTCAGCGGCTTTTTCCGGCCGGACGCGGTCCGGGGCGATCTCATGCTTTCGGCCGACGAACGGGTCTTCGCCGTGACTCCTCTCGGCTTTGTCCGGAAAGCGCTCACGGCCAAGGATGCGTTCTACCGAATGGCCGCCGGATCCAATAGGCGGAAGCCTTTGGACAAAATCGTCAAAGGCGAAATCCTCCATTCCTGGCAGGACCAAGCCGTCGCCGCCGCGCGCCTCGCGCCCTCGGCGTCGAACCGCCAGCCCTGGCGGTTCATTATGGGGGCGCATTCGATCACGGTCCGAACGGACGCCCTTAAAAACGGCAGGCGATTTCCCAGACGCCTCGACTGCGGCATCGCCATGCTTCATATCGAGCTGGGGGCCCGGGCCGCCGGCGCCCGAGGAAAATGGACGCGCCTGACCGCGCCCGACGTCGCCCGCTTCGATCAATCGGAAACATAGAACCGCGAATTCCGGACTACGACCTTGAATCCGTCCCCGATTTCTCCTATAATACTTCGTTCCGCCTCGGGGAGTAGCGCAGCCTGGCTAGCGCACAGCGTTCGGGACGCTGGGGTCGTGGGTTCAAATCCCACCTCCCCGATCCTATTTTTTATTCCCGTGTTTGATACGTTCGCGGCGCCAAACCCCGATTTTCAAATCGGGGTAAAAAGCGCCGCTCAGTATCAACCCTGAGCATACCCCGGGCTTCAGCCCGCCCTCATTTGCTTCGCGAATGAGGACTGCAAAGCCCGGGGAGTCGAATGGGTTGATTCGCGGACGGAGCCATTTCGTTAAACGACCATGATCAGACAAATCATCGACCGGCTGAACGGCCGCATCAGCTGGCGACAGACGTTCATGGCCCTCAGGCACCGGAACTACAGGCTCTGGTTCTGGGGCCAGATGATTTCCCTCTTCGGCACCTGGATGCAATCGACCGCCCAGGCGTTCCTGATCTTCGAGTTGACGAAATCGCCGGCCTATCTCGGCCTGGCCGGATTCGCGGCCGGGATCCCGTCCTGGCTGTTCATGCTTTACGCCGGCGTCGTGACCGACCGGATGTCGCGTCGAAACCTGATGATCATGACCCAAACGGCGATGATGATCCTGGCCTTTCTCACGGCCGGTCTGACCTTTCTCCACATCATCCGGCCGTGGCACATCATCCTTTTAGCGTTCGGCTTCGGCGTGACGAACGCCTTCGACGCTCCGCCTCGCCAGGCTATCGTCCAGGAGCTCGTGGATAGCGAGGATATGACGAACGCGATCGCCCTGAATTCCACGATGTTCAACACCGGCCAGACCCTCGGGCCGGCCGTCGGCGGCGTGACCTATGCTCTGTTTGGACCGGCCTGGTGCTTCTTGATCAACGGACTATCCTTCATCGCCGTCATCGCCGCGCTCGCGGCCATGAAGCTCCAGCCGTTTACTCCGCGCCCGGAGAAAAGTTCCGTCCTGGTCGACCTCAAAGAGGGATTGCATTACGTCCTGACCCATTCCCTCATCCGAACGATCATCAGCCTCGTCGGAGTCGTCAGCCTCTTCGGCATCTCTTTCGTTACGCTGATCCCGGCCTGGTCCGTCCGGATCCTCCACGGCGACTCGTCGACCAACGGCTTGCTGCTGTCCGTCCGCGGCTTGGGCGCGCTCGTCAGCGCCCTCCTCATCGCCTCGCTCGGCCGGTTCAAGTTCCGGGGGAAACTGCTGAGCTTGGGGTCGTTCGCCATGCCCGTCCTACTGTTCGCGTTTTCCGCGGTCCGCTGGCTTCCCCTCTCGCTCATGGTCTTGTTCGGCATCGGATTCGCCCAGATTTTGATTTTCAACCTGGCCAACGCTTCGGTCCAAACACTCACCCCCGACAAACTCCGGGGTCGCGTAATGAGCATCTACGCTCTGGTCTTTTTCGGGGTCATGCCGCTCGGCGCGTTATTTATCGGCACCATCGCGACCCACGCCGGGGAGCCGACGTCAATCGTCATTAATTCTTTGGCCATCCTGGCCTTCGTGACCGTGATTTTTTTATCCATGCCCAAAATGCGCCGGATCGAGTGACCTCCGCCGGGCCGGCGAAAGGGCGCGGCGCCGGCCGGTCTTCGATCTCAAACGATTCCGCGAACGGTTCGGGGATCCCGAGCCGCCGGGCGTTCTCCCGGTTGACGCTTAAAATGCGTTCGTCAAATCCATGGCCGCGCGTGGCGAGGTTCCGCTGGTGCTGCGACCTGTGAAATCGCAAGAGCTCGGCTTTCCATCGGGCCGCGGCTTCATCGAACGGCACGTAAGCGTCGTCCCTCATGTCGATGGTCTTCGGGTCGCGGGCGAGCCAGGCGGTCCGGGGCCGGGGAAGTTCGGCCGCGAGCCTCGCCCACCAGGAATAGGCCAAACGATGGTCGGGATTCGTGTCATGGCCGTGGGGCAGGAGAGCGATGTCCGCGGACAACCGCCCGAGCCGCGTTCTAAGAACGGAATAACCTTCGGCCCCGGCCGCGAGAAAACCGCCCGGTTCAGCGACGGGAAGCCTCAGGAACTCGAGCCGGTCTTCGGACAGCCCGAAAAAAAGACAGCTCGCCTTCTGTTCCTCCTCGCGGAGGGCGGCCTTCGCTTCCGGCGTCGGCGGGTCGCAGAAACTGTCCTCGACCCCGTTGGGGCTCGAGCTGAGGACGAGAAGACGGATGTCGTAGCCGCGGTTCGCAAAATGACGCAAGGTGACGCCCAAAGCGTCGAAATCGTCGGGATGCGGAGCGAGGACGCAGAGCCGCCAGCTTTTTGGAAGGTCGAGGGCGTCCAGCCGAAGAGGCCGGCGGCCCGAAAAAAAATCCTTCATGGATTGAGCTCAATGAGCTCGAATTCCATCGAGCCGAGACCGATCGCGACGCCGTGTTTGAGCTGAGCCGACCAGTCGACGTTATATCCGGCCCGTAAGACGTCTTTCCCCCGGCCGCGGTCGAGGATGAGTGTCGCCGAGGCCGTATCGACGGCGACCGGGTCGGACGAGGCGAGAATGCCGATATCCTCGACGATCCGAGGCTGGTTCTTGGCCATGCAGTCGCAATCCTTGGTTACCTGGATCAGAAAATTCAGGAACCCGACCTTCTCCTTGTAATGCCGCTTGACGTAGAGCGCGTATTCGGCCATTTTCTCCTGGAGCCGCTTGGAGTCGGCGTCCCAACGGAACTTGATCGCGCCGAACTTGCAGACGATGAGGCACTCTCCGCAGCCGGTGCAGGCGTGGTCGTCGATCTCGACGTGGCCTTCGGCCTGGACGATGGCGTCCGCCGAGCAATGATCGAAACACAGGCTGCAGTTCCGGCATGCTTTGGGATTGACCCGGGGATGGGCCACGGAATGCTGGTCGAGCTTTCCGGCCCGGGACGCGCAGCCCATGCCCACGTTCTTAAGCGCCGCTCCGATCCCCGTCTGCATGTGGCCGGTCACGTGGGTCAGGGCGAGCAGCGCGTCCGAATCCTGGAACGCGGCGCCGACCTTCGGCGATTTGATCCGCGCCTGCGCCCCGCGGCCTTCGTGTTTGTCGCGCCCGATCAGTCCGTCGGCGATGATGACCGGAACATCGACGACGTTCGGCGTGAACCCGTGACTCCAGGCCAGCCGGATATGTTCCACGGAATTCGAGCGAGGACCGACATAAAGCGTGTTGGAATCCGTCAGGAACGCCCGCGGGGTCCGCTTCTGGATTTCGATGACGATGTGACGGAGCCATTCGGGTTTGATATGGCCGGTGTTGTGTTTATCGCCGAAATGAATCTTCAGGGCGACGAAATCGTCCTTGTCAAGCTGGTCATTCAGGTCGAGGGCCAGATAAGCCGCCAGGGCTTTCCGGGACAGAAGCTCCGGTCCGTCCTGGGCGGTCGCCCGAACAAAAAAAACTTTGCTTTTCATTTTATACTCAAAGACGGAGCTGCCGCGGACCGGAGGAGGTCAGGACACGTCCCCGTTGAGCATATTTTTCGCAGCGCGGATCCCCGCGCCCATCTCGAATCGGTATCCGAGAGAGTCGAGGGTCTTTTCAACCGCCTCAAACGCAAAGAGGACCTGTTCGAAGCTCAGGTTTCCCATATGGCCGACGCGAAAGACTTTGCCGGCCGTCTCGCTCAATCCGCCCGCGACCACGACGCCGTTCTGGCCGAGCGTCATCCGAAAGGCCTTATCGTCGAAGCCGGCCGGATATCTAAGAACGGAAAGAGTGTCGGCCAGACAATCCCGTTCGGTGAACGATGCGAAACCGAGCGCTCCGAAACCCGCCCGGAACGCCCGTCCCGTTCTCTTATGTCGCGCGAACCTGGCGGGCAGCCCCTCCTCGATCATCATCCGCGTCGCCTCGGCAAAGGCCCGGATCTCGTTGACGCCGTGCGTCGAAAAATATTTGGACGGGTCGTTCATGATCGGCCGCCAGCGCAGGATGTCGGTGTAATAGGCCGGGACGGAGGCCAGACTTTTCCGCTTGGCTAGGGCCCGCTCGGAAAAAACGCAGACCGCCAGCCCGGGCGGCGCCCCGAAACATTTCTGGGCCGCGGTCAGGATGACGTCGACCCCCCAATCATCCATCCTCTCCTCGATCCCGCCCGTGGCGCAGACGCCGTCGACAATGAACATCCGGCCCGAATTCTTCAGGACCCGGGCGTAAGATTCGACCGGCGCGCAGGCGCCCGTGCTCGTGTCCACATGCGTCACCGCGACGACGTCGTATGTGTTCTCCTGCAGCTTTTTCTCCAGAGTCGCGGCCGGGACCGCGCGGCCCCACGGGCTCCGGACGAGCTCGGACTCGAACCCGAACGCATCGCAGATCTGCCCCATCCGGTCGCCGAAATAACCCTGGGAAAGAACGAGCACCCGGTCGGATTTCGCGGCGACGTTGAGCAGAGCCATCTCCATCGAAAGCGTCCCGGCGCCGGCGATGACGAACGGTTCTCCGCTCGTCGTAAAGACGATCCGTTTCAGGTTTTCGCACGCCGCGGCCAGGTCCGCGCTCATTTCGGGGCTCACGTGCGACACGGTCGGCATAGCCAGAGCATCGAGAACCCGCGGGACGACTGGGCTTGGTCCCGGAATTAACAGCAGTTTGTCCATGGGTCTATCCTTTTCGGATTATCGAGCCCCCATTGTCCCCGAGAACGCTTCCAGAATCAAGACCTTGCGGTCGGATCTGAGATCTGACCCCGTCAGAGCATCGGTTCGACCCGTTTTCGAAGGGCTTCAACCGAGGCTACGACCTCGACGCCGTCCTCGACAAAATGCCCGGGGTCGCGGTTCAGGACAAAAATCAAGGGAATGCCGGCGGCTTTCGCGGCCGTGACGTCGAAATGGGAATCGCCGACGGCGCAACAGACGTTCCGCGTCAAGCCCAACCGTTCCATCGCCGCCAACAGGGGCGCGCCGGACGGTTTCCATAACCCGCTCTCCCGCGTCATGACCAGGTCGAACGTCAGCCGGAATCGCTCAAGCAAATGCTCCGTGTTGGTCCGGGAATTGTTCGTGATCAAGGCCGTTTTGGCCCCGCGCTCGGCGAGGAGGCCGAGGAGCGCTTTCGTCCCCCGCTTGAGGACGGCCCGGCGCGTGGCTTCGGTTTCATGCCGTTCAAGGACCGCCCTTTTCCGAGATCGTCCGGGTTCGCCGAGTCTATCGAGATAAGAAAGGATCGGGACGTCCCCCGAACCCAGCTCGGCCTTGATCCGGGGCCAGTCGTAAGGAACCGAAACGATCGTCCCGTCCATGTCGAAGAGAACCCCGCGAATTTTCACTCCGGCGGCCGGCGTCGACCGGCCGCGAATGGAACCCCCGCGCCGGGGTGAGCCCGCGACGGTCATTTTTTGATCCGCCCAACCTCGAACAGCGGCTCCCCTTTGTTTGCGGGAGGGGTCCCGATTATATAAAGGATGATCCCGCCAAAAGGCGCTTTGACCTCTTCCTTGACGTCTCCCAAATAATCCTGGACGACGCCGACCGTCTGGCCTTCGGTGACGGTCCCCCCCATCGCAACCCGAGGGAAGAATAGCCCGTCGGTGTTGGAATTGACGACTTCGTATTTGTCGATCCAGACCGGGTCGGCGGCGGGTTCGGGCCGTCCCTCGATCATTTTAAACAGCCTCATAACGCTCATCGCCCCTTTGAGGTTGAGAACGATGTCCTCTTCGTCCGACCGGCCGAGAAATCCGGCTTCCGTCGTGATGGCCGGTTTGCCGTGGAGGATCGCCGTGTTGCCGAAATATTTCGAATCCGCCGGGTCTTTCGTCCGCGTCGCGTCGATAATGATATGACGAAGGCCGAACGCCAGGGCCATGTCCTTCGACTCCGCGTCGAGCGATTTCTTGTCGCTGATCATCCAATACGTATAGGGGATCAGGGCTTCGTTGGCGTCGCCGCAATGCATATCGACCAGCGCATCGCACTTCAAAACGACCTCTTGGGTCAGGACATACGCCATCCGCTGGCTGAGCGTACCTTTCGGGTCCCCCGGAAAAACGCGGTTCAAGTTCTTCATATCAAAAGGATTAAAGTAAACGGTCCGCCTCTGGAATGAGGGGATGTTGCCGATATGGGCCAGGATCAGAGTTCCCGAAAGCTTTTTCGGGTCGATAAGGGTCCTGAGCCGGTAAAGGGCCAGAATGGGCGGATACTCGCTTCCGTGCGTCCCCGCCGCAAGGGCCAAGACCTTCCCCCTCTTGGTTCCATGGACGACCGTGACGGGGATGAAAGTCGTGACACCGTCTTTTTCGGGGACGGGAACGAGCCCGGACCGCATCTCGCCGCGCGGTACCTTTATGGGACCGACGTTAAAATCCTGGGCCGCGACGGCGCTCCCCAGCAACGCGGCGAGGACGACCGTGACGAGGATAAGACGTTTCATGAGGGCCCTCCTTGTTCAACCAGTGGAAGGATATTCTATCCGATTTCCGGACCATATGCCAAACGCTCGAGGTCGGAGCGCGGCCTTGCGCCTCCTCGACTGTTCTGATATAATTCGTGGCGATTAATATTTAAATTCAAGGGAGGCTATCTATGGGCAAGTATCTCGCGATCCTCGGCGGCTTGATTGCCATAGTCGGAGGGATCCTTCTCGTCGCCTTCGTCTGGTGGGTCCCGTTCAAAATGGTCGTCTATGGCGTTATTCCTCCGGTCCTCTTTTTCGGCGGCTTGATTGCCCTGATCGCCGGCATCAGCAGCATCAAGGATGCGGCCCGAACCAAGAAACTCGAGGAGGAAACTAAGGCTGATAAAGCCTGATCGTCCTCGACGGCGTTGAGTGACCCAGCTCGGCGTATATATTACATCTCTCTTTCTCGTTCTCCAGGCGTCCGTCGCGGAGAACCTCGAGCGGGCGTTCCTGCGGAATGACCCGGCCCCGCTCCTAAGGCTTTTCGCCCCCGGGCAGGCTATCAACGTCTCGCTTCCGGAACCGATCGCGTTCTCCGACCAGATCACCCGGGAGCAAACCTTCTTTCTCTTCCAGGGCGTCTTCCGGACGTATCGAACATTTGAATTTTTCCTCGAGCCGAACGGCCTGCATCCCGTCGGGGGCGGCCGTTTCATCCTCCGGGCGCGATGGTCGTTCCTTAGTCAAAACAAAAAACAGTTCGTCTATCAGATCTCCTTTTATATCCGGGGCCGTCCCGGCGCGACGTCGCCGCGCGACCTCTGGGTCGTTTCCGAAATCAAGGCCGAGAACCCGGAGAGATTGTGAGCATCCGGACGTGGTTTCGCGGCGCCGGCGGCCTGGCGCGCGCGTGCATCGGCGTCCTCGGCGCGGCCTTGCTCTCTTTACTCCTCGCCCTTTTCCTCCCCGCCGGGCTGACGTCGCACTATGAGCAAAAGAGCCTAACCCGACTGCAGCGACAGTCCCGCTCCATTCAGCGGGAATTCGCGGCGGTGCTCAAAGAGCAGAACCAAAAACTGCGGAAGGCGGCCGGCCAGCCCTGGCCCCAAACGACCGAGCTCCAATTCCGGGTTCTCAAAAGCCTGAGCTTGAACACGGCCGTCGAAGGGATCGCCGTCTATACGGAAGCGGGGAACCTCATCCTCTGGCTGGGCAACGTCTTGAACTTGGAAGAGGCCGTTCCGGGAGGAATCTCCGACGCCGCGATCCAGCGGTTCGGACAGACGTTGCTCATCGAGAACAAAGCCTCGTCCTATCTCGTCTCTCTCCATTGGGTAGACCCGCAGACGCTTCTCGTTCTGACCCGCCTCCTCGCGTTCATTCCCCGGTTCCGCTCCCCATATCTCTCCGATTATCATTTTTTGAAACCCGGCCTCCGGAAGAACGCGGACATCGATTATTACGATTTCCGCGAGGATACCGGAGGGTTCGAGACGTTTTTTACCCGGCATGAAGACGGATATGTCGGCCAACCCCGCCTTCAAAACGACATCCTGTCGCTCTTTTTTCCTCTCCGCAACGAGAGGAACCAGATCCTAGCCACCGTGACCCTCCGGTCCCCGTCGCGAACGGCGTCGGCGGCCTCCATCAAAGAAGCGTTCCTGCTGGGCTTCTATGCCCTGCTTGCCGCGGCGCTCGTTCTTGTGTTTGTTCTGACCGTGCGACGGACGGCGTTTTTCCAAAGCGGGACGGCGGCTGACAGTCTCGCCGCCCTCGGCCTTCTAGCCGCGTTTCGCCTGATCCTCTTTCCCCTGAGCCGATTGAGCAGCGTCCAATCTCTTCCCATCTTCTCACCAACCCTCGCCGGCTTTTTTTCTCTTGGGAGCTTGACGGCATCGCCGGCCGATATCTTTTTCACCTCGTTCATCCTATTCATCGTCGGCCTTGGGATATCAAAACGGATCCGCCGGATGTTTCTCGGAACGCCAGGCCCGCCGCAAACGGCGGCCCTGGCGTTCATTCTCGTTTTATCGGCGGCCGTTCATCGTCTCATCCAGGAATTCGGCGCACGCCTCGCCGGAAATTCGAGCTTAAATCTCATCGATTTTCATCTGACCGGCGTCTTCCTTCTCCTTCACCTCAGCCTGGTTCTGTTCGCGGCCGGCGCACTTATCGTGATCGTGGCGTTGCTCCGGTCGACCGCGAAAACCCGGCCGTCTCCGATCCTGGCGGGACTCCTTTTCGTCATGATCGAGGCCGTCGTCTATGCCGCCGACGGGCATCGCGTCCCCCTGGTCTTCTTGTCTCAGCTTGTCGCCCTGGGATCGCTGATCGCCTGGACGCTTTATCCGCCGAAAGCCTCCCTCGGCCGCCGGGGCATCGCCTGGTCGGCGATCCTCGTCCAGGTCTTGTTCGTCTATGCCGCCGTAAGAAACGCGACCGACACGAAAAGCCGGTCCCTCGTCCAAAATTTTCTCAAGGCCACGATCCTCTCTCAAGAAGACTGGGCCCGGTTCTATCTTGCGGAATCCTGCCGCGAGATCGACAGCCGGAAGTCCACGCTCGTCGCGTTCCTGAAGAATCCGGCGCGTCTGCCCGACCCCGCCCGGGCCCTATGGGATAGAACCCCTGCGGCGCGGGTCAACTGGTACTCCGCGTTCGAAATCCTTGATGCGAAGGGCGCGCCGCTGGCCCGATTCTCGTTGAACGTTCCCGCTCTTTTCCGGACGGATGCGGTCACCGTCCCGGGTTCTGATTGGACGGTCACCCGGTTGTCCGTTCCGTTCATGGGCAAGAAAAAGGATTTCCTCGTCGGGGCCAAGAATTGGGACGAGGATGGACACCTTTTGGGCCGGACGGTGCTTTCCATGTCGCTCGACGAGGCGATGCTGCCCTTCCTCTATTCGGCCAATCCTTATTTCGAGCTTCTCCGGGTCAATTCCCTGCCGTCGCTCAATCAGTTCGATTTCCGGATGGCCGTCTTCGGCGCCTCCGGCGAGATTCTGTTCAATCCTTACAAGATCGCGAACGGTCTGCCTCCCTCTCTTCTGGAGGCGCTCCGGTCCGGCGCCGGAGAGAGCTGGACGGATTATGTCGATAAAGGAACCCTCTACCGGCTGTTCGCCTTTCGAGCGGGAGACCGGATCTATGCCCTCTTCACGCCCCGGTCCGGACTCTTCCGGACGACGATCGACTATTTTAAATGGCTCTGCCTCGACGGAGCGCTCATCCTTCTCCCCGCTCTGATCTTCGTCCTGGCCGACGCGCGCCGGCGCGGCCGCCATCCGCTCTGGTCCTTCGGCAACCGGGTCTATATCTCGTTCGTGGCCGTGGCGATCGTTCCGCTCGTCCTGTTCACGTTTTTCTCGCGGGGCATCTTCAACCAGGTCTTCACCCAGCAGTTCGTGGAAAAAGCCGAAGCCCTGGCCGGGACGGCCCGAAGCGTGATGGATGATTATATTTATTACCAGCGTCAGGACCGGCCGGACATCCAGGCGCCGCCCGAAGACCTTATGCTCTGGATCTCGACGACGATCGCCAACGACGTCAATCTCTATCGGGAAGGGCGCCTCGTGTCCTCGAGCCGGAGCGAAATCTTCGACGCCGGCCTGTTCCCGGACCTCCTCGACGGCGAGATCTATTACCGCATCCAGTTCGAGAACAACCCGTTCTACGCGCAGAAACAAAGCATCGGGAAATTCTCGTTCCAGACCCTGACGATTCCCTATATCACCCTCGGCCCGCGGCTGATGATCTCCCTCCCCTTTCCGTTCCAGCAGGAGGAAGTCGCCGCGGCGACGCAAACCCTGTTTGAATTTGTCCTGTTCCTTTCGGTCTTTTTCGTCCTGACCGTCCTCTTCCTGGCCCGCGGGATCGGCTCGATGATCGTCACGCCAATCCGGAAGCTCCTCGACGGGACGCGTGAAGCCAGTCTCGGCAACCTCGATTTCGCCATCGATTACGGCCGGCAGGACGAGATGAAAACGCTCATCGACGGCTTCAACGCCATGATCCGCAGCCTCAAGAACCACGAACAGGAACTCGCCGACCTGGGCAAAAAAGCGGCCTGGGCGGAGATGGCCCGTAAGGTCGCCCACGAGATCAAGAACCCGTTGACGCCCATCCAGCTTTCGGCCGAGCATCTGCTCCGCGTCTATGAGGATAAGCGCGGCGACTTCGACCTGGCGCTCCGCGAGTCGCTATCCTACATCGTCGGCGAGGTCGAAAACCTCCGCCGGATCGCCCAGGAGTTTCTGGAGACATCGAAAGAGGTCGTGGCGCACCGCGAACCGTTCGACTTCGCGGAGCTCGTCCGGGAAACGGTTGGGCTGTACGAACGCCTCCTGGAACAGCGGATCGCGTTCCGCGAGCGCTTCGAAGGGGAGGACTTTCTTTTCAGCGGCGACCGGGCGAAGCTGAAGGTCGCTCTGCGCAATCTTCTGACCAACGCCATCGAATCCATCCGCGGGAAAGGTGAGATCCGGGTCCGGCTGTCCGGCTTCGCCGACGGCCGCCTGACGCTCGAGGTCGAAGACACGGGCGCGGGGATCGAAAAGGACCTTCTCAGCCGGATCTTCGAACCCTATTTTTCGACGAAAGACGTCGGGACCGGGCTGGGCCTACCCATCACGAAAAAGATCGTCGAGGACCATGACGGCTCGATCGAGATCGCGAGTGAGCCCGGCCGCGGGACCAAGGTCACGCTCCGCTTCCGGCGCGCTGGCAACTAGAAATTTCGCCACGACTATGTCAGAATACCGTCATGCATAAAACGCTGGTCACGTATTTCAGCCGAACCGGAAATACGAAGAACGTCGCCGAGGCCATCTTCGAATCGCTCGACGGGGACAAAACCCTGAAGCCCATCGACGAGGTCTCGAACCTCGACGACTACAGCCTCATCTTCATCGGATTTCCGGTCCAGGCGCATAGCGTGCCCTTCAAAGCGGAAGAGTTCTTAAAAAAGGTCCCGCCCGGCAAGAAGATCGCCCTGTTCATGACGCACGGCTCGCTGCCCGGGCATCGCCTGGCCCTGGAAGCGATCGAATACGCCGTCGTTCTGGCGTCCCGGGCTAAGGTCCTGGGGACGTTCAGCTGCCGGGGGAAGCTTTCGATGCAGGCCTTGGACTTTCTCGGCCAATCGCCCGAACACCATGAATGGGCCGAAATGGCCGCTTCGGCGAGCACGCATCCGAACGCGACCGACCTGGACGAAGCCAGGGTCTTCGCCCGCTTCATAAAAACAAAAAGTTTGCACGGAACGTCATAGGCCGATCTGTGGCCGCTTTTTAAAAGGAGATCCCGCATGACCCTCCCGTCGTCCTCCGTCCGGACCTGGATTCTCGCCGTCGCGGGAATCTGCGTCCTTCTGTCACCGTCCTGGGCTCAGACAAAAACGCTCTTTGCCATCGATGACTATTTTCAGGTCAACACGCTCCGCGTGGACGACTGGACGAAAAACGGCCAGTGGCTGGCCTGCGCTCTGAGCGTCCAATCCGACCGCCTCCCCGCGGACAATTCCCGCTCGGGCGACCCGACGTATATCGCGCCGTCCGTGGCCGACCTTGTCGTCATCGAAACCGCGACCGGACGCCAAATCCGCGTCCTCCCAAAAAAAGACCAATTCCGGGGCGTGACGTGGTCGCCGGACGGAAAGCGGCTGGCGTTCTTTCTCTATAGAAAACCAAGTTTCGAGCTTCTCATCTGGAACCGCGAAACGCGGACGTTCGAGAAATCGGCGTTCAAACAGGCCAGGCCGATCGCATCCAACTCGCCGCTCGCCTGGACCTCGGATGGAACGAGGCTTTATCTAACCGTCCGGGCGAATGACTGGGAGGCCAAAACCGCGGACATGTTCCGGAACGTGACGTCCTCGCCGACCATGGTCTTCGACTCCGAGAAACCCTTCCTTCCCTGGGACGAGGTCGCCCGGCGCGGCCGCCTGGTCATTCCGGTCGTGTGGGAGATTTCCGCGAATAAAGTGACCGAGCTCGCCCCGGAGCTTCCGGTCGTGTCGTCGCGCCTGACCCGGGACGGCCGTTTTCTGGTCTTCGAGCGCGACGTGACCGAAAAGACGAACTACGACGTCATCGGCGGAACGAAGAATCAGCTCGAGACGATCCCGCTCGCCGGCGGGACGCCGCGCGTCCTGCTCAAACCCGCCGAGCAACGGTCGCTCGTCTGGACGATCGACGGTAAAACGCTGGCCTATGCCGAAAAAGGCGACGTCTTCGTCATGGGCTTCGACGACAAGGAACCGCGGTCGTTGACCGCGGAAAAAGAACCGGCCGACAAGACGGATACGGCCAAAGAGGACAAAACCGTCGAGAAGAAGAAAAAACAGACGTTCGGCATCAGCCGTTTCAGCCCCGACGGCGGGCTCCTTCTATGCACAAGCACGAGGCCGCAGGCGGACGAGGACAAGGATAAGCCGGTCAAGCCGGCGAACCCGCCGCGGCAATACTGGCTCCTCAACGTCAAGACCGACGATAAGGAGATGATTTACGAGCTGCCCGAAAAAGAGGAAGACCGGCCGACCCTGCAGCTCGTCGATTGGAGTCTGAACGGCCAACTCCTGTACTTCTCGTATGCCGCGACGGACAAATATGAGCGCGGCCTGGCCCGATTCGATGTCCGGGCCAAAACGATGTCCTTCCTCGTCCGCTCGTCCCGCCAGTACTCCCGGTGGCGGATGTCCGAGGACGGGTCGAGCTTTATTTACATGGAATCCGACGGGGACCGGCCCGAAGAACTCTATGCCGCCGGGAACGACTTGGCGAAGCCGACGAAGCTGACCGACCTCAATCCGGGGCTCAAGGACAAAGCCCTCAGCCATACCGAACTGGTCTCCTATCGCGACGCCGACGGCAAGACGCTCCACGGCGTTCTCTATTACCCCGCCGCGTACGAGAAGGGTATAACCTATCCGCTGATCACCGAGGTTTATGAGTCCTATTTTGATAACGGGTTCAACGCCGTCCTGAATATTTTTACGTCGGCGGGGTACGCGGTCCTCCACCCCTCGGTAAATTTTACGACCGGCTATCCCGGCGAAGCTTGGGAGAAGGGCGCGCTGGCGGCAATCAACAAGGTCATCGAGATGGGCGTCGCCGATCCGGACCGGCTGGGCATCCAGGGCACGAGCTACGGCGGTTACGCGACCGTCCTCCTCCTGACGCAGACCGACCGGTTCAAGGCCGCCATCAATAACTCCGGAAAAGTGGACATGCTGAGCTTTTACACCCAAAGCCCCCGGCTGGGCGTGAGAAACACTCACGCTCCGGAAAAGAGCCAGGACCGGCTCGGCGGAACGCTCTGGGATTATCCGGAACGATATCTCGCCCATTCGGCGATCCTGCAAGCCGACCGGATCAAAACGCCGCTGCTCTGCATCACGGGCGACTTGGACCCGAACGTCGAAGCGGTCCAGTCCCAGGAGATCTTCACCGCGCTTCGCCGGCTTGGGAAAAAATGCGTCTGGCTTCGCTACCACGGCGGGGCCCACGGCGGGCCGAATTCGAACGAGGAACGGAAGGACATGTATTCGCGGATGCTGGCCTGGTTCGACACGTATCTCAAGAAGGACATAAAATAAACCGGAAGCGGATTTGTCCTTAGGGAGGTCAAAATGCAACGACACGCTCGACGATGGTTCATGGGACCGACGATATCGGCGATGCTGGTCGCCCTTTTTTCGTTATTGCTTGTCGGGAACGGACAGCCGCTTCCGGCGGCGTCCGACGACCCGGTTTTCGACAGCTGCACCAGCGTTTTCGTCGGCCCTCTGGCCTCGGCCGACGGTTCGACCATGACGTCGCACTCCTGCGACAGCGGCAGCGACCGGACCTGGATCACGATCGTCCCCCATCAATCCCACCCGCCGGGAGAAATGGGTAAAGTCTTTTTCGAACCGAAGCGGAGCAAGGGCCCCGACGATACCGACCGGGTGGAAACGGGCGAAATCCCGCAACCGCCGGAAACCTATGCTTATATCAACGCGGCCTATCCGATCATGAACGAGTACCAGCTCGCGATCGGCGAGACGACGATCGGCGGCCGGGCCGAGCTCAAGAGCGACGGCATCATCGACGCCCCCGAGCTGTTCCGCCTCCTGCTGGAGCGAGCGAAAACCGCGCGCGAAGCCATCCGGATCGCGGACGATTTGACCAAAACCTATGGTTATAACGACTGGGGCGAGAGCTTCACCTTCGCCGACCCTAAGGAAGTCTGGCTGTTCGAGATCTACGGCCCGGGTAAAGGCCGTAAAGGTGCGGTCTGGGCCGCCCAGCGCGTGCCGGACGACGAAGTCAGCGTCTCGGCCAACGCCAGCCGCCTTCGCGCGCTCGACCTCAAGAACAGGGATAATTTTTTGGCCTCGGCCAACGTCCTGTCGCTCGCGACCGAGATGGGATGGTGGAGCCCGAAATCGGGAAAACCGTTCGAGTTCTGCTACGCCTACGCTCCCTCGTCTCGGACGAGCCTCGGTTGCCGGCGCCGGGAGTGGCGCGTCCTCAGCTTGCTCGCGCCGTCCCTCCGGCTGAACGGAGAGTCGGAGAACTATCCCTTCTCAGTGAAACCAGAAAAGAAGATGACCGTCCAGGATCTTCTGGCGATTTTCCGAGATGCCTACGACAATACCGACTACGACATGACGCGCGGCTATTTCAGCGTCAACCGGAAAGGCGAAACGGTCAAGAGCCCGGTGATCGGGCCGTTTCTCAACGCCGACCTGAAGGACCTCCTCCGGGTCAAGCGCGAACGAACGATCTGCTCCCCAGCGGCGACCTACCTTCAGATCACTCAGTCGCGGGGCTGGCTCCCCGACCCGGTCGGCGGCGTCGTTTGGCTCGGCTACGACAATCCGGCGACGACGCCGCACACGCCTTTTTATTGCGGGATCGCGAAGATGCCCGACTCCTACATGGTCGACGGCCGGTGGGGCTATCGGGACGACTGCGCCTGGTGGGCGTTCCGCAAAGTCAGCAAGCTGGCCAATCTCCGCTGGCAGGACATGAGCCAGGACATCGCCAAGGTCTGGAAAGCGATCGAAGACAAGGCCTTCGCCGACCAGCAACGGGTTGAGGACGAGGCGCTGGCCCTATACAAACAGGACCCGGTCCAAGCGCGGCAAGGACTGACCGATTACTCACTGAAAACCGCCGAGGAGGCCGTCGCGAGCTATCGAAAACTGTACCAGGACCTCTGGACCAGGTATAATTATCAATTCTAAGATGGTCCGACTTATTTATTACGCGATCCTGGCCTATGCGATCTATGCCCTTTTCCGGTTTTTTTTGAACCTGGGGCAGAAGAGCCGGGCGGCGCGCCCGAGGCCGCGCGGCGCCCCCGTCTCGGGGGTCATGGTCAAGGACGATGTCTGCAACACCTACGTCCCGGTCGAAGACGCCCTCCGCGAGGTCGTGGACGGCAAAGAGCATTATTTCTGTTCCGAGGAATGCCGGACAAAGTTACGCGAGCAGCGGAAGAGCCAGCGCCCCTGATCAGAAATCCAGCCAGGCGATTCGGAATTCGTGGAATTCCCCCTGATAATCCTCCCAGCGCACTTCGACCTCTTCGATGCGCGCCGAGGGAGGGCCGACCCGGACCCGGGCGACGAGAGCTTCAAGGAGCCGCCGTTCGCCTTCGGCAACGGCCTCGACGCGGCCGTCGTAAAGATTGCGGACCCACCCCTTGAGGCCCAGCTCTTGGGCCCATTTCCGGATGTAACCGCGAAACGCAACGCCCTGGACCCGGCCGGACACGAACAAATGCGCCCGCGCGTTCATCGAAAAAATAATAACACAGCCGATGAGGACCGTAAAGCCGATGTATGGGGTCGCGTCTACACTTTCCACTTTTTTTCTGAGAACATCGGCAACGTAGATTACTTCTGTAAGAAGTGGAAAGTGCAGACGCGATCCTTTTATTCCGTCTTGGACGGGCGGATTGTCAACGCGTCGAGTCTGGGATATAACATACGGGGATATATCGCATAGGAGGAATTTCGGTCATGCGTCGTCTGTCACCGAAATTAAAAACATTGCTGACCATCGCCGGGTTCGACCCGTCCTCGGGCGCGGGCGTGACGCTCGACCTTAAAATCTTTCGGGCGCTCGGTTTTTACGGCGCCGCGGCGGTCACCGCGATAACCGTCCAAAACAGCCGCGAGGCCGAACGGATTCATCCGCTTTCCGGACGCCTCCTCGCGGACCAGGTGCGCGCCTTATCCCGCGACATAACGTTCGCGGGGATCAAAGTGGGAATGGCGGCCACGGCGGAGAACGTCAAGGTCATCGCCCGGGTCCTCGCCGCCCACGACCGAATACCGCGGGTCATCGATCCTGTCTTTCGGGCGAGCTCGGGGGTTCGACTTCTGGAAAAACCGGCCATCGGGGGTTTTCTTCGAGCGGTCCGCGGCAAAGCCACGGTCCTCACGCCGAACATCGACGAGGCCGGGATCTTGAGCGGACGGCGCGTTCGCGATCTCAAGACCATGGCCGATGCCGCCCGGGTTATTTACGAACGAAGCCGCATTCCCTGCCTCGTCAAAGGCGGTCATCTCGAAGGCGATGCGGTCAACGTCCTCTTTGACGGCCGGCGGATGGTGCTCTTCGGAAAGCCGCGGGTCCGGAAAGACGTCCATGGGACGGGGTGCGTCTTTTCCGCGGCGCTTCTCTGCCAATTAGCGCTCGGCCGGCCCCTGGAAAAAGCCGCGGCGCTCGCCACAGACTTCACCCACGACGCGATCCGGGAGGCGGTGCGCGCCGGCCGAGGCCGAGCTGTCGTCATTTAATACAGTAACAGATATAGCGTTTACCTAAATACGCTGGTCGGAAATATGGTGAACGGGATCTCTGTCACCGCATTTAGAGTCCTGCGCTAACGCGGATCAATCGCGGTCGCCGGACAGGATTTCGTCCGCCCGCCCGAGGATGCTCGGAGCGAACATCACACCCTGCCTCTGAGCGGCCTTCAGGTTCAGGTGGAGCTTGACGCTCGACATCGTCTCGAAGGGGATGTGCGCCGGACGCTCGCCGTTTTTGATCCGAAGGACGACCTGACCGGCTTTGTAGCCCATGTCGAAGAAATCCCAACCCAGCGCCGCACAGGCCCCATCCTGGGTCGCGAGAAGGAAACCGCCGAAGAGAGGGATCCGGTTCTCGTCCGCGACCTTGCCGACTGCTTCGAACGAGGAATTGATCGTGTTATCGGATATCGGAAAAATCGCTTCGACCTTTTTATTGACCAGGACCTGAGCGGCCAGCAAGACCTCGCTCGGATTGGTCACGGGCACGTCGATGATCTCGAGCCCGAACTCGGCGGC
>Ga0315289_10003411_pt1 | contig 24113 bp, 19 predicted proteins | sample YL17G11_40_MG_FD_203452 | JGI IMG/M metagenome (GOLD analysis project Ga0315289, IMG submission 203452) | Sediment microbial communities from Yellowstone Lake, YNP, Wyoming, USA - YL17G11_40 | ecosystem: Environmental > Aquatic > Freshwater > Lake > Sediment | place: USA: Wyoming | collected...
TGCATCCAGTAGTCATTCCCTCGCGCGACGGAGAAGGTCAGCTCGTGATTCTCCTGCCGGTTGTGCGACACCAGTATCTCCATCCCGTCGGCGGAGAGGAACCTCCGCGGGCCTGCGGCCGGCGCCTTCGTGGTTCTCGCGTGCCGCTTCTCGGGGAGGACGATCCCTTCTGCGCTTATGCGCTCCGCGAGTTCGTTCATTGTCCCCAGGGCAGAGGCGGCCTCCAACTCCGCCTCAAGCGCGTCAAGCCGCGGCAGTTGCTCTTCGCTCTCCCTGAGCCGCTCCTCAGTGTGTGCTCGGCCGGCCTTGAGCTTCTTGTACTGCTTGAAGTATCTCTCGACGTTCTCCCCGGGTGCGATCGTGCGGTCGAGCTGGATCGTCACCTCAGGTGCGTCGGGGTCAAAGAGATCCTGCACGACGATGCTGGACTGGCCTTTGTGCAGATCAGGGAGGGCTATCTTGAGCAGCTCGCCCGTGCGACGCAGGCTCTCGGCGTCCTGTGCGCGCTCCAGGTCGGCGGCTAGTTTGGCACGCCTCGCACGCAGGGCCTTCTGCCGCTCGCGAACGACCGAGCGCAGACTTGTCCGTCGCTCGTCAAGCTCCGCCTCGGCCTCCATCTCGCGGTAGGTCTCGTGGACGGCGCGGCTCAGTGCCAGCTCATCGTCGGGGGAGGCGGATACGTCCTCGAAGCGGTTGACCAGGGCCTTCGGGGGCAGGACAGCGGGTTTGGGCAGGGGCTGGTAAGGGCCGCCGGGGAGTACCCTGCGCCGCGGCGAATTCGCCGTGAACATCGCCCCCAGCACCTTCTCCGAATCGTCCACCAGGATAAGGTTGCTCCCGGGGCCGACAAGCTCCGCGATGAGCCGCACGGGCGATGGGCGAAGCAGGACATCGCGCTGGACCGCGTGGAGGATCACGACGCGGTCGCCCTCGACGTGGAGCAGCCTCTGGACGGGACTGCCCGTGATGTGCCGCCGCACGACGTTGCAGAAGCCGCCCGCCGGCTTGCCTTCTTCCGGGCGGCGCGTGAGCAAGTGAAGGCGACTGAAACGGGGGTGCACGACGAACTGGAGCCAGTAACGCCTCGTGCTGCGCCTGATGTGGAGGATGAGCCGATGCCTGTCCGGCTGGTCAATCCTTTCGATCTTGCCGCCCTCGAGCCTGGGCGCCAGGTCCTTGACGACAGCCTCGATTTCGGCCGCGGATAGGCTCATGTCGCGGGGCGGTGTTTAGAGGCTCTTATTCCTTCTCCAGCATCTGATCGTAGAATGCCGCCCAGTCCTGTCCGTTCGCACCGGCCAGGAATTCCATCGCGGCGCGCGGGTGCTCGTTGAGCTGGCCGGTGATCATGTACGGAATCTCAGGCCCCCAGCGCAGCTCCTCGCGGAGAGGAGCGATGTGCTTCTGGATGCACTCGATAATGGGCCGCAGTCGGAACTTGGGGTTCTTCAGGAAGCCGATCAGCAGTTCCATCGGACAGTTCCCTGCGCCGCGTCCCATTCCGTACATCGTTCCATCAACGCGGTTGGCGCCGAGGATAATGCCCTCGATCGTGTTGGCGTAGGCGAGCTGCTGGTTGTTGTGTGCGTGGATTCCCACGTCCTTGCCGGCGGGCTCCGCATACCCCAGGTATCTGCGAGTGAGCGTCCGGATCTGCTCGAAGTAGAGCGACCCCCAGCTATCTACGATATAGACGGCGCTCACGGGGGTATCGAACAGCACCTTCAGGGCGACGTCGAGTTCCTCGTCGCGGATGGTGGAAACCGCCATGAGCTGGAGCATCACCTCGTAGCCCTTCTCGTGGGCGTCGAGGACCATGTCCACGGCGACGGGAATCTGATCCACGTAGGTGGCCACACGGACGGCGTCCAGGACGCTCTCCGAGCGGGGGATTATGTCCTGCTTGTAGTCGGAGCGTTCGGCGTCCGCCATCACGCACAGCTTCATGTCGGTGGGATTGTCCCCCACGATGCGGCGGATGTCGTCCTCGTCGCAGTGCTTCCAGGGACCATAGTCCGACGGCGGGTACTGCTTCTTGGACCCTTTGTAGCCGATCTCCATGTAATCTATGCCGGCTGCAAGGTCTGCCTCGTAGACAGCCCTGACGAGCTCGTCACTGAAATGGTGATTGTTCATCAGGCCGCCGTCACGCACCGTGGGGTCGAGGACCTTGATCTCCGGTCGGTAGGTCACCCAATCGCCCCTTTTCTCGGGCGTTCCTTCGTTCTGGTCGGGTCTTGTAACCATTTTGGACTCCAATCTCCGCGCCGCAGTCTGTGTGGTCTATCCGTCCGAGCGCGTCCTGACATGATACCAGTTATCTGCAACTTTTTCAAAGCATACCTACTAAGAAGACCATAGAACCCGCCAGAGCAAGAAAAAGACATGGGCGCGCGCAAGAGACTTCAGGCCACGGATGGGCCAGGTTTACCGGCGCCCTCGCCCGCTCGCGGGAGGCACGCGCAGATGCGCGGATGCTGCGCCGCAGGCGAATTGCAAAACCGGCTTCCGTCCGTATAATGGGTGGATTACCGATCCGCGAAGCGAGAAACAGGCGCTATGTCCCAGCAAGTGGTCCTGGTATTGGACTGCGGCTCCACCAATATTACCGCCGTCGCCGTTGACACCGGTGGTCGGCCCGTGGCGTCGGCCAGCGAACCGAACGGTCCGGCAGCCCAGGTCGGCGGCCGGGAGGGCTGGCTTGTCTGGGACATGGACCGGTTGTGGAAGACTGTCTCTTCCCTGTCGCGCAAGGTGTGCTCGGAGGTCGGTGGGAAGAATGTGCGCGCCGTAACCATCACCACCTGGGGCGCGGACGGCGCTCCCGTGGCAACTGACGGCGCCCTCACCTACCCGCCCATCGCGTGGGAGTGCCCGCGTACGTCGGCGCTCAGCGGGCAGGTAAGCAAGGCTGAAGCGCGGCGGCTCTATGACATCACGGGATACCAGGTCATCAGTTTCAATACCCTGTTCAAGCTGAAGTGGTTGCGCGAGAACGCACCGGAAGCCCTCGAGAGAGCTGACAAATGGATGATGATGCCGGGTCTGCTGAGCTACCGGCTCTGCGGCGAGATGAGCATGGACGCAACCAGCGCCTCCACCATGATGGTTATGGACCTAAGAGCCTCTAACGAAATGCCGCGTGAGCCGCGTTGCGCCTCCGGCCCGAGGCGCAACCCGAAGGGACGGGGCGTCTTTGGCTGGATGCCTGTGTCGCGCGGGCTTGGCGCATCGGACCCCTTATGCGCCGACGCCCACGCTCCTTGGCCTGCAGCGAAACCCACCCCGTCGCGGCCACGGGGCATTCCGTTAGAGGCTCCAAGGGAAGCAATGTGGTCTGCGGAGTTGCTCGGCGCCGTCGGTCTGGACGAATCGTTCTTCCCGCCGCTGCTCTATCCCGGCGCCGTGATTGGGCGGGTGAGCAGCGCGGCGTCGCAGGACACGGCCATCCCTGAAGGCACGCCGGTCATTGTGGCGGGCCATGACACGCAGTTCGCCCCGATCGGCAGCGGCGCCAGACCGGATGAGGCGGTGCTGAGCAGCGGCACCTGGGAGATACTGATGCTGCGCACGGGCGAGTTCAAACCCAACTATGTGGGCTTTTCGGAAGGGCTTCTGACGGAGCTGGACGCGGTGCGCGGCCTTTATAACCCCCAGTTGCTCATGATGGGATCGGGCGTTCTGGAGTGGGTGCGGGAGACCCTTTACGGGGACGTCGGCGATCGCGCCGAGGTGTACGGGACGATGATCGAGGAAGCGTCGCGGCTCAAGCCCGGCGCAGGCGGCGTGATGATGGTCCCCAGCTTCGTGCCCGATGCGGGACCGACGAAGAAGCACCACACCCGCGGCACCGTTGTCGGCCTGGGGCTCGCAAGCACGCGAGCCCACGTCTACCGGGCCGCTCTGGAGGGTCTGGCCTTTCAGCTCAGAGATGCCCTGCGCATCCTGACTGCTGCGACGGGTTTCGAGCCGGCGGGCATCCGCGTGGTCGGCGGCGGGTCGCGCAACGAGTTGTGGAATCAGATCCGTGCGGACGCCTGCGGCATCCCCGTCTCGGTAACCGGACACAAGGAAGCGACCGTACTCGGCGCCGCCATAGCCGCCTGGGTCGGCGCCGGCAGATTCGAGAGCCTCCAGCAGGGGCAGAGGTCGCTCGCGACGGAGACGATCGTGATCGAGCCGTCCGAGGACGCGGACGCCTATGGCGAGCTGTTCGAGCGCTACGTCCTGCTCGCGCCGGCTCTGAAGGATTTCTATTCGACCTGAAGCAAGGAAAGGCGACGAAAGTGAAGATCAGCGTAGTCGGAGCGACAGCTTACACGAGCTTCGAACTCATCAAGCTCCTGTTACGCCATCCGGACGCGGAGATTGTCCATCTGGGCGGGCGGCGCGAGGGCAATCCGCCCGTATCGGACGTCTTCCCCGCGCTGCGCGGCTTGTGCGAGATGCCCTTGCTCGGCCTCGAGCCACAGGACGCACCTGAAAAGCCTGACCTCGCCTTCTTCACGCTTCCCCATCAGGTGAGTCAGCACCACGTGCCGAAGTACCTGGAGGCGGGCATTCGCTGCATTGACTTCAGCGCGGATTATCGGTTTGCCGACCCCGAGGTATATCGCAAGCACTACGGCGAGCACGATGACGTCGGCAACTTGAGCCGGGCCGTCTACGGCATCCCCGAGCTGTTCCGCGAGCAGATCCGCAGTGCCGAACTGATCGCCAATCCTGGCTGCTACCCTACTTCTGTCATCCTGCCTCTGGCGCCTCTGCTGGCCGCCGGAGTGTTGGAGAGCGGCGGCATCATCGTCGATGCCAAGAGCGGCGTGAGCGGCCGCGGCAACAAGCCCGACCCCGGCTCGATGTACTGCGAGTGCAATGAGAACGTGTCGGCCTACAACGTGGGAACGCACCGCCACGAGCCCGAGATGGAGGCCGCGCTGGGCCTGCTGGGCGCTGACCGGCCCTCGGTGCTGTTTGTGCCGCATCTTGTGCCCATGGACCGCGGCATACTGTCCACCATCTACGTGCACCTTTCGCGAGACATCGGGGGAGCCGAGCTGCACGAGATCTGCCGGCAGTTCTATGCGGACATGCCGTTCGTGCGCGTGCTGCCGCCCGGTGAGCAGCCGCGCACCAAGGACGTCGCGTTCACGAACTACTGTGACTTTGCCGTGGTCCCGGTCAAAGGGAAGCGGGCGGTCGTGACGTCGGCGATAGACAACCTCATGCGCGGCGCATCCTCTCAGGCCGTACAGAACATGAACGTCGCCTTCGGCCTTGACGAGGCGGCCGGGATCCCATAGGCAGTGCCATGGCCCGGAACAAACGATCCAGAGCGGTAAGTAACCCGTCGTGCCAAGGCTGCCCGTCGCTGTGCTGCCGGGACCTCGTGCTGCCCATTGACAAGCCGAAGACGCCTGATGACGTTGAAGAACTCAAATGGCATGTTCAGTATGACACGGTGAGCGTGTTCGTCAGGACTCACAGGTGGTACCTGCTCATTGAGGGCAGATGCCAGTACCTGTCGGGGGACAGCCTGTGCAGGATATACGACAGGCGGCCGGCCAGGTGCAGGCGGCACAACCCGCCGGGTTGCGAACGGTTCGCCGACTTCTATGACGTTCTGATAGAGAGCCCCGAGGAACTCGAGGAGTATCTGGGCCGAGAACGGTCGCGGACGCGAAAACGCCGCGCCGCTCGGCCCTCGTGAGCGGCCTGCAATTGCGAACCCGGGCCGCCCCGCACATGCACTCCCGGTTGCGCGCTCGGCCGTTGTGGATCGTTTTGGCTTGACACAATCGGTTTGCTCAGGTATATTTGCACGCCGCGGTGCCGCAAAGCGATAGTCTTTCACTGTCCACGGCCGCCATATCCATCCGGACGCTATGCGTTGCCCAATATGCCCGCGCCGCGCCCGGTGGTGTGTGCGGCAATTCTTTGTGCGCAGATTGAACACAGGGCATATGCTTATCTGAGAGGAAAGATGCTTGACGCCGATTGATGTCCAAGATTTGATCAAAGTAGGGGTGCATTTCGGCCACCGCACCAGCCGGTGGAACCCGAAGATGGCGCCCTACATCCTAAAGAAGCGCAACCTTATCCACATCATCGACTTAAGGCACACAGTGCATGGTCTCATTGTGGCCGGCAAACTGGCGGAAGCCGTCGCGAAACAGGGAAAGTACGTGCTGCTGGTGGGCACGAAGAGACAGGCCCGAGAGACCGTTCGTGCCCAGGCGCAGCGTTGCGGCATGCCCTATGTTTCGGAACGCTGGCCCGGCGGGCTTCTGACCAACTACGCCACCATTCGCAGCCGGCTCGACCGGCTGATTGAGCTCGAAGATCTCGAGAAGACCGGCGGGATCAACCTATACAGCAAGAAGATGATCTCTTCGCTGCGACGCGAGCGCAGGAAGATCGATCGGAACCTCGGCGGCGTCCGTACGATGGATAAACTGCCGGGGCTGGTGGTGATTGTGGATCCCAAGCGCGAACACATCGCGGTGAAGGAAGCCGTCAAGCTCGGCATTCCCACCGTCGCGTGGATGGATACGGACAGCGATCCCGACGAGATTGACGTGGTGGTGCCCGCCAACGACGATGCCATAGGCGCGATTCAGGTGTTCCTGCGGCGGGTTGCCGACGCCATCCTCGCCGGAACCAAGGACGAGAAGGAGCAGCAGGCTCCTTCCCCCGAGGACAAGGAGGCTGCGGATACCGGGGCGGAGGCCGAAGGGACCGCGGAGCCGGAGGAGCCGGCTGAGGCGCCGGCCGAGTCGGCCTCGGGCCAAAAGACCGTGCAGCAGTGACACGGCAGGCAGCACGGCCGTGCTGCGCGCGCCACGGCGTCTGCCAGGGTTCGTTGTCGCATCACCTTTGAGTTGAGTTAGACGGAGCAAACATGGGTGTAAGTGCGCAAGACGTGAAGGCGTTGCGAGAGAAGACGGGCGCGGCTCTCATGGACTGCAAGCGCGCGCTCGTCGAGGCCAAGGGTGATGCAGAGAAGGCAGTGATCCTGCTGCGCGAGAAGGGTCTGGCGAAGGCGCAGAAGAAGCGCAGCAGGGCGACGGGGGAGGGCATCATCGCAAGCTACGTGCACCCCGACAGCAAGAAGGGGGTGTTGGTGGAGGTCGCGTGCGAGACGGACTTCGTGGCCAGGAACAAGGAGTTCACCGACCTCGTCAAGGAGATCTGCCTGCAGATCACCGCGATGAACCCTCTTGCGGTGAGCCGCGAGGACCTTCCCCCTGACGTTTTGGAAGCCGAGAAGCAGATATACGCGCGGCAGTGCGAGGGCAAACCCGAGCGCGTGGTTGAAAAGATCATCGAGGGAAAGCTCGACAAGTTCTGCAAGGACATCTGCCTCGTCGAACAGCCGTACATAAGGGACGATTCCAAGACGATTAAAGAGCTTATCGACGAGACGATAGGCAAGCTTGGCGAGAACATCGAGGTGCGTCGGTTCGTGCGAATGACGGTGGGGGAGGACGCGCAGGAATAGCCCTGCTTACGCTGCCCCTCCACGTGTGGCATCTCGAAGAGCGGGAGGAGCGCTGATGGAGTCGCCAGGGAGCTACAAGCGTGCGGTGCTGAAGCTCAGCGGCAGCGCGTTTGCTCCCAGGGGAGGCAAAGGGATCGACGAGGGGCGAGTGGGGTTCATGACGCGCGAACTCGTCGAGGCGCAGCGGGCATGCCCGGAGTTGGCTGTGGTGCTGGGAGGCGGCAACATAGTGCGGGGGGCGCAATGTTTCCTGACCGGCCCGAGCCGCATCCGTGCGGACTATGCGGGCATGGTGGCCACAATCGTGAATGCCCTGGTGTTCCAGGACAGTCTCCAACGGGCCGACGTGCCCTGCAAGGTCTACAGCGCGCTTCCCGTCGCCGGCGTCGCCGCAGCCTTTTGCGCTGAGCAATGCGCCGCGGACCTGGAGGATGGGTTCATCGTGCTCCTTGCCGGCGGCACCGGGAATCCGCTCTTCACGACGGACACGGCGGGTGCCCTGCGCGCTGTGCAGCTCGGCGCCCAGGTCATGTTGAAGGCGACCAGGGTGGATGGCGTGTATTCGGCGGACCCTGAGCAGCATGCTGACGCCGAACTCTACGAGCACCTGAGCTATGAAGACGTCATCAAGGGCACACTGGGGGTGATGGACCTGTGTGCGGTCTCGCTGTGCATGGATCATGGGGTTCCCGTTCGCGTGTTCAACTACGGTGTAAAGGGGAACATCCGCCGTGCGCTTAGCGGGGAGCCGGTGGGAACACTCATAGGAAGGCACGAAGATGTCGGTTGACGACGTTCTGCTGGATGCAGAAGAAAGAATGGACAAGGCGGTCGGCGTGTTCACGGAGAGTCTGAAAGGCATCCGGGCGGGAGCGGCGACGCCGGGTCTGGTCGAGTCAATCCGGGTCACCTACTACGGTTCCCAGACGCCGCTGCGGCAGCTTGCCCAGATCAGCGTGCCCGATCCGCAGCTCATAATGATCCGGCCGTATGACCCGACGACCACGGAAGAGATTGTCAGGGCCATACATACGAGCGACATCGGCATCAACCCTCAGAGCGACGGAAAGGTGATACGGCTCGTGGTGCCGGGCTTGAGCGAGGAACGGCGCAGGCAGCTTGTTTCGCGAGTGAGCGAGATGGCAGAGGACGCCCGCGTTTCCGTCCGCAACATCCGTCGGGACGCCAACAAGGCACTTGACAGGCAGAAAAAGGATTCGGCCATAAGCGAAGACGAGTGCGACGCGGCAAAAGAAGATGTGCAAAAGCTGACCGACGAGCACGAGGGTAGGATCAACGAGACGGCGGAGAAGAAGACCGCCGACGTCTTGCGAGTCTAAGAGCCTCTAACAAAATGCCGCGTGAGCCGCGTTGCGCCTCCGGCCGGATGGATGCAAGGAAGGGCGACGACGCCATGCCAGGGTCAGGCACGGTGAGGAGCCCTGACGCCGCAGACGCCGGCCTGAGGCGCAACCCGACGGGACGGGGCGTCTTTGGCTGCATGCCTGTGTCGCTCAGGCTAGGCGCATCGGACCCCTTATGCGCCGTCGCCCACGCTCCTTGGCCTGCAGCGAAATCCACCCCGTCGCGGCCACGGGTCATTCTGTTAGAGGCTCTAAGGCTCCCGACAGGACTTGCGCCGTCGCCCCAGGAATGTCATATAATGTGGACGCGTGCCGACGGGTTAGCGGCTGTGGAACACCAGATCGGGGGAGCGAGTGTATGGTAGAGCGCACGAGCTGGCCGGAGCCGAGCAAGTCTGCAAAGGTAATCGGAGTATTGTTTACGGGATTGTACGTGCTGACGCTGGCTTATTGGTTCCTGTTCCGGGCCTACCGGCAGCCGGGCGAAGTTGCGCTGCCGATAGTTGGCATTGGGTTGGCTGTGGGGATCGCCTATTTGGCCGGGCGGGTACATCCGATGGTTCGGATTGTGCCTTCCGTGCTTTGGATCGTCGTGGTTATCGTCTCCTTTGTCTTGCCTGGGAGCAGCGATTCGACTCACGGGGGCGCTGTGAAGGTGTTGTGTGCAGTGGTTCTGATTTGCGCCCTGGCGTACCACGCATACGTGGACGTGAGGGTGCTCCTCGCCCGCCACCGTGCCGGGTCCGCTGGATAGGGCAGTCATCTCTCCCGTTTGCCAAGCGACACGGCTTGGGCTATAACTGGGGCTGCCGCAAGCGACGCGGCCTTGCGTTCTCCGGTGGCGACTATGCTCAACCTGGCCAATTCGCTCACGATATCACGGCTCGTCCTGGGCCCATTGTTCATAGCCTTCTTCCTCACCGACCGGCCTTGGGCCGCGTTCGCGGCGCTGGCCCTTGCGGTCAGCTTCGAGGTCACGGACCTGCTCGACGGGTATTTCGCGCGCCACTTCGGCCACGTCAGCTCACTGGGAAAGCTCCTGGATCCTCTCGCCGACAGCATAGCTCGCTTCAGCGTTTTTCTGGCTTTCACGACCGAGGAGACGGTCCGGGCGCACCCGTGGCCGGTGCTTCTGGTAGTGTTGATCTTCTACCGCGACGCGCTCGTGGCGTACGTGCGCACGTTCGCGGCGTCAACCGGCGTGGTGCTGGCGGCGCGCCGCAGTGGCAAGCTCAAGGCCGCCGTGCAGGGCGTCGGCATCATCACGTTCCTCACGCTGCGCGCCGCTTCCTTCCTCTGGGAACCCCTTACAGGGTATCGGCCCTTCGTCTTCTATGCGGTGATGATGCCGATCGTGCTGGTCACCGCATGGTCCGCGTTCGACTATATCGGTTCGAATTGGCAGACCGTCGTCGCCATGTCGCGACACAGGGCAGAGCAGCAGTCCTGACTCGCGCGGCGCGTCGCTTCCCGGGCTTCGGCGCAAGCAGTGCATGAGGAGCCTGACAAGTCGCTGCTCTGTGGGGAATCAGGGGCAGGCGGTCTTGTGGTTGCAGCCGCAAGCGGTTTCCCTTGAAAGTGCACATTGAAGGGGAATATATTGTCGTCTTCTTCTGGCTGCGGTAGTGCGGGCGTTTGGATTGTGGATGTTTCCGTGTGCTAATGTGAGGTCAAGTTATGTTCGCTGCCGTGAACGGTGGGAATCGCAAGTCGGGAAGTGCGCGGCGTGCGGCTGGCTGCGCCGCTCTGCTGTGCCTCTTGGGCGTGGGACCCGCTTTGGCGGGAGAGGCGGCATCAGGCCCTTCGAACGGTCTGGCGGCGGGGTTGCCCTGGTTGTGGCTTGTGGCGCCCGTCGGGGCAGTGCTGGGGCTGGTCTTCGCGTTCGTGTTCTTCCGGCAGATGATGAAAGTGGATGAGGGAACGGAGAAGATGCGTCGTATCGCGCAGTATGTGCGCGAGGGCGCCAATGCGTATCTGAAGAGGCAGTACAAAGTCGTCGCCATTGTCTTTGTCGCTCTGGCCCTGGTCTTCCTGGTCCTTGCGGTGCTCAGGCTGCAGAACCCATTTGTGCCCGTAGCGTTCCTGTTAGGGGGATTCTCCAGCGGCCTGTGCGGATGGCTCGGGATGCGTGCGGCCACTCAAGCTTCCGCCCGCACGGCGAACATGGCGCGGATTTCGCTCAACAGCGGGCTGAGGGTTGCTTTCCGAAGCGGCGCCGTTATGGGACTGACCGTAGTGGGTGTCGGCCTGCTGAATGTCGCCGTGTGGTATCTGGGCATGATTGCGATCTACCAGAACAACATGTTCGGCATGGGGACGGCACTTGCGGAGAAGATGGGGCAGAGTTGGTCGGCGGAGCTGGCCGGCAGCCCGGAGTTCGTGCGGGCCATGCTGACTGAGGTGACGGCTGCCATGCTGACCTTCGGCATCGGCGCCTCCACGATGGCCCTTTTCGCGCGCGTGGGCGGCGGCATCTTCACGAAGGCGGCAGACGTCGGCGCGGACCTTGTGGGCAAGGTCGAGACCGGCATCCCGGAGGATGACCCGCGCAACCCGGCCACCATAGCGGACAACGTGGGCGATAACGTGGGCGATGTCGCCGGGATGGGCGCGGACCTCTACGAATCGTACGTGGGTTCCATCCTGTCAACCGCTGTCCTCGGCATGTCCGTGCCAATCGCGGCCCGGATGGCCGATCAGACGGGGGCGCTCTACGTCGTGGCGCCTATGGTCGTCGCCGGGCTGGGCATCATCTTGAGCGTCCTCGCTGTCTTCCTGGTGCGATGCAGGGAGGATGCGTCGCAGAAGAACTTGCTCCGCGCACTGCTGCTGGGCACGTTCGGCAGCACGATCATGGTGGTTGTCGCAGTGGCGCTGCTGGTGTGGCTGACAGACCTTAGCTGGGGTGTGTTCGGCGCGGTGCTCGCCGGTCTCGCCGCGGGGGTCGTCATCGGCCAGGCCACCGAGTGGTACACGAGTGACGAGTACCGCTGGACGCGCGGCGTTGCCCAGCAGACCGAGATGGGGGCGGCGCCGACCATCATCGAGGGCATCGCGGTGGGCATGTTGTCCAGCGTCATCCCCGTCATCAGCGTGGTCGTTGCTGTTGTGGCTGCGTACGGGCTTGCCGGCGGATTCACGGACGTAAACAGCGGCCTCTACGGGGTGGCGTTTGCGGGGGTCGGCATGCTCTCCACGTTGGGGATCACGCTGGCCACGGACGCATACGGCCCCGTGGCGGATAACGCGGGCGGCAATGCAGAGATGAGCGGCCTGGGCCCTGAAGTAAGGGAGCGCACGGACGCCCTTGACGCACTGGGCAATACTACGGCCGCTACGGGCAAAGGGTTCGCCATCGGGTCGGCCTCGCTGACGGCGATGGCTCTGCTCGCCGCCTACGTTGTGGAACTCCCGCTCTACGACAAAGCCCTGAAGGGGGTCACGAGCATCAAAGGGATAGTGGACCACTACAACCTGACGCTGCTCAACCCGCTGCTGCTGGGCGGGCTGTTCTTGGGGGCGATGCTGGTGTTTGCGTTCTGCGGCATGACGTTGCGCGCTGTGGGGAGGTCGGCCGGACGAATGGTGGAGGAGACCCGGAGGCAGTTCCGCAAGCTGCGCGAAAAGCTCGTCGCCGACGGCATGAGCGAAGCCGAAGCCGCCGACCCGGACAATTGGCCTGAGAGCGTCGAAGTATCGGGCGAGAAGATACCGAATTACGCCCACTGCGTGGAGATCGCCACGGCCGGCGCCCAGAAGGAGATGATCGTGCCGTCACTTCTCGCCATTGCGGCCCCGGTTGCCGTGGGTCTGGTGCTGGGTGTGCCGGGAGTGATCGGCTTGCTTGCCGGCGCGAATGTCGTTGGGCTGTCTATGGCCTGCATGTTGAACAACGGGGGCGGCACGTGGGACAACGCGAAGAAGTGGATCGAGAAAGGCAACCTTGGCGGCAAGGGATCGGCCGCCCACAAGGCCGGCGTGATCGGCGATACCGTGGGGGATCCATGCAAGGATACCTCCGGCCCGTCCCTGAACATCCTCATCAAGCTGATGGCAATGGTCTCGGTTGCCTTTGCCGGCCTGGTGGTGTCGCTGTCACCCGCGATTCAAAGGGTCCTGCATCTGGGAGGAAGCTAGTCGGTGGCCGTCGCTCAATCTGAAGCGCTTGCCGCTAAGTCCGCTCGTCTGCTGGAGGAAAGGAAAGCCGACGACATCGTTGTCCTGCAGGTTGAGCCGCTCACGAGCATCGCCGATTACTTCGTAATCGCCACCGGCCGCAATCAGCGGCAGCTCCGCGCGATGGCAGCGCAGCTTCGAGAGGGGATGGGCCGTCTTGGAATAACGCCCCTCGGCACGGAAGGCACCGCAGAGGCGGGATGGATCCTGGTTGACCTGGGGGACGTGATCGTGCACCTGTTCGACCCCGCGAGGCGCCTCCTTTACGACCTGGAGGTGCTCTGGGGCGACGCGCCCGTGCTGAACTGGGCGGAGGTGTGCATCAACGACGAGGCTGGGCGGCAGGATGCCCAATAAGAAAAGGGCCGCGCGCAAAGGCGGCCCTTGCAGATGTCCGATTTGAGGCGGCCTATCCCGCCCCGAAACCCAACCTCTCCCGAATCGTTGCGGTGCCTTTGAGGCCGGGTTTCAAGTCCAGCGCTTCCCTGAATATCTTCTTCGCCGCGTCCGTGTCACCCACTTTCAGGTGCACTTCGGCGATCTTCTTCAGGATGAACGCCTTCTCGCTTCTGTCGATCTCAAACTCCAGTATTCGCTTGTAGCAGGCGATCTCCTCTTCCGGCGTCTTCGCATCCCGAGGGAGCTTCCTGCTATACAGCTTCTTGAGACGGACCTTCACCGTGGGCAGGAAGTGCCTGTAACGCGGGGGATCCTTCTCCCTGTCGTAGAGCTCTTCGTAGAGCCGTGCGGCCTCTCTGTTGCGGCCCACACGCTCCATCTGCTCTGCAACCAGGAAGAGGCAATCCAGATAGTCCCGCATGCCCATGAACGAGTTCAAGGAGATGCACATCCGACCCACAAGCTCGTCGTAGGTGGCCAGAGCCTGCATGCCGTCACCACCCAGCAGGTCCTCCAGAATCCCTCTCGCCTGGTCGGCCAAGGAGCTTGTTCTGGGCTGCCTCTCCGACTCGCCGAACAATGGGCTGTTCTGGAGCAGCACGTCGTAGCGCGCGCGCTCGCGCTCGTTACGGAGCACGTTATAGGCGGTAAGGATCTCCTTCAGGCGCTTCGCAGCCGCCTTGGGGCGGCGCGGGTTAGTATCAGGGTGATACCTCTTAGCCAGCTTGCGGAAAGCGCGCTTGATATCCGCCTGCGAAGCGGTCTTCTCCACCTCAAGTACGTCGTAATAGCTTTGATGTGTTATGCTCATTCCGTGAGACCACCACCGCAAAGCCTCGCATACCGGAAGGTATGCACTTCCCCTCGCAGCCAAGCATTGACTTCGCGACTCCTGCGGGATCCCGTGCGGACGCCCTGCCGTCGCGTTTGCGAAAACCTTTGGCCTACACCTGCTTAAGGCAACCCGACCACCGTTCAAACCCAGTGGAATAGGCCGCCCGCCATCATTAACCCCCTAATGATAGCAAAAAACGCATGATTGGTCAATACTTAAAAACCCGTTGCTCCCATGTCCGCACACGGCCGAATCGTCGCTACTTATTGCCATGAAAAGACTTGGGACAAGGCAGTTATAGGGGGAACACACCTCAAATACCCTTTATTGCAGCATCTCCGCAATCCTGACACAACAGGTGCACTGAAGCGGGCGGAGCCGGGCGGCGATGCATGAAGGCATGTTCGCAATCGCGGCACGACACAACAAATGACACTATGCGCCTGTTTAGATTACTGCACTCCTGTTGCCGCTCGGGGCAGCGCAGCTGCGCGGACGGGCTTTCGCCTGCCAGCGCGCGAGAAGCAGCCGGCCCGGCTCACCTCTTCCCATCAGCTTCGGCTGAGCGCGTCCATCGGCGAGAAGGGCCTTGGAAGCGGCAGCCCCCCAAACACCCAGCCCTTGACACAGATTGGGCTCTGCCTATAGACTCTCCTGTACAGGGGGAATCCCGGTGGCCTGTTGAGTCGGAGTCCATACCATGCCAATTGAAGTAGCGTGTCAGAACCCATTGTGCGGGGTTGTTCTCACGCTGAAGGACGACCTCGCTGGAAAGAAGATCCGGTGCCCCAGGTGCGGGGCGGCGGTTGACGTTCCAAAGCAGCGGGTGGCGGCGCCTGCGCCCGGGCCGAAGGCCACTGCGCCCGCCTCTGGGCCCATTCACCCTGCGGCGAGGAAATGCCCTGTATGCGGGGCGATAGTCGGTCCGGCGCACAAGTTCTGCCCGAAGTGCGGAGCGGACATACGGACCGGGCTTGTCGCTGAGACCAAAGCCGCGCAGAAAAAGCGCTTGTCTCTGAAGCCCGTGCTCATCCCTGTCATCGCCCTCGTCGTGGTGGGCGCGCTGGCGGCCGGGATCTGGGCGGTGCTGCGCACGCGGGGCGGCGGTGAGCCGAAAGGCGCCGCGGCGCCAGCCGCAGTTCCGGGGGGTGGCGTGCAGGGGGCCATAAAGGCGCCGCAGTTCGCCGGGCCCGCTGCGCCGGTACAGCCGCCCGCCCCCGAGCCAGATAAGTCCGCCGAAGTCGCCCCCCTGCCCCCCGACCCCGAGATAGAGAACCTCAAGGGAGTCGTGACGGCCTATGTGGGCCAGCTTCAGCAGATCGCCGCCGCCCGGGAGAGCAGCAGCAGCGAAGACATGGCGGCCCGATGGGCGCGCCTGTATCGGTCTTGCTGCGAGGGGGGGTTGCAGGCCGAAGCGCAGATGTGCTGGCTCAGTGCCGTTCTGCTTGAGCCGCGAGACGCTGAGACGAACACCATCCTGGGCCGCACGGCAAACTTCAGAGGCTTGCCCGTCACCCCGGCGCAAGGCGAGTACCTCACCACGCGCATGGGCAAACTGGAGGTAGTCAACCGCTGCAGCCGGCTCGCGGACCTCAGCGTCGGATTGGAAGGCGGGCCGATGCATGCCCTGCCGCCGAGTCAGTCCCTGGGGCTGGATGTCGGGACTGAAGCCGCCACCCTGGTCCTGCGTATCGGTGCGGACGGCGGTGAGGGCGGGGCGCAGTTCACTGTCAAGGTGCCGGAAGGCGCCGGGCAGAAGATCACACTGCTGGCCGACAGCCTCGTGCCGGTGGTTGTACTGGGCGACTTCTCCGGCCTCAAGTTCGGCCTGGACATGTGGAAGCGGGACCGCGGATCCGCCAATCCGCCGCCCGCCGCCGCACTGACCCAGTACGGGTGGACACAGACGAAGGGCGGATGGAATCTGGCCGTCCAGAACAAACAGCCCGTGCGCTTCCGCACCGACGAGGCGGGCAACCTTTCCTCCGTCACCCGTGGTTCGGCAACGCTGTCGAGGGTGGAGGATAAGGGGCTCATGGTATCCGTGAGCGGTCAAACCTGCACGGTCCATGGAAAGCTCGGAGGTCTCGCACTGGAGGGCCAGTGGGTAACGTTGATCGGCACCGAGGAACGTCCGATAAGGCTGGAGGCGGCGGAGAACGGCACGGCTCGGGTGCGGGAAGGTAGGATAGAGAGTCAGGGCGAAGTGAGGGATGTCTTCGCGGCTAAGTTCGAGGGCCGGCACGGTCTTGAGCTTACATACGTTGTGGAGCAGGGCGAAGGCGCGCCTGCGCGCGAGGTGTTTGGCGTGCTGAGCCCCATTCTGGCGGAGCAGTCCAGTGAAGCGCGGCTGGAGCGGCGTCGCCAGGAGTTGCAGGCGCGGCTCAATGACCTGGAGACGCGGGGCGAACTGCCGGGAGGCTGGCAGAGCGAGGCGTGGTGGGATGAGCACATGCAGCGGCTGATCGAGGACGACGAGGAGCACAGCCGGTGGCTGGAGCAGGCGCGCGAGATGCCGCTTTACGCCGACCGGGTCAGTGAGCAGGGGATTAAGGATCGTCCCTCCTACGTCTACCTGGAGTGGCCCCTGTTCCGGGAGGCGCTTGTGGCGGCGGTAGGCAAGGAAGCTGCACGGTCCAGGGAGGTCGAGTCAACCGAACTTCCGTCCGGGCTCCTCGGGGTCCCCGGGCGGCCGCAGCGGCAGGGTGAAGGTCCAGTGGCGGGGTCGGTCGCGCAGTCGGTGCTGGAGGAGGAGAGAAGGCAGAGGGAGGCAGAAGGAGAGGTGGGGCCTGGCGAGCAGACCCCTGTGCAACCTACCGCGGCCCCCGAGGAGCCTGAGCCTGAGGAACCACCCGTCTCGACGGTTAGCGTGGAGTTGCTGCCGCTCATGCCCGACGCAGCGGCCGTCGCCTTCCTAAGCGCCGGTTGGGACAGGATTGAGGCAATGGACAGAATCACTGCGATCCGCGGACTCAGGTGCATGAGAAGCCTGCCGGTCGTCGAGCTGCTGCGCGGGCTCGTCGGGGCGAGTCCGGAGTCCTTGGTCAAGGCTGAGGCCATGTTCGTGCTCGGAGAGATAGGCACGCCCAAGGCGCTTGAGGGCTGTCGCGCGACTGTGCTGGACCGAACGGTTCAAGGGGCGTCCCTGGCGGCGCTTGCAGCCTGCTGCGATCCGAGCACGATCCAGATGCTGCCCGACACGCTGCGGGACGCGCTGCCTGATGTCAAGGGGGCTTTCCTGAGCTACTTGCTCCAGGCCGAATCCCCCACAATGATCATAGGGCTTTCGAGGGCGTTGGAGTCTTACGGGGACACGACGAGCCGTCTGAAAATCGCCGAGCACCTTGGCGCCGTCGGCGGCCATGCCGCCATGGCCGTGCTGGCGCGCCTTATGCAGGAGCAGAATGACGCGTACGTGGCGGTGACCGGGAAGGTCAGGCCGGCGGAGATGATGCTGCTCATCGAACCGCTCAGCAAGATGCTGGAAGGAGATGCCGTGAGGAGCAAACAGGTGGCCTTCTTGCTGGCCAGGAGCCGGCTGCCCGCCGCCGTCCCGGCGCTAAAGGCTGCGGCAGTTGACCGGCGCCTTCCTCACGCTGCGGTTGCTCTCGCCGCACTCGGGTCGGCCGAGGCCCTGGAGGCCGCCGCCCAGGTGAAGGACCTCATCCGCCCCGCAGACCTGAACACCATTCGCGGCTATTGGCGTGACGCCGCCGCCGGACAGCAATGGGCATGGAACCCAGAAGTGGACGGCGGCGCAGCCGTCTCCTTCCTGCAAACCCTGCTGCGCGAGGGAAACGACAAGGATGTGCGCGTCGCGGCGGCGAATCTCATGCGCGAGACGGGGGAGAGGCCGGACGCGCAGGGGCTTGTGATGATTGCCGCACTGCCCGTCGCGGCCGAAGCGGTCGCTTCGACAACCTCCTCCGCGCCACCGTACGTCAACACTCAGATTCGGGAGGATGAGGAGGAGATCGGGCCGATGGACGTGCGCTACAGGGGGGGCGTGGGTAAAGCGGTGCCGAGCGTCGCGGAGCAGCAGGCCAAGGCTGCCGAGGCGATGCGCAAGTTGGAAAGCAAGTTGGCAGGCACGCCTCAGATTCGCGCGCTGAACCTGCTGGAGGAGCAGACTGATCCGGCGTCGGCCCCGGAACTGCGTGAGTTGGCGGAGACTGCATCCAGTGCGGAGATCAAGGCCCAGGTGCTGAAGCTTCTCGGCCGGGTTGCTGATGAGGAGAGCCTGCAGTTCCTCCGGGCCAAGGCGGGCCGCTCCCAGGTCAAGTTTGCCGACACGGCGGCGATGGTGAACGATTCCTGGGTGCGTGCGGGCGCCGCTGTGGGGCTGGCCGCCGCCGGGGATCCCCAGGTTGGGGATGTGCTCCATGATCTCATTTCGGGGCCGGCGCCATCGCCCAGTGAGAGTTTTGAAACGCAGCCCGAAGAAGCCGAGTTTGCAGTGGCCGCCAAGATGCGCCAGTCGATCCTGTTGCAGGGCGTACGCGAGGCGATGACGGCCCTGCGCGGCAGGCAGACACTCTGGGATGTCTCAAAAGGCTCGGAGCAGACCGCGTTGGTGGTGGAGGATCTGACTCGGATCGCAAAGGAAAACCTGCGGTCGATGGGTGCGAGCCCGGAAGCTGACATTGCCACCGCCACCGCTATCGCGTGCCTTGGGCGCGCAGGGCATCTATCCGAAAGCTCCCGAGAGCTGCTGAATATCTTCTCAGCGAACCCGGGCCAGTTGCCCGTGGTAGTGCGCCAGGCGCTGCTGGATGCGTTGTGGCAGATCGGAGACGCGACCGCGCGCGAGCAGCTCACTCGCTTGCTGCCCTACGTCGCCAACGACAGGGCGCTGGCGGAGCATTGGGTCCAGCTCTGCATCCAGGCGGCGGCAGTGGGCGGGCAGCCTGAATACGATTATATACGGGACTCGCTGGGCATGATGGACAAGCCGGCCATCAGGGAATTGGTTGCCATGATGTCGCTCAGGCAAGATAGTCAGCCTTCGGCATACTATAAGATCCTGGGCCGGGCGGCAGCCTCTCAGGCCCTCAGTGAAGGACGGCCTGGAGTCCAGCAAACGGCTGCCGAAACTGGTGAGGACATCGAGTTCAGATGGCGCTGCCTGATGCTGCTGAGCAGTGGCCCGGATGCTGTCGTGAGCCAGGTGTTGGGGGACAAGACGATCGGCCTGCTGGACGACAACCTCTTCGGGCCGCAGGTGGCGCTCATGCTGAAGACTCGCTCACCCGGTTTCGACGCAGTCGGGTATCTGAAGGAATGGTTCGCCGCGCATAAAGGCCCATCCGAGCGGTGCGAGGTTATCGCCGTCGCGCAGAAGCTTGGCTCGCGCGAGATGGAGCAGATGCTGGGCGAGATGTTCCTTGATCGGAATGCCAGCGAGGCGGCGCCCGCCGCGGCGGCAGCGGACGCCGCCCGGCTGACGCGCGACCCGATACAGAGTGCGGCGCGGGCGCTGGGCAGCCTCGGAAGCTCTGGAGAACTGCAAAAGGCGTTTGCGTACACAAACTCCAGCGGCGCCAGGGGCTTCACCTATCCGGTGGCGGTCAGGAAGGCGGCGCTGGAAGGGATGGCATACCTGCCCTCCGAGAAAGGCCCGGTGCCAACGCTGCTCCGGTTCAATGCGTTGCTTTCCGGACCTGAGATGAAGAAGGCGGGCGAGGAGGCGCTCCTCGATGCCTTCAGGTTGCAGACGGAAAGACAAGGCGAGTGATAAAAGGAACGATGGGATGAGCCTGAGGGATACGTTGACCGAGGGCGTCCAGCGCGCCATGCGAGGGGGCGACAAGGAACGGCTCAGTGTTCTGAGGATGCTGCTGAGCGAGCTCCAAGTCGCCGAAACGTCCGGCAGGGAGTTCGACGAGTCGGCGGTGGTGAAGTCGTATGCCAAGAAGCTTCGGAAGACCGCCGACCAGTACAAGGAGCTGAACCTGCCCAATGAAGCCCGCAAGGCCGAGGCGGAATTGGCCATTGTCGAGGAGTTCATGCCCCGGCAGATGGAGCCCTCCGAGGTCGAGGGCATAGTTGCACGGATCATAGAGGAGAACGACTACGGCCCGCGGGACCTGGGTCGGGTCATGAAAGCCGTCATGGCCGCGCACGGCGACAGGGTGGACGGCCGCCTGGTTCAGGAGATTGCGCGAAACAGGTTGGCCGGGAAGGACTGAGTGATATTGCCTGCGGGCATTGACAGGCGAACGGCGCGTGAGATGTCTCGCAGTTTCCGGGGAGTTGCAGTCGGCCGGTCCGAACGTCGGCGGTGCTCGCCGGCCATGAGGTGCGTTCCTCGCCCGGAGGTCTTCGTACGGCGCAGTGCGGGTCTTGTGCTGGGGATTTGCTGTTTCTGTGCTGCCTTGGTGCGGCGGGCCTGACGGGTCTCGGTATCCTGTTTCGGCGCCCGCCCCAGCCTTTGCTTTGCTCCCTCTTCGACCGTGAACTGCCGTGGCAACTAAGAGCGACCTGGAGAAGCTGGCACGGGATTATTACGACCGGTTGTTCCGAGCCGCCCTGTTCATGTGCGGCAGCAACGCGGCAGCCGAAGACCTCGTCCAGGAAACCTACCTGGCAGCAGCCACCTCGCTGGATTCCTTTGAGGGGCGCTCGTCGGTATACACGTGGCTCTACGGGATAATGCGCAACAAATTCAGGGCCTACCTGCGCAGCAAGCACCATCAGGTCTCTCTGCAACAGTTGGCCGAGGAGAGCGCCGGCGCCGATGCCAGCGAGCTGGTGGGTGCGGACGAACCCGGCGCCCACGAGCAGTCCGTACGCCGCGAAACGGCTGAGATCGTGCGCGAGGCCCTGGATGCGCTTCCGCCGCACCACCGCGACGTGCTGGCGCTGCGATACCTGGAGCGGATGTCGTACAAGGAAATCGCAGATGCCCTGGGGTGCTCGCTTGGCACCGTCAAATCGCGCATCCATTACGCCCTGCGCAGCATCGCCCTGAGCCTGGGCGACGAGCAGGAGGTGCTGCCATGAGCGTCGAGAAGAAAAACCTATCCGGCTTTGAACCAGAGAGGCGGGGTTCTGCACTAAGGTTGCAGGAGGATCTCATATGAAATGCGGGGACGTGAGGGGAAGTCTGCTGGATCTGTTGGAAGGCACCATCAACCCTGAGCAGCGAGCTGCCGTACAGCAGCACCTGGGCCAATGTGACGAGTGCCGCGCCGAACTGGCGATGCTCCAGCGGGGGCGTGACGGCCTGGAGGCCTCGCTGGAACAGGTTGTCCCCGTTGGCAGATATCTGACGGAGTGGCGAATGGGACGGCTTCTTGGCGCCTTTGAGGTACGGGCGCAGCAGCCCCGGATCATCACTCTGCGGCGTTTCATCGCTGCCGCTGCGGCTGCCGCGATCCTGGTCTCGTTCCGCTTCATCTATGCCGATGTGCGCTCGATGCTGACGCCCAAGCAGCAGCCGGGCGAGGCCTATCCGTCGGCGCTGCGTGTCAGCCCGCTGGGGCCTGCCGGAATCGTTGCGCTGACCCCCACGCCCGAGAATCACGGGCTAAACGTCGTTTTCGAGTACATGAAGGCGAGTCCCGCCGGCGGGGCAGCGGCGGCGTCGGTCCCCCCTGCTGACCTGGTCCGCACAATCTCGCCGGGAATTGACGTGCCCGTCCAGAACGCGTTCTACGATTGCCAAGAGGCGGGCTGCTGGTGGTAAGAGCCTCTGACAAAATGCCGCGTGAGCCGCGTTGCGCCTCCGGCCGGATGGATGCAAGGAAGGGCGACGACGCCGTGCCAGGGTCAGGCACGGTGAGGCGCCCTGACGCCGCAGGCGCCGGCCCGAGGCGCAACCCGAAGGGACGGGGCGTCTTTGGCTGCATGCCTGTGTCGCGGAGGCTCCGCGCATCGGACTCCTTATGCGCCGTCGCCCACGCTCCTTGGCCTGCAGCGAAATCCACCCTGTCGCGGCCACGGGTCATCTTGTCAGAGGCTCTAAGATGAGCCGGCATTCTGCTCACAGATTGACTCCCGCGGCCGGGGTGCTCTGTGCCCTGGTCGCCCTTGCGCTTGGGGCCGCAGCAGCGGAGCCTGAACCTGCCGAACCCGAGGCGGCGTCGCCCGCCTCACAGGCGGCCCTGGTGCTTGTGGAGAGCTTCCTGAGCAGTCCGGTAGGGTCTGGCGAGGAAATCCCCGCCGTCAATACCGGCTTCTTCGTCAGTTCCGAAGGCCGCGTGCTCACCAGTCTTGTGGCGGTCAGCGGATGCTCAAGGGTGAACGTACGCTGCCTTGACGGGCGGCAGTCCGCGGGCCGGCTTTATGCGTTCGATCAGCCCAGCGGTCTGGCCCTGCTCGAAACCGACCTGAAGGATACCCCGGCGCTGGAATTGAGCCCGGATCCGCCCGAGCCCGGGCAGGAGGTGGTGGCGGCTGCCAGCACGTGCCCGCGCGACGGCACAGTCGGTGTCATCCTGTCTGAGGGCACGGTATCTTCGTGCGAGGCGTCCGTCAAGCTGTTCGGGGTCCAATGGGAGAGACTGATAGACGCCGAGGTGCGCGTTGCACAGGGCTGTGCGGCAGGGCCCATCCTTGACCGCGAAGGCAGGCTTCTGGGTGTCGTGCTCGGCGTCGAGTCTCGCGCGGACGGCTCGATGTGCTCTTACTGCCTCCCGGCTGCTGCATTGGAACCCATACTGAGTGAGCTGATGCAGGGCAAGACGCGCCACGTGGGATGGCTCGGCATAGCGGTCGCATATTCGGGCAGCATGGAGGGGCTCACCGTGCAAGGGGTGCTGGAGGGTTCTCCTGCCTACGCGGCGGAACTTCGGCCTGGCGACGTGCTGTTGGGGATCAACGGCCAGAGCATCAGCCAGCCCGCCGTGTTTGAGACCGGTGTGGCCCAGGCGGTGCCGGGCAGCCAGATAGAGTTGGGCGTGCTCAGGGGCGGTGAGGTGAAAACGGTTGCAGTCCAGGTCGGGGCGCGGCCGCTGCTGATATCGCGCATCCCCGTAAGGATGCCCTACGACTCGCGCACGTTGCAGGCCTATCCCCTCCCGCCGGCAATGGATATGAGAACCTATCTGTTCTACATGCTGGTGATCGAGGATCTCCAACGGCAGAACGGCGAGCTGCGCGAGAGGCTTCAGCGTCTTGAGAGTCGGCTCCAACGCATCGAACAGGAGCGGGGCGGAACTGCCGGGGATTGAGCGGTTCCGCGCGCGGCAGCAGGGGGGCACCCTTCGCCAGGACTGGACCTGCCGTGCTGCATTTGAGCCTGGACGCGTCTTTGCGACGCCGCGCCGTCCATTTGAATTGACAAGGCGATTCCCCTATAATTAGTTCCGTCTGTGCTGAGGTCAGGGCTTTGGAGCGAGAAGGGGATGCAGAAGCCCGAACGGACGCTAGAGCACGCGGTCTCCGGCGACGTCCACATCCTGCGGCTCTTGACGCCGAAACTGGACGACGAGGCCACGTTGTTGGTGCTTGAGGACGAGCTGGGCGACATCATTGAACAGTGCCAGAACGTGCCCCCCAAGGTCGTTCTCAACTTCTCCAGCGTCCAGTATATCTTTACTGCGGCTCTGGCCAAGCTTGTCTCATACAGGCGTATGCTCGTGGACCGGGGCGGTAAGATCAGCCTGTGCTGTCTCCAAGACACTGTGAGGGAAGTGGTTTGTCTGATGCGTTTTGACGAGCTTTTCCCTATTTCGGAGACAGAAGACGATGCGCTTGCCCAGTTGCAGCAGGTTTGCTGAGAGCCATAGAGCCTCTAACAAGATGCCGCGTGAGCCGCGTTGCGCCTCCGGCCGGATGGATGCAAGGAAGGGCGACGACGCCGTGCCAGGGTCAGGCACGGTGAGGCGCCCTGACGCCG
>Ga0315289_10003412_pt1 | contig 24108 bp, 27 predicted proteins | sample YL17G11_40_MG_FD_203452 | JGI IMG/M metagenome (GOLD analysis project Ga0315289, IMG submission 203452) | Sediment microbial communities from Yellowstone Lake, YNP, Wyoming, USA - YL17G11_40 | ecosystem: Environmental > Aquatic > Freshwater > Lake > Sediment | place: USA: Wyoming | collected...
GCCCCAAACCACACCTGAGTCGGTTCCCCCCACTCATTGCCCTCCCGCTCCACCTTCACCTTCTCCCACTTCACGATCTTCGGGATTGCCCGCGCATCCGTCCTCCAGCAGACGAACCGCACCTCATCGGTGATCCCCACACAGAACCCCTTCGAATACCCACCACGGTCGAACACCAGAAGAAGGTCCCGCCTCTTCGCCCCATAGATCCACTTCAAATCCCTATTCACCTGCCCGAGGTAGAACCTCATCTTACGGTACCCATCCGAGATCGTCGCATACACCGCCACCCCATTCTCGTCGTGCACCCAGAAATACTCCCGCCCCGCCGCCACCAGCCGCCTCTGCGAGCTGTAGCTGCCCAGTAGCGCTGTCTCCCCGTAGTAGGGCACAAAATGCCCATCCACATACAGCACTCGCGAAAACGGAAACACCCCACTCATCCGTCGCGACGTCTGCCGGATCACCTCCTGCATATCCATCTGCTCCACAACCATCGGAATGCGGCTTCTATACAACGACAGACTGGGCAGCTTCCCCCGGCCCAGGATTCCCCCCATCAGGTAGCTGGGCAACGTCTTGAAATCCTGCTCCACCCTCACCACCTTCGCCGCATTGAGGGCCACGTAGGCGAAGGCCATTTCCCGATTGCTAAACCTCCCCCCCGTCTCCTGCTCCTCCCCGCACCCCGCGGGAATGCTATCCATCGTCTGAAACTCGTTGACAAACACCGCCGTCATGACAGAACCGCCACAATCGACCACCGTCGCTTCGACCTCGCGAGGCTCCTCAGGCAGCTCCGGCTGCTCCCGCTCCCGCCGCTTTTCCTCTTCCCTTTGCTTCTCCGCCTCCTTCCCCGCCTGCTCTTTCTGCTTCTCCCTCTGCTCGTTCTCCTGGCCAATCCGCTCCCGCTCCCGCCGGCAGTCCTTGGTAATCGTGTACAGACTCTGCCGGCTGATCGTGCGGGAAAACTCCCCCTTCTTGTAGCGCTCCTGCACCGCATCGAGGATCATGGTCTGATATCCGCGCGTTCCTTCAAGCTCCTTGTAGCGGGCGATCACGAAGTCCCTGATCTTCTGATCAAGTCCAGGGGCCCCCGGGCGGTAGTCGGTGAGTGCCCGAAGTCCATTCTTCTTGATGAGTGCGAGGACCCGTTTGATGGTCATCCCGCTGACCCCAAAGAGACGCTGGATATCCTTGTGACGGACTCTCAGGGATGCAAGGAGAGAGATGCCCAGATTCTTCGCGAAGTGGTCGGTGCGACTGAACGAGTAGTAGGGGTTCCCTGCCCACATGATGGTGACATTTCCATTCTCGTCCTCATCTGCGTGGATGAATCCATTCGGGCCGAACAGTGTCTGTACCATGCCCAAGAATAGCACGGAGAGCGGTGAAAGTCAATACATTGGGGTACTATTTTCTATACTATTTTCGACCTACTGGACGAGTTCTGAAACTGAACCGCCATTCCCGAGTCTTGTCAGCATCCATTATTTCAAGGTTACCATAATCTAATGTTGGAGGCAAGGCAGTGCATTCGCAATCTTGTTCCGAAGGTGCGTGGGTTTGTGTGGCAACAGTCAATAGAAAGCCCCTGTGTCAAGCCCCGCTGTGTCAGGGTCTCGTTTTGTCGGCTTTGTCAGATCAGCCGCGAGCCTTTGTGAATACCGACAATCGCGAACGTCCTCCTTATTGGGGCCTAACGATAAGCTGAGTTGCCGCGTCGAATCAGCTGGCCTTATCCCTGTTCCTCAACAAGCGCAATCCCTTCGATAGCACCCCTACGCGGTCAACGTATTGTTATACCCACTCCGTATCTATCGTATACCTCATCTTGATTGTTGGGAACCTGCACCTGCCTCGAGCATCTACATGTATCTCGCGGGTGGCATAAGACGCCCCCCAATCTCGATCATGATCAATTCCAAATCAGGCTAAAAATGACCATCGCGCCACATACTTCGTCTATCCCGAGTAGATTGCTACACAAGGGTAGCACAGGGAAGCATTGCACAGCCAGCCCCGCGATCTTCCCTTTAATTATAATCAACATGGACGCTGCAGGACTCGTCCCCGTCATCGAGCGTTTTCATCTGCTGTTCCTCGCCCAGTTCAGCCGGCGAGTAGACAAGGGGGCCTTCGTCGTGAAGGGGGGGTGCAATCTCCGCTTCTTTCACCGAAGCATCAGATACTCGGAAGCCATGGATCTCGACGTCGGCGAGGTGGAGCTCCAGGTTCTCCGGGACAAGGTCCAAGAGGTCATCGCTTCACGCCCATTTACCCAGATCCTCGAGGCCAGGGGCATCCGCATCGACCATGTCACCGAGCACAAGCAGACCAGCACCACCCAGCGGTGGAAACTCGGTCTTCGCACCGAGGGCAGCGATGCTCCGATCCCGACGAAGATCGAATTCTCGCGCCGTGGCCTGGATGAAGGAGTGGCGTTCGGCAGCATCGACGCCGAGGTGGCCCGTGTCCACCAGCTGCCGCCGCTGATGGTCAGCCACTATGATGCAGCCGCGGCGTTCCGCCAGAAGGTCGGCGCGCTGGCGGGTCGACGCCAAACCCAGGCCCGGGATGTCTTCGATCTTCACCACCTGCTCGTGACCGGTGCCGGCGTGAATGCCTTGACGGTCGACTTCGCGACGTTCAAGAGCCAGGTGCTGGTGTACCTCCATCCGGACGAACAGGAGCGCTACGACTCAACATCGGTCTGGGAATCGATCGTGATGGAGGTGGTGGAGGTGCTCGGGGGGGGCGATTCATGACGCTCCTGCACGCGCTTTCGAGGATCCTTGCTATGCACGTACCCGTCTTCTCCACGAGCGATGCCGCCGTCCAGCTGGGCGTGCCGAACGGCAACGCCAGCGTCATCCTCGCCCGCCTGGCAGCCTCTCGCCAGGTGATTCGGCTCAGGCGCGGTGTCTGGGCCCTTGAGGACAGCGTCGATCCCCTGGCCCTGCCGGAATGCCTGACGGCGCCGTTCCCGGCCTACGTTTCGCTTCAAAGCGCGCTGTACCTCCACGGCATGATCTCGCAGATCCCCGCGGTCACTTATGCCATCTCGCTGGCTCGGACGCGACGATACTCCACCCCGCTCGGGACCGTCTCGATTCATCACGTTCAACCGTCGTTCTTCTTCGGCTTCGAGGCAGCCGGTCGTGCCGGCGGTCGCTTGGCAACGCCGGAGAAAGCCATGGTCGACTTCCTGTACCTCGCGCCAGCACGGTCAAAGCTGTTTCGCGCACTGCCGGAACTGGAGTGGCCCAGGGGATTCAGGGTTCGGATCGCACGCTCCATCGTGAAACGTGTGAAACCGCTGAGACGACAGAGGTTCGTGGCTCGCAAGCTGGAAGAGCTGCTCGAGACGAGACGTTGACGGGATCGCCGAGTCGGTACCTATGGCGTATTGCTCTTCCGAATGCATGCTGAGAACCATTACCTTCATCGACGGCTTTTCCGCCTTCAGGTCCCTGAGGATCTCGAGCCCTCCCCTTCCGGGCATCGCGATGTCCACGATGGCGACGTCGAAGTCGCGCTTCCGCACGAGATCCAGCACCTCCTGACCGCTCGCCGCTTTTCCCCCCACCACCATCCCGGGGCATTCCGAGACGATCTGCTTCAGGCCCTGGCGGACGATGCTGTGATCGTCGACGAGCAGAATCCTGATCATGCCAGCGCTCCCCGTTCCTTCACGACACGAGTGTGATCACTCTCGTGGATGCACTCACCCCGGAGGAGTTTGTGAGAAGCTTTTTCGGATCCTTTTGGATGTATCGGCGACGGTGATGGTGGATCGGAGCAATGTCACGGTTGTGATTTCGGAATACGTGGCTTTTTTCAGCGGAATACCCACTTGTATAGCTGCACCGTATCGTGTAGCATTTTTTTATGCCTCGGATCTCCGAGTTCCTGGGCCTCATCATCTATGTATACATCGACGACCATCCGCCGCCCCACTTTCACGCCATATACGGCCGTTACGAAGCTGCCGTCAGCATGGAAACCGGCCGAGTGATACGTGGAAGACTCCCCAAGCGTGCCTCTCGGCTCGTGAGAGAGTGGACGCAATTGTACCGCGATGAGCTCCTTGCAGATTGGCACCTTGCGGAACAACATCGACCGCTGCAGTGGATACCTCCCTTGGAGTAGATATATGGAAAAGCCCATATTGCATATTACGGCTGTGCGCGTCGGTGGAGATTTCAGACTCATTCTGGACTTTGATGACGGCACGCGGAAGACCGTTGATATTCAACCCCTTCTGACGGGCCCGCTGTTCGCACCGCTGAGGGACCCCGCCTACTTCCGCCGGGTCAGTATTGATCCGGTATGTGGAACGGTAGTGTGGCCAAACGGCGCAGACTTCGCACCGGAGGCGCTCTATAAACTGGAGGCGCTTCACTCCGTCGCATAGAAAAGTGAGCGCTCCCGGCTTCCGTGTGGGTCTGATTTGAGGTTTTTGTGTTCACCTCCGCTGGGGTAGGAGTTGTCCACATGCTCCGTGGGGAGCGGATCGCAAGGAATCCGTGGGCACGAGTGCCTGTGGGCAACTGCTCCGCAGGCATGGACCACCGTACCCCGCGCGACCGCCAGCCCCCAGACGGCACTCTTCCCGAAATCGATCGAGAGGAAGGCATTCCCGGCCGCGGTAGTCCCCCATTTCGCTCCGATTCCCTGGATCTGCCGAATGATAGAATGTTGATCCGCCCTGGTAGGCCGGACTGGCCCCGGGCAGGAGATGGCCGGTCCGCATATCTTGCTATTTGTAGATCAGTGGGAAAGACGCTGGGTTTCGGATAGATTCAATGGAAAGGTCGATATCAAGCTCGGGCCAATGGAGATGTTCAGCATTGAATGTCACAACGTTGATGATCTGGTCCACTGTCGCATGACGAAACCACGGGAATTTTTCATACGAGAGAAAGTGCTCTGAATCCGAAAGAAGGATCCAGATGCCGAACTTGTCGATATTTGTTACTTCAGCTCCCGAAGTGCGCGTGCCATGCTTTGACGATGTCATCTCGCTTCTCCTCGACTCTTTTCTTTATCTCAAGCGACTGGTCAGCCGCGAGTCCGTGGATAGAGGCAATTTCCACGGCCGGATCCAGCCAGAGCTTCATCTCGCCGTTTTCCCCACGAACGTGTACGTGAGGCCGGCTTTCCTCGCGGGAGAAAAAGAAAAAACGGTATTCCTTCCATCTGAAAACCGTGGGACTCACAAGAGAATAATACTCTGCGCAGTCGCTTTCATCAATCAGCCGTCATTGGCAATGCCCTGCTTTCAACCTGCATGCACCCCTTCGCGGCCTGATCGCCCCTCCACGCGACCGCCCGCGCGAAGGCTGGACGGTTTTTCAGCGCGTCATGCTCCCGCTTCCATCACGGCCACGATGATGAAGCCGGCACTGAAGCGCACCGATCGTGGTATGCGAGTGTCGATTGCTCACTTTATGCCAGGTGCGAGCTGACTTCGGCGAGCAGTTCCCCCGGATCGACGGGTTTGCAGAGGTAGCCGATTGCCCCCACCTCCCGGCCTCTCTTTCTTTCCGCCTCTTCGATCTTTGCGCTGAGAAAAACCACGGGAATCGTCCTCGTGACCTCGGCGAGCTTGAGCCGACGGCATACTTCGAATCCATCAATGTCGGGCATCATGATGTCTAGCAAAATCAGGTCCGGCTTCGGATCGCCGGCGGCGATCGTGAGGGCCCTTTCTCCGGGCGAAGGTGATGATCAGTGTGTCGTTGAGGGGAGCCTGGTTCGCAATCCCGGGTGCGCTGCCCCAGGACACCCACACTTGCCTGATGACACCGCTGCGGGTCAGGGAGTACGCCAGCGCATGCGTGTTGCCCTCCGAGGCGAGCGTCACTGCATAGCCCGTCGCGCAGGTGGTTCGTTCATATATCGTTGCGAGGAGCACATCGGTCATTTTTTCGGAAAGCATCATTGCGTTGCACGTCGGTTCCACCGCGATCGTGATCTCATGTCTGCGGAGAACCGTGCCGCGCAAGGTCATGCTTCCGGCGGCGTCCAAGAACCAGGGGCTCGAAACCACCATTATCACGAGTGCAACCGCATGCCATTTCTTCACGTTTCTCATAGTACCGCGACAAGAAGCGGATGCAATTGGACCATGTGGTACATCACTGCACGAGGTCGTACTGGACGGCGTACTTGATGAGCTGGGCGATGGTCTTGACGCTCAGGGAGAGCTCGCCCGCGATGTCGCTGACCGATTTCCCGCCTCCGAGCAGCACCAGGACCTGCATCTCGCGATCGGAGAGCAGCTCGTGGGGAGGCTGTTCCGAATCCACCTCACGGAAGGTGTTATATATCTTTTCCCCTTCGCAACCGTCGGATCGCCTGCACAAGCTCGTCCGGGGCGCTGGCCTTGGTCAGGTACGCCGAGGCGCCGTCGCGGAGACTGCGGATGGCGTATTGCTCTTCCGAATGCATACTGAGAACCATTACCTTCATCGACGGCTTTTCCGCCTTCAGGTCCCTGAGGATCTCGAGCCCTCCCCTTCCGGGCATCGAGATGTCCACGATGGCGACGTCGAAGTCGCGCTTCCGCACGAGATCCAGCACCTCCTGACCGCTCGCCACTTCTCCCCCCACCACCATCCCGGGGCATTCCGCGATGATCTGCTTCAGGCCCTGGCGGACGATGCTGTGATCGTCAACGAGCAGAATCCGGATCATGCCAGCGCTCCCCGTTCCTACACGACACGAGTGTGATCGCTCTCGTGGATGCGCTCACCCCGGAGGAGTTTGTGAGAAGCTTTTTCGGATCCTTTTAGATGTATCGGCGACGGTGATGGTGGATCGGAGCAATGTCCCGGTTGTGATTGATAAGCGGGCTCACAATCCATATCTGGTTGCCCATTACTTTCGGGTAAAATCCTGCAGAAGCCCGTGCGCCGTTAGCTCATTTCGGTACCGTGGAAATCGAGGTCAGACTACTTTCTCCATCGTGAAATGGACGACGTTTGGGGGTTCCTCACGTAGCGCTCCCCAGAGATCGAGCTTTGTCTGCATGGAAAGCCAGCTTTCAGGGCTGGTGTCCGTAGCGCGGGCGATCCGCAAGGCCATCTGCGGGCTCAGTGCAGCTTTTTGGTTTACCAGCTCGGACAAAGCTTTGCGGGATACCCTCAGCTTGATTGCTGCTTCCGTGACCGTCAGGCCAAGGGGCTTGATCACCTCTTCAAGGAGGATTTCGCCAGGGTGCGTCGGTCTCCGCTTCGTCATATGATCCCCCTTTAGTGGTAGTCGCGATAATCGACGACTACCGCATCTTCGCCTTCAAATCTGAACGTCACCCTCCAGTTCCCGTTCACCCATACGGACTAAGTCCCTTTCTCCTTCCCGCGAAGCAGATGGAGCCTGAAACCGGGAAGGTTCATGTCTCGAGGACTAATCGAGGCGTCAAGCCGGTCGAGTATGCGGGCAAGTTTCGGTGCCTGTTCCGGGATGATGCCTCTCAGGCTCCCGGATTCGAAAAACACCCGAAGGCCCTTGTGAGCGAAGGACTTGATCATCCTCCGTGAATTTATTCTGTAACCTATGGCGTGTCAAGGGCAATGCGGTTCCGGGCTGCCAAGAAAGCCGCGCCCGGCGGCACGCCCTACGTCGAAGTGACGGTCCCCCCATGCGTGGAGCTGTCCGACCGGACCCGGCTCCCGACCCGGTCGGACCTGTGCAAGTTCCTCGCTCGTTTTCGATCGGGAAGGTTCCTTGTTTCCCCTCCACGCCTCGTGTATGATCGCTCTCGTGGATGCGCTCACCCCGGAAGGTCTCGAGATCCCTCCCACACTCTCAGAATCTTATCGCGAGATACTCACCGAAGCGACAACGGATTGGGTGGTCTTTTTTGGATCTCGGCTCGTCTCGCTGGTTCTCTTCGGTTCCGTCGCCCGGGGGGATGCGCGGGAGACCTCGGATATCGATCTTCTCGTCGTTGCCCGCGACCTTCCTCGCAGCGCGGCGGATCGCCGCAGGCTTTTTCTCGAGCGGTGGAGGGATGTGCGTTCGGCCAGGTCGCTTGCCGCTGCTGAATGGAATCTCATCGTGAAAAGCCCCGAAGAGGCGGGGTACCACAGTCCCCTGTACCTCGACATGACCGAGGATGCCGTTCTCCTGTTCGATCGGGGCGGATTCTTTGGAAACGTCCTCAACGCCATGAGGGAGCGGATGAGGGCGCTGGAAAGCCGCAGAAAGTATCTGCCGGATGGCACCTGGTACTGGGACCTCAAACCCGATTTCCGCTACGGTGAGGATGTGGAACTATGACCGCTTCACGGATGGGGACACAATATATCGAGGAAGCTCGGTGCAGGATGGACCTGGTCCGCCTGGCTTCGGAAAAGAAACGGTATGCCGCCGTTGTCCGTGAAGCCCAGGAATGCGTGGAGCTTTTCCTGAAGGGAGCCATTCGGCTGGTTGCGGTGGAACCCGCGCGGGTTCATGATGTGTCGGGAGTCCTTCGAAACGAGCGTGCTCGCTTCCCGGACTGGTTCCGTACGCATGTGGATCGGTTGGCGGTCATCTCTGAGGAGATGGCGGGGGATCGGGGATTGGCATTCTACGGCGACGAGAACGAGGAGAAGGGACCGCAGGAGCTTTTCGACGAGACAGATGCGAGAAGGGCTATGGAGAACATGGAATTCGTCGCGCTGGTATGCGGGAAGCTTCTCCCCTGATGCCGGTCACCTTCACCCCCACATTGATCATGCCAGCGCCCCTCCTCCTGGGTACGGGATCGAGATAGCGACGGTGGTGCCCTTGCCCGGCTCCCCGCGAATCGACACCTCCCCGTCCAGCCCCTGGGCCCTCTCCTTGATCCCGATCAGACCGAATGACTTCGGACCGTCAGCTTGCCCTTCAGCTATCCCCACCCCGTTGTCCTGTACGCGAATCTCGATACGCTCCTGTACTTCCCGAAGCTCGACGACGGCGGTGGAGGCCCTCGCGTGTCGCTCGACGTTGGTTAAAGCCTCCTGGACCATGCGGAAGATCACCGTGGTGCTGTTCCCGCCGATGCGCGACTCCGTCAGCTCCACCGTTACCTTGCACCGGATCCTCGTACGACGAGAGAAGTCCGCTCCGAGCCATTCGATCGCCGCGGTAAGCCCCAGGTCGTCCAGCATGCGCGGTCTGAGCTGCGAAGAGAGCCGTTGGACCTTCTCTATGGTCTGGTCGGTCAACCCGATCATCTCGCGTAGTTTCTGCTGAAAACGGTTCTGGGATGGCTCCAGCCGCTTCTCCATCCACCGCAGGTCCATCTTCAGGGCCGTGAGCACCTGTCCCAGCTCGTCGTGGATCTCCTGCGCGATGTTCCTCCGTTCCTGCTCCCGGGTGTGCAGCAGGTGCTCGGCGAGGCTGCGAAGCTTGATATGCGAGTCTTTGAGCTTCTGCTCACTTTGCGCCAACGCTGTCTCGGCCTTCTTGCGCTCGGTTATGTCTTCGAAGGTGGCAAAAACCTGGTGAGGTTTCGTGTTGCCCGGCCTAAACTGCGGGATTGCATTGATGTTGATCCAAACGTATTCATTATTACTAAAGCGGGACACGCCCATTATTACGTTTCGTACCTCCTTTCCCGTCCTCAAGGCAACCATCGCCGGATGCGTATCACCGGGAAAATCCGAACCATCCTCGTGGATGGCTCTCCATCTTGGGTCTTGGGACTTTCTTCCCAACATTTGGTCATGCGTCAAGCCCAAGATCTGCTCGGCAGCGTGGTTGGCAGAGATAATGTGACCCTCGGCGTTCTGGAGTACTACCCCATGCACCAAGGTTTCAAACAGCATTCGAAACTTTTCCTCGCTCTCTCGCAGCGCCTCCCGGATTCGCATATATCTATCAATATTCTGAAATGTCCCAACAAGTTTTACAATTTTATCGCCGCTGTAAACGGCTTTTCCAAGCGACCGCACCCAAATCTTATCTTTGCTGCCTGAAGGAATGAAAAGGGATTCAATATCGTAAGGTTCGCCCGTTTCCATAGCTTTCTTCAATACTGCCTCTAAAACTGGCTTGGATTCAGGCGCATAGAAACTCATGGCTTCTTCCAACTTCGGTGTATATCCAGGCTCGAATCCGTGGATCCGACAGACCTCTTCCGTCCATAAGACCTCTTTGGTCGAGAGGTCAAGCTCCCAACCACCGACTTTGGCCATTTCTCCGGTTTCCCTTAAAACCTGAGTACTTTTTTTCAGTGCTTCCTCCACCCGCTTTCGCTCGGTGATGTCCAGGAGAGCTGTCACCCGGAGCATCCGCCCTTCGTAGGGAATGTTCTTGCCCCGCACCTCGACATCAAACGTGGAGCCGTCCTTGCGGAGGGCCACACCCTCATAGGGCTCCTCGGACGCAGTACGCATGTGACGCTCTGCTATTTCTCGCAGCTCTGGTGTCGCAAAATCCAACGCATTTTTACCGATTAACTCCGAGAGGTCATTGCCAAACATGGCAACGAACGCCTCATTTGCGTCTACAATCTTGCCCTCGTCATGGATTACGATCCCTTCAAACGAGCCTTGGGACAACCGCCGGAATCGTTCTTCGCTCTCGCGTAGCGCCTCTTCGGTGAGCTTTAGCTCGGTGATGTCGGTCAGCCTCCCCTGCAGACCGATGACCCGTCCCCCCTCTCGGATGGGACGGCTGGACGAGTGCACCCAGCGGACCCCACCGTCCTTGGCCCACATGCGGTACTCGCTCGGGTATAGGCGGTCCTCCAGAATGTCGGCGAACGTGAGGCGAATCCGGTCCAGGTCATCCGGGTGGATCAGAGTAGAATAAGGCTTACCGATGAGTTCAGCCGGCGTATAGCCAAAGATCGATTGCACGACGGAACTCACGTAGCTTATCGTGCCATCGGTCTGGACTGCATAGATCACGTCGTTGAGATTTTCGACTAGCTCACGGTATCGCCCCTCGGAATGACGCAGGTCCTCCTCCGCCCGTATTCGCTCCGTCATGTCCGTGCCGATGCCGCACATGGCCGTGGGATTTCCCTGCACGTCGCAGACGAGCCGGGTGCGGAGATCCATGGACTTTTCGCTGCCATCGACCGATCGATTGATCACGATCCCGCGCCATTGCCCTGCAGCCCGGGTTGCCTGGATGATCTCGTTCTGGGTGGCTCCGCGTGCTGAATCCTCACCGAATACGTGGACGGTATTGCCGATGACCGATTCTGGTGTCAGCCCGATTGCGTCGCAGGCGGCCCGGTTTGCGAAGGTTATATGGCCCTCCAGGTCGGTAACGATGATGGTGTCCTGGATCTGATCCAGCACCTGGACCTGGAACTCCAACTGCTCCTCGGCCTCCTTCCATTCCGTGATGTCTTGGTTCGTCCCGGTGACCTCCATCAGCCGGCCGTTCTCATCGAAACGGGAATGAGCCCTTACGTGGATCCATTTCACCCGGCCGTCGACCACGATGCGGTGCTCCCACTCGGTCGGGTTCTGACCGAGCAGTGTGGTGGACCAGATGGCGCGTACCCGCTCCCGGTCGTCGGGATGGATGCGGTCAAAACCGGTTTCCGTGGTCATTCGCATGTCCGGTGGGTAATCGTAGATCCGATAGAGCTCCTCGGAAGCACTCCAGACGGGCACGCCCTGCTCTAACACGACCCGCCAACTGCCGATGCGCGCCAGGGTCTGCGCATCAGCCAGCTCGGCTTCACTCTGCTTCAGCGCGTCTTCCGCTTGAACACGAAGGGTAATGTCCTGCAGACAGAGGAGAAGATTCGGATGACCCGCGGCAACAACCCTCACCGTGGAGCCCAGGAGGACTACATCCCGCCGCGCACCGTGATGCTCCAGCGTAGCCCGATACTCCACATCCCTGTGCTCTCGACCGGTTTTCAACGTGTCCTCGATGGCAAGGCGAAGCTGGCAATCCTGGCATTTCGGACCAAAACCGCACCCGCGAGGATCGTCTATGGCGTTTATGCACCCGAACACTCCACACGCGCGGCCTTCGAGGAGCTCGCTCTCGGGCACGCCGGTAAACTCCGTGAATGCCTTGTTCGCATGCAGCACGCGCCTATTTTCGTCAAGGGTACACATCAACACCGGTACATGCTCATATATCGCTTTCAGCTCAACCCGATCGCGTTCAAGGGCGTCTTCCGTCGATTTGCGATCGGTGATGTCGCTGACCACGACAACGATCGCCACACATTCGCCGCCATCGTCCAGAACCTGCGAGACCGATTGCTCGCGCCCGACGAGACGTCCCTCCTTCTGCAGGAATTCCATGGTCCGCCCAATGATCTCATCGCGCCGGTACCCGAATATGCGTTCCAGGGAGGGATTGCAATCCGTGATCATGCGCGTGTGGGGATCTACGACGAAAACCGCATCCCTCAGGCTCGCGAAAACATCCCGTAAGAGATCATAGATCTCACGACTCGTCATCATGGAACCTCACTCCCCTCGTTCTACGCTTCTACAGGGACCCATCCGCCATGTCCGGATGCGAATCTCGCTTGGATGAGGGACTGTCTCTCCCTCTCCAGCGGGGCGAGATCGCCCGCTCTGCGTCCATGAACAGCACGTTCATGATCAGCTCGATATAATCGCCCAGCGAGATTTCGGTGATTCTGTCCTTGCCGAGGATTTTCAGTATCTGGTAGGGGATAAACCGATCGTATGCGCTTATGAGTTTTTTGACTTCCTCTGAATCGAAGAACGGGGGGGACTGCTTCTCATCCATGTTCTGGGTCAAGGTATGCTCCCTTCAACCGGGCGCCCGCCGGTCGGCGTCCTATATCACTGCACGAGGTCGTGCTGAACAGCGTACTTGATGAGCTGGGCGGTGTTCTCCATACCCGTTTTTTTCAGTATTCGCGCGCGGTAGGTGCTGATGGTCTTGACGCTCAGGGAGAGCTCGCCCGCGATGTCGCCGACCGATTTCCCGCCTCCGAGCAGCACCAGGACCTGGAGCTCGCGATCGGAGAGCAGCTCGTGGGGAGGCCGTCCCGAATCCACCTCGATGTAAGTGGCCATCCTCTCGGCAACGGAAGGTGTTATGTATCTTTTCCCCTTCGCAACCGTCCGGATCGCCTGCACAAGCTCGTCCGGGGCGCTGGCCTTGGTCAGGTACGCCGAGGCGCCATCGCGGAGACTGCGGATGGCGTATTGCTCTTCCGAATACATGCTGAGAACCATTACCTTCATCGACGGCTTTTCCGCCTTCAGGTCCCTGAGGATCTCGAGCCCTCCCCTTCCAGGCATCGAGATGTCCACGATGGCGACGTCGAAGTCGCCCTTTCGCACGAGCTCCAGCACCTCCTGACCGCTCGCCGCTTCTCCCGCAACCACCATCCCGGGGCATTCCGAGATGATCTGCTTCAGGCCCTGGCGGACGATGCTGTGATCGTCAACTATGAGAATCCGGATCATTCCAGATTTCCTCCTCCCGGGTACGGGATGGAAATCGCGACGGCGGTGCCCTTCCCCGTCTCTCCGAGAATCGACACTTTCCCCCCGAGCCCCTGAGCCCTCTCCCTGATCCCGATGAGGCCGAATGATCGCGCATCCGTTGCCTGCGTCTTCGATATCCCGATGCCGTCGTCCCGGATGAGAACCTTAAGGCGCTCATCAAATTCGCGCAGCAGCACGGAAACCCGGGAAGCGCTCGCATGACGCGATACGTTCGTCAAGGCTTCCTGGACGATGCGATAAATCGCGGTGGCGCTGTTCCCGCCGATCCGTGACTGGGTCACCTGCACCGCCGTCCTGCATCGGATCCCCGTGCGCTGCGAGAAGTCTCCCCCAAGCCATTCGATCTCCGTGGCAAGCCCAAGGTCGTCGAGCATCCGCGGTCTGAGCTCCGAGGAGATCTTCTGGGCTTTCTGAATGGTCTGGTCGGTCAGACTGATCATTCCCCGCATCTTCTCCAGCAGGTGCGCCTGCGACGGGTCGAGTCGTTTCTCCAGCCACCGAAGGTCCATCTTCAGCGCGGTGAACACCTGCCCCAGCTCGTCGTGGATCTCCTGTGCGACCTTCTTCCGCTCCGCCTCGCGCGCGGAGAGGAGGTGAGTGGTAAGGTTTCGCAGCTTGCTCTGGGATTCCTTCAACTTCTGCTCGGCAACCTTGCGCTCGGTGATCTCCTGAACCAGAATCGCGGAGAGGCATCCGTCAGGGAGATGGATCGGAAACTGATGCACGAGAAGCAGCTGGCGATTTCCGCTCGCCGCGAGGATCTGCCTTTCGAACTCGAGCGTGAACGATTCCTCACGTGACGAGGGAACCTCGACCCCGAGCAGATGATGAAGCTCCATTGCACCCTTCCCGATCATTTCGGAAGCCGGGAGCGCCGTTATCGTTTCCATCGCGCGGTTCCATTCGGTGATCTTCCCTGCACTGTCGATCAGCGCGATGCCCTGGATCACGGGCCCCCCGTTGAATTGCGTTATCGCGGAGCAGGTTTCCACACGCCGGATCTGTCCGTCCTTCTCGATGAAACGAAACTCCTGGACGGCCGGTACCTTCTTCCCTCCAAGCCGGTCGTTCATGGCGGCGAGCATCCGAGGGCGATCGGCCGGGTGCATGGTGGCCGCCCTGTCGCCGGGTGAGAGGCGGCACAATTCCTCGCGCGAATAGCCGGAGAGCGCCGCGAGCGTGCGGTAAGCCGCTTCGGACCACTTTGCCTCTGTGATATCCCGCGCAACCGACAGGACCGATTCGACCCGGCCGTTCTCGTCCAGCTCGGGGACCAGAAATGAGGAAAAGACCCTCATCCCTTCGGGGGAATGGTATTCGAACTCGAGGGTCGTTCTCTGTCCTGACGAGAATACACTTCGCAGTTTGGCGTCCCAGAGTGCGGTGTTCTCGTTCGGCATGCGCAGCTCGCGATTTGTGCGGCCGATAAACGCGGATGCCGTCATGCCCGTCACCTTCTCGACGATCGGATTCACGTAGAGGTAGCGCAGCTTCCTGTCGAATCGGGCCATGGCGTCGTCGGTATTCTGCGCGAAGCTGCGGAAGAGCTTCTCGCTTTCACTCGGCGCGAGAACGTGGGCTGCCGCCAAGGACTGTCCGCGCTTCCGCGCCTCCGTTTCCGGCAGCTTCAGCTCCGCGATATCCCCCGCTACGACTCCGCGCGCATCGCCTCGGTGTGCGGACAGGGACAGTCGCACGAACCGGGGCCGCGCCATTTCGAGAGCAAGGGTCCTCCTCCCTTCTCCTGTGGCAACCTCTTTCAGCACGAGAGAGAAGGTCGATTTCATGGTTCGGCCCACGAGCTCGGCGCGATCGATTCCGAGCAGAAGGGCGCTGGCTGCGTCCATCTCGAGGATCTTCCCCGCCTTGTCAAGGAGGAACTGCCCCGTCCTATGCTGCCCGCTGGCCTCTCCCCTTCGCATCCGCGTCCCCCGATTAGAGCGCCTCGTCCACCATCTCGGGATGGGCGGTGAGCCATCGCACGAGCGCCATCCTGATCGTCGCGAGATCGCCGAGATCGCGCGCGCAGATTTCGTACAGCTCGTCGATGGATACTTCGTGATAGAAATGGACGAGACGGTTTCGATACCCCGCCAGAACCTTCAACAGGGCGGACTCGTCCGCGCTCAACACCGAGCAGTCGGCGAGCTTCACGGCGATCTCACGGTATTCGGAGAATCCGAGTCCGTATCCCCTTGCGAGCACGTGGCGGCCGATGTCGAAGAGGGCTTCCAAGGCGCGGCGGAGACATGACTCGGCGGACCATATGTTTCGCGCATCAGCGGTGAAAGCGGCCCTGCTTGCGAGGGGGAGAGCGCGAATCTCGGCGAGCATCCGGTCAACCCAGGCGATGCGATCAAGCATGACTTTCCGCGATACTTTCGACGGGCTCATTTTCCCTCGATGAGCGACAGGCGTTCCCTTTCCAGCGGGGCGAGGTCGCCCGCCCGGCGCAGCACGTATAGCTCGTACTCGTCGGCGCCATAGGTGTCGCGGCAGTACAGCCGCTCCCCTCTAATGACATTCGCCGCGAGAAACGGGTCCGCCTCCGGCAGGACGATCAGGTCGACCCTGCCGGCCTGGAGGATCTCCTCCAGCTCGGTCGCGATCGTGGATTTCTCTCTGATGGAAAGCTTCCTGCCACCGCGCGGCAGCACCCCGATGTCGACGTCGGCGGATGACCGCGCGAGCGTGGGGCGCTTGCCTTCTACCCAGTCGGCGATCTCCCGCCCCCGGCTGCCGAAGGCATGGAGGCTTTCGATGCCGTGGCGCTCGCAGAAAGCGGAGATCCAGCCCAGCCTTTCCTCCATGGCCTCAAGTGTAGTCGACCAGGGGAGGTTTTTCAATCTACGGACAGGGGCGTTGCATTCGGTGGAGCCGTGGGGCATACTGCTGGCATGGGAACGGCCATGCCGCTCGCGCGTCCCGATGAGCATGCGCGTCCTTGACAGCTCGACCCGTCAGGGGCAAGACTACCGGCGTCGGCGCGGCCAACTGAAGGAGAAATGTCATGGCAAAGAGCATCCTGGTGATTGACGATGAGACGATGATTCTCGATGCCATCAAAATCATCTTTGAGGACATGGGGTACTCGGTCCACACGAGCTCCGATCCCCTGAAAGGGACCGAGGAGGCGATCCGAGGGAGCTACGACCTCATCCTGACCGACATCCGCATGCCGGTCAGGAATGGAGCCGAAATCACCGAAGCGGTCCTTGCTGCCAGACCGCACGCGCGCATCCTCGTGATCACCGCCTTTCCCAACGATCCCCTTGCCGAGCGCGCGTTGAAGGCCGGGGCGGTCGGCCTGCTGCGCAAACCCTTCGAGATCGCCAAAATCCTCGATTTCCTGAAGGACTGACCGCAATGGCGTCACGGGACGATCGCGCTGTCGAGAACCTCATTCGAGGATCGGAGCAGCTGATCCAGGAGCTGATCGACACGGGGATCCCGGAGGCGGATGCGACGAAACTCGCCGCCGATATCGAGACGAACATCCGCAGGGAGGAGCTGGCGGGGCTGGACGCGCTGGAGAATCCCACGAGCGACGCGCGGGCGGAGGTGAGCGTTTCCGACGATGGTATGCTCGTTCATGCGACGTTCCTTCCCCCCACAGGCGATCGCCCTCCCCTCGACCTGGACGACGTGCGCTCCGCCCTCGATGCGGCGAAGGTGAGCGCGGGCATCGACTGGGACGCGATCAAGGAAGCGGTGCTGCGCTGCAACACCGAACGAGTCCAGGTGAGCGATGTGGTCGCTGCCCGGGGAACCGCACCCACGAGCGCGGTGCCCCCCCACCTCGTGATCTCACGGGAGTTGAGCGAGCGAAGGCAGACCGCGGACTCCCCCTCTGGCCGCATCGATTTCCACGAGCTCTCGCCTTTCACCCTGGTGAAGAAAGGTGACGCGCTGGCCGCCTGGACGCCGAAGCGGGAAGGCAGGATGGGATCGACGGTGCTCGGCGCGGCGATCGCCTACGACAAGGGATCCGCACCGGCGCTCACGCCAGGACAGAACACCGTCGCGAGGGAGGGCGATATCTTCGCCGCGTGCGACGGCAGGTTCCAGGCCACGGCGGATGCCTTCTGGGTCGACGAGGTGCTCAGCATCTCGGACGACGTCGACTATCACACGGGAAACATCGACTTCACGGGCGACGTGATCATCGCGGGTGACATCAAGGACGGATTCACGGTGAACGCGGGAAAATCCCTTTTCTGCATGAAGTCGATCGACGCCTCCCGCATCGACTGCGGGGGGGACCTCGTAACCAACCAGGGGATCATCGGACGCAAGCATGCCGTCATCAGGGTCGGCGGCACCCTGCGGGCCCGTTTCGTCGAGGGCTGCTACATCGATGCCGGCGGCTCGATCCACGTCCAGACCAGCGTCATGAACTCCTCCATCCACACGCTGGACCGCGTCGAGATGGGGGAGCGCGGCATCATTGTGGGCGGCCTCGTCTACGCTCAAAACGGCGTGTCAACTGCCCAGGTCGGCACCGACCGCAGCCCGCGCACCGAGATCCACTGCGGCATCGACTACACGGTGGAGCAGAAGCTCGTGTGGATCCGCGACAAGACTATTGCCCTTGCCACGAAGCTGAAAGAGGTCGAAGCGAAGGTGAAGTCCAGCCCCGAAACCGCGGCCAGGCTGGCCGAGCTGCACGGGAAGATCGCAAAGGCGATTCATCAGATGAACGCAGCGGCGCGCGGCTTGGTCAAGAAGCTCGACAAGAACGAGAGTGCGGAGGTCTCCGTGCGCGAGAATGTTTTCCCCGGCACCTACATCGAGATCTGCCATGTCTCGCACATCGTCGCCAAGCCCCTGCGCTCGGTCACCTTCCGCCTGGACAAGGCCAAAGGGAAGATCGTGGTCGAGAGGTGGGAGAAGCGCCGCGCCCCTGTGTGAGCGGAAGGCTGCCATGGGTGAGCGCGCGATCCTCGTCGTCGACGACGAAAAACTCGTTCTGGACCTCTTCACGGTCATCCTTTCGCAGTGGGGCGGGCCTCGGGGCATCGCCGTCCTGCCCGCCGCCTCCGCTGCTGATGCGCTCGCGATCCTGGAGCGGGAGGCCGGCTCGATCGAGCTCATCATCTCGGACCTCAACATGCCCGTCATGCGGGGGAGCGACTTCCTCCTCGCGGCGAAGGACCGCTACCCCGAGATCACGACGATGATCGTCTCGGGCGGCGGGGACATCGAGGAGGTGCGCAGGGCCATCGGGGCCGGCATCTTCTCCTACCTCCTGAAGCCCTGCGACCCGGCGACGCTCACCGCCGAGGTGGAGAAGGCGCTGGAGGTGTCCCGGCTGAAGCGGGAGAACAGGCGCTACGCGCAGATGATCCGCGACGAGCTGCGCTGGGCGGGCGAGCTGCAGAGGACCCTCCTGCACGCCGAAACGGTGCGGGACCCCGGCCTCGCCGTGTCCGTCACGTACATCCCGCTGCCCGAGCTTCAGTGCGGCGGCGACTACTACGAGGTGATACCCGTCTCCGCGCGGCAGACCCTCTTCCTGATCGGCGACGTGGGCGGCCACGGCATCCGGGCGGCCCTCGTCACGGCGATGCTGAAGTCCATTGTGTCCGCGAGCCGGGAGATCTCCTCGCCTCGGGACCTGCTCGAGCGCCTCAATGCGCGCATCTGCAGCGACCTGAAGCGCCTGCCCGACGTCATCATCACCTTCCTCGCCTGCCTGCTGGACACCTCCACCCTCACGCTGACCTGCGCGAATGCCGGCCACCTCCCCGTGTTCATCCTGCGGGAGGAGAAGGCCATCCGGATCCTTCCCGAGGGCATGGGCCTCGGGTTCAGCCCCGATGCCCGCTACGAGCAGACCGTGGCGCCCCTGGCGCGCGGAGACACGATCGTGCTGTGCACCGACGGGCTGCTGGAGGGGTTGTCGGGTTCTCCGGCGGACGCCGAAGCGCGGTTCTCCCGCATCCTGCTCGCCTGCGCGAGTGAGCCCGATTTCAATACAGCGGTCATCGACGCGGCAAAGCGCGAGGCCGCACGGCACGAGTTCGCGGACGATGCCGCGCTGCTCAGCATCAGGGTGAGGTAGGGTTCCCCGCCATTCGAGTGAGGCGGAACAGCGAGCTCTCCTCCTCGTCACCGTTGTCCTGCCGGATGCGCAGGATCTCGTCGGTGATGGAGAAGAACGCGTCGACCACCTCGGGGTGGAAATGCTTCTCCCTGCCCTCGCGCACGATCGCGAAGGCTTTCTCGACGGTGAAGGGCTCCTTGTACGGCCGCCTCGTCGTGAGGGCATCAAAGACATCCGCGATCGCGGTGATGCAGCCCGCAAGCGGGATCTTCGCACCCGCGAGGCCCCGGGGATACCCGGTCCCGTCCCATTTCTCGTGGTGCGTGAGCGCGATGATCTCGCCGAGCTTCAGGAAATCCACCGCAGATCCCTGCAGCATCTGAGCGCCGATCGTCGTGTGAAGCCTCATGATCTGCATCTCGTGCGGCTCCAGCTTCCCCGGCTTCAACAGTATCTGGTCGGGAATTCCGATCTTGCCCACGTCGTGCATCGGCGAGGCGTACAGGATCGCCTCGATCGTCCTTTTGGCGAGGCCCATGCAACGGGCGACCACCGCCGAATAGCGGCTCATCCTGCGAAGGTGCGCGCCGGTGTCCTCGTCGCGGAACTCGCCGACACGCGACAGCCTGTAGATCGCTTCGAGCGAGAGGGTGCGCTGCCGCCTAAGAGCGTCCTCGAGCTGCCGGGTGCGCTTCTCGACCTCCGCCTCCAGGTCCTTCTGGTAGCGCCGGGACTGATCGTGGGAGGCCTTCACCTTCAGGAGCGACGCGATCCGGGCCCTCAGCTCGACCCGTTCACACGGCTTGGGGAAGAAATCGTCGACACCCGCCTCCAGGGCACGGACCTTCATTTCCAGGTCGTGCAGACCGGTCACCATGATGATGGGAATGATGCGAGTCGCCTCGCTCTCCTTCAGCCTGCGCACGGCCTCCAGCCCTCCCATCCTGGGCATGGTCGCATCCATCAGGATGAGGTCGGGGGGCGAGGCTGCGACCTTCTCCAGGGCTTCGGCGCCGTCCTCCGCGATCTGCGTCCGGTACCCGAGGCTGCCGAGCAGCGCCTGCATCATGGAGCGGACCTGATCGTCGTCGTCGACCACGAGGATCGTGGATTTCCCGTCCGTTTCTCCGCTCATCCCCCGCCTCCTGCGCCCTGTGCCTCCACGGAAACCCCGTTCCTGCCCGCCGCCTTGGCCGCGTACATCGCGCGATCAGCGCGCGAGAGCATCCCGTCGACGCCGTCGGCCCCGATCGTGCCGACGCCGATGCTGACCGTCACCTTCAGGCGGTCGGGGCCCATCTCGGATTCGGCGATCTTCCGTCGGATCCTCTCGGCAGCCATGGCCGCCCCGCGCCTGTCCTGGTGCGGGAGGATCACGAGGAACTCCTCCCCGCCGTAGCGTCCGGCAAAATCGGAATCGCGAACCGTGGAGTGCAGCACCGCGGCCACTCCTTTGAGCACGAGGTCGCCGGCCGCGTGGCCGCGCGTGTCGTTCACGTCCTTGAACTTGTCGATGTCGATCATGAGCACCGCGAGCGGTTCCGTGTAGCGGCGCGCCCGGGCGGACTCCCGGCCGAGGACCTCCAGGATTGCGCGCCTGTTGGGGATCTCCGTCAGCTCGTCCGTTGCCGCCATTTCGGCGAGTGCACGCGTCTTCTCGGACAGCAGGTCGAGCATCGCGTCGAAGTTGGCCGCAAGAGTCCCCACCTCGTCCGAGCTGCGCAGCCCCAGCCGGGCGACGAACGTGCCCGTCGTGCGGATCGATACGACCATGCGGGTCAGCCGCCAGATCGGCTCGAGGACCGTGCGGCGCAGCAGAAGACTGAGCGCGACGACCACACCTGCAAGGGCGACCAGCACGGACCCCAGGGACCAGTACAGCGTGGTCCTGCCCCTTGCGATGATCTCGGTGGGCCGCTCGACGATGATCCGCGCGAGAGGCGCACCCCGGGCATCGCCGAGCGCGAAGGCGGCCCGCATCACTGAGCCCGCCCGGCTGATCACGGGAGCGTTGCCCGAGCCGCCCTCGGGGGCTCCCTCGGGGGCTCCCTCGGGCGCCCCAGCGGGGAGCGCCTCGAACCGGAACGAAGCTCGCACGCGTAGGCGCAGCTCCTGGAGGAGGCTCTCGGTGAGAAACCTCCCCTCGATCAGGGTTCCTCGGACCGGGCCTTCCTCGTAGTTCCTGATCACGGGGCACGATGCGTACATCAGGATGCCTGCCGCGGTCGCCATGTAGCCCTGACGGACCGCACCCGCAAACGGTCCCGGCGTGCCCGCATCCCATGCGAGCGGGTTGGCCGCAGCGAACGCCTCTCGAGAGAACTCCGCCAGGCCCAGCTCCCGGCGCGAGAGCGGATCGATCACCCTTCCCCAGACCATCCGTCCCGCCGCATCGAGCAGCACCATGGCGTGGATGCCGAGCGAGCGGAAGGATTCGTCGTTCAGGTTCTGCGCCGCGTACCCGGGGTTGCTGCCCTGCACGAACCTCCATGTCTCGTCCCAGGCGGCCCAGTCGCGGGTGAGCTTCTCGAGGTCCGCGGCTTCGGCGGCGAAGGCCTGCGCCACCCGCTCGGCGTCCTTCAGCGTCTCGCGCTCCTCGAGTGCAGCGAAGGACGGGAGCACGATCGCGCTCTGGACGATGACGATTCCCACGGTCGCGGCGACCCAGGCCGCCACGATGAGGAGCATCGCCTTGTAGGTGAGGGAGAGCCCTCGGAGGGTAGGCTCTAGATTGGTCGTGGTGCGCCGCATGGATCGCCGACGCCATGATGCCACAAACCTCCATGCCTTTCAACCGCGCCCGTGTTGCCTGGAATCTGACAGGATCAACCAACATTCCAGCGGCACGCTCCAACGGCTTGTTGGTCTTTTTACTTCTCAGCCCTCTGCAGCCTTGTCAACGAGTCTTCCATTGATGAACTTGTGGAGCACGCTGGAGATGAGGGTCTGGTAAGGCAGACCATCCCGGACGGCTTTCTTTTGAAGTTCCATTAGGTCATTCTCGGAAATTCGGATATTGACCCTTTTATCCTTGCGCAGCGCGTTCTTTGCGTAGAGTCTCATCTGCCTGCGGTCGCTATCGGCGTCTTTGGACGATTTCCATTCCGCGTTCTCATACGATCGAAGGGTAGCTTTCTCATCTTTCGTCAGTTTCATGATTGTCTCCTCCGCTGCGTAGAAAAGTCTTGGTTGCCTTTCTGCTTGGTATGATTGTCTTGAGGATCAAGTACTCCTCTGTCTCGATATAGGGCACCAAATACGCATAGCGGCCCAGTTGCACGATCATCATCCTCTGTCCCGGATACTTCGTTTGGTTTGGATGATCAATTATGTCAAGCACTGCCCCTTGTTCCATCGCAAACAGTATGTCCTCGACACAGACACCTCTGTCCTTGAACAGGAGGGCATTCTTGTCGGAGTCCCAGAGGATCTGCCTCACTGTTCGAAGGTATCACTTTGTGTGCATTTTGGCAACATGAAGAGGGTTCGCGAAGCGATCGAGCTCTGCCCGGCGAGCCATCGGGCCGCGGTCGCGATCAGAATCCTGTTCCTGCCATTCTTGACGACTCTCCCGACGCCCGGACGGTTGACGAGCTGGATGGCGGGGACGTTCAGCGCATCTTGAAAGGAAACGAGGGTTGAGGCCACCTCGGCATCGGAAAGCTTCGCTTCCACCATGAAGATCGGGACCTGGTCCCGGGTGACGAGGAAGTCGACCTCCCGCTTCTCCTTCGTCCTGAGGTACCAGAGACCGTCGTCGCCGTATCCCGAATCGGTCCAGAGCGAGGTTGCCCTCTTCAGCTCGAGTGCGATGATGTTCTCGAAACGCGCTGCCTCGTCGTCGACCCGAGCCGGATCGTAGAAATATAGTTTGGGCTCCTTCACGAGGGATCTGCTGATCTTCCTGTGGTAGGGCTGGATGGAGAATATGAGGAAGAATCTCCGAAAGACCTCGAGCCACGAGGAGATGGTGCTCGGCGACACCTTCAGGATCTGGGCGCAGCTCGAAGCCGAGAAGCCGCTGCCCACGCGAGCGGGCAGCAGCGAGTACAGCGCCTCCATGGTATCGATTTGCTTCACGGCGAAGGCGTCGCGGACATCTTCCCGCAGAACCTGGCGGTGGTAGCCGGCCGCCCACCGGCGGTATGTGCGCGGCTCGCCGCTCAGGAAGGGTTCGGGGAAGCCCGAACATCGGAACAGGGCGCGCCAGGGGTCGCCGACCTCCGGCTCGGATATGTCCGGAATTTCGCACAGGCGGGAGACGGCGCCCTCGGGATCCACTCGATCGCGGAACAACTCCCCCATGGTGAATGGAAAGAGGTGAAACTGCCAGTACCGGCCTGCAAGCGAATCTCCACGGCGCTGGTACAGATCGAGCCGTTCACTCCCCGTCACGAGGAATCGGTAGCCATCGCTATAGCCGTCGTAGAGACCCTTGAGATAGGTCTTCCAGCCCTTGTACTTGTGGATCTCATCGAGGACAACGAGGGGCATGTCGCCCTTCTTCCTGTCGACTTTCTCGAAAAACGTCGGGTCCTCGAGGAGAGTCCGCCTGTCCTGGGGGTTGTCGTAGTTGAAGTACAGCGAGGAGGGCTCGCTCCCCGCTATCGATTT